>JAANMY010003233.1_pt1 | contig 13777 bp, 10 predicted proteins | sample 7279691 | NCBI WGS metagenome assembly JAANMY01 (sample SAMN14094543, study PRJNA606508) | bioreactor metagenome | isolation source: A lab-scale SPAN reactor treating ammonium-rich wastewater day 388 | place: Ireland: Galway | collected 2018-02-07
ACCTATGGCCCGCGGATGCACCCGAACGACGGGCGCGTCGTGTCGAACTTCATCGTGCAGGCGCTGAAGGGCGAGCCGATCACCATTTACGGCGACGGCAGCCAGACGCGCTCGTTCTGCTACGTCGACGACATGATCGACGCGTTCGTCGCGCTGATGGCCACGCCGCCCGAGTTCACCGGGCCGGTGAACCTGGGCAACCCCGACGAGTTCACCATCCGCGACCTGGCGGAGAAGGTGATCGCGATTACCGGGTCGAAGTCGAAGATCGAATACAGGCCGCTGCCGGGGGACGATCCGCGGCAGAGGCAGCCGGATATCGCGATGGCGAGGGAGAGGTTGGGGTGGGGGCCGAGGGTGGGGCTGGAGGCGGGGCTCGGGCGGACGGTAGGCTATTTCGACTCGCTCTTCTCGAGGACCGTGTGACTGCGATCCGAGGATTGAAGCCCGCATCGCGCCGCGACGTGCGGGACCGGGGTGGCATGCCGGCTCGCGCCCGTCGCGACAAGGAGGTCAGGCGTGTTTGACGACGGTGTCCTGCTCATCACGGGCGGCACGGGCTCGTTCGGCAACGCCGTGCTCCGCCGCTTCCTGAAGACGGGCGTACGCGAAATCCGCATCTTCAGCCGCGACGAGAAGAAGCAGGACGACCAGCGCAAGGCCTACGCCAGGGACAAGCTCAAGTTCCACGTCGGCGACGTGCGCGATCCAGGCGCCGTGACGAACGTGATGCGCGGCGTCGACTTCGTGTTTCACGCGGCGGCGCTCAAGCAGGTGCCCTCCTGCGAGTTCCACCCGATGGAGGCCGTGAAGACCAACGTGCTCGGCGCCGAGAACGTCATCGAGGCGGCGATCCAGTGCGGCGCGAGGAAGGTGATCTGCCTGTCCACCGACAAGGCGGTCTATCCGATCAACGCGATGGGCATCTCGAAGGCGATGATGGAGAAGGTGTTCGTCGCCAAGGCGCGCAGCGCCGATCCGGCCCGCACGACGATCCTCGGGACGCGGTACGGGAACGTCATGGCCTCGCGCGGCTCGGTGATTCCGCTGTTCGTCGACCAAGTCCTGGCCGGCAGGCCGATCACGATCACCGACCCTTCGATGACCCGTTTCATGATGACGCTCGACGAGGCGGTCGATCTCGTGCTGTATGCGTTCGTCAACGGGCGCAGCGGCGACATCTTCGTCAAGAAGGCGCCGGCGGCCACGCTCGACGTGCTCGCGCGCGCGTTGCTCGAGGTGCTTGGCAAACCCGGGCACCCGGTCGAGGTGATCGGCACGCGCCACGGCGAGAAGGTCCACGAGACGCTGCTGAGCCGCGAGGAGCGCGCGCACGCGCAGGACCGCGACGGCTACTTCCGCATTCCGGCCGACCTGCGCGATCTCAACTACGGCAAGTTCGTCGAGCACGGAGAGGCGCGGATCACGGCGAGCGAGGACTACACGTCGCACAACACCGACCAGCTCGACGTCGATGGAATGAAGGCGCTGTTGCTGAAGCTCCCCTTCGTCCGGGATCTCGTCGCCGGACGCCCGGCGAGGCCGGAGGATTGACGTGCGGGTCCTGGTCACCGGCGCGGACGGCTTCGTCGGCCGAAACCTGAGGGTCGCGCTTTCCGAGGTGCCGGACCGCGAGGTGCTCGCGGTCACGCGCTCGACGAGCGAACCGGGCCTCCGCGCGGCCGTCGCGACGGCGGACGCGGTGATCCACCTCGCCGGCGTCAACCGTCCGGAGGATCCCGCCGAGTTCGCGCACGTCAACGCCGGCTTCACGTCGCGGCTCTGCGAAGTGCTGCGCGACGCGGGCCGCCCGGTGCCGATCGCGTTCGCGTCGTCGATCCAGGCCGACCGGGACAACGCCTACGGCAGGAGCAAGCTGGCCGCCGAGGAGTCGTTGCGGCGCCACGCCCGCGAGACGGGTGCTCCGGTCGCGATCTACCGGCTGCCCAACGTGTTCGGCAAGTGGTGCCGCCCGAACTACAACTCGGCCGTCGCCACGTTCTGCCACAACCTTGCGCGAGGCCTGCCGATCCGGATCGACGATCGCGCCGTGATCGTGCGGCTGGTCTACGTCGACGACGTCGTCGCGGAGCTGAAGCGCTTCCTTGCCGATCCCGTGTCGCGCGACGGGATCGTCGGCGTGACACCCGAGTACACGACGACGGTCGGCGAGCTCGCGCGCCAGCTCGCCGCGTTCGCGGACGTGCGCCACTCGCTCGTGACCGAGCGCGTCGGCGAGGGTTTCGTCCGCGCCCTTTACGCGACCTACGTCAGCTACCTTCCGCCCTCGGCGTTCAGCTATCCGGTGCCGAGGCATGGCGACGCGCGCGGCGCGTTCGTCGAGATGCTGAAGACGAAGGACTCGGGACAGTTCTCGTACTTCACCGCCCATCCGGGCGTCACGCGGGGCGGGCACTACCACCACAGCAAGACCGAGAAGTTCCTCGTCGTGCAGGGAAAGGCGCGTTTCCGGTTCCGCCACATTGTCTCCGGGGAGACGCACGAGCTCGTGACCGAGGCCGGGAAGCCCGAGATCGTCGAGTCGATCCCCGGCTGGGCGCACGACATCACGAACGTCGGCGACGGCGAGCTCGCGGTGATGCTGTGGGCGAACGAGATCTTCGACCGGGCGCGGCCGGACACCGTCGCCGCGAAGGTGGCGCCGTGAGGAAGCTCAAGGTCGCGACCGTCGTGGGCACGCGCCCCGAGATCATCCGCCTCTCGCGCGTGCTGCCGAAGCTGGACGCGCACTGCGACCACACGCTCGTCCACACCGGCCAGAACTACGACTACGAGCTCAACGAGATCTTCTTCGACGAGCTGGGCCTGCGCAAGCCCGACCACGTGCTCGACGCCGCCGGCGCCACCGGCGCGGAGACGATCGGCAAGGTCATCGTCGCCGTCGACCGGCTGCTGGGCGACCTGCGTCCCGACGCCATGCTGGTGCTCGGCGACACGAACAGCTGCCTCGCGGTGATCCCGGCCAAGCGGCGCCGCATCCCGACGTTCCACATGGAGGCGGGCAACCGCTGCTTCGACATGCGGGTGCCCGAGGAGATCAACCGCCGGATCGTCGACCACATGGCGGATGTGAACCTGACCTACAGCGACATCGCGCGCGAGTACCTGCTAGCCGAAGGTCTGCCCCCCGACCGCGTGATCAAGACGGGAAGCCCGATGGCCGAAGTGCTCGCGCACTACGCGTCGCGGATCGACGCGTCGGACGTTCTGGCGCGTATGGGCCTGGAGCGTGGGCGGTACTTCGTCGTGAGCGCGCACCGCGAGGAGAACATCGAGTCCGAGCGCAATTTCGTCGGCATCGTCGGGATTCTCAACGACGTCGCGGTTCGGTATCGACTCCCGCTGGTCGTCTCGACCCACCCGCGCACCCGGAAGAGGATCGAGGCTTCCAAGGCCACGCTGGACCCGCTCGTGCGCCTGATGACGCCGCTCGGGTTTGCCGACTACGTCCACCTCCAGAAGCACGCGAAGGCGACGCTCTCCGACAGCGGAACGATCAACGAGGAGGCGTCGATCCTCAATTTCCGCGCCCTGAACCTCCGCGAGGCGCACGAACGCCCGGAGGGGATGGAGGAGGCGGTTGTCATGATGGTCGGCGTCAACGGCGAACGCGTGATGCAGGCGCTCGACATCCTCGAGTCGCAGCCGTCGGGCGGCGAACGTCTCCTGCGGCAGGTCGCCGACTACGCAGTGCCCAACGTCTCGGACAAGGTCGTGCGCATCGTGCACAGCTACACCGATTACGTGCGGCATGTCGTCTGGCGCGAGCGCTGATGCGGATCCTGGTGATCGTCGACACCTACGTGCCCGCCCGCATCTCGGGCGCCCTGCAGATGCGGGACCTGGTGAAGGAGATGGCGGCCCAGGGTCACGAGCCTACCGTGGTCGTACCGGCGCCGGGGCAGGCCGAGCCGTGGCGCATCGAGCGCCGGGATGGCGCAGAGGTGCTGCGCGTGCGGACGATGCGGACGAAGGACGTCTGGAAGCCCAGACGCGTGCTGGCGGAATGGCGCCTTCCGTACGCGCTGCTGCGCGGCTTGCGGCGAAGCCCGCTCGCGAAAACGCGCTGGGAGGGCGTCGTCTGGTACTCGCCGACGATCTTCCTCGGCCCGATGGTGGAGGCGGTCAAGCGCCAGTGGGGCTGCCGCAGCTACCTGATCCTGCGGGACCTGTTTCCCGACTGGGCGGTGGACGCCGGCGTGATGCGCAAGGGACTCGCCTACCGCTACCTCAAGCGCGTCGAGCGCCGGCAGTACGCCGCGGCAGACGTGATCGGCGTGCAGACGCCTGCGAACGAGCCGATCGTCGCTGCGGATGCCCCGCCGGGCGCACGAATCGAGACGCTCCACAACTGGCTCGCGAAGCCCGAGGTGCGACCGACGTCGGTCGATCTCTCGCAAGGCCCGCTCGCGGGCCGCACGATCTTCGCCTACACGGGCAACATGGGCGCCGCGCAGGGCATGGACTGCCTGATCGACCTCGCGCGGCGGATGAAGGACCGGCGCAACGCGGGATTCCTGTTCGTCGGCCGCGGAAGCGAGTTGCCGCGTCTGCGCGCGCAGGCCGACGCGATGAAGCTCGACAACGTCCAGTTCGTCGACGAGGTGGACGCTGAGGAGATCCCCGGCATCCTCGCGCAGTGCCACGTGGGCTTGATCGCGCTCGATCCGCGCCACACGACGCACAACATCCCGGGCAAGCTGCTGACCTACCTGCACGCCGGGCTGCCGGTGCTAGCGCGGATCAATCCGGGAAACGACCTGGAGGCGCTGATACGGGAGGAGGGGATCGGGTACGTCGTGTCGGGGGGGCGGCAGGAGGAGTTGCTGCGATGGGCTGAAGACCTGGCCCGGGATCCGGAACTCCGAAAGCGGATGGGCGAGACCGGCCGGCAGCTCATGGCCAGGAGCTTCTCTCCCGCCGCAACGGTCCGGCAAGTTGCTGCCGCGTCTGGCGGCCCGTCTTCCGCGGCGCCGGAGCCGCGGCATGTGCGCGTATCGCGCGCGGGTGCCCAACTCGAGCGAGACGCTACGCTTCAGCACGACGTCGGCGCCAGCGGAAGATGAGAGCCCTCCAGCGATCCAGGGTGTGCTAGTGCTAGGCAGTTTGCGCTCGAAGGCGCTTGCCGCCGTCAGCTCCGAGTTTGGCCGGAATGCTGGCTGGTTCACTGCGCTTTCTGCGGCGGAGCGTGCTATTGCCGTTGTGCAAACCATCCTGATCGCGCGGGTGCTCGGGATCACCGAATACGGTGTCTACGGATTCCTGTTCGGGACAATCGGATTCGTCGCGTCCGTTCTCGGCCTTCAGATGGGCCTAACGGCGACGGTCTACCTTTCACGCTTCCGAGCAACCGAGAAGTCCAGGGCCGCAGCCGTCATGTCGATCGTACATACGTTTGGGTGGACGACCGCAGCGGCGTTCGTCGTGGCAACCCTGCCATTCAGCGAAGCAATTTCGCGCATGCTGCTCGGATCGGGGGAATTCCAGGTTCCGTTGATGCTCAGTGTCGTCTTCGTCGGCGCGACGATCGTAAGTGGCGTGCAGGATGGCATTGCTCAGGGATTCGAGATCTTCGGGGCGCTTGCGAGAGTGAAGATTGTTGTCTCCGTCCTGACCCTGCTCTCAATCTACCCTGCGGCGAGTCAGTTCGGCTTGGTTGGAGTTCTGGCCGTGATCCTCGCAGGCATTGCGCTGAAGTATCTGACATTGAGCACGCTCGTTGCGCGCTCCCGCAACGAGTCAAACATTCCGAAATCGGGATCTGGCGCTTCGATTCGCGAGCTTGTCTCCGGGTTTGCGATCCCTGCGATGGCCGTAAGCCTGGGGACGGGATTCATGATGTGGCTGGGGCTCTACATCCTTTCCAAGCAGGCAGCAGGATTTGATCAGGTCGCAATCGTCAGTGCAGGTTTGCAGTGGCGCGGTCCGGTGCTCCTTCTTGCCGCATCGCTCGGGGGTGTTGCTGTGCCAGCGTTCAGCCGCCTCCGAGCCCAAGGCGCGGACGAGTCATCAAGAAGCCTAGGACGAGTCCTCGCCCTTCTAAACTTCGCCGTCGCAAGCATCTTCAGTGCAGTGGTCGTGACGTTGTCGGGGTGGATCCTGCAACTCTATGGCGACGGATTCGCAGATAACCGAATGGCGTTCGTTTTGCTAGTACTGTCGTCAGTGCCAACTGTAATAGCCAACGTCTATCTGCAGGAACTTGTTGGTTCGGCCCGAATGTGGCGCCAATTCTGGTTGCATGTTCCATATTTGGGCACGTTAGGCATGAGCTTCACAGTGCTGGTACCGCAGCACGTTGCACTCGGGTATTCGCTATCGCTCTTGCTCGGGTCGCTTGTTCTTCTAATTAGCGTCGTCGCCGCCAAGTCGATTGGCGGACGCTCTCTCTCCAATAGTGGGTCTATACAACGGCCCTGATTCAGCAACGCATTCACTTAGCTTATTCGCGTTCGCCCGATTACAGCGGGTCCATTACTGACCTCTGCTCTCACGCATGTCCGCAATCATGAATGTTGCTGCCTGGCCAATTGGACGCATGATCAAGGCACTTGAGCCCTGCGTCCTCGACATAGGGGCGCGAGGGGGAGCAGACGAAGAATTGCTCCCTATTGCGTGGGCGTCGCGCATGGTTTGCTTTGAGCCAGAAACGTCGGAAGCGGAGCGCCTCAGGCAGGTAGGAGACTCGCGCTGGCGAAAATTCGAGGTCTTATCATTCGCCGTCGGCGGAACATCTGGAAGCCAACTATTCCAAATGCCGGATGAACCTCAGGCGGCGTCGCTGTTGCGCCACAACGACTCAATGATCGAGCGTTTTGGGCGCCCGCACCTTCATCGTACGCGACAGGCGCTTCCCGTTAGAACGTGGACGCTTGACGAATTGCGGCTTAGCGGGCATGTCGATCGCGTTGACTACATGAAGATCGATGTCGAGGGCGCTGAGTTGGACATTCTCAAAGCAGGAACGTCAGTCCTCGATGAATGCGTTGCTCTCAAGGTTGAGGTTTCCTTTCTCGAGCAGCGAACTGGACAGCCGTTGGCGTGGGAGGTCGCCCGGTACCTGCTCGACGCGGGGTTCGAGGTTGTGGAACTGCACGACATTCACCGATGGCGGCGACGCAATCTACCTGCACACCCATATCGCGCTGCATGTCCCGTACCGTATTCGCGTGGTCAGATTGCGCAATGTGATCTTATTGCACTCAAGGCACCTACACATGTAAATGGGGAGGCGCAGGCATTGAGGCTCGTTTCGCTAGCTGCGGTGTTCGGATTCTTCGATTACGCCATTACGGTCCTTCGAACGCATCCGCAGTTGGAAAGGCGCGTCAAGCTCGACTATGACTTTGCGTTGGATGCGGAGTTGGGTAAGTGGTCTATGGCTTCGGGGAGTCGAGAGGTCAAGAGGGCAATGTGGATTAGCGCTCGAAGAATGGTTCCTCTGTTGCGCGCATGGATGGGGCGGCTTCCGTACTCCCGCGGCGGAATGCCCTACTGAAATGTGCGGCATCGCCGGCCTCCTAGGACGTCCCGGCGGACGCCCGTTGATGGAGCAAATGCTCGACATCCAGAGCCACCGCGGCCCTAACGGCTCGGGAGTCTGGTCCGCATCAGTGAGTGACGACCGCGAGTTGATCCTCGGCCATCGCCGTCTGTCGATCATCGATCTCTCCGAAGGCGGCAACCAGCCGATGCTGGACGGGAGCGGCCGCTTCGTCCTCACCTACAACGGAGAGATCTACAACTATCTCGAAGTCCGCCGGGAACTCCAAGGCTTCGGCGCCCAGTTTCGCTCCGAATCGGATTCGGAGGTCATCCTCGAGGCCTACAAGCGCTGGGGGACGGACTGCCTCGCACGATTCAATGGTATGTTCGCGTTCGCCTTGTACGACGGCGTGCGAAAGGTGCTGTTCTGCGCACGCGACCGCTATGGCGAGAAACCGTTCCTGTTCGCGTTCGGCAGCGATTTCTTCGCATTCGCTTCGGAGTACAAGGCGCTGCTCCAGCACCCCGGGCTCGCCTTGGAGTTCGACGAGTGGCGTCTGCTCCGTGCGGCGCACAACGCGAGCACCGGCCTGGATGCGGACCGGCAAACGGTCTTTCGGTCGGTTCAGCAACTGTTGCCGGGCGAGGCAATGGAGCTCGATGTCTCTACGCTGACCCATCGCACCTGGTCGTATTGGAGCATCGAACCGACGCGACGGCGCCCGGAGGGTGACGAGAGAGAAGTGTTTGCGGAGTTTCGTGCGCTTCTCGTTGACGCGGTTCGCCTGCGCTTGCGGAGCGACGTGCCGGTAGGGTCGTGTCTCTCGGGGGGGCTCGATTCATCGGCGATCGTATGCATCGTCCGGTCCTTGCTCGGTGCGGACGCCGAGTACAACACCTTCACCGGACGATTCCCGGGGACGCCGGCGGACGAATGGCAATACGCGAAGCAGGTGATCGAAGCCACCGGGTCCACGAGCCACGTCGTGGAGCCGACGGTCGAGCGGTTTGTCGCCGAGCTGCCGCGCTTCATCTGGATGAATGAGCTTCCCGTCGGGAGCTCTAGCCAGTTTGCGCAGTGGTGCGTCTTCGACTTGGCAAGACAGCGCGGTGTAACGGTCCTCCTGGACGGGCAGGGAGCGGACGAGACGTTGGGTGGCTACGAGCAGTACTTCGCGGCATACGTGCGGACGTTGCGCGAGTCCGGAGACTCGGAGCGCCTTCGGCTCGAACTGCCTCTGATCCGCGAGCGGTATCCCCTGGCGCTCGCGCCGCCCGCGAGAGCGCTTCGCGACCGCCTGCCGTTTCGCATTCGCCACTGGGTAGCAAATCGATTCGGCAAGGGGACCAATCTGCTCTACGGCGTACGCCTCGACATTGCGCAACGGCTGGCCGAGCAGAACGCGTTGCCCAGCCGGGACGGGTTCCACGCCTTGGGAAATGCGCTGGTGCAGGACAGCTTTGGCCGCTATCTGACGACGTTGCTGAGGTATGGAGACCGCAATTCGATGGCGCACTCGCGGGAAGTACGCCTGCCGTTCTGCGACCACCGGATCGCCGAGTTCGTCTTCAGCCTGCCGCCGTCACTGCTCATGGGCGACGTTCAGACCAAGCGACTGCTGCGCGAGTCGATGCGCGGCATACTCCCGGAGGGAATTCGTACGCGCTGGAACAAGCAGGGCTTCCGCCCTCCCCAAGAGCGCTGGTTCGAGTCGCCCGATTTCCTGCGTTTGGTGGAGGATTCCCTGTCGAGCGCCGGCCGCAGGAGCGACTCGCCATGGCTGTCCCGCTGGTGGTCCGGCGCCCTCGCGCGCATTCGCCAGGGGCAGCCTTCGCTCGGCTGGGCTGTCTGGCAACCCTTCATCCTGGAGCAGTGGCGGCAGCACTTCCTCGAACCGATCGTGCAGATGCGAGCCCGGCATCGCGAAGCGTTGGCATGAACATTCTTATGGTCAATCCCGTCCACCCCTCCACGCCGCACATTTCCGCGGTGCGGGCGTGGCGCTTCGCGCAGGAGTTGGCGCGACGCGGTCATCGGACCGTGCTCCTCACCGGTAGCCCCGTGGGACAGGTCGATGCCGACATGCCGGTGCTCGAGACGCACGACTGGCGCAAGCCGGTCGTTTGTTCCCTTCCGCTGCCGACCGATGGCCAATCGCCTTTGCGCATGCCGCGTTGGCTGAACAGGGCGCGGACTGCGGCCTGCATGGTTCGTGATGGTGGTAGACGCGGGTCCTGGGTCACGAGCGCAGTGGAACACGTCGTGCGAATCAACGACGTGTTTCGTCCGACCGTTGTCTGGTGCACATTGGGCTCGCTCGAGGCCGCATTCGTTTCGAAGCGCGTCGCGGCAAGGGCGAATTGCCCCTGGGTGCTGGACGTAAAGGATGTGTGGGAATTCGTAGTTCCCCGGGGATTGCGGAGGATGATGGCGTGGCGAACACGCGGTTGGGCCGCCGCGACGGCCAACGCCCGGACGACCGCAGAGGCGGTAGCGAAGTGGCTGGGGGTCGTCCCGAGTGTGATCTACAGTGGTATCGACGATCGCTATTTTCCGGACGAAGGGGCGGCACCGACGCCTACGCAGGAATTCGCGGTCAACCTTATCGGCAGCATTTATTTCCCGAGCAGGCTCTCGGCATTAGTCGAAGGCCTTGCTGACTGGATGGAAGGCATGCCCGAGGCAAGTCGCGGGCTCGTGCGCGTACGCTACCTTGGAGCTGACGAAACGTTGGTCCGGGCTGCTACGCTGAAGTATCGCGGCAAGATCCCGATCGAAACCATGGGCTTCGTGAGCGTGGACGAGGTGGCGCGTCGCTGCAAGGTGGCAGCGATGAACGCGTACATCGGGTATCCAGGCGCGTTTCACCACAAGCTGCTCGAGTTGCTTGCCTGCGGGCGTCCCGTGATGGCGGTAGGATCGGAGACGGCCGAAGCCGAGCAACTTGCCCGCGAGACACAGGCCACACTGTCGATTGCCCCTGATGCAAATGCGGTGCGTGCGACGGTCCAGAGCGCATTCGAAAGGTGGACCGATCGCTCCTTCGCGGTCGCAAGTAACGCGCGGTTGCGGCAGTTTGACTGGCCCACGCAAGCGCTGGCTCTCGAACGCGCACTGACTGCCGTGATCGGCCCGCGAGCACCCCGATGACGCACGATTCGATGCAGAAGCGGTTGGTCGACGACTACTACCGCACGACGTCCGCGTCGGGTAGTGCGGTGAGTCCCGCTGCATTCGGCGCCTCGGTGGGCCAGCTCAGGCGACGCCTGGGGACGTGGCTGGACGTCGAAGGCAAGGACGTCCTCGATCTGGGATCCGGGACGGGCGAGCTTTGTCATCTCGCGGAGCGTTCGGGGGCGAGGTCGGTAGTCGGAGTCAATCTCAGCGCGGACGAAATCGAGTTCGCACGGGGAGTCACCGGCGCGACGTTCGTGCAAGCGGACGTAGCGGCCTACCTGGAGGAATCGCGCCCGTCGTCGGTCGATCGAGTCTTCGCATTGAACATTCTCGAACACCTCGACAAGGAGACCCTGTTGAAGACGCTGCAAGGGGCCTTCCATGTCCTACGCGCCGGCGGAGCGCTCGTCGCCATGGTGCCGAATGCGACTTCGCCATTCGGGAGCATGACTCGTTACTGGGACATCACCCACCAGAACGCCTTTACGCCGAGCAGCGTAAGGCAGTTGTCGCGCTACGTAGGCTTTGGCGACAACGTCTCGTTTCGCGAGTGCGGACCTGTCCCGCATGGTCTGAAGAGTGGGGTTCGCTACCTGCTATGGCAGTCGATCCGGCTGGGAATCCGGGCATACCTGATGATCGAGCTCGCTTCCGCGAAGGGGGGCATCTATACCGCGGACATGCAGGTGCGTTTGGTCAAGCAAGCGACCGGCCCCAAGGGAGGCTGATTCTTGCGGCTGAATTGGTACGACGGGCTGGCCGCACTGCTGATTGCGGTTGGTAGCGGCTTGGCTCTTATCTTCGGCGGCACGGACTGGCAGGGACCCGCCGGTGTGTGCCTCATTTCGATGGCGTTCGCCTTGGCGATGGCGCGCCGGCGCTTGCCGCGTGTAAAATCGGAGGGCGTTCCAGATTTTCTTACGGTGTTCCTGACGTTTCAGATCTTCAACAAGCTGTTGACTGTCGTCAGCCTGGCGGCAGGCGAGCGGCACCTGGCCGCTTACGAGGCGTCGCAACTGGTCGAGGCACGTTTCAAGTTCGCGGCGGAATGGGTTCACCTCGCCGCCATGATCTTCTTCTCGGCGGGCTGGCTCCTGGTGGAGCGCCTCTTGCGAGATCGTGTCCGACGCGAAGGCCGAACCCACTCCGTGCAATTTCTTCTGGGCTTCTATCTTGTAACGACTGTGTTGGCACTCGCCTTGCAGCGCGCGTCCTTCCGCCTGGAGTTCGGCCTGCTCTCGACCATCATGCAGTATTCGTCGCTGGCTGCGGTAGGGGTGCTGCTCGCGTCGAAGACCGGCTGGGGTGTCGGGGGAGCAAAGGCGATCCTGTCGGTACTGTTGTTGGTTCCGGCCACATACCTGGCGCTGACCACTGGAACGAAAGGCGCGCTTGTGGTCGTCGCGCTGCCCCTGTTCATGGCGGCGTTGGCGAAGGGGGTACGACGTACGCTCCTGGTCCTGATCCCATTCGCGATGTTCATGCTGATTGTCGGCATTCCGCTGTCCGAGGAGATACGGAAGGCGAACTGGGAGTCGTACGGCGTACGCGAAGGCATCGGCATCGACGAGGGATGGGAGCGGGTACTTTCGCGCTACCAAGCGGAAGGACCAGTGACTGTTCTCGAGCGCACGGCAGTGCGATTCGCCCACCGCGCATCGTCGGCGCAGTCAGGCGGAGTAGTCATGCAGGTTGCCGAAGAAGACGGCTTGATCGGACTGGAGCCGATCAAGCTGCTGCCGGCAATATTCATCCCGCGGTTCCTTTGGCCGGACAAGCCGATGTTCCAGCCGGGCGCTTGGTTTGCCTGGTATCTGGGGCAGGCAGCGAGTCCCGAAGACGCGACATCGGCGACGGCCACCATGCTTGGAACCGAGACGTATTGGATGCTCGGCGTCCCGGGACTGGTTCTGTTGGCGGCGCTGGGGGCGATGTATGCAATGATTTGGCAGACTCTGGCGGCCCTTTCGGCACGCGCCGTGATGGGCATCGCCGGCATGTATGCGATGCTCGGCGCGGCGGTGCGGTTCGAGGAGTCGCACGTCATCTATGCGATCTCGTCACCGATCATCACGCTGGTTTATGTCTGGGCGCTCGTCGCGGCGGAACGTCTGGGGCGGGACATCATGGTCGCCAAGGCGGGGCACCGATGAAGGTGCTCTACATTGGCGAATCCTGGCTGGGTTCCTGTGCTCGCAGCCTCAAGGAGGCCCTCGGACGTCGCGCCGACCTTGAGGTCGACGAGGTCAACGAAGACGCCTGGTTCACTCGCCCGCGCGCGCTCTGGCTGAGAGCCGTCAACCGGCTTACGGCCAATGCCTACCGGCGCGAGTTCAACAGGCATGTGCTCGAGCAGGTACGACTGCTGCGCCCGGATTTCGTCATCGCGTACAAGGGGAATCCGGTCCGCCGCGATCTGATCGCTGAATTGCGTGACTTGGGCGCCCGCGTGGTGAATATCTATCCAGATTGTTCACCTCATGCGCACGGTGCGCCGCATCGCGAGGCCGTCGGGGCGTACGACCTCGTGGTGTCGACTAAGCCGTTTCATCCGGCGAATTGGGAGACAATCTATGGGTACCGCAATCGATGCTGCTTCGTTCCGCAGGGATACGATCCTCTTCTGCACCTTGTCGACGCGCCGCCGGCCGATTTCCGATACGACGTCGTGATGGTAGCGACGTACCGGCCCGAGTACGCCAAGCTGATGATTGACGCCGGGAAAGCCATCGGCGACCGGAATATCCGAGTAGCCATCGGTGGATACGGATGGGATGCCGTCCGTCACCTGTTGCCGAGGCACTGGGAATTTCGCGGACCCGTTCACGGGCGCGGTTACGTCTCCTTGCTGCGCGAAGGCAAGATCTGCATCGCGCCCCTTACGCGCGAAGTGATGGTCGATGGAAGGCCGCAGCCGGGAGACGTCGATACGACCCGCACCTACGAGCTTGCCGCCGCCCACTGCTTCTTCATTCACCGTCGAACGGACTACGCGCGAGCCCTGTACGGCGAGGACGAAGTGCCGATGTACGACAACGCGTCCGAACTTGGGGAACTGGTGCGACGCTACCTTGCGCTAGATGATGAGAGGGC
>JAANMY010003234.1_pt1 | contig 13776 bp, 16 predicted proteins | sample 7279691 | NCBI WGS metagenome assembly JAANMY01 (sample SAMN14094543, study PRJNA606508) | bioreactor metagenome | isolation source: A lab-scale SPAN reactor treating ammonium-rich wastewater day 388 | place: Ireland: Galway | collected 2018-02-07
CGCCTCGATGAATGTGCCCGTGCTGGTGGACTTCTGGGCGCCCTGGTGCGGCCCCTGCAAGTCGCTGGGCCCGATCCTCGAAAAGCTCGAAACCGACTACGCGGGCCGCTTCAAGCTGGTCAAGATCGACTCCGATCAGGAGCAGCAACTGGCGGGCATGTTCGGCATCCGCAGCATCCCCACCTGCGTGCTGCTGATGAACGGCCAGCCGGTAGATGGCTTCATGGGCGCGCTGCCCGAGGGCCAGGTGCGCGAATTTCTCGACAAGCATGTGCCATCCGCCGAAGAAGTGGTGGCAGAGGCCGAGGAAGAAGAGGCGCTGGATGCGCTGGCCGAAGGCGACACCGACACCGCCCTGGAAAAGCTGCAGCACGCTGTGGCCACCGACCCTGCCAACGACGACGCACGGTTTGATTACGTCAAGCTGCTGCTGCAACTGGGCCGCGACGACGACGCCAAGGTGGCCTTTGCCCCCGTGATTGCCAAGGCCGCAACCTCGCGCAAGCTCGGGGCCCTCAAGTGCTGGATGGATGCTATTGATTATGTAGCTGTAAGCGCTTATGGGGAAAGCGCTGGAGCCGAATTTGATGAAAAAATCACCGCCAACAAGCGCGACTTTGACACCCGCTTTGCCCGCGCTCGCTGGCTCATGGCGCAGCAGCGTTGGACCGACGCCATGGACGAGCTGCTCGAAATCCTCATGCGTGACAAGGCCTGGAACGACGAGACTCCAACACCAGCGCTTCACCTACCCACGTCCTGCGCAATCGCAACTTCCGCCTGTTGTGGATCGGCCCGCGTCGGCGAGGAATTTGCCGATGGTTACTTCGATCTGATGGTGGATTGGTTGGGCGATTTGGAGTAAGGACAGCGGGCGAGCCGTTCGGTATGGCGGCTTTCTGGACACAGAAACATGAAGAAATCCTACCAAGCAGCCGAAATCGCGCTCGAAAAAGCAATCCCTGCCGCACAGTCCGATCCGCTGCGCCCAAGTTATCACTTCGCCGCGCCTGCGCAATGGATGAACGATCCCAACGGCACGATCTTCATCAACGGCGAGTATCACCTCTTCTATCAACTCAACCCGTACGCGCCGCGCTGGGGTCAAATCCACTGGGGACATAGCAAGAGTTCCGACCTGGCGCATTGGGAACACCTGCCCATTGCGCTCACGCCAGCGTATGAGCAGGGCGAGCAGTATTGTTTTTCGGGCTGCTGCGTCAACGACAACGGCACACCGACGATTTTCTACACCAGCATCGGCGGGCGATTGGGGTTGGCCAATGTCTGGCGCGGCGCACAACAATGGAAGGCGCAGGGCGACTCGGCGCTGATTCATTGGCAGCGCGACCAAGACAACCCCTTCGTCAGTCAAGCGCTTCACCCGCGCAAGGTCTATCACTGGCGCGATCCTTACATTTGGCGGAACAACCATGAATGGCACATGGTTCTGGCCGGAAAACACCTGGGCGACAAGGGCGGTAGTGTCTTCATGTACTCATCGCCCGATCTCGAAGCATGGAAGTTCCACGGAGCAATTTTCAAGCACAAAACGAGAGGCGTGGAATGTCCCAACCTGCTCGAATTTGGTGAACGCGCCGCGCTGATCGTCTCGCCCTATGCGCAAGTCCAGTACGCGCTGGGCAAACTCGAAAACGACAGGTTCGAGACAGACCGATGGCTGACGCTCGATCATGGCAAAGATTTTTACGCAACCAATACGTTCATTGACAACGACGACGGATATAAACTCGCCGGCTGGATCAAAGTCCGCGGCAACGGCGCCTGGCAGGGGTGTTTGAGTTTGCCCCGGCACATCACGGTTGCAGAGGATGGCCTACGCATCGCCCCCGCGGCAGGCCTGCGATCATTGCGGAAGAATCGGATTGATTGGCGTGAGACTATCGCCGGCAATGCGCTTGAAGTCAAGATGACTTTCCCAACCGATGCGAAGTCACCTGTTGGACTGATCCTGGAAGATGACGAGCGGGCGTACCCGGTCACCATTGATACGGTCAGTGGTGAAATGTGCGTTCTCGATGAACGAACGAGACTGGAAAGGTTCGATCCAGCGGAGACTCTGCATCTGCATGTTTTCATTGACCGCTCGGTCGTGGAAGTCTTCATCAATGAACGTGAAAGCCTTTCTACCTGGGTGCGCCCAACCCTGACAAAGAACAGCGCGTGGCGAATCCGCTTGCGGACGCCCGCGCTCGATCTCGAAGCATGGGGGCTGTGATGATCTATCCGGCGCCGAGACACAATCCGATTCACACCATCTTCCAGAGCGACCTGCTGCGCGTCATAGACCACCGCTGTACGGGGCGTGACGACGCGCGGGGTGAAATCCCGACGGAGTTCGAGATCGTCCTGCCGCGGGCAGGCGCTTACCAGCGCCGCGACGCCCACGGCGCCTTTCTGGCCGATCCCAACCAGGTCGTGTTCTTCAACCAGGGCGAACCCTACGACATCAGCCATCCCATCCAGGGCGGGGATGCCTCCACCGTGTTCGTCCTCGCCCCGGCCCTGCTGCGGGAGATCGCAGCGGCGCACAACGCGGCGGCGGCAGACGGCCAGCGGCCCTTCCCGCGCAGCCACCTGACGCTCGACTCTCGCCTGCAGGTTGTGCAGTACCGTCTGTTGCGGGATGCCGCTCCCGCCGGCGCGCTCGCAATCGAAGAAGAAGTCATCTCAGCGGTGGATGAAATTTTGCACGCCCTACACGCACCGACGCCGGCGTCGCCACGCCATGCCGCCGGCACCCTGCGCGCCCATGCCGAACAGGCGCAGGCCGTCAAGACCTTTCTCAATGCCAACGTTGGCGCGGAGCTGCAGCTCGAAGACATTGCCGCCGCCGTCTATCTCTCGCCGTTCCACCTGTGTCGCGTCTTCAAGCAAGAGGCCGGCATGACCCTCCACCAGTATGTCAACCGCCTGCGCCTGTTCAACGCTGCCCAGCGCATGGTGGAAAACCCCGTCACGCGCCTCGATGCGCTGGCGCTCGATTTCGGCTTTGCCAACCATGGCCACTTCACCACCGCCTTCCGCAAGCTGTTTGGGATCAGTCCCTCCGAGTTCCGCGACCCACTCTTTCGCCAGATGCGCAAGATTTTAGAAGCCTGACGCCCGGTCTTCCTGTATGCTCTTGGCGAAAGGAAAACCGGGAACATGAAACAGTACCTCTCTCTCCTGCGTGACAAGACATTCGGCCTGCTCTGGCTGGGCGCCACCATTTCGATTCTGGGCGACGGCCTCACCTGGACGGCGCTCGTCTGGCTCATCTACGAACTGACCGGCTCGGCCAGGGACATCGGCGCACTGGTCGTCATCTACACCGCGCCCGTCATCGTAGGCGGCCCGCTGGCCGGCTACCTGCTCGATCGCTGCGACCGCCGCAAAGTCCTGCTGGCGGACAACCTGATCCGCGGCGCGCTCATGGCGTGCATTCCGCTCCTGCATTGGCTGGATCAACTCCAGACCTGGCATTTGTACGCCGCGGCGGGCGTCTACGGCCTGTTCAAGATGATCAGCCTGGCGGGCATCCCCACCGTCTTCCCATCCATCCTGCCCGCAGAAAAGCTGACCACCGCCAACGCCCTGGAATCTCTCAGTTTTGGCGTCGGCGGGGTGATCGGCCCGGCCCTGGGCGGCGTGCTGATTGGCCTCATCGGCGGCGCCAACACCATTGCGCTCGATGCGCTCTCGTATTTCGTCTTTGCTGCCTGCCTGTTCTTTCTGCCAGCCCTGCCTGTCGCCCATGCGCAGGGCGCCGCGCCGGCCAGCGATCTGCGGCCGGCCCTGCGCTTCATCCGCGTCACGCCCGCCCTCTGGTTCATCACCCTCATGTTCATGGCCGCCAATGTGGGGCTGGGGATGCTCTCGGTCTTCCTGCCGATCTACGCCCGCGAAACCCTGGGCGGCGACGCGACCACCTTTGGCAGCCTGCTCAGCGCGGCGACCGCGGGCGAGTTGCTCGGCGGATTGCTCGTCGGGATGATCGCCTGGCGCTGGACGCTCGGACGCTCCATCGCCTCCGCCCAGGCGGCGGTGGGCGCCAGTTTCCTCGGCCTGCTGGCGCTGCCGGGCTTCGCCCTCTCCGCCGCCTTCCTGGGCATCGCCCACTTCTTCAGCGCGCCGCTGACGATCTGGGCGCAGACCATCCGCCTGCGGCTCATCCCCGCGCCGTTGCGCGGGCGGGTCATCAGCCTGCTGCGGACGCTGATGCAGGCCGCGCCGCCGCTCGGCGGACTGCTCGGCTCGCTGCTGCTGGCGAACTACGGCGTCCAGCCTACGATCCTGACGCTGGCGCTCATCATCGCCGTTCCCGGCGTCATCGGCATCCTCCACCCCGCGCTGGCGCATGAGAACACGCTGGCCGAAGCGTAGCGTCAGGGGGCAGTGGATTTGCGTCCGACGAGGCGATTGAGGATGATAGTGATCGCAACGAACACCCCCGCCAGGCCGCCATCATTCACCCCCGCCAAGATCAAATAATTCCGCCAGGTGGTCTCCAGCCAGCCCGTTCTGGCAAAACGCGCTGCGTCGTAGAATTCCGGCATGGAGACGAACGACCAAGTTTGAAACAGTCTTTCACCCTCCTGAGAATACTCGCGCACTTCCATGATGAGCGGGAAAATGGGCAGGCGCGCAAGCAGGAGGGTGAGAACAAGGGCGACGGCGGCGAACAGGATTTTCCGTCTCATAGCGCAATAGCGGCTGTTAGCAGAGATTCTGGAAACAATGATACTTATGACCACCCCCATCACCAAAACCCACCTCATCCTCTACGTCCAGGATCAAACCCGCAGCGCGGCATTCTACTCCCGCGTCTTCGACTGCCAGCCGACCCTCAACGTCCCTGGCATGACGGAGTTCCCCCTCTCCGAATCCTGCGTTCTCGGACTCATGCCCGAAGCGGGGATCAGACGCCTGCTCGGAGACCGCCTCCCCGACCCCGCGCAGGCGAATGGGATTCCGCGCGCCGAGATTTACCTGCGCGTGACGGATCCGCTGGCGTATCACCGCCGCGCGCTCGAAGCGGGCGCGGCGGAATTGAGTCCGCTCGCCGACCGCGACTGGGGCGACCGCGTCGCGTACAGTCTCGACCCCGATGGTCACGTGCTGGCGTTTGCGGAGAATATAGGAGAACCAAATGGATAAACTTATGCAAGAGATTCGCGCCCAGGGCTGGGACGCGCGTCTCGTTTCCGTTCACCGCGTCGCCGACCTCGAGCGCGAGATCGCGAGCCGACACGAGCAGGGATTGTTCGACGCGGGGTTTTACGAAGAACGCCTCACCCGCTTCGAGTTTCACCCTCCCGCCGACATGCCCGACGCGCGTTCCATTCTCGTCCTTGCCAAGCCCACCCCGCAGGCGGGAGTCGTCTTCCATTGGAACGGCGAATCGAAAACGCTGATTCTCCCGCCGACGTATGTCGGCTATTCCGCGCTTCCTCTTCAGATCGAATCCTGGTTGAACGAACTTCTGAATCCGATGGGGCATCGCGCCGTTCGTACCATGCGCCTGCCGTTCAAACCTCTCGCCGTTTGTAGCGGATTGGCGGACTATGGCAGGAACAACATCACCTACGTCGCGGGCATGGGAAGTTTTCATCACCTGTTCGCCCTCTTCACCGACATCCCCATCGAGCGCGACGAGTGGCGCGAGCCGCAAATGCTCGAGCGTTGCAAACATTGTCGGGCGTGCCTCATCAAGTGTCCCACAGGCGCGATCGGCGAAGACCGCTTCCTGCTTCATGCGGAACGCTGTCTCGTCTTCCACAACGAAAAACCCGCGGACGTTCCCTTCCCCGCATGGATTGATCCCGCGTGGCACAACAGCATTTTCGGCTGTATGATCTGCCAGCGCTTTTGCCCCGAAGATAAGAAGGTCAGGGATTGGGTCGAGACGCGCGCGGAGTTCTCGCAGGAGGAAACCGCGGCGTTGTTGAGCGACGCGTCGCGCGGTCGTTTGCCCGCCGCGATAGTTGAAAAATTGAACAGCCTCGAATTAGCCGAATCGCTGGATGTGCTGCCGCGCAACCTGGGCGTGCTGTTGAACAAGGAACAAATTACTCTTTCCGCAAACACCAGCAATCCATCGGCGGCGCGATAGAGGAATAAAATTGGCTGCGTCTTTTTTATCGCTTCTGCGTCCATCTACACGGAGATCAAAATGACCAAACGCAACCAGCAATTTCACCTGCCCGATGGGCGCAGGCTCGGCTACGACGAGCACGGCGCGCCCGCTGGCAAGCCCCTCTTTTACCTGCACGGCTCGCCGAGTTCGCGCGTCGAATCGAATCTATTTGTGAGCGACGAGTTATTGCAGTCGCTGAACGTCCGCCTGATTGCGGTGGATCGCCCAGGCATGGGACTCTCCGATTTCCAACCCAACCGCCGCCTGCTCGACTTTCCCACCGACCTGCTCGCGCTCGCCGATCATCTCGACATCGAACGCTTCGCCATCCTTGCCTACTCGCTCGGCGGGATTCACGGTCTGGCGTGCGCCCGCGCCATCCCCGAACGCCTGACGAAAGTGGGCATCGTCAGCGGCGCGGCGTTGTTCACCGAAGCCAAACTCATGCAAAACGTCAACGAAGGGACGCGGAAGTATCTCACCCTGCCGCGCGAGAATCCATTCGCGGCGCGCCTGTTTTTGGGGATGATGGCGGGGATGATTCGCTTCACGCCCAAACTGATGACCGCCTCCGCCGCTTCCAACCTCCCCGCGCCTGATCGCCCCATCGTGGCGGATTCCAACTTCCAGGCGGGATTCATCCGCATGTTGCGCGAAGCCCTGCGCAGCGGGACGCGCGGCGCATTCCACGAATCCCTGCTCTCGGTCACGGACTATGGCTTTCGCTTGCAGGAGATTCAAACGCCGATTCAACTCTGGCACGGCGAAGCGGATCAAAACGTCCCCGTGGAAATGGCTCGTTTCGCCGCGTCCGCCATCCCGAAGTGCGAAGCGGGGTTTTATCCCAACAAAGGACATTTATCGTTGTTCAAGAGCCATGCCGCGGAGATCGTCCGCGCGCTGGCAAGTTGACTGATTTTCAAGAATTAAAGGAGTTCCCATGAAAAACGTTTCGTTCAAATCTCTTTTCAAATGGGCTTTCAAGTTCGTCTTGTTGTTCGTTCTTTTCATCGTGGTCTTCGTCATCGGCTCGATGGCGGTGGTGGGTGTGATGCCTGAGAACGCAAACATGGAGCCAGGTCTGGTGCCGGAGAGGAGCGGCTTGCTGATCGTCTCGCTTGCCTGCCTGTCCGTTATCACCGCGCTCATCCTGACCTCGCGCTGGGGCGGCTGGAAACTGGCGCTCAGCCTGGCGTTTGCCTATTACGGCGCAGTCACCTTCCTCATGCAGATCGAGACATGGTACTTCCTTTCCGCCATCACCGTCGGCCCGCAGTTGCTGCCGCGCCTGTTCCTGATGGGCATCCCGCCCGCCTTCGTGTTCATTCCTCTGACTGTCTGGATTTTGGGAAAAGGACGCGCCACAGTAGACGATTCCCCGAACCCCGCGCTGGTCATGCCTGCCCGTCAATGGGTATGGAAACTGGCGGCGATCGCGCTGGCGTATCTCATCCTGTATTGGAGCGCGGGATATTTCATCGCCTGGCAGAACCCCGAACTGCGCGCCTTCTATGGGCAGCCTGGCGACGCCGTGCCGTTCTTTGCCAGCGTTGCCAATACGCTCCGCAATGACACCATGCTCTTCCCGTTCCAAATCCTGCGCGCCATGCTATGGACATTATGCGCCCTGCCTGTCATTCGCGGCTCGCGCGTCAACGTTTGGTGGACGGCGTTACTGGTCGGGTTGCTGTTTAGCGTACCGCAGAACATCGGTCACATCCTTCCCAATCCGTTGATACCCATTGCGAGCGTGCGGCTGAGTCACATGATCGAAACCGCCTCGTCCACATTTTTGTTTGGCGTGATTGTAGTCTGGCTGCTCCATCGCGAACATCGTTCCCTGAGAGACCTGTTTGGAATGGGCGCGGATAGCGTAAAGGAAATCCCATGAACCAAATTGCCCAACCCACAAAATCTTCCATCCAACTCGGCTTTTGGTCGTCCATCGCCGTTACGTTGATGTTGATCATCTTCCCCTTGTCGCTGGCATTCGACTGGTCGCTCGATGTCGCTTACGGTTCGTCGTTTCTGCTTGCGCCCGCCTTCGTGACGATGATGGTCAGCATCCATCTCTACGCCGCGCCTGAGAAAAAAGTCTGGAGCCAACTCGGTTTATCGTTCGCCATCATCTACGCGGTGATGTGCTCACTGACGTATTACGTGCAGTTGACCTTCGTCAAGAACAATTACCTGCCCATCGCGGACGAAGCGGTCGCGCCGTTCGTCTTCATCCCTGGCACGCCGATCTTCGCGCAGGACATGCTTGGCTATGTGTTCTTTTGCCTTGCCACACTCGCGGCGGGATTCGCCTTCGCGGGCGGCAAACTCGAAACGTGGATCAAATGGCTGTTCATTTTGAATGGCGTCTTGTTCGCCGTCCCCACGCTGATTCTCCCCGCGCTGACCATGCCCGTCAACGCGGCTGGCACGGGAGTCGGGAATCAGGTCGGCGATTATGCCAATATCGTCTGGTCGTTCTATGTTGCAATTGCAACGGGATTGACGGCAATTGTATTCAAGCGGTTAAAATCAACGGCATGAACGTTTCTCAAACCCTCCTCTTCGCGGGCGGCGTCTTCCATCTCGCTCTCGCGATCTTTCATCTCTTCTTCTGGCGCATCTTTCACTGGAAACAAGACCTTGCTTCGCTGACTCACATCAACCGCGCGGTCATGCAGATCCTCAACATCTGCCTGACCTTTCTCTTTTTCGTCGCGGCTTATGTTTCGTTTGCTCACGCCGCGGAATTACTTTCCACGCCGCTTGGTCGTGCAATTCTCGCCTCCATCGCGCTCTTTTGGATTTTGCGTTTGATTCTGCAATTCGTCTTTTTCGGCGCGCGGCACAGGGTTTCGATTCTGTTCATCTTCGTTTTCACCGTCGGCGCGGCGCTTTATCTTCTGCCGTCGATGGGGATATACTTTTGGCCATGAGCGCGTTATTCCCCGATACTCATCCCAAAATGGAAGCCCTGCAAATTCAGTTGTGGCGGCAGGCGAGTCCCACCCGCAAAATGCAGATGCTGGCGCAGCTCAACCAGTCCGCCCGCTTGCTGGCGCTGACAGGTTTGCGTTCGCGTTATCCGCAAGCAAGCGAAGCCGAATTGCGCTTCAAACTCGCAGGTTTGCTGCTTGGGGAAGAACTTGCTCGCAAAGTATACGGAGAGCCCAACCATGCAAAATGAACCTGTAGAAGTCACCTTGAAAGTGACGGATGTTCTCGAAAAACTCTCCGTTCCCTATTTGATTGGCGGCTCCCTTGCCAGTACGCTTTACGGAATGGTACGCACGACGCAGGACTCGGATATTGTCGCCGAAATGCGGCTCGAACATCTTCAACCGTTTATTTCATCCTTGCACGATGAGTTCTACGTGGACGATGAAATGATTGCCGAAGCCATTCAGCGCAACTCCAGTTTCAATATCATTCATCGCGAGACCATGTTCAAAGTGGATGTTTTCATCCCGCGCCCGCGTCCATTTCTCGAATCCCAACTTGCCCGCGCCCAAAAACAAACCTTCAACTTTGAGACAGAGATCAGCGCGAAGTTTGCCAGCCCCGAAGACACAATCCTCTCCAAACTCGAATGGTATCGCATGGGCGGCGAAGTCTCGGAGCGTCAGTGGCGCGATAGCCTCGGCATCCTCAAAACCCGCGCGGGTGAACTCGATTTGGACTATTTGCGGAAATGGGCGCGGGAACTCAAGATCGCGGATTTGTGCGAACGCGCCTTGAAAGAAGCCGAGTAACAGGGTTGCCATCAAGGATTCCCCATGCCCATCTTCGACGCCATCGCCTTCGACGCCGACGACACGCTCTGGCACAGCGAGCGCTACTATGCCCAGACGCAGACCGAGTTCGTCAAACTTCTCGCGCAGTACCGCGACGAAGAATACATCCGCGCCCACCTCTACGAAGTCGAGTCGCGCAACATCCAGCATTTCGGCTACGGCGTGAAGGGCTTCGCTCTTTCGATGATCGAGACCGCGGTCGAACTCACCGACGGGCGCGTGTCGGGAAACGACATCAAAACCATCATCGCGCTGGCAAGAGACATGCTGGACGCCGAGATTGAGCTGCTGAACGGCGTGGGCGAGACCGTCGCCCAACTCGCGGGGAGTCACCGCCTGATGGTCATCACCAAAGGCGACCTGCTCGACCAGGAGAAAAAGATTCAACGCTCGGGCTTGGGGAAATATTTTCACAGCATCGAAGTCGTCAGCGAGAAGACGCGCGAAACCTACGCCCGCCTGCTGGCGGAACACTCCATCGCGCCGCAACATTTTTTCATGGTGGGCAACTCCCTGCGCTCCGACATCCTGCCCATTCTCGCACTCGGCGGCAGCGCGGCCTACATCCCCTACGCCATCACCTGGCAGCACGAAACCGCCGACCCGCCCGCGGGTCAGCCCGGTTTCTATCAACTGGAACACGTCGGGCAACTGCCCGCGCTGTTGGAAACATTGACTGCCCTGAAATAGGACGAAAGACGAAGGTTTTTTCGTCCTTCGTCCTTCGTCCATGATCCACAATGCCGGCGCCTGATCTCGACTCACACCTCGATCTGGATGGCGCTGCCGCTTTCGTAGCGACGCAGCCCGGTGTGGAAGAGCCAGACAGCAAAAGTCAGCAACAACCCGGCCCCGACCAGCATCTGGGCCAGCGTCTGCCAGGTGAAGCCGCGCACAAACGCGGCGGGCACTGCGCCCATCAACGCCGCCGGGATCAGCGTGAAGAGGATGACCTTGGTGAAGTTGTCGAACAGGGTAATGGGGTAGATGGCAAAGGTGATCATGGCATTCAGGGCCAGCGCCGCCAGATTGGTGGAGTTGCCCATCCAAAAGGCCAGGCTTTGGAACGCGATCAGAAAGGCGGCGAAGACGGCCGCAGCCAGCAGAATGGCCAACACAAAGCGCAACAGGCCATCCCAGGTGAAGACGCCGGAAGCGATGAAACTGAGAATACCGTAGGTGAAGTCGCCCATGCCGCTGGCAATGCTGCGGCTGGCAAGGGCGTGGAGCAAGACCGGTCGCGGCAGCGAGAGGTAATAATCCAGGCGGCCGCGGGTGATGATCTCGCCCAGGTTAAAGGCGTTGCCAAACAGCAGCGCCACCAGGCCAAAGGCGCTGGCCGTGACGCCGAAGGTGACGTACATGTCGGTCAGTTGCCAACCGCGTACATCCTGGAAACGATCGAAAAAGATCACCCAGACCAGAAAATACATGGTGTTGTTGAGCATCATTCCCAGGGTTTGGGTGAGGAAAGATGCCCGGTATTCCAGATTTGATTGCAGATTCGCCTTCCACACGGCGAGGATAAACTTGATCGTATTCATCATTAGAGAAAAACTATGCAAGTCCTATTTTTGCCACGAATTTCATGAGTTTCACGAAGTATGATCGTAAAAATTCATCTGATATGTCATTGCGAGTGCAGCGAAGCAATCTCCAAGGTTGTTCGTCAATTTTGCGGTTGTCAATCGGTGTTGGGGATTGCTTCGGGGCTATCGCCCCTCGCAATGACAAAATAAGGCGAATTGTTACGTATGATCATTCAATCTGTGAAATCTGTGGCCAAAGAGGATCAACCGCCGTTCACGGTCAAGAATTTCACACTGCGCCGGTAGAAGAGCGCCAGACCCAGACCCAGACCCAGGATCCACAAGGCCTGCACCTGCAGGGTGGCGAGGAAGGCGCGGGGACTGGGTTCCACAAACAAGCGCGCCGGGGCGTAGAGCATGGCCGCGAAAGGCAAGGCTTTGGCGATCTCTTGCAACCATTCCGGGTAGAAATCGAGGGGAATGAGCAGGCCGCCGAAGATAAAGCTCAGTTTTTGAAAGATCCATTGAAATCCCGATGTGTCTTCCACCACAAAAGCCAACAACCCGATCATCGCGGCCAGACAGAAATTCAGCACCCAGGCGCCCACCAGGGTGGGGATGACCGCCAGATAACCCAGCGGCGCCGGGGGTGGGCCGGCCAACAGCCAGATGATGGTGCTGCCGAACAGGGCATTGATCAGCGCCCGGAACACCGTCTCGCCCAGCGAGGTGCTGAGGTGATAGAGCAAAAAATCGTAAGGCTTGCTCAGAATGTAGGCGATCGAACCATCCTTGACCGCTTCTGAAATGGCGGCGGCCAGCCGCGGGCGGCTGAGTTCGATGGTTTCGGTCATCATCAGATACCACAGCGTGGCGGGCAGGGTGAGGCCGCTGATCTCGGCGCTCCCGGCGGCGGAAAATGTGACCCGCCACAGTTGGGCGAAGATCCACATGAAGGGCAGCATGAGCAGGCTGCGCCCCACCAACTCGGCGGGATAGGCCAGCGAGTTGACCAGTTGTGTGGTGAACAGGAACCAGTATTTTCTCATGGTTGCCGGCTCTGGGCGTAGATGCGGGCAATGACCTCTTCCAGCGGCGGGTCGGAGATGGTAATGTCCACCAGGGTCCCGGCTGCGGCCAGCCTCGCCATCACGGCGTCGGCGGGGGTTTGGCGGGTATCAAAAGCCAGTTTGACGCCATACCGCCCGGTTTTTAGCGTTTCCATCCCTTCCAGGACGAAATCTCTGCGCACTTCCTCGGCAAAGCGCACCTCCACCGTTTTGCGGGTCAGAAATCGGCGTTTGAGAGCGGAGACCTTGTCCTGGTAGACGATTTGGCCGTGATTGATGATGATGACGCGGTGGCATAGCGCTTCCAGGTCGCTGGCATCGTGCGAGGTGAGCAGCACCCCCACCTTTTCTTGCTCGCTCATGGCGCGGATGGCGTCGCGAATGTGCTGTTTGGCCACCACATCCAGGCCGATGGAAGGCTCGTCCAGCAGGAGCAATCTGGGCTGATGCAGGAAGGAAGCGGCCACCTCGCAGCGCATGCGCTGGCCGAGCGAGAGTTTGCGCACCGGGGTCTCCAGCAGGTCGCCGATCTCGAAGGTCTCTGCCAGATAGGCGATGCGTTTCTTGGCGAGGGCGTCGTCCAGATCGTAGATCTTGCCGAAGAGTAGGAGGGTGTCGATGGCGGGCAGGTGATACCACAACTGCGGGCGCTGGCCGAAGACAGCGCCGATCTGGTAGGCCAGCTTTTGGCGCTCTCGCCAGGGAACGAACCCCAACACCCTGGCATCGCCTCCGCTGGGATGAAGGATGCCGGTTAGCATTTTGATGGTGGTGGATTTGCCGGCCCCGTTCGGGCCGATGAAGCCAAGCAACTCGCCCGCCTCCATCTCGAACGAGAGGCCGCGCACCGCCTCGACCAGTCGATATTCTGGCCGCAGCAGAGAGCGGAACGACCCGCCCAGCCCCGCGGCCTTGCGCTTGCTCTGGAATGATTTTTGTAGATTATCGACAATAATAGCGGACATACATCTTTTTTGTGATGACTCCCCTGCAGAAAAAGGTGTGAATCGAGAGTGATCAAGAAACTTGCGCGCAGTTCGCGCAGAAGTCGCGCCGCAGCTTGCGGAAGATGGCGTACATAGGCCAACCCTAGCTCAATTTGCAATGAAAGGCAAAACAGCCGCGCAGTGACCTCGCAAGTGAGTTGCACGACCGCCTGCAGCGACTCGCTATTGCGCTGAATCGCTGGGCGGTCGTGCAGAACGACCTCGCAAGTGAGTTGCACGACCGCCTGCAGCAATTCGCTA
>JAANMY010003236.1_pt1 | contig 13773 bp, 9 predicted proteins | sample 7279691 | NCBI WGS metagenome assembly JAANMY01 (sample SAMN14094543, study PRJNA606508) | bioreactor metagenome | isolation source: A lab-scale SPAN reactor treating ammonium-rich wastewater day 388 | place: Ireland: Galway | collected 2018-02-07
AGACCGCCGAAGCCAATGCCCTGTTCAAGGCGGGCGCGATCACCGCGACTGAGCAGGCTGCCGCGCATGCGCTGGCGCAAGCCCGCTACGACGGTACCGCAAAGGCACTCGGAACGATCGGCGCAACAGGCAAGCTGACGTCCAATCAGCTGGTCAACCTGAGCTATCAGCTCAACGACGTGGTCGTCTCGCTCGCGAGCGGGCAACGGCCTCTCATGGTGCTGATGCAGCAGGGGTCGCAGATCGCCCAGATCTTCGGCCCCGGCGCTGGCGTCACCGGCATCCTGCGCGGCGTCTGGCAGGGCCTCACCAGCCTGATTTCGCCGACCGTCGCGGTCGTGGGTGGCATCGCGGCGCTCGGCGCTGCGGTCGGCTACTCCTATTATCGCTTTATCGAGTCCCAGAAGGAGCTCGAGGTTGCGCTTGCCGGCACCGGGCGGGCTGCGGGCGTGGCGGTCGGCCAAATCGAACGGATTGCCGAGCAGTCCGCGTCCGCCGGCAACGTCTCGGTCGCAGCGGCCCGCGAGATGGAGGCCGCGTTCCTACGGACCGGCAGGATAGCGGTCTCGAACTTCGAAGGCCTGATCAAGGTCGTCAAGAACTATGCTGCGACGACCGGCACCGATGTCGCGACCGCGACCAAAGAGCTCGCTGGCGCGTTCGCCGACCCGATACGCGGAGCGGACTCGCTCAACGAGAAGCTCAATTTCCTCGATGACCGGACGCGGCAATACGTCCGCACGCTTGCTGACCACAACGACCGTACCGGCGCCCAGCGTGTCCTGCTCGATGCGTTGAAAGGAAGCCTCGTTAACGCATCGGAAGCGACCACGGCGCTCGGGCGTGCCTGGGATTTCGTCGGTCGCATGGCGTCGAACGCCTATGACGCCATGGGACGGGCGATCTCGCGCGCGCTCGATGGCGCGCCGATCGACGTGCGGCTTAGAGAACTCCAACAGGAACGCGCACGTCTCCAGGCGCTGATCGAGAACCCACCGACGCGCTTTGCCGCCCAGGCCCGCAACTTCAACACGCGACTGCTGGCCGAGGTCGACGCCGAGATCGCCAAGATCGAGGCGAAGCTCGCCAATATTGAAGTCCGGGCGAAGGAAGCGAGAGCCAACGAGCTCTCGGTCCGCGCTGGCACCGTGGCGCGCGAACTGACGCCCGGCTTCGATGAGTTACAAACGCTCAAGGCGCGCCAAGCGCAGCTTCGCTCAGCGCTCGACGATCCCCTGATCCGCCAGAAGGTCGCCGATCTCCGGCAGGTCGAGACCGCCTACGATGCGGTCAGTCGCGCCATTCGGACTTGGCTCGACCCGGCCGAGAAGGCCCGCCGCCTCGACGAACTGGAAATCCAGGCCCTCCAGGCGAAGACGCCCGCGCAGAAAGCGGCCATCGCCGAAGAGCGCCGGCGGCTTGAGCTTGCCGGCCAGGCGATCCCGCTCGCCATCGCCGAGGCTGATATCACGCGGGCCGGAACCAAGGCGCGCGCGGAGGCGACGCAGGCGCACGTCGACCAGTCGCGTGTCGTCGAGGTCAATACGAGGGCGACGCTTGGTCTGGCCGATGCCTGGCTGAAAGGTGCGGCGGTGGCCCAGCAGGCGGAGGTCCGCCGCAAGGCGCTGACCGAGGCCGTGCAGAACGGCGTCGATGTCGAGACCCGGGCGCGCGAGCTCCTCCGCGAGCAGATTGCCGAGCAAGCTGCGCAATCGGCAAAATCGGCGACCGATCTGAGCGCGGAAGCCGCGGCGCAACGACGGCTCAATGACGCCGTCGCAGCCGGCACGATCTCAAGCGAGCAGGCGCAGCGCCTGATGCAGGTCGAGCAGGCGCTCCGGCCGCTGATCATCGCCCAGGCGCTCGCCGAGGGCGACGCCAAGGGCACGCTTGCCCGCGTCATCGATGCGCTGCGCGGCGCCTATGCGCGGCTGCACGGCGAACAGGCGCGCGCCGCGGCGCTCCAGACGCTCGAAGGCCAGAAGAACCAGATCGAGCTCCTGCAGAAGCAGATCGAGCTCGCCGGCACGAGCGAATCGCAGCGAGCGGTCATCATTGCCCAGCTACAGGCCGAGCAGCAGCTGCGCCAGAAGGGTATTGATCTCGCGAGCGCCGAAGGGCAGGCGATCCTCGCCAATGCTGCCTTCATCGAGCGTCTCAACCAGGAGCTCGCCCGCTCCAACGGCGCCATGCAGGCGCTCCAGGGCATCACCGACACGACCTTCAACCACTTTGCGACCCTGATCGCGCAGGGCAAGACCGACTGGAAGTCCTGGGCGGACGCCGGACGCGCCGCGCTCGCCGACATCGAGAAGGAAATCCTCAAGCTCGCGGTGCTCAATCCGCTCAAGAATTTCCTGTTCGGCACCAACCTCACCACGCTCGGCGATGTTGGCGGGCTGCTTGGTGGGCTGTTGAAGGGGTTCAAATTCCACGAGGGCGGCCTCGTCGGACTGGACGGAAGGGCAGCGGTTGTTCCGGCCTCCGTATTCCGTGGGGCGCCGCGCTTCCACGACGGCGCGTTCCTTTCTCCCGATGAGGTGCCGGCGATCCTGCAGCGTGGCGAGCGGGTGCTCAGCCGCGATGAGGCGCGAAACTATGGCGCGGGCGGCGCAATGCCGGTCGCGCCCGTCGTCAACGTGACGATCCAGACCCCAAGTCCGGCCGCCTTCCAGGCAAGCCGGACGCAGGTCGCTGCCGACCTCGCGCGCGCGGTGCGGATGGGCATGCGCGGAAGCTGAGAAAATGCCCCTGCCGTTCCGCGACATCTCGTTCCCGCCCTATGTGGCGCGCGGCGCGACCGGCGGACCTTCATTCTCGACCAACGTCGTTACGCTCGCCTCGGGCACAGAGGAGCGCAACATCCTCTGGGCCAACTCGCGCAGCAAATGGAATATCTCGACCGGCATCCGCACGCGCGAGCAGATGCTCGACGTGATCGCCTTCTTCCACGTCGTGAAGGGTCGGGCCTATTCGTTCCGGTTCAAGGACTGGAACGATTACGATGCCACGGACCAGCTCGTGGTCGAGATCACGCCGAGCGTCTGGCAATTGGTCAAGCGCTATGACATCGGCGGCTTTCAGCATGTCCGCACCATCACCAAACCGGTGGTCGGCACGGTCATCGTCAAGGTTGGCGGCTCACCGGTTACACCGGACAGTATCGATTACCTGACCGGACAGGTCACCTTCGCGTCCGCGCCAAGTTCGAACCCGACTGCAAGTTTTGAATTTGACGTTCCGGTTCGCTTCGACACCGATCACTTGCCAGTTCAGGCGAACGCCTTTGACCAACAAGTGGTCTCGCAGATCGACCTCGTCGAAGTTCGCGAATAGGGTCACGCATGCGCGACTTGTCAACCTCGATGCGAGACAAGCTCGCAAGCGGGCTCACCACATTCTGTCATTGCTGGCTGCTGCAACGGACCGATGGTGTCAAGATCGGGTTTACCGATCACGATGAGGACGTGACGTTCGATGGGGTGACCTATGAGCGGCTTGCCGGCATGTCGGCGTCAGCCGTCACACAGACGCTTGCGCTCAACGTCGACACGATGGATATCGCGGGCGCGCTGCAGAGCGACCATCTCAACGAATCGGATTTGGCCGCCGGCCTCTACGACAATGCGTCGCTCACTCTGTTCTTGGTCGATTGGACGGACGTCAATGACCGCGACATCGTGTTTTCCGGTTCGGTCGGGGAGATTTCGCGGGGGCTCAATGCGTTCACGACCGAGATGCGCGGCCTCTCGCATGCGCTCAATCAGGAGCGTGGGCGCGTCTACCAGCGTTCCTGCGATGCTGACCTCGGCGATAGCCGGTGCACGGTTGATCTCACGTCGCCGACCTACAAGGGCAGCGGCACGGTCGACGGCGTCGCCACCAACCACACGTTCTCGGCGAGCGGGCTCGATGGCTATCAGGACGGCTGGTTCACCGGCGGCAAGGTGACCTGGCTCACCGGCGCCAATGCCGGCGCGGTCATGGAAATCAAATTCCATGTCAACAACGGCGCCGAGGTCTCGTTCGCGCTCTGGGAGACCATGCCGTTCGACATCGTGGTCGGCGACAGCTTCAGCGTGACGGCAGGCTGCGACAAGAGCCTCGCCACCTGCCGTGACCGCTTCAACAACGTGCCGAACTTCCGCGGCTTCCCATACATCCCCGGAAACGACGCGGTGACCAGCTACGCCAACACCGGAGATGCCAACGATGGCGGATCAAAAGTCGGTGGCCAAGGTTAGCCGTGCCGTTATCTTGGCCGAAGCCCGCTCCTGGATCGGCACGCCGTATCGGCACCAGGCTTCGCTCAAGGGCGCGGGCGCCGACTGCCTCGGGCTTATTCGCGGTGTCTATCGCGTCTTCTGTGGCCCTGAGAAGGAGCCGATCACGCCCTATTCGCCGAACTGGGCGGAGGAGACCGGCCAGGAAACGCTGCGCGATGCCGCCCGCCGGCACCTGGTCGAGATCGATACGACTCCATTTCGTGACGGTGAGCCGCTCAAGGTAGGCGACGTGATCTTGATTCGCGTCCGGGACCAGGGACCCGCCAAGCATGCGGCGATCGTCTCGGGACCCGACACGATCATTCACGCCTACGATCGGCACGCCGTGGCCGAGAATGCGCTGCCAGCCGCCTGGCGCCGGCGCATCGCCTATGCGTTCCGCTTTCCGGGCGTGACGGACTGACCGATGGCTCAGCTTGTGCTGTCGATCGCCGGCTATGCGGTCGGCGGGCCGATCGGCGCGCTCGTCGGTGCCTTTGCCGGGGGTTTCATCGACCAGAAGCTCTTTGCGCCGGGGCCGATCCGGAACCAGGAGGAGGGACCGCGACTCACAAACCTGTTTGTCACCTCGTCAAGCGAGGGGGCGGCGATTCTGCGCGTCTACGGCCGCATGCGGGTGAGCCCGCAGATGATCTGGGCCACGAACTTCCGCGAGGTCGTGACCACGACCACACAGACGCAGGGTGGCGGTGGCAAGGGCGGCGGCGGTGGCGGACAGACCGTCACCACGACCACCACGACCTACACTTATTACGTCTCGTTTGCGCTTGGGCTTTGCGAAGGCCCGATCATCGACATCGGCGGTGTCTGGGCGGACGGCAAGCCGCTCGACATGTCGCAGTTCACCTGGCGGCTCTACAAGGGCGACGAGACCCAAGGCGCCGATCCCAACATCGAGGCGGTCGAAGGCGCCGGCAACGTGCCGGGCTTTCGCGGGCTCGCCTATCTCGTGTTCGAGGAGATGCCGGTCGAGAAATTCGGCAACCGCATCCCGCAGATCACGGTCGAGGTGATCCGCCGCCCGAGCGCCACCGGCACTCGCCTCGAGGACATTCTGACCGGCGTCACGCTCATTCCAAGTCTTGGTGAGTTCGCCTATGCCACCGACACCGTCTACCGCGACGACGGCTTCGGCCACACCATCGCGGAGAACCGGCACGGCAGCATCGGCAAGGCCGATTTCCTGGTCTCGCTCGATCAGCTGCAGTCCAGCGCCCCGAATATCGATACCGTCTCGCTCGTCGTCGGTTGGCACGGCACGGACCTTCGCTGCGGCAATTGCGAGATCAAGCCCAAGATCGAGTTCGCCGCCAAAGCCAATACGCCGTGGAGCTGGCAGGTCTCCGGGATCGGGCGCGGCACTGCCGATGTGGTCTCATCCGACAGCTTCGGGCCATTGCTTGGCGGTGCGCCGGCCGACCGCTCGATTGTGCAGGCCATCACGGAGCTGAAGGCGCGCGGCTTCCGCGTCGTGCTCTACCCGTTCGTGATGATGGACGTTCCCGCCGGCAACAGCCTGCCGAACCCGTACAGCGACAACGCTGCCACAAACGGTCAACCCGCGTTCCCTTGGCGCGGCCGGATCACCTGCTCGCCGGCGCCGGGCTATGCCGGCACCGTCGACAAGACGGCGGCGGCAGCCGCACAGGTCGACGCGTTCTTTGGCAGCGCCGCGCCGTCCGATTTCGGAGGCTGGAACGGCGACACCATTCCCTATAGCGGGCCGGCCGAATGGTCGTATCGGCGTTTCATTCTGCACTACGCCAAGCTCGCAGTCGCGGCGGGCGGTGTCGATGCTTTCCTGATCGGCTCGGAAATGGTGGCGCTCAACGCGGTGCGATCGAGCGCGTCAAGCTTCCCGGCGGTCTCGCAGATGGTCGCGCTCGCGGCCGACGTGAAAGCGATCGTCGGCGGCGGATGCAAGGTGGGTTACGCTGCTGATTGGAGCGAGTACGCAAATTTCCAGCCGAGCGATGGCTCGAACGACGTTTACTTCCATCTCGACCCGCTCTGGGCGAGCGCCAACGTCGACTTCGTCGGCGTCGACAACTACATGCCGCTTTCCGACTGGCGCTCGGGGCGGCTCCATTTCGATGCCGAGGCCGGAGCGACCTCGATCTACGACCAGGCTTACCTCCAAGGTAACATCGAAGGCGGCGAACTGTTCGATTGGTTCTATGCGTCGAGCAACGATCGCAAGACGCAAACGCGAACCCTGGTCACCGATGGCGCCTACGGCAAGCCATGGGTGTTCCGCTACAAGGATTTTCATAGCTGGTGGGCGAACCAGCACTGTGATCGTCCGGGCGGCGTCGAGAGCGCCTCGCCGACCGCGTGGGTACCGCAGTCAAAGCCGATCTGGTTCACCGAGTTCGGCTGCCCGGCAATCGACAAGGGCAGCAATCAGCCCAACGTCTTCTACGATCCAAAATCGTCGGAGAGCTTTTACCCGTACTTCTCGACCGGGCGCCGCGACGACCTGATCCAGCGCGCTTTCCTCGAAGCGCACTTGACCTATTGGGAGCCGGCAAACGGCCACAACCCCACGTCCTCGGTCTACGGCGGCCCGATGATCGATCGCGCCTCGATGTGGGCCTGGACCTGGGATGCGCGCCCCTATCCACAGTACCCGAATAGCTCGCTGGTCTGGCGCGACGGGCCGAACTGGCGGCGAGGCCATTGGCTCACCGGCCGTCTTGGCCTGGTGACGCTTGCCGACGTGGTGGCCGAAATCTGCGCCGGCCTTGGCGTCTCGATCGACGTGTCGGGCATCAACGGCATCGTCCGCGGCTACCTCATCGACAAGGTCATGAGCCCGCGCTCGGCGCTCGGGCCGCTGATGCAGCTCTATTTCTTCGATGCCTGCGAGTCGAGCGGCCTGATCAAGTTCGTGCAGCGCGGCGGCTCGCCGATCGAGACGTTTGTGCTTGACCAGCTGGTCGACACCGGCAGCGACAGCAAGGGCCTCTACAGTCTCACGCGCGCGCAGGAGACCGAGCTGCCGCGCACCGTGCACCTGCAGTTCCTCGATCCGGACAACGACTTCCAGGCAGCCGACGTTTACGCGCGGCGCCTGCGCGGATCGAGCGAAAAGACCATCGAGCTCCAACCCGCGATCGTGTTCGACTTTGCCGAAGCGCAGGGCATTGTCGATGCGCTGCTGGTTGATGCCTGGGTGATGCGCGAGCGCGCCGAGCTAACCTTGCCGCCGTCGGCCTTTGCGATCGAGCCGGCCGATGTGGTCTATCTCGAGCTCAATAGCCGCATTTTCGAGATGCGGGCCGATTCGGTCGGCTTCGAATATAGCCGGCCGGCAAAGCTGGTCCGGACCGACGAAGCGACCTATGGCACGTCGGATGGTCCGCCGCCCGCGCGGCAGCCCAAGCCCGTCACCGAGCCCGGGCCGGCGCTGCTTGAGATCATGGATCTGCCGATCCTGACGCCCACCGAGGTGGCGGGCGTGCCGCGCCTGGCCGCCTATGCCGAGCCATGGGCGCGGGTGAACGTGTTCCGCTCGCCCGCAACCAGCGGTTACCTGCTCGACCAGTTGGTCATCAATCGCTCGACCATCGGCAGGACCCTGTTCGATTTCTATTCCGGGCCGCTCTGGAACTGGGACATGGCGAACAGCCTCACTGTCCAGATTCCCTCAACCCAAGGTCTGTCTTCGCTCGATGACCTGTTCGTGCTCGCCGGCGGCAACACCTGCGCGGTCCGCAACGCCGACGGCCAGTGGGAAATCCTGCAATTCGCAGCCGCAGAGCTGATTGCTGCCGATCAGTACAAGCTCACGCGGCTGCTGCGCGGCCAGCTCGGCAGTGAGTACGCCATGCGTGACCCGGTCGCCGCCGGCGCGCCGTTCGTGATGCTCGATACGACCGTCATGCAGTCGTCGATCGCGGTCACCGAGCGGCATAACCCCTGGAATTGGAAATGGGGTCCGTCGACCAAGACGATCGACGATCCGACCTACCAGGTGGCGTCGTTCACATTCGACGGCGTCGGGCTGCGTCCGTACAGCCCAGTCCAGCTTGCCGGCACCCGTAACCTAAGCACGTTCGACTGGACGCTTAGCTGGATTCGCCGCACCCGCATCGACGGCGACAACTGGGAAGCGCCCGACGTACCCCTCGGCGAGGAGGTCGAGCTCTACGACATTGACATCATCGACATCGGCTCAGGCGCGGTCGTGCGCACCACCCGCGTTGCTGCGCCGAGCTTCGTCTACACCTCGGCCATGCAGGTTGCCGACTTCGGCAGCAACCAGGCGCAAGTGAAGTTTTCCGTCTACCAGGTCAGCCTCGCCTATGGGCGGGGCACTGGCGCGATCAAGATAGTCCCTTAAAGCCATGACCGACACGCCGCATCTCGGCCTGCCGCTGATCGCGGCGAGCCAGTCGCAGAAGCACGTCACCCACAACCAGGCGATCGTCATCCTCGACGCCATCGTCATGCTGTCGGTGATCGATTCGACGCATGCGGCGCCACCCGGCTCGCCGGCTGAAGGCGAGCGCTACAAGGTCGGCTCCGGCGCGACTGGCGCCTGGGCCGCGTGGGACCTCAACATCGCCCTCTACACCAACGGCCAGTGGGTCAAGCTCGTCCCGAAGAAAGGCTGGCTCTGCTTCGACGAGGCGACCGGCGCGCTGACGGTCTGGACCGGGTCAGGATGGACCGACTTCGCTGCCGCTGGCGGCTACCTGACCATTACCGCCGCCGGCAACGGCACTCTCACGAAGCTCGGCATCTTGACTGCGGCCGACACGACCAACCGGCTGGCTGTCAAATCCAACGCCGCGCTGTTCAGCCACGACGACGTAACCCCCGGCACCGGCGATATGCGGATCGTGCTGAACAAGAGCGCTGCCGGCAAGGACGCGGCGTTCAATTTCCAGGACGGATTCAGCACGCGAGCCCTGTTCGGCCTTCTCGGTGACGACAACTTCACCATCACGGTTTCGCCCGACGGCTCGACGTTCTATCTCGCAATCTCGATCGACAAGGACACTGGCCACATCGGTCTCGCCGGCGCGACCGCCGACGCCAACAACGCCCTGATCGTCAAGGGCACCGCCTTCCTGTTCGACCGCGAGACCGACGACGTCCGCTTCACCTTCAACAAGGCAGCGGCCGGCGACGACGTCGCGCTCACGTTCCAGACCAACTATTCGGCCCGGGCGCTGTTTGGGCTGCTCGGCGACGACGATTTCACGGTCAAGGTCTCGCCGGATGGCTCCAACTACTTCACCGGCTTCGTGGTCGACCGCAACACTGGCCGGCTCAAGCTGCCGCTCACACCGAAGTTCTCGGCCTACACCAATTTCGACAACTACATCGCCGCCAACACCTGGACCAAGGTCCAATTCAACAATGCCGACTCCAACGACCAGAACGCGTTCAACGGCGGGAATAACGATTTCACGGCGCCGTTCGCCGGCACCTACGCCTTCGGCTTCTCGTTGCGGTTCAAGGCGAACGCGACCGTGCCGACGAAGGTGATCGCGACGTTCTACAAGAACGGTGCAGAGCTCGGCCGCGGCCGTGCAGTGTCCGGCTCGCCGGTCGACGATATCACGACCTACAACCTGACCGCCCTCACTTCGCTTGCAGCCAACGACGTGGTCGACGTGCGCGTCCACTTCGCGACCAACGACGGCTACGTCGAGAGCGACCAGTCGCATTTCTGGGGGCACTACGTGCCCTGATCCGCCCATCCCGACCCACCCACCACGGCCGCCGCAAGGCGGTCTTTTCATTTCCGGAGACCTCCAATGGCAACTTGGACCTATGACGAGGCGCTGCGGCGCCTGCTCGCGCACGAGGGCGGCTACACCAACCATCCGTCCGACCCGGGAGGCCCCACCAACTTCGGCATCACGATCCACGACTATCGCAAATACGTGAAGCCGAACGCCACCGCCGCCGACGTGCGCGCCATGCGGGTCGACGAGGCCAAGGCGATCTATCGTGCCAAGTACTGGAACGCGCAGCGCTGCGACGAACTGCCAGCCGGCGTGGACTATTCGATCTTCGATTACGGCGTGAATTCCGGCATCGGTCGCAGCGGCAAGGTGCTGCGCCGGATCGTCGGACTGCCCGACACGACGCACGTGGTGACCGATGAGGTGCTGCGCGCTGTTGCCAGGCGCGATCCGAAGGCGCTGGTGACCGCAATCAATGATGAGCGCCTAGCCTTCCTCAAGCGGCTCCGTACCTGGCCGGTGTTCGGCAGGGGCTGGGGCCGCCGGGTCGCGGAGGTGCGGTCGGTGAGCCTGCGCATGGCGAACGAGCGCAGGCCCGCGCCTGCTCCCGTCGCCGAAGCCGCGCCCGCGCCCGGCAAGGGCGAAGTGCCGGCGCCTACAGCCGCCAGAAACGTGATTGTCGGCACCGGCGCAACGGCGCCCGTCGCAGCAACTGGCGGCTTCTGGGACTGGATCGTCGCCCACCCCTGGGAAACCGCCGCCATCGCCTGCGGCATCGTCATCGCGATCGGCGGCGCGGTCTACGCGCTCCACCGCTGGCAGCGCAGCCGCCAGGAAGCCCCCGTCCCCGAAACGCCGTCGGTGCCCGAGGGCGTCTCCGCCTGAGTAGAGGAGAATCCCAATGCTGATCTTCGTTCTGATGGCCGCAACCATCGTTACGGTGTACTGGTTCTGGGTGCGGCCCGTGCTGCGGTCGCGTCCCGCCTTCCGCGAGCTCTACGAGAAGGAGGAGAGCTTCTTCAGGGCGCTGCGCGAGAAGCTCAAGGGCATCAAGCAGAAGCTCTCGTCCGCCCTTGTGGTCGCCGTGAGCGCCGCGGTCGCCGCCTATGACTTTCTCGCCCCCGCGATCTCCAGCGTGGATGTAAACCTGCTCTCCGCCCACGTTCCGCCTTGGGCGTGGCCGCTGATCCTGATCTTCATCACCGCGCTCCTCCAGTTCCTCCGCAATCTCTCCGACAAGCGGCACGAGGCCGAGCGCGCCGAGGCTAACGGCGTCTCCCACGAGCAATAGTGCCATGTGGAACTGGCTTCTCAGCTTAATCGGCGGGCCCGTCGTCAACGGACTGATCAGCGCCTACAAGGCCAAACTTGCGGCCGCGAACACACAGGATCGTATCGCGGCCGATCTCGCGGCCAAGGAAATCGAGGCCGAGATCGAAGCGCGCAGGCAGGCAACAGCACTCCTCATCGCCGAGCAGGGGCGCTGGTACACGGCCATCATAAGGCCGCTGCTCGCCTTCCCGATCGTGATCTACCTGTGGAAGGTGATTGTCTGGGACAAGGTCCTGGGCCTGGGCAGCACTGATCCGATCACCGGCATGGTCGCCGATTGGGCCGGCATCATCGTCACCGCGTACGTCGGCGGCAGGAGCATCGAGAAAGTCGCCCGCATCTTCAGGCGGTGACGCCGCTCGCCTTTCTGCAGCAATCCCTAATCGAAACCGTACCGGCGCTCGCCGGCGTCGGAGTTGCATCCATGACCAAGCTCGACGAGATCAGCCGTGTCATCGGCAACATCGAAGCCGAAGTGCGCGGTCTCTCGGCGTCAGTTGCCGAGGTGCGACAGTCCTCGGCTGAGCACCACCGGGAGACCCGCGAAAGACTGGAAAGCATCGGCGGACGCGTCGCCAAGATAGAGGCCGACATGAAGCCGCTGGCCAAGACGGTAGCGACCATGGAGCCGATCGTTGCTGGTTACGCAGTAACGCGTTGGAAAATCGCGGGCGCGTTCGCCTTGGGCACTAGCATCATCACGGCGCTTGGGTGGGTCATTTCGTTGTTCGCCGGAAAGATCGTTGGCTGGGTTCTGTCATCTTTCCGCTGACTTCGTGGTCATTACCCCCAAATTGTCACAGCCAAAGTAGCCCCGTCAGTCTTCCGTGTAGCACGTTGTTCTTAAACGAGAGACCGCACCCAGGAAGCTTCACGTTTCCCGTCGCTTTTTCGAAAACTCTCAAATTCTACAGTTTCATCCATCAACGGAAGGGTTGCACTTCGCCAACTGCGAATGTGGAAAAAAACATCATCAGCGGCAGTAGCAATATGGCCAAATCCACGATTCTCGTCGTAGTATTTCACGTTGCCGCGTTCGATTTGCGAAGACAAACTTGTCTGCGTGGACAAGGGTTCGAATCGTATGTGTTGGGCTAAAGCTGCAAGATCTTCATTAGTGAGATCGGATTGGATTGCTTTTGCAATTCGATGCAACAATAAAATTGCGGCGGAACGTTTTGCAAACGTCATCTGAAAATCGCAATTAACTACTTCCAGAAGGGCGGCTGTTCGATCGCCAATCTCGACCGCACGCGCCGCTCTTAGCAGCGCGTCCAATCGCGCATCGAGGACATCATAGACGCCAGATCTGAATAGACGGGAATAACTCAAACTTGGATCGAATTTACGGCCATTGTGTCTGCATAGCTTCGCGACAATATCCGCGATATATGATTGATGTCGCGCTTCCTCCCATGCTGGCCTTCTGCTCCTAATTACCGGTCTCCGCTCCGCGTCCAGCCGTATGGCAGGATCGTCAGCTGTTTCATCGACTGCGAACTTCGGATACGCGAGAGCCACTCCACGCGCATGCTCCAGTCGAGCAGGCAAGTTTCGCCTCCCTCGCCGTTCAATCACTTCTAGGATAATTGGAAGCACCGATGCCTCATTTAGCGACCGAAGATAAAACCTATCCCCTTCGTAACCATACAGCGCACGTAAGCGCTTGATTGTTGCTTTTCCCCCACGAAATTCGTCAGAATCGCGAGCCCTCGTGGCCATAAATATGGAGATCTTTGTATCTCCATCAACAACCTCGGGCAGGACGTCAAAAAGGAACAATTCTAACAGCGACGATAAGAGGAAACGATGCCGATTGTCGTTTCGCCAATGAGCCTGCAATTCATCTTCCTCTTCTGCCGGGGCTCTGTACTCTAGGCAGACGCCATAGGCTGGCATTCCTCTGAGACACTGAAGGAAGTCACCGAGAATGTCGTCGGGCTTGGGTGGAGATACGGCGCCCGGCAAATCCCGGATGACGTCAAAAGTTGAGTCCTTTAGCAGGTAGCGGCTATAGAGATCCGTCGGCCACCACCTAAGGCCTTTAGACTCCATGCAATGGTGAACTGCTACTGGCCCGCTATTTCGGTCGTGCGCATCGCGATAGCCTACTAGCAAGCCACCGATCAAAAACTTCCTTTCCTCTCCAATCTTGGCGTCTGGATCAGCGCTAAGCGTGCCTTTTCCGCTTTCGTCAAGATAAAGCTCAAAATGACGGAACCCGCTGGCGCGGCGGTTCACGGGAACATCCCGCTTCGCGGCCAGGACAATTTGTCGGCAGAGCTGCCGTGCCGAGGCCAATCGAAAAGCAGATTCGATTGCTACGGTCAGCTCTTGCTCCGCTCGTTCTGCAATATCCGGACGGGGCTCGCGCAAAAGAAGAGGTTTTGAAAAGTGCGTGAAGATATTGGGATAGTCGTTCAACCTTGCCGCAACGTCACGTCGACCGGTTG
>JAANMY010003238.1_pt1 | contig 13765 bp, 15 predicted proteins | sample 7279691 | NCBI WGS metagenome assembly JAANMY01 (sample SAMN14094543, study PRJNA606508) | bioreactor metagenome | isolation source: A lab-scale SPAN reactor treating ammonium-rich wastewater day 388 | place: Ireland: Galway | collected 2018-02-07
GGGTATCCGCATTTCGTGATTGAAGCGGCTCTATAGCTGTCCGGTTTCAATCATGCGGACCAGTGTTGAAATGTCAGGTCCATAGTTGAGTTCCCGAGCTTGCGGTTCGTGTTGAAGCGTCATCATCCGGGCCATTGCAAACTCCCGCGTAGCCGGCTCCTGGCGCCGCTCAAACTTCGGTCGGATGATTTGCTTCTTGAAGGCGCCTTCTGCAAACAGAATTTTGGCTCGCAGTGCTTCAAAACTGTAGCCCCGGCCAAGGCGGTTCATGACCCGTATCAGGCTGTTCAGGCTTTCCGTGTAGGCATTCGTCACTGGATGGTCGAAGTAGGCCAGGATGTACGGCTGCCAGTTGCGCCATGCCTTGATTAGGTCTGAGAAGGCATCACGGACTTCGTGCGTCACGGCCCGGTCCCAAGCGGCAAACCGCGCCAGTGCCTCTTCCTTGCTCCGGGCATCGTAAATCTTGAAGAAATCCTCTTTGAGCCGGTATGCCAAGCCAAGCTCGGGGTAGTTATTGACCCATCCAGACAGAAGCAAAGCTTCCCGGTCGTTTAGGTCGTGCTCCCGCTTGAGCATCACAAATCTGTCGTGCATGAGCCCCCGGCGCTGCTTGGGCGTCAACGACTCACGGTAGCTCTTCCTGACTCGCTCCATGGCATCGTTGGCCATCCTGACGACGTGGAACTTGTCGATGACCACCTTGGCCTGCGGCATGACGGCTTCAACGGCATCCTTGTAAGGATGCCACATGTCCATAGCCACGTACCGCACCTGATGCCGGCCTTCCAAGTTGGACAGGTAACGAATCATCGTCTCCTTGTTGCGGTTCGGCAGCAGTTCGACGATGGTGTTGTTCTGGATGTTGGCGATGACGCCACGCGGCTTAATCAGGTGGATTTCATCAATGCCCATCCACTTCGGCGTCTCGAAGCGAATCTTCTCGCTCAGAGCGGCCACGTAGTCCTTGAAGACAAGCCGGACGGTGCCCTCTACGATGCCGACCTCTTCCGCGATGCTGGCGAAGGTGCGTTTGATGGCTTGCTTCCCGACCCATTCCACCAGGCGGTTCGTCATGGACCGCTTTTCATTGATGGCCGGCAGGGTTTCGTAGAACGTCTTGCTGCAGGATTTGCAACGATACCGGCGCGTGTCGATGTAGATGCCGACCCGCTTGCCATGCATGGGCAGGTCTTTGACCATCTGCTCACGGCGCCCAAAGCCGTCAAACTTGCCATGGTGGCAATGCGGACAGGCTACAGGCTCCTGTGAAGCTACTGCGTCAATGTGATAGTCGTGCTCGTTCTCTTGGAATGCCGTCACCGTGTAGGCCGGCAGGTTCAGTACATTGGTTGGCATGGCTACTTCAGCTCGGAGAGCTTCTTCGCAGTTCCATTGCGCATGTCGATGATGTGGTCAGGTTCGGAGACCAGCCAGACATAGGAACCCCACGCGATTTCCACGATGGCCTTCTTGAACTGCGACGTTGAGCGGTCCATGAATGCGGTCAGGAACGCCAGGTGTTCCTCTTCAAAGCCAGCATCCTTAGCGACGACGGTCAGAGCTTCTTTTCGCTGCCGGTTGATTGGGCCATCGGTGGCCACCACTTCCGCAAACACGACCAACAGGTCGCTACCGCCGGCATCGTCACCAAGGTCAACCAGGATGATGTCCGGCAAGGCTTTGGACGGGTCAATGACGATACCAAGCGTCGCGGCAAGCCGCTCATCTCGGGCAACAACCTTGTTGCCCGACTCGGACAGCCAGAGCACATGGGGTTTCTTCAGGAAGCGCGTGGCGAACTGCTCGATGACCGCCTTGGCGATAACACTGGATGGACCTGCGGAGAGTGCCCGCGTTTCCCCATTCGGGAATTGGACCTGGACTGCACCGCCAGCGGAGAGTGCCCCGCCAGCAATCAATGCCTGCCTGGCCAGTGCCGTCTTCGTCAGGTGATTCGCCCGCCACGTTTCCGCAAGCGCATTAAAGTCGTCAGCGCTCAGGCTTGCCGCGAACAGCGCGGCGAACCCTTCTTCAAGGGCATAGCGCCCCTTGGATGACGTGGTAGGGATGCCTTGACGCTCAATGATGGCGCGCACTGGTAGAAAACCGTCACCAATGGTTTCGTCCCGAATAGGTTCTCGGGTCGTGTCAGCAAACCAGGGCGTACCCACTGACGGCACAAACCCATTCTTGCCAGATGCGACATACCAGGTCTCCCGTGCCGCATCGTCCATGAGGGCCGATTGGGCTTCAGTCATCCGGCAAACCTGGTTGGGACGAATCCACCTATCTAGCCCTTCGATGGCATTCGCGTACAGACAGACGAAGACAGTCTTTGCGGCCATCTCCCGCGTAATGTACGTGCGCTGTTCGGTGCCCTCCGGAAAGATGGCCTGCAGGCGGGCTTGAATCTGCTCAACGGAGAGAATCGTCATTCGCCGGCCGCTGCATAGAAGGATGCAATCTTGGCTTCGATGGCAGGCCTGGTGGCACCCTTGCGCAGTAGGCGCTCGACGGCTTTGGCTTGCTCGATTGTCGGCATTGGCAGAGCTTCCAGTTCGTAGGCTGACACGGCGACGCTGCCGCTGATACAGCGGAACGCCCTGTCTGCTGCTTCGGAGTTGAGAATGGCCGATATGGCGTCAGGAGATACTTCGCCGCGCCGGTCCGCATAGATGATGTTCAAGTGGTTCTCGACGACGACGCCACCGTTTGCGTCAATGAACTCTTGTGGGATGACGGCGCTCAACAGTCTGCGGTCCTGCTCTTTGGCGGTCGTGCGCTGGAGCAGAACGCAGGATTTATCTGTAACCAAGTGCGGCTGCGCTTGGAGTTCAATGTAGGGCGCATGATTGCGGCGCTCGGCACTGAAGCTGAAGCCGGCCGGGGTCACAGACTCCGCCCAAATAATCGGGAGTTCGCCGTTCACCTTCGCTTGCCTAAGCTGCGGCTTGTGCCGGTTCCATACAAGCTGCCCGGTGGAGACTTGATAACCGAAATCAGCCAAGCGGGCAGGCATCTTCGAGAGCACCTGGACATAGTTTGAGTCCTTTACCGCTCGCGGAATAATCCACGGGCCGCCATCAGCCGGGACGCGAATCTTGCCGATGGACTCGATGGCTGCCTGTTCAATCCCCTTGGGAACAATCAGGGAAACGGCTGCGGCCTTCTTCGACTTGGCAACTTGGTAGGTCACCAGAATGGTTTCCTGCAGCACGTCATCGAAGACCCCATCCCGGTCGGCAATGAAGTCAAAGGCAGCCGGGGTTGCGTCGTCCGTCAGGATTTTGCGGAGAGCCTTGAAATACTGCCCACCAAGGAACGATGTAGGCGTGAGATAGGCGATGACCCCGTTCTGCTCCACCAAGCGTAACGCCAGGTCGGTGAATAGACCGTACAGGTTGGCGTGGCCGTACAGGGAGCGAGCATATTTCGTCCGCATGGCGTCCGTCAGCTTCACGCGACCATATGGCGGATTTCCGATGACCAGGCTGAATTTGCCCATCTGGTCATGCTGCAGAGCGTCGCCAACCGTAATCACTTGCGGGAATCGCATGCCGGCCTTCACGCACAAGGGGAGCAGCGACGCTTCGAGCAGCACTTGCGTAATCCATGCTGCGAAGGGGTCAAGCTCAATGCCTCTGAGTCTGGCGGCGATGTCTTGGAGAGCGTTACCAGCAGCGGGCTTCGTGGTGCGTTTCCACATCCGCAGGGCAACCGGTGCCAGAAAGGCTCCACCACCACATGCGGGGTCGATTGCCGTGCAAACAGCGAAGTCAGTGCCGGCCTGTTCCGAGAGGTCAAGCAGGCGGTTCACCATGGGCGGCGGCGTGTAATACGCGCCCATATCGGACCGCATGGTTTCCGGCAGCATCACCGTGTAGATGGAGCCAATCAGGTAACCGGAGTCTTCGACGGGGAACGATGCAACCAGGGCACCAATGCTGTGCGCCAAGCCCTGTTCGCCGGTCGGTAGCGACGGAAGCGCCAAGCCATGGGGACGAATATCCCATTCCGCACCATGGACCCGGCAAAGTTCGGCCCAATGCGCGGTCACAATGGCCGCACAGAACGCCCGAGCAATGGACAGCCGCGAGACATCCTTCTTGATGCACTCGGCAAACTTGCGGGCTCTGGACTTCAGGACGCGGTACTGCTGCAGCGGCTCCTGCGGTTCAAGGTCAATGGTCGCAACAGCACGGGCTTTCGGCATCAGCTTCCCCTTTGCGCGTCAATCATACAATACGTTTTCAAAGTATAGCGACATTCAGGGAAAGTCAATCACGAAATGCGGTTTTTCAGCAGCGTGACATCTCGCGGCAGGAAGGCGAAATCAATCACGTATTACGGATACCCGATAAAAGTCAGTCGCATCGTGGCGGCGGATGTGCGCGAGGTGCCCCCCGACCGGCGACTGAACGGCGTCGAGTACGTGCAGGCCGACGTGCGCTCGCCCGGGCTGATTCCGCTCTTCGACCGCTACAAGGTGGAGGTGGTCGTGCACCTGGCGTCCATCGTCACGCCGGGCAAGGACAGCAACCGCCGTTTCGAGTATTCGGTCGACGTCAAGGGCACGGAGAACGTGCTCATCGCCTGCACCACCACCGGCGTCAAGAAGATCGTCGTCAGCTCGAGCGGCGCGGCCTACGGCTACCACGCCGACAATCCGGCCTGGCTGACGGAGGACTGTCCGCTGCGCGGCAACGAGGCCTTCGTCTATGCGCACCACAAGCGCCTGGTGGAGGAGATGCTGGCGCGCTGGCGCATCGAGCATCCGCAACTGCAGCAGGTGATTTTCCGCATCGGCACCATCCTCGGCGAGACGGTGAAGAACCAGATCACCGACCTGTTCGAGAAGCCGCGCCTGCTTGCCATCCGCGGCTCCGACAGTCCCTTCGTCTTCATCTGGGACCAGGACGTGGTCGGCTGCCTGCTGCGGGCCATCGAGAGCGACAAAACCGGCATCTACAACGTCGCCGGCGACGGCGTGCTGACGATTCACGAAATCGCCGCCAGGCTGGGTAAGCGCTGCCTGGTGCTTCCCCCGGGGCTGCTGCGGCTGGCCCTGCGCCTGCTGAAGACGCTCGGCCTGACGCAGTACGGGCCCGAGCAGCTGGACTTCCTGCGCTACCGGCCGGTGCTCGACAACACCCGGCTGAAGCGCGACTTCGGCTATGTGCCGCAGCTCACTTCGGCGCAGGTGTTCGACCTCTATCTCCAGTCGCACCGGCATGGCGCGTGACTTCGCCGGCAGGACGGTGGTCGTCACCGGCGCCGCCGGCGGGCTCGGTCGCGCGCTCTGCCTGCGCTTCGCCGCCGCCGGGGCGCGCATCGTCGCGCTCGACCGCGATGCCGCCGTGCTGCAGGGACTGACTTTTCCCGGCGGCACCGATGCCCTCCGCGTCGCCTGCGACGTGTCGAACGAGGAGGATTGCCTGCGGGCGATGGCGGAGGCGCGGCGCGCCTTCGGCGGCGTCGACGTGCTCATCAACAACGCCGGCATCACCCACCGCAGCGCCTTCGCTGCCACCCGCCCGGAGGTGATCCGCCGCGTCATGGCGGTGAACTTCTTCGGCGCACTGCACTGCACGCACGCGGCGCTGGCGGACCTCGTCGCGCGGCGCGGCATGGTGATCGCCGTCTCCAGCGTCGCCGGCTTCGCGCCGCTGGTCGCGCGCACCGGCTACGCCGCGAGCAAGCACGCGCTGCACGGCTTTTTCGACAGCCTGCGCACGGAAGTCGAGCCGTCGGGCGTCAAGGTGCTGCTGGTCTGCCCGTCCTTCATCCAGACCGGCATCGAGAAGAACGCTTTGGCCGGCGACGGCGGGCCGGTGCGGCATCCGCAATCCATAGTCGGCGGCCGCTCGACGCCCGAAGCCATGGCGGAGCGGATCTTCCGCGCGGCGGAAGGCGAGCAGCGCCTACTGCTGCCCGACCGCATCTCGCGGCTGTCGTGGTGGGTGTCGCGCCTGGCGCCGCGGATCTACGCGCGGCTGATGATGAAGAAACTCGGGAAAGAGATGAAGGGCGGGGAGTAGGGCACGTCATTCCCGCGAAAGCGGGAATCCATGGGTCCCAGCATGCGCGGGGACGACAAAGGGCTCAGTGCAAATGCGCCGGCGCCTGGGGCAGGTCCTCGGGCAGTTCGGCGTGCGAGGTCTCGCCCTCCGGCGTCGGGTACATCGGCATGCCGCAGTCGTCGCAGAATTCCAGGGACGAAGTCCTTGTCTGGCGCGGGTTTCAAGCAATTTGTCCAACGCTTGTCCAAGGAGATGAGCGCATGGCAAGTTGTCGAAAACGTAAAGGCCGTTGGCAGGCCAGGATAATCCGCAAGGGTTGTGACCCATAGCCAACGTTCGATACAAAGCTGGAAGCCGAGAAATGGGCACGGAGTCTTGAGAGTGACATAGACCAAGGTAACTTTGCTGTTCGACCTGTACCGGAGAAAGACCGTCTGCATAAGAGTGGCGGCGTTTCGGGTTGTAGAACATCTCGATGTAGTCGAAGACATCCCGTCTGGCCTCTTCACGGTCGGCGTAGATGCGCCGACGAATCCGCTCACGCTTGAGCAGCTGAAAGAAGCTCTCCGCCACGGCGTTGTCGTGCCAGTTCCCGCGCCGGCTCATGCTGGCAACCAGGTTGTGGGTCTTCAGGAAAGACTGCCAGTCGCGGCTGCTGAACTGGCTGCCCTGGTCCGAATGGACGATGACCTCTTGCTTCGGTTGCCGGCGCCACACCGCCATCAGTAAGGCGTTGAGCGCCAGTTCCCGATCCATGCGTGAGTGCATGGACCAGCCGACCACCTGGCGCGAGAAGAGATCGAGCACAATGGCCAGGTACAGCCAGCCCTCGTAGGTGCGGATGTAGGTGATGTCGGTGACCCACACCTGATTCGGAATGGGGACATCGAACTGCTGCTGGACATGGTTGGGGGCGACGACCGAGGGACGGCCGTAGCGCTGGCCCGAACGACGACGATAGCCTGTTTGAGAGCGCAGTTGCTCGCGCTTCATGAGTCGATAGACGCGATGCTTGCCGCAACTCTCGCCGACTTCTTGCAGGTCATCGGTGATCTTGCGGAAGCCATAGACGCCACCGCTCTCCAGCCAGAACTGCTTGATCAGTCCGGTCAGACGCTGATCTTCCTTCTGGCGCGCGGACATCGGCTCCGCTCGCCAGGCGTAGTAGCCGCTCGGATCGACCGTCATCATGCGGCACATGCGCCGGACTGAATGTTGCTCTTCATGGGCGCGGATGAAGGCGTACCTCACCGGGATTCCTTGGCAAAGTACGCGGCGGCCTTTTTTAGGATGTCGCACTCCTCGGTGACCCGCCTGAGCTCCGACTTCAACCGCCGGATCTCTTCTTGCTGACTGCGGGCCTCGGCCCGCTCGGATTCCGGAACGCCGAATTGCTTGATCCACTGGTACAGGCTGTACTGGGAAATTCCCAGCCGGGCGGCTACGTCAGCCGCCGTATAACCCCGCTCCGTGACCTGCTTGACGGCCTCGATCTTGAACTCGTCCGCGTAACGCTTGCCGCTCAGGACACCTCCTTGATGGCCTCAATTATACGGCTTCGAGGTGTCAACCAAAGCCGGGGCGATTCATCCATCCTTGTCGCCCCCAGGTTCAAGATCATATCGGAGCGACAACTATTCTGACGCGGTGGGCAGCCAGAAAGGATGGACTAAAGAAGTCCATGGAAGGGACTTTCTACTTTCTATTCAGTGCAGCACGAGCACGGGCAACTTGCTGCGCGAGATGATCTTCTTGGTGTGGGCCCCGAAGACGAACTCGCCCAAGGGATTGCGCCCGTGGGTAACCATCACGATCATGTCGCAGCCGGCCTTCTCTGCTTCTTCCATGATGGCCTGATCCACCATATAGGCGATGACATGATGCGCAGTAAAAACCACACCAGCGGCTGCCGCCCTTGTTTCGAACTGATTTAGCAATGCCGAAGCATGGGCTTCATTCTTGGTCTCATGATCTTTGATGCGGTCCACGAATGCCTCCCCGTGTCGGGAAGCGGCCGAGAGCGGCAGATCGGGCTCCACGACAAAGCCGGTAATGCGGGCGCCGAGTTGCTTGGCCAGCTCGATGCTGCCATCCATGGTCCGGTGGGAGAGCTCAGATCCATCAACGGGAACAAATAGATGTTTGTACATAACTCAATTCTCCACAAATGCTTCTTCGCGCTTGGCCTTGATGGAGGGCATGAGCACCACGCCCAGCAACAGTGCTGCTGCAACCAGCAACCCTACAGACAGCGGTCGCGTCAGAAAGATGCTCCAGTCTCCTTGGCTCATCAACAAGGCACGACGCAAATACTCTTCCATCATTGGCCCCAGGATAAGGCCGAGTAGCAGCGGTGCAGTCTCCACACCCAGCTTGATAAACAGGTAACCAATCACCCCGAATAAACCGTCCAGCCAGATGTCAAAGGTCGTGTTGTTGGTCGAGTAAACCCCGATGGCACAGAACAGCACGATAGATGGGTACAACCAACGGTAGGGAACGGAGAGAAGTTTGATCCAGATGCAAATGAGCGGGAGGTTCAATACCACGAGCATTAGGTTGCCGTCCCACATGGAAGTAATCAGACCCCAGAACAGCTCAGGGTTGGACGTCATCACCTGGGGGCCAGGTTGCCTTGATGGAACAGTCCACCTCTTCCTGTTGTAGCTCTAATGTTATCGCGCACGACCGTACCAAAGAAGACCCGCATCTTCCTGGACTTCGTAGCGGAGCAACTCGATGCGGCTCACCGCAAGTAATTGGTCAATTAGGCGCCGCGAAAACGGGGGCGCGCTTCTCACGAAATGCGTTTATGCCTTCTCTCCTTTCTTCGCTGAAGTACAGCATAAAGCCGCATCAGCCTCCATGGCCATACCGTCAGTTAAGGAACGTCTGAACAAGTAGATACCTTGGGCTTGACCAGCGCGGCCTTCCCGTTATCATCAACGCCATGCACGGCAAAGACGCTCTTGGCCAGATCGATCCCAACAGTGATAATGCTTCTGGACTTCCTCTTTCGTGGTTTTGATGTGATGTCGAAATCCCATCATGGCACACGTTGCCGTTCGCGGCTTCCGCCGCAGCCTCGGGACGGGGAAGTCCCTTTCATTCGTAGGGATACCGCCTAGGGACCAATTCATGGCTTTCAAGCGGAATCCCGATCAGGACCACTCAGACACCAAGCAGAAGTCATATTGAGAAGTGCTGATGGCGGTGCCAGAAGATTGCCCTGAGAGGTAGCAGCGGAAAATAATATTCATAATTTACAGGTTCAGCCCTCTTCCCTTAAGTACGCGTCACGTACCGGACACCATCCACCAATGCGAGCCCATGATCGAGATTTCGTAAGCAGTTTAGAGAACGGCCTGTTACTCATTGAGGCATTTGATGTGGACCAGCCCCGTCTGATGATAGCGGAGGCTGCTCGCAGGACGAATTTGACTAGAGCTGCCGCACGCCGCTATCTATTGACGCTCGTCGCCCTCAATTACGCGGAAACCGATGGCAAGTATTTCTGGCTTTGCCCCAAAGTATTGCGGCTGGGCTACGCTTATCTTTCTACCGCATCGTTGCCAAAGGTCGCCCAGCCCATCCTCGATCGCATCGGGGAACAGACGAAGGAGGTAACTTCACTTGCCACCTTAGTGGACAATGAGGTTGTTTTTCTAGCTCGCTCGTCCATTCGTCGAATGGTGGCGGCTACGAGCAACGTGGGTATGCGGCTACCCGCATACTGCAGCGCGGCCGGTCGCGCTATCCTTGCCGGCCGCAGCGATAAGGCAGTCGCCGAACATCTCAAGAGCATCAAGCGTGAGCGACTGACGCAGAAAACCAAGACCCGGATGGAGGATCTGATGGCGGAGATCGCTCAGGTTCGAGTCAATGGCTACTCCATAAGCGATGAAGAGCTGGAGATTGGATTGCGGTCAATTGCCGTGCCTGTGACGGATTCGCGTGGAGAAATTCACTTCGCGATCGCGGTAAGCGTACTGGCCGCGCACTTGACGACCGAGGAAATGGTGAGTATTCTTTTGCCCCCCTTGCTTACAGGCAAGCAGGCGATTGAGCAGACACTTTAGCGGCAGTCATTTCCATACCAACTCATCCGGTAGAGCGGGCCCGGGAATTCGGACAGTTGGATAAATGATAGCCTTGCCCCCCCCCAATGGCCGCATCGCGGCCCTGAAATGGAGCAAGAGCATGGCAAGAAGGAAGAGACGGATCCACTCACCGGCATTCAAGGCCCAAGTGGCGATCGCGGCGCTGAAAGGAGACAAGACTCTGGCGGAACTGGCGCAGCAGCACGACGTGCATCCGAACCAGATCGCCGAATGGAAGACGCAACTGCTGGAGCGAGCGGCGCAGGTCTTCGGAGAGGCGAGTGCCGTGGAGTCGGCGCAGCCGGACTTGAAGACATTGCACGCCAAGATCGGGCAGCTTGCACTGGAGAACGATTTTTTAGAAAGCGCGCTTACCAAGGCGGGCCTGCTGAGCGCAAGAAGATGATCGACCGCACCCACACCCTGCCGGTCGTCCGGGAATGCCGGATTCTCGAACTGGCGCGTTCCACCGCCTACTACGCGCCGCAGCCGATCTCGCCGGAAGACCTGGCGCTCATGCGCCGGATAGACGAACTGCACCTGGAGTACCCCTTCGCAGGCAGCCGCATGCTGCGCGACATGCTGTGACGGGAAGGCCGCCAGATTGGGCGCAAGCACGTCGCACGCTGATGAAGAAGATGGGCATCAAGGCGCGCTACCGCAAGCCGAACACCAGCCGCCGCCACGCCGCCCACCCGATCCATCCGTATCTGCTCAGAAATCTCGTCATTGATCGGCCCAACCAGGTCTGGGCGACCGACATCACCTACATTCCGATGCGCCGCGGCTTCGTCTATCTGGTGGCGGTGATGGACTGGCATTCGCGCCGCGTACTCTCCTGGCGCCTGTCGAACACGCTCACCACCGACTTCTCTGTCTGGACGCGGTGCGGGAGGTCATCGCGAAATATGGCGTGCCGGAGATCTTCAACACCGATCAAGGCAGCCAGTTCACCAGCGGAGACTTTACCGACCTGCTCAAGGAGCACGGCATCGCCATCAGCATGGGCGGCAAAGGCTGCTGGTGCGACAACGTGTTCGTCGAGCGCCTCTGGAAGAGCGTGAAGTACGAGGAGGTGTATCTAAAGCCTACGACTCGGTGTCGGCCGCCAAGGCCGGCCTGGGCGCGTATCTGGCCTTCTACAACACCCGCCGGCCGCATCGCACGCTTGGCGGCAAGACGCCGGATGCGATCTACTTCGGCAGCCTGCCGCAGGAGAGGATCGCGGCATGACGTATCCGGGTTACCCACCGGGCCGCTCGCCTCCCGCCTCAAAGGGGCGGGAGGTGGCCCTGTGGATAACCCTGCGCCGCAAGGCTCCATTTGTCCTCCCGGAAATTCTGTCCAAACAAACGGAGCCCGCTCTCTCCGTAATGCAGTTGAACAAGGCAACCGTCAGGTTGCCACCCGATACTCCGTCCCCCTGGACAGCATCGCCCAGATGATATGTGCATTCTTCGCCGCCAAGGCCACGGCCGCAACATTGGCGCAGGTGCGTTCCTAGAGCGCTTTGGCCCACCGGCTCTTGGCATCCGTCTTGCCCGATGTGAGCCGCAGCACCGAGCGAGTACCGTGAATCAGTGGAGTGCGTAGCCCGCATGGCCGCGCTTGCTGATGGCGCCTAGCCGGGTCTTGCCGCCGCTGGAGTTCTGGCGGGGGTTAGCCCCAGCCAAGCGGCAAATTTGTGGCCGCTCCTGAATGCCTTGGCTTCGCCCACGCTGGTCACCAGCGCCGTAGCGGTAACCGGGCCGATGCCCTCGATCGTCATGAGCCGGCTCGCTTTGCCGGGCCAAGGCCGCGATCTTGCGGTCGTAGGCGAGGATGCGCGTGTCTAGTGTGCGCAGCCGGTTATGCAGTTCGTCCAGCGTCTCCCGCGCCAAGACCGGCAGCTCGCGCTCGCCCGCGCCGATGGCGGCCAGCAGTTGGCGCTGCCTGGGCAATGCCGGTTCCCGCGACGATGCCGAATTCGCCGAGCATGCCACGAACTTGATTGACCAGCGCGGTTCGTTCGGCCACCGTCAGGGCGCGGACACGATGTACGGTAAACACCGCCTGGGCCTCCTCTGATTTGACGGGCACGAAACGCATGTTCGGCCGACCCACTGCCTCGCAGATCGCTCCGGCATCATTGGCGTCGTTCTTGCCAAACAACCAGATGCGCCGCCGGGACGAGCGCTTCAAGGACCAGGCCAGGTACAAGGCGCTGCCCGATCAAATCTTGAATTCTTCCGGGTATCGCTTGCTGCTCATGACGCCTCCTGAGTTTGCCTAAGATTAAGGCTTCAGAGCGTCTACAGGGGCCGGGGCGATTTAGACGGCAAAGTACGGGTACGCCGAATTCGGCCCCACGACGAGAGGTTTAATCCGCGCCACTTTCCCTGAGCATCTCTTTGGCAATAATCAACTGCTGAATTTGACTGGTGCCTTCATAGATACGCAACAGGCGAGCATCGCGGAATAGGCGCTCGATTGGAAACCCCTTGATGTAGCCATAGCCGCCATGGATCTGCATCACCCGGTCGGCAATGCGCCACAATGCTTCCGTCGCAAAATACTTGCTGCAGGCCGATTCCTTAGTGATCTTGAAACCGGCGTCCTTGTCGCGCGCGGTTTTCTCGACCATCGCCCGGGCTGCAAATGCTTCCGCCTCGGAGTCCGCTAGCATTGCTTGAATCAACTGGAACTGACTGATCGCCTGACCGAACTGACGCCGGTCAGACGCATAACGCACGCCTTCGTCGATCAGACGCGCCGACAGGCCTACCGCTACCGCAGCCATGTGTATCCTAGCGTGGTCGAGTGACTTCATCGCCGTCGTGAATCCGACTCCTTCCTTGCCTCCGAGCAAGGCCGAAGCTGGAATGCGGCAATTCTCGAAGATCACGTCGGCAGTGTGCGAGCCGCGAAATCCCATCTTCTTGTAGCGAGGGGGCACGGAAATACCGGGCGTGCTACTTTCAACAAGGAATACCGAGATCCCGCTGGCCCCGGCCTCTTTGGGCGCCGTGCGCGCATACACAGTGAACAGCCCTGCGTGCGGGGAATTGGTGATGAAGCTTTTGGTTCCGTTAATCACATAGTGAGCACCGTCGCGCGTCGCGCGGGTGCCGAGATCTGCCGCGTCCGACCCCACATCCGGCTCGGTAAGGCAGAACGATGCGATCAGTTCTCCGGTGGCGAGTCTGGGCAAATAGAGCCGGCGCTGCTCCTCGGTGCCATCGATCAGGATACCCAAAGTTCCCACTCCATTGGTTGTACCAAAATAGGAACGAAACACCGGCGATGCGTAACCAATCTCGATAACGATCCGCGCCTCTTCGTACATCGACAGACCGAGTCCCCCGTATTCCTCAGGAATAGTCATGCCGAACAAGCCGAGTTCTTTCAACTCGGCAACGATGCTCTGTGGGATTTCGTCGTCTTCCTCCACCTTAGGCTCGGCAGGAACTAGCTTCTCACGTACGAACCGCCTCACCACCGATGTCAGTTGACGAATTGTTTCAGCATTTTGCGACAAGCTATTTCTCCTGTTCCTTCTTTGAGTGAGGCTAACCCCGTTTCAGTACCGCTCTAAAGTAGAAATTTCCGGCTCCTCTGATACTGCCGATGCGGGCTGCAGCCCGCATCGGCGGGCGAACTCGG
>JAANMY010003240.1_pt1 | contig 13764 bp, 14 predicted proteins | sample 7279691 | NCBI WGS metagenome assembly JAANMY01 (sample SAMN14094543, study PRJNA606508) | bioreactor metagenome | isolation source: A lab-scale SPAN reactor treating ammonium-rich wastewater day 388 | place: Ireland: Galway | collected 2018-02-07
GAGCGCCGTTGCGGTTTCCATCCCCTGCGGCGCGAAGCCGCGAGACCAAGGAGTCAAAGAGAATGAACAAGTCCGAATTGATCGACCACGTCGCCCAGGCCGCCGGCCTCTCCAAGGCCGATGCCGGCCGTGCGGTGGACGCGGTGATCGGTGGCGTGACCGGCGCGCTGAAGTCGGGTGACTCGGTCGCGCTGACCGGCTTCGGCACCTTCGAGGTGCGTTCGCGCGCCGCCCGTACCGGCCGCAACCCGAAGACCGGCGAAGCCCTGCAGATCGCCGCTTCGAAGGCCCCGGGTTTCAAGGCCGGCAAGGCGCTCAAGGACGCGGTGAACTGATCCGACGTACTCCGCAATGCGCGAAAGCCCGGCCATGTGCCGGGCTTTTTCGTGGGCGCGGGTGCATGCGTTATCATCGCGCCCCCGATGGGAGCTTAGCTCAGCGGTAGAGCGTCTCCTTTACACGGAGAGGGTCGGGGGTTCGATCCCCTCAGCTCCCACCATCGGTAGATCGGCCGTTTGCATCGGCCCCGGAAAAAGTTCCGATGAACGTGTTGCAAAGTGCCGGCGAGGTCTTTAGACTTGCCGGCTTCGCGGAGCGGTAGTTCAGCTGGTTAGAATGCTGGCCTGTCACGCCGGAGGTCGCGGGTTCGAGTCCCGTCCGCTCCGCCATCGATTCACATCAAACCCCGTCCTTGTGGCGGGGTTTTTTGTTGCCTGCGGCAAGGCCCGGCCCCCGCAGCGCGATGCGCGCTAAACTGCCGGGCTGACAACACGGACGGCCAGGGGCCTGACACATGCTGCAAGCGCTACGCGACAAATCCAGTGGCTGGGTGGCCACCGTCATCCTCGGCCTGCTGATCGTGCCGTTCGCCTTCTTCGGCATCAACGACTACATGAACCGTGGCGCCGAGAACTACGCCGCGCTGATCCAGGCGCCGCCGTCATGGTGGAAATCCGCGCCGTCGTTCTGGCCGGCGTCGATGCTGTGGGAGAAGGAAGAGATCGGCGTGCAGGAATACCGCCAGCGGCTGGAGCAGGAGCGCCAGCGGCAACGCACGGAGCAGGGCGAGGCTTTCGACAACAAGGCGTTCGAGTCGGCTGACAACAAGCGCAAGGTGCTGGAGTCGCTGATCGACGAGCGCCTGATGCGGATCGCGGCGCGTGATGCCGGCATCCTGGTGTCGGATGCCGCCGTCCGCCGCGAGATCGAGAAGATCGACGAATTCAAGGTCGACGGTCGCTTCAATCCGCAGAAGTACCAGTCGCTCCTGGCCAGCCTGAACCCGCCGCTGACGCCGCTGCAGTTCCAGCAGAGCATCCGCGACGACCTCCAACGCAACGCGCTGGTCGGACGCGCCGCGCTGTCCGCCTTCACCACCCGTGCCGAAGGCGACCGCATGCTGGCGCTGTGGTTCGAGCAGCGCGACGTGAGCGTGGTGCGCATCCCGACGACCGTCGATACCGCGCCGGTCTCCGAGGCCGATGTCGCCGCCTGGTACAAGTCGCACGAACGCGAATACCGCGCCCCGGAATCGGTGACGCTGGAGTACATCGATGTCGATGCGGCCAAGCTCGTGCCCGCCGCGGTCAGCGAGGCCGACCTGCGCGCGCGCTACGCCGCCGAGCGCGACAAGCTGGGCGTGGCCGAGCAGCGCCGGGTTTCGCACATCCTGATCCCGGTCGATGCGGCCGCCGACGCGGCCGCCCAGAAGGCCGCGCAGGACAAGGCCGCCTCGCTGGCGCAGCAGGCACGCGCCGGCGCCGATTTCGCCGCGTTGGCGAAGGCCAATTCGGGCGACCCGGGTTCCAAGGGCAACGGCGGCGACCTGGGCTGGATCGCGCGCGGCAGCGGCATGGTGAAGCCGTTCGAGGACGCGGTGTTCGCGATGCAGCCGGGCACCACCAGCGATCCGGTCAAGACCGAGTTCGGCTGGCACGTGATCAGGCTGGCCGAGGTCAAGGCCGGCACCCAGAAGTCGTTCGAGGAAGTGCGCGCTCAGCTGGAGGCGGAAGCCGCCGCCGGCGCCCGTGACCGCACCTACAACGACCTGCTGTCGGCGCTGGTCGACGACCTGATGAAGAACCCGTCGGGCTTCGCGGAGGCGGCGGCCAAGCATGGCCTGACCGTGCAGAAGACCGGCCCGGTGCCGAAGGGCGGCGGCGAAGGCGTGGCCGCGGTGCCTGCGGTGCAGCGCGATGCGTTCTCCGAGACCCGCATCCAGGACGGCTCCGCCAGCGACCCGATCGAAGTGGGCCAGGACCACAGCATCCTGCTGCGCGTGGTCGCACACACGCCGGAGAAGGCGATTCCGCTCGCGCAGGTGCGTGACCGCGTGATCGCCGACGTCCGCGCCGACCGTGCCAGCAAGGCAGCCTCCGAAGCGGCGAAGTCAATGGCCGCGGCAGTCGGCAAGGGCGGGGATTTCCCGGCATTGGCGCAGGCGCGCGGGCTGGCCATCGAGCCGTTCAAGGGCGTCACCCGCGTACAGCCCGCACCCACGCCGGACGCGACCAAGGCGATCTTCCAGGCACCGCGCCCGCAGGCGGGCAAGGCGTCGGCGGGTAGCGTGCTGCTGCCCGACGGCAGCTGGATGGTGTTCCGCGTCGATGCGGCCACGCCTGCCAATCCGGCCGAGGTGCCGGAGGCGCAGCGCATGGGCATGCGCCAGCAGGTCTCGCAGGCGGCCGCGGAGCAGACGGTCAAGAGCTTCATCGCCGAACTGCGCAAGCAACACAGGATCCGCGTGGTCGACAACCAGCTGTAAGAACGGCGGATTCCGCATCCCGCACAAGGAAACGCCCGGCATGGCCGGGCGTTTCTGTTTCAGGCGATGACGCGGACGTCAGTCGTTGAGGCCGGTCATGCCCAGGATGTTGTAGCCGGAATCGACGTAGGTGACTTCGCCGGTCACCGCGCTGGCCAGGTCCGAACACAGGAAGGCCGCGACATTGCCCACTTCCTCGATGGTCACCGTGCGGCGCAGCGGCGCGTTCTCCTCGACGTGGCCGAGGATCTTGCGGAAGCCGCCGATGCCGGCCGCGGCGAGCGTCTTGATCGGGCCGGCGGACACCGCATTGACGCGGATGCCCTCCGGGCCGAGGTTGTAGGCGAGGTAGCGCACCGTCGCCTCCAGGCTGGCCTTGGCCACGCCCATCACGTTGTAGCCCTGCAGCGCGCGTTCGGCGCCGAGATAGGACAGGGTGAGGATGGCGCCCTGGCGGCCGGCCATCATCGGGCGCGCCGCGGACGACAGCGCCGCCAGCGAGTACGCCGAGATGTCATGGGCGATGGCGAAGTTCTCGCGGGTCAGGCCGTCGAGGAACTGGCCGGCGATCGCCTCGCGCGGGGCGTAGGCGATGGCGTGGACGAGGATGTCGAAGCCGTCCCAGTGCTTGCCGAGTTCGGCGAAGCATTCGGCGATCTGCGCGTCGGAAGTGACGTCGAGCGGGATGACGATGTCGCTGCCGAATTCCTTCGCCGCCGATTCGACGCGCGACTTCAGCTTGTCATTCTGGTAGGTGAAGGCGAGTTCCGCGCCTTCGCGATGCATCGCCTCGGCGATGCCGCTGGCGATCGAGCGATCGCTGGCGATGCCGGTGATGAGTGCGCGCTTGCCTTGCAGGAAGCCCATGCTGCTTTCCGTTCTGTTGGAGGGTGATGCGTACAGTTTGCCCGTCAAGGGCGGGCGGCGTCGAGCTTCAGCACCATACCGGGCCGTAGTGGCGTGCCGGTTTTCAGCCCGTTGCGACGCAGCAGTTCCGCCAGGCTGAGCTTGTGGCTGCGCGCGATGGTCCACCACGATTCGCCCTTGGCGACGACATGGGTGCCGCTGGCCACGGGCGCATTCGATGGGGACGCCGGCGTGGGCGCGGATGATGCCGATGCCTGTGCGGCGGCGACTTCGGGCTGCTTCGGCGGTGGCGCGGCGCCCGTGGCCACGGGCGTCTCAGGATCCTGCGCCGGCAATGCATCCGCGTTCGCCAGGACACCCCGATCCGCACGCAGCGGTGCCAACAGCAAGGGCGCCTGCTTGCCGCCATCCAGCGCGCCGCCGGCCAGCGCCGGATTGAGCCGCTTGAGCAGGGCGGGATCGAGCTGGCGCGCGCGTGCCCAGGCGTCGAGGCTGGCCGCATCGGCATCCACCTGTTCGGCGGCGAGCAGCGGCACCGGCCGGTCGATCGCCTTGAGCCAGGACTCGCGGTCATCCGCCTGTTCGATCAGGCAGGAGATGGCGTGCAGTTTCTCGACGTAGGCACGGGTCAGCGCAGGCACGCCCTGGATGCGCTCGGGATCGGCGTTGCGTTGGGACATGCCGCTGCGCTTGATCGCGCCGATGACCCGGTATTCGCCGGCGTTGTAGCCCATGATCGCCACCCGCCAGTCGCGCCCGAACATGCTGTGCAGGATCTTGAGGTAGCGCACCGCGGCCTTGGTCGAATCGACCACCGAATAGCGCCCGTCGTAGCCGCCGCGCATCGGGATGCCCTGGTTGCGGGCGGTTAGCGCGATGAATTGCCACAGCCCGGCCGGGCCGGCGCCGCTCTTCGCCGCCGGCTTGTAGCCGCTCTCGATGAACGGGATCAGCGCGTATTCGGTGGGCAGGCCGGCCTTGATCAGCTCGTCCACGACGTAGCCGAAGACCGCCAGCAATTCGTCGTCGCGCGCCGCCAGCCGCTTGGGTGCGTGGGCGTAATGGGCGCGCCAGCGCGGGCTGGCGTTGCGGCACTCGGGTTCGGCCAGATGCTGGCGGAAGCGCTTGTGGATCTCCAGTCCGCTGCGGGTGGCGATGCCGGGATTGCGGCCGCCGAGACGTCCATCGCCGGCGTCGCTCGCATCGGCGGCCAAGCTCGCGGGCGCGATGACCGAAGCCGCCAGCGCCGCGGCGAACACAAGCGGAAGCCGCAGGTTCATGCGCGGAACCCGTCCTTCCAGCCGCGCAACGCGGCGAAGGTGGCGTCGCGGTCGGACGGCGCATGGCCAAGGTGCGCGGTCAGGGCGGCCTGCACTTCGTCGTCGTCCAGCCGCAGGAAAGGGTTGCAGGCGCGTTCGTCGGCCAGCACGGCTGGCAGGGTCGGTTCGCCGGCCTGGCGCCGGGCGCGGGCCTGCGCGGCGCGATCGGCCAGCGCGAGGTTCTTCGGCATCACATGGCCTGCGAAGGCGGCGTTCGACAGGGTATATTCGTGGGCGCAGCAGACGCGGGTGTCGCCGGGCAGGGCGGCCAGGCGGTCGAGCGAGGCGCGCATCGTCGGCGCATCGCCTTCGAACATCCGCCCGCAGCCCAGGCTGAACAAGGCATCGCCGCAGAACAGCAGGCCGTGGCCGTGGTAGGCGATGTGGCTGCGGGTATGGCCGGGGACGTCGATCACGTCGAAAACGTGGCCGCCGACATCGACCCGATCCCCGCCGCCGACGCGCCGGGTGGCGAAGGGGATGCGCGGCTCGTCCGGCGCGAACACCGGCGTACCGGGCCAGCGTGCCAGCAGCGCCGGGACGCCGCCGATATGGTCGTCGTGGTGATGGGTCAGGAGGATGCCGGCCAGCGCCGGCGCATCGCCGAAACGCTGCAGGATCGGTGCCGCATCGCCCGGATCCACCAGCACCGGGCCATGCGCCGACGGCAGCCACCAGAGGTAGTTGTCGTCGAAGGCGGGCAGCGGTTCGGGCGGCGATATCAGGGTCAAATGAGACGGGTGCGGCACGTAGAATGGGCGACGATGCCCGCCCTGACCGCCGCCCGTCAACCCGAAGCCGCCGCCCGCTGGTTCGCCAGCGAGGCCGGCCGGGCCCTGCTGGCCAGCGAGCTGCCCAGCCTGTACGACGCCCTCTCGGCCCGTCCCGGGCTGCCGTGGCTGGTGTTCAGCGCGGTGCCGCGGCCGGCGGCCATCGACCAGCCGCACGGACTCTGGCTCTGCCCCGATGCCGTGGGTTGGCGGGGCGACGTGGCCTGCGGCGGCGACTTGCCGCTGGCCAGCGAATCGGTCGGCGCCATCGTCCTGCTGCATGTCGAATGCGCCGCCATCGAGGCTTGGCTGGCCGACTGCGAGCGCGTGCTGGTGCCGGGCGGGCGGCTGACGGTCTACACGCTCAACCCGCTGTCGCCGTATCGCGGCCACTGGATCGGCGAGGGTGTCTCCGGCCGCGAGCCGGTGACCTGGCGTCGCCGGCTCAAGCGCGCCGGGCTGGTGCCGGAGCCGGTGGCGCGGGGCCTCGGGCCGCGCTGGCGAAGCCGCATCGACCCCCACCTCCAGCTGGGTGCCGGCGCGCGCGGGGCCTACCTGCTGGCGGCGGAGAAACGCCGCATGCCGTTGACGATGAAGCGACTGCCGGCCTTCGTGCCGGCCATGGGCGACATCGCGTGACGGCGGCGATGAAGGCGGTCGAGGCGCACACCGACGGCGCCTGTCTCGGCAATCCCGGTCCCGGCGGCTGGGGCGCGCTGCTGCGCTACGGCGCGAAGGAGCGCGAGCTCTCCGGCGGCGAACCCGACACCACCAACAACCGGATGGAGCTGATGGCGGCCATCGCCGCGCTGGAGGCGCTGACCGAGCCCTGCCAGGTCGCGCTGCACACCGACTCGCGCTACGTCCAGCAGGGCATCTCCGAGTGGCTGCCCAACTGGGTGCGCCGCGGCTGGAAGACCGCCGCCGGTGCGCCGGTCAAGAACCAGGACCTGTGGCAGCGGCTGCACGCCGCGGCGGCCCGGCATCGCATCGAATGGAAATGGGTGAAGGGCCACAACGGTGACCCGGACAACGAACGCGTCGACACGCTGGCCCGCGAGGCCGCGATCGTCGTCAGACAGAAGGGACGGGCTTGATGCGGCAGATCGTGCTGGACACCGAAACCACCGGGCTGGAGTGGCGCAAGGGCAACCGCGTGGTCGAGATCGGCTGCGTGGAACTGGTCGAGCGCCGGCCCACCGGCCGCACCTTCCACCGCTACCTCAAGCCCGACTGCGCATTCGAGGAAGGCGCGCAGGAAGTCACCGGCCTCACGCTCGAGTTCCTGGCCGACAAGCCCAAGTTCGAGGAAGTGGCCGAGGAGTTCCTCGACTTCATCCGCGGCGCCGAGCTCATCATCCACAACGCCAAGTTCGACATCGGCTTCCTCGACAACGAACTGCGCGGCGTCGGTCCGCACCTGGGCAGCATGGCCGACCATGCCGGCGTGCTCGACACGCTGGAGATGGCGCGGCTGCGCTGGCCCGGGCAACGCAACTCGCTGGACGCGCTGTGCCGGCGGCTGGATGTCGAGAACGGCCACCGCACGCTGCACGGCGCGCTGCTCGACGCCGAGATCCTGGCCGATGTCTATCTGGCGATGACCGCCGGGCAGGGCGAGATCGGTTTCGATGCGGCAGCCGATGCCGTCGATGTCGCGTCCGCCCACGCCGCGGCGCAGGCGTTGCTGGCGCAGGCCGGCAGCCTGGGGCCGCGTCCGCGCGTGGTGGTGGGCGATGACGAGCACGGCGCCCACGAAGCCCGCCTCGACGCCATCCAGAAGAAGCTCGACAAGGCCGCCGTACCGGAGAAACCCGCGCCGGTCGTGCTCTGGCGCGCGCTGGCGGGCTGAAGCCGCGACGCCGCCTCAGCGGCAGCGCAGGACCAATACGGTGATGTTGTCGCTGCCGCCGTTGTCGAGCGCGGCGGCGACCAAGGTATCGGCGCACTCCTGCGCGGTGAGGCCGGGCCGCGCGAGGATCTCGGCGATCGTCGCATCGTCCACTTCCTCGGTCAGGCCGTCGCTGCACAGCAGCAGCTGCATGCCGCTGGCAAAGGTGCCGGTCAGCGGCTCGATGTCGAGCTGGGCCGGATCGGTCACGCCCAGCGCCTGCGTGACCACCTTGCGCTGCGGATGGCGGCGCGCTTCCTCGGCACCGAGCGTCCCTTGCGCGATCAGTTCCTGCACGTAGCTGTGGTCATGCGAGAGCTGCACCAGCTTGCCGTCCTGCCACAGGTAGGCGCGGCTGTCGCCGACCCAGGCCACTTCGAAGCGCGGCCCCTGCACGCGGGCGGCGACCACGGTGGTGCCCATCGGCAGCGCGTCGCGGCGGTTGCGCGGGCTGCGCAGGATGTCCTCGCCGGCGATGCGGATCGCCTGGGTGAGCGGGGTGCCGTCGCGGACCTCGCGGACCACCGTCTCGCGCGCGATGGCGCTGGCCACCTCGCCGTATTCGTGCCCGCCCATGCCGTCGGCCACCAGCCACAGCCCGAGGCCGCCGTCGCCGTGGTAGGTGTCCTCGTTGAGGGCGCGACGCAGGCCGGGATGGGTGATGTGGCCGAATTCGATCATGCGGTCGGTGCGCGGGGGATGATGCAGCATCATCGCGGCGGCACGCGGCTTGGGCAAGGTGCGTGCGAAGGCGGCAACGAAAAACGCCCCACGAGGGGGCGTTTTCCGTGATCTGGCGGAGAGGGGGGGATTCGAACCCCCGATACGCTATTAACGTATGCCTGATTTCGAGTCAGGTACATTCAACCACTCTGCCACCTCTCCGGCGTGCAGCGAGCCGCACATGATACGGACGGGGCGGGGCCGCCACAAGTGACGGTAAACTGGGCCTTTCCATGGGAGCGTGCCGATGTCCGAGATCCTGGTGCCGGTGTCCTTCGGCGAGCTGCTGGACAAGATCGCCATCCTGCAGATCAAGTCCGAGCGGATGAAGGACGAGGCCAAGCTGGCCAACGTCCGCAACGAACTCTCGGCGCTCGAGCAGACCTGGCTGGCGCATCCGGCCGCCGGCCACAACATCGCCGAACTTCGCAAGGCGCTGAAGGCCGTGAACGAGCGGCTGTGGGTGATCGAGGACGACATCCGCATCAAGGAGAAGGCGCAGGCCTTCGATGACGAATTCGTCAAGCTCGCCCGCAGCGTCTATTTCGAGAACGACGAGCGCGCCCGCATCAAGAAGGACATCAACCTCGCGCTGGGATCCAGCTACGTCGAGGAGAAGTCGTACGAGGACTACCGCGCGCCTTCGGCCTGAAACGCGCGGAACCGTTCGAAGGCGGCGATGGCGTCGTCCACCGTCACCAGGTCCATCACGTCGTCGAACTCGATCTTGGTGCCCCACCTGAGTTCGCTGGCCGGCTTGCCCAGGAACCTGCGCGCGGCATCGTCGTAACGGTCCACGCAGAAGCGCACATCCGAATACGGCCCGCTGCGGCGCGGATTGCTGGCGGCATGCAGGCCGAGCACCTTGGTGCCCATGGCGTTGGCGATGTGCATGGGGCCGGAGTCCGGCGTCACCAGCAGGTCGGCGCGGGCGAGCAGGGCGGGCAGCTGCTTGAGCGTGTCCTGGCCGATCAGGTCGAGCGGCGCCAGCTCCATGCGCGCGATGATCGCGTCGCCGAGTTCGCGCTCCAGCGCGCTGCGGCCACCGCACAGCACGACCCGCCAGCCTTCGGCGGCGGCGTGGTTGGCGAGCGCGGCGTAGCGCTCGGGACGCCAGTTGCGGCGCACGTGGCTGGAGGCGGGGGAAATCATCAGCACCGGGTGGCCGTCATCGACCCATTGCGCACGCGCCCATTCGAACGCGGCCTCGGGCACGGGCATGTCCCAGGCGACTTCCCGCTGCACCAACCCGAGCGGTTCGCAGAAGCTGCCGAGCGCGTCGAGCACGTGGATGCCGGGCCGGTCCGGGATGCGTTCGTTGATGAAGACGCCGTGCAGGTCCTTCGAGCGCGCCTTGTCGTAACCGATGCGCCGGCGCGCCGGAATGAACGCCGACAGCAGGTTGGCGCGCGCGGCCACCTGCATCTGCAGCAGCGCATCGAAGCGCTTGCGCTTGCCGAGGCGCGCCTGCAACGCCTTGCGCAGCGCCCACATCCCGCGCAGCCCGCTCTTCTTGTCGTATTCGATGAAGTGCACGCCGGGCAGGCCTTCCAGCAGCCGGTGTTCGCCCTTGCCGATCACCCAGGTCAGTTCGACCTCCGGCCACGCCGCGCGCAAGGTGCGGATCAGCGGCAGCACGTGGGTGACATCGCCCAGCGCGGAAAGTCGCAGCAGGCAGATCGAGGTCGGCGCGGAGGGCAGGCTGTGCACGTGGATTGCTAGACTCGGGTCATGTCGATGCGCGAGTCCAGCGAAACCTTGCTGCCGTTCCGCCATGCGCGCGGGGAAGGGGCCATTGTGTTCGACGCCCATGCGTTGCCGCAAACGCCCGACCCCGCCTGGTTCGATGCCGGCCACTGGGGCGCCGATGCGCAGCCGGTCGGAAGCGGCGGGCGTGGCGCCGCCTGGTTCATCGATGCCGCGTGGGGCGCGATGGTGCTGCGGCGCTACCTGCGTGGCGGCCTGATCGCCCGGCTCAGCCACGACGCCTTCGTCTGGCATGGGCAGGACGAGGTGCGCAGCTTCGTCGAGTTCCGCCTGCTGCAGGCGCTGCATCGCCAGGGCCTGCCGGTGCCGCTGCCGCTGGCCGCGGCCTTCTGGCGCGAGGGACGCCGCTACCGCGCCGCCATCCTGCTGCAGCGCATCCTCGGCGTGCACTCTTTCGGCCACCGGGTACTGGACGATGCGGCATCCGCCCCGTGGCGCGAATGCGGGGCGCTGATCGCGCACTTCCACCGCGCTGGCCTCGACCATGCCGACCTCAACGCACACAACCTGTTGTTCGATGACGGCAACACCGGCTGGATGATCGACTTCGACAAGAGCCGCATCCGTGGCGATGCGGCTTCGTCATGGCGGCAGGCCAACCTGGCGCGCCTGCGCCGCTCGCTCGACAAGATCACCGAAGGCAAGCAGGCCGGCGTGGTCGAGGCCGGCTTCGACCACCTCGTCCGTGCGTATGATCAGGTCATGACGGGAGGATCAGCATGACCTGGGCCCTGCGTTTCCTCGGCACGGGCGGCGCGATGTCGGTCGCCGAATTCGGCAGCGCCATGGCTTGCATCGAGCGAGACGGCAAGCCGTGGCTCGCCATCGACTGCGGCTCCGAAGGCCTGACGCGCTACGTGGCGCATTACGGCGAATACCCGTGGGCCGTCTACCTCACCCACGCTCACTTGGACCATGTCAGCGGTTTCGAACGCTTGTTCGTCGACACCATTTTCAATCCGTCGCGGCGTGGGCGGGTCCGGATCTATTGCCCGACCGGGGTGTTGCCCTGGGTGCAGCGACGCGTGGCGGAGTACCCGAACGCGCTCGCCGAAGGGGGCACGAACTTCTGGGATGCGTTCCAGCTGATCATCGTGGGTGACCACTTCTGGCATGACGATGTGCGCGTCGAGGCCTTCCCCGTGCGCCACCACTGGCCGGACACCGCCCACGGCCTGCGAATCAAGGGCAGCCTGGTCTGGACCGGCGATACCCGCCCGATCCCGGAGGCGTTGGCGCGGTTCGCGGATGCGGGCGAACTGATCGCCCACGATTGCGCGCTGGTCGGCAACCCGTCGCACAGCGGCATCGAGGACCTGGAGCGCGAGTACGACAAGGCGCTGCTGGCGCGCTGCCACCTGTATCACTACGGGTCGGACCAGGAGATCGCGGCGCTCCGCTCACGCGGCATGAAGGTGGCGGTGCCCGGCGAAGTACTCCCGTTGGCCGAGCCGGCGCCGGAGATCTTCAAGCCGGAGGCCTGAAAAGGTGGCGGCCCCGCCGACGATCCTCGGCACCCGCTTCATCCGATACCGTTGCTGCCTTCCGGCCCTGGCGGGATTTTCGGACTAGCGTCGCGAGGGGCCAACGGGGCCACCATGGACGTGCACCGCGCCACGCGCGATGACTGGATCTGGCGGAGAGAGGGGGATTCGAACCCCCGAAGCGCGGTTTAGACGCTTACACACTTTCCAGGCGTGCTCCTTCAACCACTCGGACACCTCTCCGTATCGCGGTCGTCCGGGGACGGCGCGAGCCGGCCATTCTAAGCGCGCGCCTGCCGCAAGGCAAAACAGCCGTTCCGGGGTCCCGGGCGGGGCGGCCCGGCGTGGCAGAATGCGCCCATGAGCTACCTCGTCCTCGCCCGCAAGTGGCGCCCGAAGAAATTCGCCGAACTGGTCGGGCAGGAGCACGTGGTGCGCGCGTTGACCAACGCGCTGGCCACCGGCCGCGTCCACCACGCCTTCCTGTTCACCGGCACCCGCGGCGTCGGCAAGACCACCATCGCGCGCATCTTCGCCAAGTCCTTGAACTGCGAGCAGGGCACGTCGGCGGAACCGTGCGGCGAGTGCAGGACCTGCCAGGACATCGACGCCGGCCGCTTCATCGACCTGCTGGAGATCGACGCCGCCTCCAACACCGGCGTGGACGACGTGCGCGAACTCATCGACAACGCGCAGTACATGCCCAGCCGTGGCCGGGTGAAGGTCTACCTGATCGACGAAGTGCACATGCTGTCGAAGAGCGCCTTCAACGCACTGTTGAAGACGCTCGAGGAGCCGCCGGGCCACGTCAAGTTCCTGCTCGCGACCACCGACCCGCAGAAGCTGCCGGTGACCGTGCTCTCGCGCTGCCTGCAGTTCAACCTGAAACGGCTGGACCTGGCGCAGATCGAAGGCCAGATGCGCAAGATCCTGGGCGCGGAGGGCATCGCGTTCGAGGACGGCGCGTTGCGCCAGCTGTCCCGCGCCGCCGATGGCAGCCTGCGCGATGGGCTTTCGCTGCTGGACCAGGCCATCGCCTATGGCGGCGGCGAGGTGGGTGATGCGGCGGTGGCGGCGATGCTGGGTACCGTGGACCGCGCGCGCGTCGGCGCCTTGATCGAGGCGCTGGCCGACGCCGATGGCGGCAGGCTGATGGCCGAGGTCGAAGGGCTGGCCGAGCTCTCGCCGGACTGGGGCCACGTGCTGGAAGCCTTCGCCGAAACCCTGCATCGCGTGCAGCTGCGCCAACTGGTGCCGGCGATGCAGGTGCAGGATGACGGCGGCATCGACATCGTCGCCCTGGCCGAACGGCTGCGCCCGGAACTGGTGCAGCTCTGGTACCAGATGGCGGTCAACGGCGGCCGCGACCTGTCGATCGCGCCGTCGCCGCGCGTCGGCTTCGAAATGAGCCTGCTGCGGATGCTCGCCTTCCGGCCGGAGGATGAAGGGGCTTCGGCATCGACCGGTTCGAAGGCCGCGCGCTCCGCCACCCCCAAACCCGCCGTCAGCGGCCGCGAGGCCGCCCGCGCCGCGATGGCCGAAGCGACCGCGCAGCCGGAACCCGCCCCGGTCCCGCAGCGTCAGCGCGACGCCGCCCCGGTCGCGCCGATGCGCGACGATCCGCCGGTGCCGGCCACGCCGCGCGCCCTCTCGCTGGATGCCGACAGCTGGCTTGAACTGTTGGCCGGCGTGCAACTCAAGGGGCTGGCGAAGGAACTGGCGGCGCATGTCGGCTTCATCGGTTACGAATCCGGCGTGCTGACGCTGTCGCTCTCGGCCGACGACGAATTCCTGAAGACGCCGATGGCGGTCAGGCAGCTTGGCGAGTCGCTCGCCGGTGCGTTCGGCGCGGCGCCGCAGATCCGCTTCGAGGCGGCGAAAGCGGCGGGGGGCACGCTCAGGGAGCGCCATGCGCGCGAGCGCGATGCCCGCCACAGCGCGGCCGAGGATGCCTTCCTCAACGATCCCGACGTGCAGCGGCTGATGCAGCAGGGCGCCAGGCTGGTGCCCGATTCCATCCGCCCGCTCGAAGACTGAAATCAACGCAACAAGGAGCAGGACCATGCGAGGCAACATCGCGCAACTCATGCAGCAGGCGCAGAAGATGCAGGAAAACCTGCAGCGCGCGCAGGAAGAACTGGCCAGCCTGGAAGTCACCGGCAACGCCGGCGGCGGCATG
>JAANMY010003250.1_pt1 | contig 13710 bp, 14 predicted proteins | sample 7279691 | NCBI WGS metagenome assembly JAANMY01 (sample SAMN14094543, study PRJNA606508) | bioreactor metagenome | isolation source: A lab-scale SPAN reactor treating ammonium-rich wastewater day 388 | place: Ireland: Galway | collected 2018-02-07
GCGCTGAAGCGCGTGCGGCTCGCGGTTCGCATCGCGTCGAAGGGCGCGCAGGTGCCCTGGGAGTCGACCTCGCTCGAGAGCGACGTGTTCCTGTTCCCGCAGGCGCGGAAGCTGTCCGAGGCGGAGCTGGAGGCGCAGATGCGCCGCGAGCTGGAGGCGTGGGACCGGGTGAAGGGGTCGAAGGAAACGGCGGACTGGCTAGCCTACCTGCGCGAGTATCCGAGCGGACGGTTCTCGGAGATCGCGCAGACCCGCCTCGCCTACTTCGCGGCGCGCGACGAAGCGGCGCGCGCGCCGGTGCAGGTGGCGGCGGCGCCGGACACCCCCGCGGTCGAAGCGCGAGCGCCGGAGGCCGCGCAGCTGGTCGTCGCGCCCGGAAGCGCCTTCCCGCTGCTCATGCGGCCGTCGGACAACCCCTACTCGGCGGGCACCTTCGAGATCGGCCGCGGTTATTCGGTCGGCGACGAAGTCGTGTACCGCCAGTCGGATCCGGTCTATGGCGGCGAGCCGAGGACACTGGCCTGGCGCATCACCAGGGTCGACGCCGACGCGGATCGAGTCGAGATCAACGACGGCGTCATCGTCATCGACGCGATGGGCAACATGGTCGCCCGCGACGGGGAGCTGTTCGAGCCCCGCGTCCAGGACGTTCCCGCGCAGGTCCAGATCGGCTGGCGCTGGTCGAGCCGGTTCGCGCGGCAGCGCGGTGCGACCCGGGTGGACGGCTACTACGACTTCATGATCGCGGCGCGCGAGCGCCTCGATCTGCCGTTCGGCGCGGCCGAGGCGTTCCGCATCGAGGGCGAGGGGTTCGACAGCACCGGCGCCCGACGCGTGCTGGCGATCTGGATCGTGCCGGGCGTCAACTACGCATTGCGCAGCGACGTGACGGTCCACGACGGGCGCAGCCTGCGCATCCGGCATGCCGAACGCCGCGAGATGGTATCGTGCCTCCAGCGAATCTGGCGGCAAGTCTGATCGTCGTCGATTCCGCGACGCGGGTCGGCGCAGGGCTTGATCCTGAAAGTCAGATCGGCGAGCAGAACGCGACGCCGTTCGCGCCTTCCGGCACCCAGTTGCGGTTGACCATCGCGCGCCTCACCGAGAGATCGGGCGTGTGGCGGTGGTTGGCGTCCTGCCGGTTGTTGAAGAAGCGGTGGATCGGAATCGTGCCGTCGCGGCAGGCGCCGTTCGAGTCGGGAACCTCGATGTAGAACACCGCGGGGTTCTCGAGCGTCCACACGCCTGCCCAGCGCGACTGCACGAACGCGCATTCCGCGCCCTTCGCCGTGAAGAAGTGCGAGCCGATGAGTCCGCCGGCGTAGAACCGGCACACCGGCTGCGCGCCCGGCGGCGCGAGGAACGCCGCCGGGTAGGCGAAGAACACCGCGCCGGTGCGCTGCCACTGCGGCATGTACAGGTTGAGGTAGGCGATCTCGTTGGGATCCGCGGTGATGAAATAGTGGTCGGACCCGGCGTCGTAGTACTCGAGCACCGGCACCGCGTTGGGTGGCAGCGCACCGGTGGCCGGTGGCGTGCTCGCGACCGCGGCGCCGGCGTCGAGCAGCCCGCTGCCGCACACGCCTCCCGCGCTGCACTGCGTGCCGATCGGGAAATCGCGCGTCGTGCCGGTGAGGATCGACAGCACGCGCCCCGGCGTCAGCAGCGGATTGCGCGCGAGCATCAGCGACGCGGTGCCGGACACGAGCGGCGTCGAGAAGCTGGTGCCGGCCGCGATCGCGTAGGCCGGTTCGCCGGGCACGGTGTCGCCCATCGCGTAGGTCGACAGCACGAGCGAGGACACGTCGTCGCCGTCGCCGCCCGGCGCCGACAGGTCGACGCGCCTGCCGTAGTTCGAGTAGCCGGTGCGATCGCCGGTGTTGCCGGTCGCGCCGACGGTGATGACGCCGCCGCAGTTCGCGGGCGACCAGTTCGCCGCATCGTCCGCGGCGTTGCCCGCCGCCACCACGACGACCGAGCCCTGCGCGAGGGCGTCGTCGATCGCCTCCTGGATGGCGGAAGCGCATGCGCCGTATCCGCCGAGGCTCATGTTGATCACGCGCGCGGGATTCGGATTGGGCGGGACGCCGGCGATCTGCACGCCGGACGCCCACAACATGCCCTCGAACACGTCGGCGTTGGTGCCGCCGCATTTCGCGAGCGTGCGCACCGGCAGGACCTTCGCCGCCCAATCCATGCCGGCCATGCCGAGGCCGTTGTCGGTGTTGGCTGCGATGAGACCGCTGACGAACAGTCCATGGAAGAACGAGTCCTGCGGGGGCGACCCCGGATAGCAATCGTCGGCGCCGGTCCAGTCGCCCTCGTCGCGGGGGTCCGGGTCGCGGCCGTCGCCGTCGCGCGCGCTCGCCGGGTCGGTGACGAAGTCGTAGCCCGGGAGCACCCGACCGTCGAGGTCCGGATGCGGCAGGATGCCGGTGTCGATCACGGCGACCGTGGTCGACGGCGCGCCGGTCTGCACGCTCCATGCGGCCGGTGCGTTCACGCCGGCGATCGGGTCGAGCAGCGACCACTGCTTCATGAACAACGGATCGTTCGGGACCACCTGCGGCACCATCCGGCGCACCGGATCCGCATACATCACCGCCGCGTCCTGCTGCAGCGTCGCGGCGAGCGCGGCGAGTTCGGCCGGCGGGCGCGCGACGGCGATCTCGAGCAACCAGACGTTGCCGACCTTGCGTTCGGCGGCGACCGGCGTGCCCAGCAATTCCGTGAAGCGATGCGCGAGCGCGGGCCAGTCGGGGGCGACGTCATCGGCGAGTCGCACCATCAGCCGGTTGCCGTTCGCCTGGAACCGAGGATCCGCCGGGACTGCGCGCTTCTCGACGCCCGGCGCTGCGACGATCGGCTGCGCCCAGAGCACCGAGCGGTCCTCGCGCAGCGCCTTGGCGATGCGCTGGGCGCCGACCTCGTCCAGCGGTCCGGCGAGGCGCAGTTCGAGGGCGCCGGTCCGCGTCGTTCCGGTCAGCGTGAGCGAGGCGCCCGCGACGCGCTCGAGCTTGCCGAGCGTCGCCGCCGGCAGCGTGCCCCGCGCGGCGGTGGACGGGTGCAACATCACACGCAAGGCGGTAACCGGCTCGGCGAACGCAGGGACCGCCGAGGACGTTGCGGCCAAGGCGGCGAACGCAACGAGCGCGCGACGCAGGGGAAACGGCTTGCGGGCAGCGGAGGAGGTCATGCGGGACTCCGTCGGTCGGATCACGTGCCGGCACGAGGCCTAGCCCCGGCGTGAGGCAAGATCGGTGCCACGCCGCCGGGCGCGGGCGTGCCTGGCGATGGTAACCATTCGGACCGGTCGTGTCGCGCGTCAGGTTCCGCGGGCGGCCAGGTCGCGGACCATCGCGGCACGAAAAGGCGACAACGTGTGGACCATCTGCACGAACACCTTCGGGTTCGCGGCGATCACCTGCCCGCTCTGCAGGTAGCCGCCCTCGCCGGACAGGTCGCCGATGAGTCCGCCCGCCTCGAGCACCATGAGGCTGCCGGCGGCGACGTCCCAGGGGTTCAAGCCCACCTCGAAGAAGCCGTCGTAGCACCCGGCGGCCACATAGGCGAGGTCGAGCGCCGCCGCTCCAGGACGGCGCAGGCCCGCCGTCTGCGTGACCATCTCGCGCATCATCGCGAGATAGGTGTCGAGGTAGCTGCCGTCGCGGAACGGGAACCCGGTTCCGACCAGGCAGTCGCGCAGGTGCTGGCGCTTGCTGACCCGGATGCGCCGGTCGTTCAGGAACGCGCCGCGTCCGCGCGAGGCGGTGAAGAGGTCGTTGCGCACCGGGTCGTAGATGACGCCCTGCGTCACCACGCCGCGGTGCATCAGGCCGATCGACACGCAGTACTGCGGGAAGCCGTGCAGGAAGTTGGTCGTGCCGTCGAGCGGATCGATCACCCAGACGTGCTCGGCCGCCTCGTTCCGGCCCTTGGCGGTGCCCTCCTCGGCGAGGATCGCGTGGTCGGGATAGGCGCCGAGGAGCGTGTCGACGATCGCCGCCTCGGCCGCGTGGTCGATCTCGCTCACGAAGTCCTTGGGTCCCTTCGAACTCACCTTCAGGAGGTCGAGGTCGCGGGCGCCGCGGTTGATGATGTTGCCGGCGCGGCGTGCCGCCTTGACGGCGGTCGTGAGCATCGGATGCATGGGGGTCGGTCGCGCGGGCGGCCTGCGGCGCGCGGAAAGAAGGCGGGGATGCCGTTATTCTACGCGCGTTCGCCTCTCAACCATGGACGACGCCACTGTGCCCACGCTCGACCGCCTCGGGGTCGTGCTCGTCGCGACGAGCCATCCGGGGAACATCGGTGCGTCCGCGCGCGCGATGCACGCGATGGGCCTCGCGCGGCTCGTGCTCGTCGCTCCCGCGCGCTTTCCCGATCCCGAAGCGACGGCTCGCGCGACCGGCGCGACCGCCCTGCTCGCAGGCGCCCGCGTCGTCGACGACCTGGGCGCGGCGCTCGACGGCGTCGCATGCGCGATCGGCTTCACCGCGCGGCCGCGTGCGTTCGCGGGCGCCGTGCTGACCGCTCGGGAAGCGGCCAGTCTCGCGATCGACTCGATCCGCAAGGGCCGCGAAGCGGCGTTCGTGTTCGGCACCGAGATGTCGGGCCTTTCCAACGGCGACCTCGCGCGTTGCACCGCGGTCGCGACGATTCCGGCCGATCCCGCGTTCTCGTCGCTCAACCTCGCCGCCGCGGTACAGGTCGCCGCCTACGAGGCGCGCATCGCGGCCTTCGGCGACCTGGCGTGGCGCGCGCCGCGCTTCGCGCCGGCGACGAGCGAGGCGGTCGAGGCGCTCGCAGCGCACGCCGAGCGCACGTTCGTCGCGATGCGCTTCCTGCATCCCGAGATGCCGCGCCGGCTGATGCCGCGCCTGCGTCGCCTGTTCGCGCGAAGCGGCCTCGAACGCGAGGAGGTGAACATCCTGCGCGGCATCCTCGCGCGCATCGACCAGTTGATCGGCAAGGCGAGATGAGCGCCCGGACCCGACGCGCGCGCGCGTGGCCGTTCGCGCGACGAGCGCGCGCGGCGGAACCCGCCCGCCCGCCGGGCGAGACCGCCTGCCGCAACTGCGGCGCCGAGGCGCCCGGGGCCTGGTGCCCGGCCTGCGGGCAGGAGACGACGCTCGCGTTGCCGAAGGCCGGCGTCTTCATGCGCGAGGCGGCGGGCCGCTACGTCGCGTTCGACGGCACGATGTGGCGCACGCTCGCGCTCCTCGCCACGCGTCCCGGCCACCTCACGCGCGAATACCTGACGGGCAGGCGCGCGCGGTACGTGCGTCCGGCGCGGCTCGTGCTGGTGCTCGCGATCGTGCTGTTCGCGGCGATCCGCATCACCGGCGACGACCGGCACGTGCTGATCGCGGTCAACCCGACCTCCGCGGATTCCGGCGCGAACGCATCCCCGGCGGCGCCGGCGCCAAGACCGCGGGCAGGCGAACCCGGGCGCGTCGATGCGCCGCCAGCCGTCGCGAATGCACCGGCCATCGACGTGCAGGGGGCGCCGCTCACGTTCGAGGTCGGCGCCGCGAGGCTCGAGATCGACGAGAACCTCGACTTTCGCATCGGCGGAATCGATTCGCCGCTGGCGCGCCGCATCGCCGGGCGCTTCGAGAGCTTCAACCGCCTCGACCGCGACGAGAAACTGCGCGCGGTCGTCGCGGGCATGGTGCGGTTCGGCCCGTACGCGCTCGTGGCGATGCTCCCCGTGTTCGCGCTGCTGATGCAGGTGCTCTACCTCGGGAGGGCGCAGCGCTATCCGGGCCGACCGCGGCGCTACGCGGAGCATCTGGTCTACGGCGCGCACAACCACGCGTTCGTCGCGCTCGCCGCCACGCTCGGCGTGGTCGTCGATCGCGGCCCCGCGAGCCTGCTCCTCAGCGCGTGGGTCGTGGTCTACCTCGTGGTGTCGATGCATGTCGTGTACGGCGGGCGATGGGCCGGCGTCTTCGTCCGGTCCGCCGTCGCCTCGATCGCCTACGCGCTCGTCTTCCTGCTGGCGACCGGCGTGTTGCTGGTGGCCGCGGTGCTGTTCCGGTAGCGGACGCGCCGATGCGCGGCAGCGCGCGCACCGCGCGGCCATCCGACGTTCAGCTCCGCGCCTCGAGCCAAGCGAGCACGTCGCGCGTGGTCTCGTCGCGCACGTCGAGGAGCAGGTGGTGGAAGGCCTCCGGATAGGTCCTGAGCGTCTTGTCGCGCGCGCCGGCGATCGCGTGGAGCGCGATCGTGCCGTCCGGCGGCACGATGCGATCGGCGAGCCCGTGCATCAGGAGGAGCGGCACCGCGAGGTCGTCGGCGCGGCGCATCACGAGTTCGATGCCGTCGAGCGCGGCGCGGGCGAGACCCGGCGTGATCTTCCCGAGTTGCAGGCGCGGATCGTCCAGGTAGAGGGCGAGCGCGCGCGAATCGCGCGTGATGCCCGAGAGGTCGAGCCCCGGATCGAGGCGCAGGCGCGGCGCGAGCCGGCCGAGGAGCGGCAGCATCCGTCGTGCGAATCCGGTCGCGCCGCTCGCGTCGAGCGCCGGAGCGCCGGCGATGATGCCGGCGAGACTGTCGTGCGGTTCGAACGCCGCAGTGAGCGCGAGCAATCCTCCGAGGCTCCCGCCCATCACGAACACGGGCCGACCGTCCGCCTCGTCGGCGGCGAGGTCGATCGCATGCGACAGGTCCCGGGTCAGCACGCCCAAGTCGCGCGCGTACAACCGCGGACCCTGCGACTCGCCGTGGCCGCGCAGGTCGAACGCCAGCACGGCGAATCCTCGCGCCGCCAGCGCCTGGTAGAACGGCGGGTAGGGCCGCGCGCGGCGATGCTCGCCCAGGCCGTGCATGAACACGACCACGGCCCGAGCACTGCCGGCAGGCAGCCAGCGCTCCGCCGCAATGTGGACCGCGGCCTGCGCTCGTGGGGCGGAGCCGTCCGGCATCGGAATGCGCTTCGGGAGGTGTCGAGGGAGGAGCGATCCAGTGTAGCAAGGGGCTTCGCCGAGGCTGCCGGCGAATACTTGAGCGAAATGATCGGATATGAGACGATTTCCCCATGTTCGACCGCCTCCGCGAAGACATCGCCGTCGTGTTCGACCGCGACCCCGCGGCGCGCACGCGCTTCGAGGTGCTCACCTGCTATCCGGGCCTGCACGCGCTCCTGTGGCACCGTGCCGTGGCGAACCGCCTGTGGCGCGGCGGATTCAAGTGGTTCGCGCGGCTCGTCTCGCACCTGGGTCGGTTCCTCACCGGCATCGAGATCCACCCCGGCGCGACGATCGGGCGGCGGGTCTTCATCGACCACGGCATGGGGATCGTGATCGGCGAGACCGCCGAGATCGGCGACGACACGACGCTCTACCACGGGGTCACGCTCGGCGGTACGTCGTGGAACAAGGGCAAACGCCACCCGACGCTCGGGCGGAACGTCGTGGTGGGCGCCGGGGCGAAGATCCTCGGGCCGATCAGCGTCGGAGACGGTGCGAAGGTGGGCTCGAACGCGGTGGTCGTGCGCGACGTGCCCGCGGGAGTGACCGCCGTCGGCATTCCCGCCCGCATCCACGAGGCCGATGACGGGCAGCGGCAGGAGCAGGCGGACAAGCTGGGATTCTCGGCCTATGCGATCGGCAAGGAGGTCGACGACCCGATGGTCCTGGCGATCCACAAACTCCTCGACCACGCGGCCGCGACCGATGCGAGGCTCGACCGCCTGGTCGCGGACCTGCGGCGCCAGGGCGTATCCAGCGACGAGGATCGGAACCTGGCCGATGGCTTCGATCCCGGTCAGATCGATCGGTCGCTGCGTTGAACTTGCGGCAGTTATAGTTGACTAAATCATTCGGGTATAGGACAATTCACATCGGAGGGGCATTTCCTTCCGAAGACTTGGGCAACGAACGGTCGTTCGCCGCGGCAGTCGAGCGGCGACGATCCGTCGGAAACGAGGATCCCACCATGCGCCTGACGACGAAGGGCCGGTTCGCGGTGACCGCGATGATCGACGTGGCGATGCAGGGCCAGCGCGGCCCGGTGACGCTCGCGGCGGTGTCGGAGCGGCAGAAGATCTCGCTCTCCTACCTGGAGCAGTTGTTCGGCAAGCTGCGCCGGGCGGGATTGGTGGACAGCGTGCGCGGGCCGGGCGGCGGTTACAACCTCGCGCGCGGAGGCGACACGATCTCGGTCGCCGACGTGATCCTCGCCGTCGACGAGCCGATCGACGCGACGCAATGCGGCGGACGCGAGAACTGCCACGACGACAAACGCTGCATGACCCACGAGTTGTGGTCCGGGCTCAACGCGCACATCTTCGCCTACCTGGGCTCGATCACGCTCGCCGAACTCGTGCGCCAGCAGGCCGCGCCCGCGGACGGCGAACCGGTGGTGCTGCACGACCATCGGCGACCGAGCCGGCGCTCGTCCGAACCCGTCGCTGCCTGAACCTCCCACGTCCGGATGCCGCCATGAAACTGCCGATCTACCTCGACTACTCCGCGACGACGCCGGTGGACCCGCGCGTCGCGCAGGCGATGATTCCCTGGCTCACCGAGAACTTCGGCAACCCGGCGTCGCGTTCGCACGCGTACGGCTGGGCGGCGGAGGAGGCGGTGGAGAAGGCCCGCGGGCACGTCGCTGCGCTCGTCAACTGCGATCCGCGCGAGATCGTGTGGACCTCGGGCGCGACCGAGTCGATCAACCTCGCGTTGAAGGGCGCCGCGCACTTCTACAAGGACAAGGGCCGGCACCTGGTCACGGTGAAGACCGAGCACAAGGCGACGCTCGACACGATGCGCGAACTCGAGCGCGAGGGCTTCGAGGTCACCTGGCTCGACGTCGACGCCGAGGGGATGGTGCCGCTCGCGTCGTTCGAGGCCGCGCTGCGTCCCGACACGATCGTCGTGTCGGTGATGATGGTGAACAACGAGATCGGCGTCGTGCAGGACGTCGCGGCGATGGGCGAGGCCTGCCGCAAGCGGGGGATCGTCTTCCACGTCGACGCGGCGCAGGCGACCGGCAAGCTGCCGATCGACCTCGCGACGCTCAAGGCCGACCTGATGAGCTTCTCCGCGCACAAGACCTACGGACCGAAGGGCGTGGGCGCGCTGTTCGTGCGGCGCAAGCCGCGCGTGCGCATCGAGGCGCAGATGCACGGCGGCGGACACGAGCGCGGCATGCGCTCCGGCACGCTCCCGACCCACCAGATCGTCGGCATGGGCGAGGCGTTCCGCATCGCGAAGGCCGAGATGGCCGAGGAGTGCGAGCGCATCCGCGCGCTGCGCGATCGCTTGTGGAAGGGACTGTCCGACATTCCCGAGGTCTACGTGAACGGCAGCCTCGCGCACCGCGTGCCGCACAACCTGAACGTCAGCTTCAATTTCGTCGAGGGCGAGAGCCTCATCATGGCGATCAAGGACGTGGCGGTCTCGTCGGGCTCGGCCTGCACGTCGGCGTCGCTCGAGCCGTCGTACGTGCTGCGGGCGCTCGGGCGCAGCGACGAACTCGCGCACAGCTCGATCCGTTTCACCGTCGGCCGGTTCACCACGCCGGCGGACATCGACTACACGGTCGACCTCCTCGAGCGGAAGATCGCGAAGCTGCGCGAACTCTCGCCGCTGTGGGAGATGCACGAGGAGGGCATCGACCTCGGCACGGTGCAGTGGGCGGCGCATTGAACCAGGGAAGGGGGAAGGGGGAAGCGAGAAGGGTGCGGTTCGGATACGCGAACGATGTTGCCGACGTCTTCGGACGGCGCGATTTCACCCTTCCCCCTTCTCCCTTTCCCCTTCCCCGATCGGAAGGAGCATAGAAAATGGCATACAGCGACAAGGTACTCGATCACTACGAGAATCCGCGCAACGTCGGCTCGTTCGCGAAGGACGACTCGGCCGTCGGCACGGGCATGGTCGGCGCGCCCGCGTGCGGCGACGTGATGAAGCTGCAGATCAAGGTCGGCGACGACGGGCGGATCGAGGACGCGAAGTTCAAGACCTACGGCTGCGGCTCGGCGATCGCGTCGTCCTCGCTCGTGACCGAGTGGGTCAAGGGCAAGACGCTCGACCAGGCGATGTCGATCCGCAACACCGAGATCGCGGAGGAACTCGCGCTGCCGCCGGTGAAGATCCACTGCTCGATCCTCGCCGAGGATGCGATCAAGGCGGCAGTCGCGGACTACCGGAAGAAGCACGGCACCGAGAGCGCGCCGGCGGGCGAGACGGCCGCGGCGGACTGACATGGCGATCACCATCACCGAAACGGCGGCGAAGCACCTCGCGTCGCAGCTCGCGCGCCGGGGCAAGGGCGTGGGGATGCGGCTCGGCGTCAAGACCTCCGGGTGCTCCGGGCTCGCCTACAAGCTCGAGTTCGCCGACGAGCGGAAGGCCGAGGACCACGAGTTCTCGGCGCACGGCGTGACCGTGCTCGTCGACCCGAAGAGCCTGCCCTACGTCGACGGCACCGAGCTCGACTTCACGCGCGAAGGGCTGAACGAGGGCTTCAAGTTCCGCAATCCGAACGTCAAGGACGAGTGCGGCTGCGGAGAGTCCTTCAACGTCTGAACCCGGGCCGGGCGTCGCGCGTCGCGGGGCACGGCGCCTCGCGCGCCGGGGTCGGCTGCCTCCTCACCGCATCGTGCTGGACTTCACGCGCAACCACTTCGAGCTCTTCGGCCTGCCGGTGCGCTACGCGATCGACCCGGCGGCGCTGGAGCGCGCGTACCGTGAGCTGCAGCGGACGGTGCACCCGGACCGGCACGCGTCGGCGGGCGACGCGGAGCGACGGCTCGCGCTGCAGGCCGCCGCGCGCGTGAACGAGGCGTACCGGGCGCTCGGCGATCCGGTCGAGCGCGCGCGTTACCTCCTCACGCTGCGCGGCATCGACGCGTTCGACGAATCGGACACCTCGCTCGATCCGGCCTTCCTCGAGCGCCAGCTCGAGCGGCGCGAACTGGCTTCCGACGCCGCCGGTGCGCGCGACACGCAGGCACTCGAGAGGTTGCTCGCGGAAGTGCGCGACGAGGCGGCGGCGACCGAAGCCGCGGTCGCGCAGGCGCTCGAATCGCCCCCGGATCTCGCGTGCGCACGTGCGCGCGTGCGCGAACTGCGCTTCCTCGGGAAGGTCGCGGAGGACGTCGACGCGCTGCTCGCCGAGGTCGACGCATGATCGCGGGCCAGGCACCGATGCCGCGTTCCGGAGACGGTGTGCCGGACGCGATGGCCGTGTCTCGCGGAGCCGAATCATGGCGCTGATGCAGATCGCCGAGCCGGACGAGGCGCCGGCGCCGCGCGCGCGCCGGCGCGCGATCGGCATCGACCTCGGCACGACCAACTCGCTCGTCGCGTCGGTGCGCGACGACGGCATCGCGTACGTGCTGACCGATGCGGACGGACGCCCGCTGGTGCCCTCGATCGTCCACTACGGCGCCGAAGGCATCGAGATCGGGTACGACGCCGTGCAGGCGCAGACTTCCGATCCGCAGAACACGCTCGTCTCGGTGAAACGCTACATGGGTCGCGGCCTCGCGGACCTCGCCGACGACCGCCGCTTCCCGTACCGGTTCGTCGACGGGCAGGGGATGGTTCGCGTGGCGACGCGTGCCGGCGAAAAGTCCCCGGTCGAAGTGTCCGCCGATCTGCTGCGAGCGCTCCGCATGCGCGCGGAGGCTTCGCTCGGCGGGCCGGTGGAGGCGGCGGTGGTGACCGTCCCGGCGTATTTCGACGACGCGCAGCGGCAGGCGACGAAGGACGCCGCGCGCATCGCGGGCCTTCCGGTGCTGCGGCTCCTGAACGAGCCGACGGCGGCCGCGGTCGCCTACGGGCTCGACCAGGGCGCGGAAGGCACCTACGCGGTTTACGACCTGGGTGGCGGCACCTTCGACATCTCGATCCTGAAGCTCTCGCGCGGCGTGTTCGAGGTGCTCGCGACCAACGGCGATTCCGCGCTCGGGGGCGACGACTTCGACCACCGGGTGTTCTGCTGGATCCTCGAGGCCGCACGAGTCCCTCCGCCGTCGCCGGAGGACGCGCGCGCGCTCCTCCTCCGCGCGCGCGAGGCGAAGGAGATGCTCACCGGGCATGCCGCGGCGCCGATCGTGGCGACGCTGTCGACCGGCCAGCGTATCGACCTGTCGCTCACCGCGGCGACGTTCTCGTCGATCACGCGCAACCTGATCGAGAAGACGCTCGCGCCCGCGCGGCGGGCGCTGCGCGACGCGGGACTCAAGCCCACCGACCTCGACGGCGTCGTGCTGGTCGGCGGCGCGACGCGGATGCGCGAGGTGCGGCGGGCGGTCGCGGAGTTCTTCGGCCAGACGCCGCTCGCGAACCTCAATCCCGACGAGATCGTCGCCCTCGGCGCGGCGATGCAGGCGAACGCGCTCGCCGGCAACCGGGCGCGCGGCGACGACTGGCTGCTGCTCGACGTGATCCCGCTCTCGCTCGGCATCGAGACGATGGGCGGGCTGGCCGAGAAGATCGTCCCGCGCAACGCGACGATCCCGGTGACGCGGGCGCAGGACTTCACGACCTGGAAGGACGGGCAGGGCGCGATGGCGATCCACGTCGTGCAGGGCGAGCGCGAACGCGTCGACGATTGCCGCTCGCTCGCGCGGTTCGAACTGCGCGGTATCCCGCCGATGGGGGCCGGCGCCGCCCGGATCCGCGTGACCTTCCAGGTCGACGCGGACGGATTGCTGTCGGTGTCCGCGCGCGAACAGACGACCGGGGTCGAGGCCTCCGTCGCGGTGAAGCCGTCGTACGGACTGTCCGACGACGAGGTCGCGCGGATGCTGCGCGAGTCGTTCGACCACGCCGCGGACGACATGGCGGCCCGCATGTTCGCGGAAGCCCGCGTCGAGGCCGATCACATCGCGATGGCGACCGAGGCCGCCCTCGCATCGGACGCCGACCTGCTCGCGCCCGAGGAACGCGCGTCGATCGACGCGGCGCTCGCGGCGATGCGCGCGGCGCGCGACGGCACGGACGCCCGCGTGCTCCGGTCGGCCGTCGAGGCCGCCAACCGCGCCACGGCGGAGTTCGCCGCGCGGCGCATGGACCGCGGCGTCAGGCGCTCGCTCGCCGGACGCGCGGTCGATTCGATCGCATGAACCCATGACCGAGATCGTCGTCCTGCCGCACCCCGAGATCTGCCCCGACGGCAAGTCCTTCGAGGCCGAGCCGGGCAAGTCCGTCCTCGACAACCTGCTCGAACACGGCATCGAGGTCGAGCACGCGTGCGAGAAATCCTGCGCGTGCACCACCTGCCACGTGATCGTGCGCGAGGGCGGCGGCTCGCTCGAGCCGTCGACCGAGGACGAGGACGACCTGCTCGACCGCGCCTGGGGCCTCACGCCGCAGTCGCGGCTGTCGTGCCAGGCGGTGGTCGGCGACGAACGGCTCGTCATCGAGATCCCGCGTTACACGATCAACTACGCGAAGGAGCGCAAGTGAAGTGGACCGACTCGCGGGAGATCGCGCTCGCGCTCGCGGATGCGCATCCGGACGTCGATCCCCGGCGCGTCAACTTCGTCGACCTGCGCGACATGGTCGTCGCACTCGCCGGATTCGCCGACGACCCGAAGCGCTCGGGGGAGAAGATCCTCGAGGCCATCCAGGCAGCGTGGATCGACGAGGCTTAGGCGTCGGTCAGTTGAAGAGGTTCAGCACCGCGTCGAGCCCGCCGTGGTCGATCGCGTGCGTCGCCCGGGCGCGCACGGCCGGCTTGGCGCGGTAGGCG
>JAANMY010003253.1_pt1 | contig 13704 bp, 10 predicted proteins | sample 7279691 | NCBI WGS metagenome assembly JAANMY01 (sample SAMN14094543, study PRJNA606508) | bioreactor metagenome | isolation source: A lab-scale SPAN reactor treating ammonium-rich wastewater day 388 | place: Ireland: Galway | collected 2018-02-07
GGATTCCCCGATGGGCCTTGTGGAAAGACCCCCAACTCCTCGCCTGGAATGCGTTCTTGCTCGCCGCTTCCCCGTACCTCACGTACCTGAGGGTACACAAAGTGCTGAAGAACAAACGATGGGACCCGTTTCTGCTCCGAAGGTGGACACTGGCGGGAGATGGCAACCCGGAACCCAACAAGCCCAACGTGCTTCTTGTTTGCGTCGCTCAAGGCGAGTTTCGGCTGGCCCGCGCGCTCGCGGAGTCGCTCGATATCGAGGAAGGCGAGGCCGGCGTCACCTATGTCGTGCGCGACCCCAGACTGCGGGCCCACATCGAAAGAGCGGAACCGAGCCTTCGCTGTGTGACCCTGCCGTTCGACTTCGCGACGCCGGTCACCAGGTTTCTCAGGCGGGAGCGACCTTCGCTCGTCGCCTTCATCGAGGGCTGCTCGTTCCCCAACCTGGTGGTGGGATCGAAGATCGCCGGAGCCAAAGTCGTCCTCGTCAACGGCAAGGCCGGCAAATGCAAAGCCGCTAAAGGAGTGAAGCCCAGGTTCGTTCGATGGTTGGCGAGGCATTTCGACCGTTTGGCCGTCCAAGGCGCCGACGCTTGGTCCGACATCCAGAAAAGCGGAGCCCTCCAGGCGAAGCCCTTAGTCACCGGTAACCTGAAATTCGCGCTGCTTCCCTCCCCACCTACCGACGAAAGTCTGCGGGAGTTGGAGCGATGGGTTCTCGCCTCGCAAGACCTCGCGCTGGTGGCAGCCGGGAGCACGGAGCGGACGACGGAGCACAGGTTCGTCCTCGAGGCGTTCCAAGAGGCGCGTTCGGCCTCTCCGTGCCGACTTCTCCTCGCTCCAAGAACGCCCCACGACGCGGAGCTTGCGGCTCGGTTGGCCCAGGAGAGCGGGCTCACGGTTTCGCTACGGTCCAAGGGCGACCCACCCGCGGACGTGATGCTTTTGGATTCTTTGGGCGAGCTTGCGTGGAGCTACCGCTACTCTCGCGCCGCGTATGTGGGGGGCGCATTGGAGGGCAAGGGCCATAACGTTTTGGAGCCCGTCGCTTGGGGGCTTCCCGTCGCATACGGCCCCCGCCGAGGAGCCCATGCGGAACTGCAGATGGCGTGCGAGGAAGCGGGGATTGGAAGGCAGGTCCGATCCCCCTCAGAACTTGCCCAGTTCTGGCTGGACTCCCTCGATGCGACCTCGGAGCGGCGCGAACGGGACGCCTTGCTTGCGGGTCAAGTGATCGCCGGCCACCAAGCAGGTTTCACAAGCACGGTGGAACTGCTTCGGGAGGCGCTAACTGAGGTCGGGGTGCTGAGATAGGAAGGCGCCGTTTCAACGGTCCCGGCTCCTGCGGGGCTTGATGGAAGGGCAGGGGGACAACGTATCTGACAAAGATGCCGAGCCGTCCAATTGGGTGAATGGGTCTGATGCGAACGTCGCGATCTTCGGGTTCAACGACAACGTGATGAGCACGCTGAAGGCGGGGGACCGGAGTCAATATGTGCCCTACAACAATGCGAACGGGGCCCTGATTATGGTGGACAAGCTGACGCTGCATGTGGAGAAGCTACTCGGGGAATTATCGGGTGGGGTCATTGCTCTGACCGCGCTGAATAGGGCGAACTTCGATTTTCCTCCCCGAGCGTTTAGCCACGGCAATAACGGGATCAATTACATGAGGGTGCTCAATATGCAGAGATCCGGGGACCCGGACGCAACTCTTCACACGATCTATCGAGCCTCCAGCGAGGGGAACGAGGACTGGGTTCAATTCGATGACTGGGGCTTAGTGAAGAAGGCCTTTGCCCAGTTTCCGGAGGGGATGTTACAATGATCACAATCCTGTTTGCGGTAAGCCTCTTAGCCCAACAGCCGCTGAGCCAGCAAGACGCTCTCTCGTCGTTTCGAGTCAGATTCTCCGAAGGGCAAGAGAACTACGGCAAGGTGGACGTTCCCAAGGCCGCTTCCCTTGCCCACAGGCTCTGGGAATTTGCAGCGTTCCCGGAGGACCAGAAGCGAAAATACTGGGAGAACAGCATGAGCGTGACTCCTCGGTTTCTTAATCTCGATTATCGTAACAGGGTGGGGCTTGCCTACTCGACTCCAACCGGCCGCCTCTTCGCCTGCGGCATTTCGTACCCCTCAGAAAACCGCGCGCCCAACCTCTCGATCGACCAGTGCGTCGAAAAGGTCAAGGAGTACTACCGATTGGTCGGGGGAACGAACACCCTTTCCTTGCAACGAGCGGAGATCGACCTCAGCATGGACCGGGAAACCTTCCTGTACGTCTACGTTAGCTTCTCCTTCACAGCGCCGGGAACGGCCTACCGGTTCGCCTCAGGCATCGAGGCCATTGTCGACCGCACTTACGGCACGCCCGAGAACATGCAGATCGGGGAGATTCCGCCCTACGACGCCCCCGCGAACGTGGTCTCCAAGGACGACGCGGTGGCCAACGCGATCGCTGCCGCTTCGCAGTACACCGGATGGAGCGTGCTCGAGGGCGCCTCTCAGGAGCCGATGTTCCACGTTCCCGACTACCTGGGGATGCCCAACCGGATGCAGGCCGTTCACAAGCGAAGGCTCTCGGAGGGCAAAGCGTGCCTGGTGTACGAGGTCACCGTCCACGATGCGAGCGTGGACCTCCCCACCGGCGACCGCCGAAGGCCGTTCGTGCAGGTGTACGTCGATGCGGAGACCGGCCAGCCGATAGGATTGCTTCCGGTCTACAAGCGGATCGGAGCTCTTTCCGAGGACCTTCCCCGCAGGGCCTTCGATTGGAGCGGGACCTGGGCCGTGGGCTCGACGACCGGGAAGATCCTCCCAAGCTCTAAGGAGCCGCCTTTCGCGCAGAAGCGGGTTCTTCTCGTCCGCGATAGCCAGCGCGTGCTCGCGAGCTACGACCCAGCCTCGGGTCTCGTCTGGCTTATCTCGGGCGGCAAGGCGTTCGTCGGCGAACCTGATGGGGAACTGCGCCTAGCCCTCGCCCTTTGCCGGCGAGCAGACGGCTTCGAAATGGACGCCCCTCAGCGGGCGAACAACTGACTCTGGGGGATGGGAGAAGGTAGGGGCTCGCTTTACGCGCCGAGCGTCCACACTTTCTGCAAGTCATCCACGAGATACCTTCGGTCTCGAAGCACCAAGTGAGGCCGCCTCAAGCAATGACGCCACCAGTAATCCGCCTCGAAAACCTGGTGCGGTTTGGGCGAGCCGCCGAACTTGACGATGCACGCGGATTCATACGCCCGCCTCGCCTTCCGGGGGGCGAACCTATGCTGACGGAGCAGGTTCTTGTACGTTACGATGTCCGAAGTGGGAAAGTGCGAAACCAAGTTCAGCCGATCCGCACTCTTCAGGCTTGCGTCGGCGTAGTCTTGGTCGCCGTTGAATCGCACGTCATACCGCTTTCCGGCCGCGTAGTCCTCATAAATGCAAGCGAGCCCCGCGTCCCTCCTGACCCTCATGACGCAGGTGTTGATCGTGTCGTACTTCCAATCGTTGACGCACACGAGCGGCTCGCTCCGCGTGTCGGCGAACTCCCATATCGACCGCAGGTCCTTCGTGAGCAGCGACGAGAGGTCGATGTATAAGAACTCGTCGAACGGCCACCCACCGCCCCGGAACAGTTCGAGCTTCACTTGCGTCGGCCGCATGTCGTCTCGGTAGTAAGGCTGCCGCCCCACTACGAATTGCTCAACCGGGCTCTGGAACTTGCGCTCCCTCTCGGTGACGACGGAGAGCCGAAACGGTACGCCCGCGAACGAGCGAAGCATTCCGTAAAAGCGATCGACATACGAGTCGTCGAAGGCTCTCCCCACAAGAACGCAGACGACCTCACGTCTCCTTTCTGGCTCTTCCCATCCCTCGCTGACGTTGTCTGATCCCATGCCTGAAACCTGCGACCTGAAGCTCGAAACCGCAGCCCCCAACGACTGATCGCCGAAGAATTGTAGCACTCAGAAGGGCCGGTCGCCCCAGCCTCAAGTCAGGCGCAAGCCAAGGCACGGCGAAAAAACTGCGCTCGTAAGGTAAACAACGCCTATGCGTGTATTTCGGCACAGGGACTTTCGTCTGCTGTGGTCCGGCGCGCTGTTCTCCTTTGTCGGAAGCTGGGTTCAGAACGTCGCCCAAAGTTGGCTGATCTACGAACTCACGCACAGCGAGGCGCTCCTTGGACTGGTGGCGTTTTGCCAGTCCGCTCCTGTTTCCCTGCTCGGGCCGATCGCGGGCGCGCTGGCCGACATGTTCGACAAGCGCAAGGTCCTTGTAGGGTGCCAACTAGGGTTTGCAGCGGGCGCGCTGTATCTTGCCGCAGCCGTTTACTGGGGATTCATCGAGTACTGGCACATCCTGATCGTGGCCACGTTTTCTGGGCTGATCGCCACCATCGAGCAACCGACCCGCCAAACGACGGTGAGCCGAGTCGTCCCTCAGGAGGAGCTACCCAGCGCCCTCCCGCTTCAGGCGCTGACCTTCAACCTCGCCCGCGTCGTTGGACCCGCAATCGGCGGCATCCTCCTCGCTTCGTTCGGCGCGCAGCTCTGCTACCTCATCAACGGGCTCAGCTACACGGCGCTCATTCTGGCAGTGATGGCGATTCGATCAGACCTCTCGCCCTCCCAGCGCGAGCCGCAACCCGTTCTCGACCTTCTCACCGAGGGAGTGAAGTACGTTTTCTCCCACCCTCGCCTGAAGCTGCTGTTCTTAATGGAAACCATCGTCGCCGTGTTCGGCCTGCCCTATATCGCCCTCATGCCCGCGATTGCCAAAGATATGTTGGGGCTGGACGCGAGAGGACTCGGAATCTCGATGTCGATGATCGGACTTGGGGCCGTGACAAGCCTGTTCCTCCTGGCCCACTTCACCGGAGCGAAGCAGCGGCCCCTCATCGTTCGCTACGCGATGACCGCAATGGGGTTGGGAGTTCTCGCCCTCAGCTTCGCGACGAACCCTTGGCTCGGGTATCCCACCCTTTTCCTTGTGGGAATGGCCGCCGTGGCCCAGTTCAACTCCACCAACGTGCTCTTCCAGGTTATCGCCCCCGAACGGTTGCGCGGTAGAGTGCTTTCGATGCACATTTGGGCGCTGGCCGGGTTCGGACCGATGGGAACCCTGCTCTTCGGTTACATCGCCAATCGGTTTTCGATTCCGCTTTCGCTCCAGATCGGAGGAGCGATCGTCGTTCTTGGAGCGATTTGGGGCTGGGCTAGCCAACCTGCCGCCGAGGGAGCCGAGGAGCTTTGAGACGGGCCCTCTTTCTCGACCGCGATGGCGTCCTGAACGTGGACATCTCCCCCTATGTGCCCGACTTGGCGAGCTTTGAGGTGTTTCCCTACACGCTCGAAGCTCTTAAGATGTTCCACGAGGCTGGGTTCGAGTTCTACGTCGTCTCGAATCAGCAAGGCGTTTCGCTGGGAATAACGCCCGCCGGAGAACTTGAAAAGATGTCGCAACGCCTCCAAGAGATCGTCCGGCCGCATGGGTTTGAGTTTCGGAGGTTCTACTACGCAACCGACCTGGACGAAGCAGACCACCCCTGGCGCAAGCCGAAGCCAGGGATGATCCTTCAGGCCGTCGAGGACTTTGGGATCTCGCTCGAAGGGGCGCTTCTGATCGGCGATAAGTGGTCGGACATCGTTGCGGCCGAGGCCGCTGGCATCCCCGGCTATCTCGTGTATTCGGGCGTTTCTTCCTCGCGCGCCGATTGGGAGGGAAGGTGCCATCCGGCAGGCGAGTTCTCGAATCTGCTGGAGGCTGCGCACGCGCTCGCTATAGCGTGAGGTTCACCTTCGAAGGAAGCTCAGGCGGTACAATCCCCTCGATGGCGCGGCAAAAGACGGACGACTGGCTGGTCATCTCGGGCGGCACACTCGAAGTGGCGGCCAGAGGAGCAAAGGGCCGTATCAAGGTCGTCTCGCGGAAATCATTCTGGTCGCCCAGCGTCGATTTGATTGAGTTTCAAGACAAGTTCGTGCTCAAAGCCGAACTCGCCGGCGTGGAATCGGGCGACTTTGAGGTGTTCTACGTGCCCGGCAAGCACAGCATCCTCTTGCGTGGTTTCCGAGTCGAGCAGGACCCTTGCGAAGACTGCCGAACCAATATCCACCTGCTTGAGGTGTATTACGGAGAGTTTGAGCGAGAGATTGAGCTTCCGCCCACGCCGATCAGCGCCGAAAGAATCGAATTTATATATAAGGATGGGATGCTAAACGTCTCTATTCCGAAAGCGAAGCGAAAGCTGACTCACGCTCGCATCACCATCCGAAAAGTGTAATGTCAGACGTCAAGACCCCCCTTGAGACCGAGCCGACCGAACCCGAGTTGGAAGCGGAACTGCACGACGAGGACCCCTCGTCCGAGGAATTCCGCCCCGAGGTCCCCACCGAGCTCAGCATTCTGCCTCTTCGCGACTCCGTGATCTATCCAATGCTCATCGCGCCCTTGAGCGTGGCGAGGGATTCTAGTATCCAACTCATCGACGAGAGCATCGTAGGCAACAACCGCGTCATCGGCGTGATCGCGCAGCGCAAGCCCCACATCGAGCAGCCTACGTTCGACGATGTCTATGAGACTGGCTGCGCCGTGATCATTCGCACCCTGGTGAAGATGCCGGATGCGGTTCGCTTGATCGTTCAGGGCATCTCGCGCTTCCGGATCGTCGAGCGGCTCCAAGAAACGCCCTACCTTCGCGCAAGGGTCGAAGTGATCGACGAGACTCCGGCGGGCGAAGACACGGCCGAGGATGTGGAGGCTCTGAGGCGCTCGGTGGCGGCTCTTTTTGAACAAGCGATTCGGCTTTCGCCCCAGCTACCCGACGAGCTCAGGAGCCTCACACAGGCCGTCCAGGAAACCAACGTCATGTGCGATCTCGTCGCCGCGCACATGACCCTGAGCCTCGAAGACAAGCAAAGCATTCTCGAGACCGTGGACATTCAAGACAGGCTTCGAGCGCTGCTTGAAATGCTCAGCAAGGAAGTGCGGGTGCTCGAACTCACCTCCAAAGTCCAGAGCGAGGTCAACGTCGAACTTAGCAAGTCGCAGCGGGAGTATTACCTTCGCGAGCAACTCAAGGCGATTCAGCGGGAGCTCGGGGAGTCCGACGATAGGTCTGAGGAACTCGAGGAGCTTCACGATAAGATCGAGCAAGCCGGGATGCCCCAGGAGGCGCTTCGAGAAGTCCATCGGGAGTTCGACCGGCTGCGCAGGATGTCGCCAGGGGCGCCTGAGTACACCGTCGCGCGAACCTACATCGACTGGATGGTTTCGCTTCCTTGGAGTTCCTCGACCGAGGACAACGTAGATCTCACGCGTGTTCGGGATGTCCTCGACAGCGATCATTTCGGACTCGACAAGATCAAGGAGCGGATCCTTGAGTTCCTTGCCGTTCGAAAGGTCAAGAAAGACGGCAAGATTCGGCAGCCCATCTTGTGCTTTGTAGGCCCCCCCGGCGTGGGTAAGACCTCGCTCGGACGTTCAATCAGCCATGCGATGAATCGGAACTTCATCCGAATCTCGCTGGGAGGAATGAGAGACGAAGCTGAGATCCGGGGCCACCGCCGGACCTACATCGGCGCGCTCCCCGGCCAGATCATCCAAGGGCTCCGGCGAGCTGAGTCCAACAATCCCGTATTCATGTTGGACGAAATCGACAAGCTGGGCATGGACTTCCGGGGCGATCCCGCGTCGGCTCTACTTGAGGTACTCGACCCCGAACAAAACGTCTCGTTCCGGGATCATTACATCGACGCGCCGTTTGATTTGAGTAGAGTTTTCTTTATTACTACGGCAAACCGACTTGACACCGTACCGCCCCCCCTCAGAGACCGCATGGAGGTCATCGAGCTTGGAGGTTATACAGAGGACGAGAAGCTGGAGATCGCCAAGCGGCATCTGATCGGCAAGCAGGTCGAAGAACACGGCTTACGGCCCTCCCAGATTCAGTTTGAGGATCGTTCGGTCCGCAAACTGATTCATAACTACACGCGTGAGGCAGGCGTCCGCAACCTCGAACGCGCCATCGCCGGCGTCGTTCGGCGCGCCACAAGGCTCTTTGCCGAGGGTCGGCGGGCCAAGGTCGTCGTGTCCGAGAGGTTCTTGGAGTCTGCGCTCGGGGCGCCTCGATTCCTGAACGAGGAGGTCGAGGAGCGCAACCTGCAGCCGGGCATGGCGGTGGGCCTTGCGTGGACTCCGGTCGGCGGCGATGTTCTGTTCGTCGAGTCCGCCAAGATGCCGGGAAGCAAGGGACTGATCGTAACGGGTCAGCTTGGCGATGTCATGAAAGAGAGCGTGCAGGCCGCCCTCAGCTACATTCGAAGCCGAAGCTCGGACCTGCGCATCGACCCCGACATCTTCGATAAGCACGAGATTCACGTCCACGTCCCCGCTGGGGCGGTGCCCAAGGACGGGCCTTCCGCGGGCATTACGATGCTCGTGGCGCTGGTCTCGCTGCTGACGGGAAAGACGATTCGCCGCAAGCTGGCAATGTCGGGCGAAATCACGCTCAGCGGGCACGTCCTGCCCGTCGGCGGCATCAAGGAAAAGGTACTCGCTGCCAAGCGCGCCGGCGTGACGACGATCATTCTGCCTGAGGACAACAAGAAGGACTACCTTGAGGACGTCCCGGAAGAGGTGCGTCAAGAGCTCAAGGTCCACTTCGTTTCGAGGGTCGAGCCCGCCGTCAAGATCGCGTTCGATAAGAAGTAGTCACGCCGCTAACGGCTCTACAATTCGAACTATGCCAGCCAGAAAGCGAGGCACGGACGGTCACCCCTTCGCCTGCCTTTCTTTGTCAAGAATTCGGCAGCATTTAACCGTTGACATCGCACGTCGCACGTTCCATAATGGGGCTGGACGCATCCTGAAAGCCGCTTGAAGCGCTGGATCGACCAACGACAACAAAGATAACTAGGCTTCGGAGATGTGGCCGTCAAGGTAGGCTACGCAATGAAGCTGTGCAAGACAAACCTGTTTGCGATCGCCGTAGCGCCTTTCGCATTTGTCGCCCTAGGCAGCGCTCCACAGGAGGCTCCGCAAGGCAAATTGCCTGACAGCCTCTTCTCCCAAGCGAAGGAAGAGGATTTCCTCGGGTCGGCGGCTTGCGAGACCTGCCACGCCGAGGCCTCGCTGAGCTTCGCAAGGTCGCCGCACGCCGCATACTCCAACAACCCCAAGCAGAGTTACGACAAGCAGGGCTGCGAATCATGCCATGGCCCCGGATCGTTCCATCTCGACGAGGACAACCCGCGCAACATCAGTTTCCGCACGGAGTCTGCGGCGGAGACGTCGGCCACCTGCCTGCGGTGCCACGAAAGCGTAATGGGCAAACCTCACTGGGCGCAAACTGAACACGCGCGCGCCGATGTCTCGTGCGTGGGTTGCCACAGAATCCACATCCCCGAAAACGATAGCCTCCAGAACCGGGCCAAGGCCTTCCCGGGCGTCGACCTCGCAGTCAGGCAACAAACCGTCGCGCAGAAAGAGCCAAGCCTCTTGCTCAAGGCCGACGAACGAACCCTATGCGGGTCATGCCACAGGCAGGAAGCAGCTCAGTTTCGACTCAACTCCCACCACCCCGTTCCCGAGGGGAGGATGGTCTGCAGCGATTGCCATTCGGTGCATCCGACACGAGCGACGGGGCGAAAGGTCGAGCCGGCCAAACCCAACTGCGTCTCGTGCCACGGCCAGCATAGCGGCCCCTTCGTATATGAGCATGACGCCGTCAACCAGTGGGCAGGGGACGGTTGCGGCGAGTGCCACCGAAGCCACGGAACAAGCAACCCACGCCTCCTGAAGTCGTTCTCCCGCGGCCTGTGCGCCCAGTGCCACACCGACAAGGCCGCGACGCACTACCCCGGCAGGACCTGCTGGCAGGCGGGCTGCCACGTCGCCCTCCACGGGTCGAACTCGGACCCGTACTTCTTGAGTCGATAGGAACGATTGGATGAGACCGATTTTCGGATGGAGATTCGCCGGACGCCCCCTCCAAAGGCTGGCGTCGATCGCCGCGATGGGGTTCCTCGTGGGCTCGGCCGCATGGCCGCAAGAAACCGAGCCAGAAGAAGAGCCTCCGCCCAAGCTGAGTAAGTTCGAGATGAAACTGGGCTACCGGTACTGGGCGCTCCGCGGTAACGAACACAAGTATCGCCAGTACGCGACTCCCGTCGAGGGACTCTATTTCGACCGAGTCGAATTCGCTCCGTTCTGGGGCGAATCTGGCGAGAACGGATCGTTCCTGTTTCGAGGGTCGATCGACGAAGACTACGTTGGGTCAACTCGCGTGACGCTCTTCAACGGGTCGTCGACCTTGGGAGCGAACTTCCAGTTTCATCGGTTCTTTGATGCGACGCCGACGGTGATCGAATCCAGCAGCCGAAACGTCCGCGAAGCGTACTTGCACCAAGAACTCGGCGCCAAAGTGGGGATCACCGCCTCTACTCGAACCGACTTTGAGCGCAAGAACTTTGAGGCGCCCCAGGATCCTTTGAACCAGCGTACGACGACGAACGAAGTTGCCCTGAAAGGAGAGGTTCTTGGTGGGTTCGCAAGCGCTTCTTATACGCAATGGCGCTATTGGGATCGCCTCGAAGCGCTGCCTGATGTCGATGTACGGCAATGGCAGGGCGCGTACACCAGGGACCTCTCGCCCAACCTCATCTTCGATGGCGCAGTCGGACGGACGGAGATTCGTCAGCAGGGAGGCGCCCGGGCCGACGTGGAGAACTGGTCGTTGGCGGGGCAATGGAGCCTTAGCGATACCACCAGGTTGGGCTTTGGCTTTCGGAGGCAGACCCACGACCTGCCCCAGGTTCAGAGTACGTTCGTCCGCGAAAGGAATGAGAGCTTCGCCCGGCTGGATACTCGGATCGGCGCATGGAAGGCCTCCGCCGCCTACCGCAGGGTGGAATCCGAACGGGTTCGGGACGACCACTCGTTCGTAGACGTACCGATTTGGAACACGGTCGACGCGAGGATTTCAGGGCGAATTTGCGACGGCTGGAGGCTGAGCCTCCGAGGCCAGCGGCAGTCCCTTCAGGGCCGCCCGGCGATGACCACGAGCGACCCCCGCTCGCTGTATTTCGACGACCGCACGTTGCTGCAAGCCAAGGTCGACGGCGGCTCGGAGACCCTCTTTGGCTACGCGGCTTGGACTCGGCGGGAAAACGAACTCGACGCCCGCTCAGTGAACGTCCGGTCCGACCAGTTGTCTTTCGGGGCGACTTGGCTGTACGGCGATCGGCTTGAGGTGTTTGGCGAGCACAACCTGGAGGTTCAACGCGCCCGGAGCGAAGTGTCCGGGCCCGACGCGCTCGGGTTGTTCTTCCCCGACAGCCGCGCCACGACGTTCGGCGTGAATTGGATTGTCGACGACCAAACGAATTTGTCGGCAAGCTACACCTTTCTGGCGACGGACAACGACAACCCGCTCTCCCTACGGGACGGAAACTACGTCGGGGATTACCTGTCCCTCTCGCTACTCCGGCGAATGCCTAACGGCGACGAATTCGGGCTCTCGTTCGCTCCGTGGCGATACAGTGACAAGATCGTTAGCCAAATGGCCTTCGACACGCTCGCCGTAGGGTTGACCTATTCTCGGAGGTTTTAGAGGCACCCCAGTTTTCGCAATTCAGGACATAGCAGTAGACAATAGAGGACAACCATGAAAGCAAGGCACTTTTTCGGAATCATTGCTGCGGCCCCGTTCCTAGCCAGCCTGTGGGCCCTGCAAAGTTGCGCTGGGCAGGGCGGGCCACTGGGAGGAGGCATCGATCCCGGCCTCTCGGCCGCCTTCTTGGCGCTGCTCCCGGCGGCCCAGAAGGATGCCGCCTACATCGGCGCTACCGGATGCACCGACAACGGTTGCCACGGGGGGAGGGACGAAGAGGTCGTCTACCACCAGTGGATCGATACCAAGCACGCCTCCGTGGGCACCACGTGCGAGTCGTGTCATGGCCCGGGCAGCGTCCACCGTGACGGCCCAGCCGAGGACAACATCCTGACGTTCCCCAAGATCACTTCAGCGGTCGTGTGCGCCCAATGCCATGGGAAGGTCTATGACGAATGGCGATTGTCGCAGCACAGCAAGCTCATCACCAGTCCGATCATGAGTGCCGTGCAGAACCCGAGCACTTATGCGAGAAACAGTCGGTGCGTTTCATGCCATAGCGGGCTTTGGCGAACCCAGATCGACGAGGGAGGCGTCGACGTGCCCAGCATGTCCAACGCCGAAGTCCAGGTCATTGCCAACAACACGCTCAACGACGTCCCGCACACCGCCAGTTGCGTAACGTGCCACGACCCGCATTCCAACACGGAGTTCCTGTCCGACGACGCGAAGCAAGTTCAATTGAGGCACGCTGTTTTTAACACCGACACCACGGACATCGGCCCGGGAATGCCCGCCGCTACGGTGACGCGGTTCAACCATATCTGCGCGCAGTGCCACAACGGCAGGGGCGCCAATCCCGCTGATTCCGCACTGACGTCGGGCACCGCAAGGCCCAATATGCACGACAGCAACCAGTTTAATATGCTGATGGGGATTGGCGGCGTCGAAGGGAGTGGACCGGTGATTCGCAACACCGCTCACGCCAACATTCCCGGACAGTGCTCCAAGTGTCACATGCCCGACAGCCGACACTCGTTCACGGTGAGCTTCGACAAGGGATGCAACCCTTGCCACACCGCGGCGGACGCTGCCGCCCGAACCTCGGTGGTCAAACAAGAGATCGTGGACAAGCTCTACGCCCTGCGGAATCGTATGAACTCGTGGGCTCTGGCCACGTTCGGCGACGAAGACATGTGGGAGTACACGGCCACCATTACAGGCGAGGGCAAGACTCCCCCGAACCAGACTCTCGTGCCAATTCAGGTCAAGCGAGCAAGACACAACTACTACTTCGTCCTTCGGGACAAGTGCTTTGGGCCGCATAACTTCCCCTATGCCGACCACCTCATCCGAATCGCAAATGAGAATATGGACGAGGTGTTTGCCAGTTCCGCTTCCATGCCAGGGCGGGATGCAGGGATGACCTATGAGCGCAAGATGGCGATCCTCCTATCCGACCTCAAGCGGACGAAACGGGCAGGCTGGAGCGAAGACGAGTAGTCGCTCGTTCCGAGTTTGCCTAGAAGAGCCCGGGACCCTCCGGGCTCCTTTTTTAAAGGATTGCGGTCTCAGGCGAAATGGAGGATCGAGCGGGCGATTTCGAAGTAGATGATCAGACCCGTCGCATCGACGAAGGTCGAGATGAACGGAGCGCTCATCACCGCGGGATCGACACCCATCCTCTTGGCCGCAATGGGCAAGACCGAGCCGATCAAAGCCGACCAGATCACGATCGCGATGAGGCTGAGGCCGACGACCGTCGACACAGGAACGCCTTCGTGCCACCCAAAGATCGCGCGGAGGAATCCGACCGCGCCGAGCACGCCGCCGATGAGAAGGGCCGTTCCCAATTCCCGCTTGAGCACGGGAAGCGCATCCCGCATTCGGATTTCCCCCACGGCCAAAGCGCGGGTGATCGTCGTCGTCACCTGCGAACCCGTATTGCCGCCCGCGCCGATCAGGAGGGGCACGAACACCATCAGCGTCGCGACCGTGACGACCGCGCCAGTCGAAGGCTCCGCTTGCTCGGCCTTGCCGACGTAGTGCCTCAGAACCGATCCGGTAAGCGTTTCTGCCACAAACAGGATCAAGAGCCAAGGCATCCTT
>JAANMY010003258.1_pt1 | contig 13686 bp, 17 predicted proteins | sample 7279691 | NCBI WGS metagenome assembly JAANMY01 (sample SAMN14094543, study PRJNA606508) | bioreactor metagenome | isolation source: A lab-scale SPAN reactor treating ammonium-rich wastewater day 388 | place: Ireland: Galway | collected 2018-02-07
CATTAAGCGTACAGCACCACGCTTTGGGATAATCATCAGTTCTGCATCCCGAACGGTTTCTCCCTGAAGGGCGCGGAAGAGAGGTATCTGGTCCTTTTCTGAGCAAAATAAGAAAAATGACCAGGAATATTTTGTTTCGGGATATTCTCTTGTTGATAACAATTATACAAAGTTTGAAGGGAAATTTACCATTATTAAATACAAAGATGGTAAGAAAGACGGAGCGGTATATGGCGATTATGAATTAGCTGAAGAAAGTAAAGGGAAACATTCCGGTATTTTTTCGGGTAAATTTATTTATCATTTTAAATGGAATAAAAAGACAGAAAAAATTGAAAACCATTCTATTGAATTGACAGGCGACTGGAGAAGCTATGACGGAAGTTTAGATTTTAAAACAAAACTTAAAAATTTTTGATTACCTTTTTTAAAACCGCAAAACTGTTATTCGTAAAAATCTTTGCGTATTTTCTGTCAAATTTCAATATAATTAATAACTGAAAATCAATTAAAAATAAAGCAATGAAATTAGGAGCTTTCTCTATCAGTTTAAGTGTAAAAGATTTGGCTAAATCCAAAGAATTTTACGAAAAACTAGGCTTTAATGCTATGGGCGGCAGTATGGAGGATAATTATCTTATCATGAAAAATGAAAATACCTTAATTGGTCTATTTCAGGCGATGTTTGATGGAAATATGCTGACTTTCAACCCGGGATGGGATCATAACGCTCAGAACTTGGAATCATTTGACGATGTCAGAGAAATTCAGAAGCATTTAAAGCATCATAATGTTGAGCTGGAAAAAGAAGCCGATGAAAATTCATCAGGTCCCGAACATATCTATCTTAAAGATCCGGACGGAAATATGATTCTTATTGATCAGCACAGATAAATCTTTTTGTAATGGCTAATCAAATGATAAAGAATAGTAATAATAATTAATAATCATCAATAAAAACCTATATCAGACAATTATGGCAACAGTAAACGTATATCTTACATTTAACGGAAATTGCAGACAGGCTTTCGAATTTTATCAGTCAGTTTTTGGAGGAAAAATTCCTTACATGGGGACCTTTGGCGATATGCCGCCTGTGGAAGGTAAAGAAATGCCGGAAGAAGAAAAAAATAAAGTTATGCATGTTTGCCTCCCTATTTCTAATGAAACAATGTTAATGGGAAGTGATACAGGCGGAGAATGGGCTTCTCAGTTTAAAGAAGGTAATAATTACGCAATTTCAATAAATGCAGACACAAGAGATGAAGCAGATAAGTTATTCAATGGTCTTTCAAATGGCGGAAATATTACAATGCCAATGGCAGATACATTTTGGGGAGCTTATTTCGGAATGTTAACCGATAAATTTGGAATAAACTGGATGGTAAATTATGACGATCCTGAAAAGCAGCAACATCCTTAGCAATAAAGCCGGCAGATTTGTTCTGCCGTTTTTTTATTGAATGAATGCAGAGCATTATTTTGTTTGATAGGTAATTATAATTAGATTTGTGCTGATTGATAGGTAATATAAATAATAAACTATGATATTTTTTAAGAAGTCGATATTGGTGTTGATGTGCGCTCTGGGAGTTACTGCTATTGCTCAAAATAGTGATTTAGGAGCTTGGTATATGTATTTCGGAAACAATAAAATCAGTGAAAAGTTTAATTTTCATAACGAAATCCAGTACAGGAATTTTGATGCAGGGGCAGATTTGGAACAATTGCTCATCAGAACCGGGATTGGCTATGATCTTACAGAAAACAACAATAATATCTTACTGGGTTATGGTTTTATTTTAAGTCAGCCTTATATTAGAGGTGAGAAATCTGAAAATATTGAACACAGAATCTTCCAGCAGTATATTACAAGACAAAAATTCGGCAGATTTTTCGTTCAGCACCGTTACCGCCTGGAAGAGCGTTTTTTACAGGATGATTTCAGAATGCGTTTCCGGTATTTTTTAGGATTAAATATTCCGATCAATAATAAAGAAATGCTTCCAAAAACATGGTATGCTTCCGCTTACAATGAGATTTTTCTTCATTTTGACAACCCTGTTTTTGACAGAAACCGTGTCTATGGAGCTGTAGGATTTGTTATCAACAAAAATATGCGGATTGAGGCAGGATATATGAATCAGATCCAGGAAAATAGAAACCGGGGACAGATACAGATAGGATTTTACAACAATATTCCTTTCACAAAGAATTAATTAATAGTATATGCATTCAGGAAAAAAATTTAGTGCGACAGAATTTATTGTCTGGACGAAGAGAAGCATTTTTGTTCTTTCGCTTTGGGCGGCAGTTCCTACGATACTTTATTATTTGGGACTTACTTTTCTGTCATTTCCGTGGCAGCCGATTGCAATTATGGGAACTGCGGTAGCTTTTATCGTTGGCTTTAAAAATAATGCAAGCTACAGCAGGCTCTGGGAAGCAAGGCAGATTTACGGATCAATCATCAATGATAGCAGAAGTTTCGGCTATATCTTAAGAGACGCAGTGTCCGGAAAAAATCCGGCTAAAGTAAAAATGATGTTTGAGCGGCATTATGCATGGCTTACAGCACTTCGTTTTCAGCTGAGAGAACATAGGGATTGGGAAAAAGTGAATTTGGCACAGTTTGAAGAATATGCAAAAAAATATGAAGTTGAGGAAAAAAAGTTTAAAGTAGAAAATGAGCTTAGGAAATATCTTTCTGAAAAAGAGCTGGAGTACGTTTTAAGTAAAAAAAACCGTGCAACACAGTTGATGGCAATTCAGAGCAGAGAGCTTTCCGAGGCTTATTCCAGGGGAGAAATCAATGATTTTCAGTGGACACAGATCAATCAGCAACTGGTGAAATTTACGGATAATCAGGGAAAGGCAGAAAGAATAAAAAATTTCCCCTATCCAAGGAATTTCTCATCCATAACCACTTATCTTCTGCATCTCTTTATCATATTTGTACCTTACGGATTGGTAAAAGAATTTGATAAAATGGGAGATGGAACTTTACTGGAAAATTATACACTCTGGTTTAATATTCCGTTTTCACTATTGGTTACATGGTGTTTTCATACTTTAGACAGCGTAGGAGAGGCTTCTGTAAATCCGTTTGAAGGAAGTCCGAATGATGTTCCGATTACGCAGATCAGCAGAACTATAGAAATTGACATGCGAGATATGCTTGATGAAGACAATCTTCCGCCGCCTATTACGCCACAAAACAGTATTGTTTTATAGTGTAGTATAGATCAAACAATAGAAACAATTAGCAAAGCGTTATAAATTTTGCTATTTTTGAAAAAATTTTAGGAATCATAATGAAAAATAAAATAATAGCGGGGTTTGCAGCATTATTACTGATTGTTTCATGTAATAATAATGATAAAATGCTGTCGTCTCTTGCAGATTACAACAATGGAATGGAACAGAAAGGTTATCATTTTGGTGATAAGCTCAATCTTCCTGATGAAGTTCTGGAAAATGCAGAAAGCATTACCATAAGTTTTGGCGAAAAAGAATCAAACAGTCTTATCATAGATCCTAAATATTTTACATTAGGTGATAATGCGGTAACTTTTAACATCAAAACCAAAGGCGGAGAAACTTTATATCAGGATGCGACCATTAATGTTTACAGCAAAACTCCTGAAAAGGCTATCAATTATGAAATTGTTGCTGAGTATCCTCATGATCCTGCTAATTTTGTTCAGGGATTTCAATATGACGGAAGTTTAATCTATGAAAGTGAAGGGCAGTACGGATCTTCCAGATTAATTGCCTATAAACTGGGCGATACAATTCCTGTAAAACAAACAAAACAGCCGGATGATGTTTTTTCGGAAGGAAGTACAATTGCCGGCGACAAAATCTTTCAGTTAACCTGGGAAAACAAGAAAGGTTTAGTATATGATAAAAATTCATTGAGCCTGAAGTCCGAATTTCCTTATACAAGTATGATGAATCAGGGTTGGGGTCTTACGTATGACGGGAAAAACCTTATTGCTTCAGACGGAACCAAAAACCTTTATTTTCTTGATGTAAACGATCCTTCCAAAATGGTAAGATATATTTCAGTAGCAGGAAATACAAGCGTTTATGATCAGCTTAACGAGCTTGAATACTACAAAGGACATATTTACGCCAATGTTTGGCACAAACCGATTATCTTAAAAATCAATCCCGCCAACGGAGAAGTTGTCGGAAGATTTGATTTTTCTAAAATTGCACAGCCTTATACAGATGGCAATAGTGAGCATGTTTTGAATGGGATTGCCTTTAAAGGAGATAATATGCTGATTACCGGGAAAAACTGGTCGAAAATTTATGAAGTAATCATTAAATAGTTGAAAACATCATCATAATTTTTTCTGCAATAAAGTAAAAATAATGTAAATTGGTAGCGTTCCTTAGGAACGCTATCTTAGTAAAGAAGATTTGAGATTATTACAATTTTTGTTCGTTATTCTGTTCTGTACCGTATCGGCGCAGAAAGTACTTCCTTTTGACAGTTTAAAACTTAAGGAAACCAGAGATATGTTTGCTGATGACTACGGAAATCTGTATCTATACAAAAACAAAGATTTCAGCTTTACTAAATATGATTCTTTAGGAAGGCAGCTGGGCAAAATGATGCTCACCGTTCCGTTTAAGGTTCAGGGAGTGCAAAATCCCCTGAGTATAGCTTTGTTTTCGGAAAATGCTCAGGAAATGAAATTTGTAGATCAGAATCTCAATGAGATTCAAAGGCTTGATTTCAAGCAAAAGTTTGGCTTTATCAAACAAGCCTATGCGGAAGATCTGCAGCAGGTCTGGCTGATTGACGAAAGCAGTAAAAGGCTGCTTCAGTATAATTTCAGGAATGATATTACCATCAATTCTTACCCTTACACGGTAAATATGGATGAGATCATTGATCTGCTTGTTTTTGAAAATAGACTCTACATTTTATCTAAAAATACATTCAGGGTTTTTAATCTGAAATTTGATAAGCTTTTTGAAGCTCCGGTAGAAAATGCCAAGAGATTTCGCCGTGAAAATGAAAATATTCTGATTGTCACAAAAACTGCGGTTTTCAAATATATTCAGAACAAAGAGCTTTTAAAATTATTTGAAGATCCCGAAACACAGATTGTGGATAAAAACTCACTGGCATATTTTGAAATAAAAGGCAACAAACTGTATCTTTACAGCCTTGAAAATTTACGTAAAGCAAAGCCTCAGAAATCTTTGGAAGAACTTGAAAAAACTAAACAGGAACTTGAAGAAGAGATAGAAAAACTGGAAAAGGAGAAGACTGAAAAAGGTGATATTTTAAAAATCATCGAAGAAATTTCCAACGTAGAATCTTTTGGTATTTAAACACAAACTCTCATATACAATATGCACATTGCTGTCACAGGAAACATCGGAGCCGGAAAAACGACACTTACAACTATGCTTGCCAAACATTACGGCTGGGATGCGCAGTTCGAAGATGTAGATCATAATCCTTATCTGGAAGACTTTTATGCCGATATGAGCAAGTGGAGTTTTGCACTTCAGATTTATTTTCTTGGAAGCAGATTTCGTCAGGTAAAAGAAATAAGAGAAAGCGGCAAAAATATTATTCAGGATCGTACGATTTATGAGGATGCTCACATTTTTGCGGAAAATCTTAATGATATGAAACTTCTTTCAGACAGAGATTTCAAAAATTATGCTTCGCTTTTTGATCTGATGAAAACTTTTGTTTCGGCACCCGATTTGCTTATTTATTTAAAGTCTGATGTTCCTAATCTCGTAAAGAAAATTTACAAAAGAGGAAGAGAGTACGAAGCCTCCATCAGCATAGAATATTTATCTAAGCTAAATCAGAAATACGAAAAATGGATCGACGGTTATACAGAAGGAAAACTTCTGGTAATTGAAGTAGATGATCTGGATTTTGTAGAAAAACCTGAGGATTTTGGATTTATTCTTGAAAAAATTGATGCGGAACTCAACGGTTTATTCTAATCAGTAAAAATTTAACATGATAAAGGTCTTGCATAACGGAAGCTGTTCAAAATCCAACGCTATTTTAGAATATCTGGATGAAAATGGTGTTCAGTTTGAAATCATTAATATTATGGAAGATCCTCTAAGCGTTTTGGAACTCAAAACAGTTTTGAAGAAACTCAATCAGCCTATCTCCCATATTATCAGAAAAGAAGAGAAGCTTTATCTTGAAAAATTTGCAGGTAAAAATATTTCGGAAGAAGAATGGCTGAAGATTTTATGTGAAAACCCGTCTCTTATTCAGCGACCTATAATCATCAAAGGTTCTGTAGCTATGCTTGGAAGACCTATAGAAAATGTAAAGTTTTTTATTGAAAAGTAGGCTAAGCTAGTTAATACTTTCAGCTTAGAAATCAAATAATATTGCAACACATAATATTCAGTAGTTTTAAAATAACTGCTGTTTTTTTAAAACTTTATTGTTCTACATTTGTAGAATATGTTTATTGTATTTATATTTATCTAAATATTTACGATGAAAAATAATATTGTTATCTTAATCTTGAATCAGCTTTATTAGAAGGATAAAACCAAAAACGGAGTCACCAAGACCAAAATATTTCATCCTTATGGCAGAATAATGGAAAAAAAGTCAGTTCCGGCTGGATGTTAAAGAAAACGGAAAACAACTGATATTACTACGGTGACTGGAAATGTTATGATGAAAACGGAAAGCTGGAAACTATTAAGAAATATGATAATGGTAAAAAAACAGACAGCGTCGCTATTAAACGGTAATTTTTGAATACATCATCTGCAAAATCATTATCTTTGCAGACAAATTAAAAGGATGCTGTATACCATCATCAAAGCATTGCACATTATTTTTATGGTAAGCTATTTTGCGGGGATTTTTTACCTCGTGAGAATTTTTGTGTATTATAAAGATACCGATGCCTTCCATGATGAAAAAAAACAGATCCTAAGAGAGCAGTATACTTTTATGGCTCGAAGACTTTGGAACATTATCACGGTTCCTGCAGGGGTTATCATGGCAGTCTGCGGATTAATTTTGATTTTTCTCAATATCGGATTGATGAAAACTCCATGGTTCCATCTCAAGCTCACCTTTTTAATCGGGCTTGCCGCTTATCATTACTGGTGCTGGCAAAAAGTAAAGCAGCTGGTAAAACTCAACGGAAATACTCTGGAAACAGCTAATCTGAAACTAAGACAGGCGAATGAAATTGCTACATTTATTTTATTCCTTGTTGTTTTTACGGTCATATTAAAATCTTCAGTTATTGAATATTGGTGGCAATTAATTACCGGTTTTTTCGTTCTGGTATTTTTGATCATGATGACCGTGAAGCTTGTGAACAAGAAAAAGAAAAAATAATAATAGCTTTAGGCTAAAGGTAATAAAAAATAAGCTTTGCCTGCTGCTTATAGCATATTCTTACTGCAAATTAAAAACTATGATTGCAATACTTAAAAAAGAACTTTGGAGTTACTTCGGGAACTGGAGCGCATGGGTAATCATTGCGGCATTCAGTCTCATCACAACATTGTTTTTGTTTTTTTTCGAAAATGACTCTAATATTTTTGACATCGGACTTGCTTCACTGCAAAGCTATTTCGTTTTGGTTCCGTGGCTTTTGATGTTTATTATTCCGGCATTGTCTATGAAAACCTTTGCTGAAGAGCAGCAGACAGGAACTTTAAACTGGCTTTTTTCACAACCTATGAAAGTGTCTGATCTGGTATTTGGTAAGTTTTTTTCTGTTTGGATTGTCGGAATCCTTTGTCTTATTCCATCACTTATCTATTTTTATACTGTTTTTGTTCTGGGCGTTCCGGAAGGAAATATTGATATGGGAATGACTTTTGGCAGTTACTTCGGTCTCATTATACTCATTGCGGCATTTGCAGGAGTAGGTATTTTGGCATCGTCGCTTTCACAAAATCAGATTATGGCTTATTTATTAGGCGTTTTTATGTGCTTTATCATGTATTTCGGAATTGAGCAGTTGGCGAGTTATAAATTGTTGGGAGGAGCAGATTTTATTTTACAGAATTTAGGTTTTTATCAGCATTTCTTAGGATTTACCAGAGGATTGATAGACTTCAGAGATGTTGCCTATTTTATTTTCGTCATCGGTTTGAGTTTAGCATTATCTAATCATTTTATCACCAAAAAGAAGTAAGAATATGAAGAAGATCAACCTAAAATCTCCATTCGGAATTTTGCTTATCATTATTTTACCATTGGTAGTAATCATGATGTTTTCCGGAATCCGTTTAGATTTAACCAAAGAAAAAAGATACACGCTTTCTGAAAGCACCGTAAAAGTTCTGGAATCTATAAAAAAACCTTTAACTGTTGAGGTATATCTGGAGGGAGATTTCCCTGCAAGCTTCAAGCAGCTGCAGAACGAAACCAAATTTATGCTGGAAGAATTCAGAAAAATAAATCCTAAAATAGATTTCAAATTTATTGATCCTATTAAAACCAAAATGTCTCAGGATACTTTGATGGCAATGGGAATGCAGCCTTCCATTCTTCCGGATGTGAAAGACGGGAAAGTGACTCAGATCCGTTTGTTTCCTTATGCCGTAGTAAAATACAACCAGAGAGGCGTTTCTATTCCTTTGGTGGTAGAGCAGGCAAACATCAATGCTGATGAACAGCTTAGGAAATCTATTGAGAATCTTGAATATAACTTGGTTTCCAATATCAAATCTGTTGCGGAAGATAAAAGAAAAAAAGTAGGTATTCTGGTAAATCAGGATGAGCTGGGTCCTCGAGAATTTGAAGGATTTATGCAGCTTGCTCTGGAAAATTATGACGCCGGTCCTGTAGTTCCGCAGAATAATGTTGAGCTGACGATGGCAGATCTTCCTTTGCTGAAAAAAATGAGCGCACTGGTGATCGCAAAACCCAGAAAAGCTTTTACTGACAATGAAAAAGTAATTCTGGATCAATACATCATGAATGGTGGGAAAACACTTTGGATGATTGACGCTGTGAATGCTGAAATGGATACTTTAACAAGATCTAAAAAAGTAATGCCGTTTCCGATTGATATTAATATGACCGATTTTTTCTTCAATTATGGTCTTAGAATCAATTCTGCGCTGGTAAAAGATGTAAAGAAATATGCACTCCTCAAACTCGTAACCGGTGAAGTAGGAGGGAATGCACAATATACAAGTCTTCCATGGCCGTATTTTCCTTTGGGAATTGCAGAGCAGGAGCATCCGGTCACCAAAAATATCAATCCGGTAAAACTGGAATTTCCGACTTCCATTGATACTTTGGGCGGAAAGAAATTTAAAACCCATGTACTGTTTGAATCTAGTGAAAGAACTTTGCTGAAGCAGGTTCCGAACTATGTGGAGCTGAAAGAAATTGCAAGTGTAGACAGCCTTGGACAAATGGAAAAACCGAGTACACCAAAAATTTTCGCTGTTGCTCTGGAAGGAAAATTCAGTTCTGCATATGCTTCAAGAATAGAAAGAAAATCATATCCCGGCTTTAAGGCTACAAGTCCTGAGAACAAAATGATCGTCATTGCAGACGGTGATGTGGGAAGAAATAAGGTCATTAAAGGTCAGCCTTTGCCTTTGGGAGTTGATATGCTGACTGATGAGCAGTTTGGAAACGAACAATTCCTCAGAAATGCGTTAGATTATCTTCTGGATGACAGCAATATTATGGATCTCAGAAACCGGAATATTGAAGAACGTCTTTTGGATCGTCACAGAATCAGTGAAGAGCGCTCAAAATGGCAATACCTGAATTTAATTTTACCTTTAGCGATTATTGCATTATTAGGAGGATTGTTCTTCTGGTTAAGAAAGAAAAAGTTCGGATAAAAAGAAAAGAGAAACTGTTGAGGTTTCTCTTTTTTATTTTAATTTAGATGTCTAAAAGAACCTGAGTAAAAGATGTCAGATGAATGAAGAAAAGTAATTTAGTTAATAATACTGATTATTTATTGCAGGATTAATTCAATATTATACTCCCAAAAAATATCCTGAATTACTTTAAAATTTTTTTTAAGTTTCCATATATTTCTTTTATGATTTTTCCATATTATTCTCTTGAGATTATTTCCTCCGAATTCAGGACTTATGATACAATCAATAAGCGCATTAAAATTTCTTCCAAAATATCCGCCATATCCATTGATAGATTCGCCAAGCTCACAAAAAAAATCGTCAATATGATGGATATATTTTCCATCAATCAGCGCTTCTTCTACTGAACCTGATTTTTTTACATTTTGAAAGGATATTGCAAGTTCAAGCCATCCTTGTCGTTCGGAAGGTTTTAGTTCTTTCCATAATCTAGGTCTATCAACTCCTTTAGAGTAAAAATCATTCCATGCCCTAATAACCCCTTTAGAAGCTCCAAACGAAAAGACTCTTATGTGTAAATTATTCTCAGAGATTGATATTAATTCCAGAAAATTTATAAAATATGCTTTATTATTATTTAAACTATTTGTTAAAATTATTCCAAAGTCAGACTGATCGTTGAGAATACTTTCTTCAAATGCAGAAATTAAGAGTTCAGGGTTTTCTACTTTTTCCAGCTCTATAATTTTTGAACGATTAAATGTAGAGATTTTTTGCTCAAGCCCAAAAACGTTCTCTACTTTGGAGAGAATTTTAAATTCAGGATATATGATTCCTATTGATATCATTATTTGTAAAATTGAATCAGAAGCTATTGTCTAAAGGTGTAGTTTTTAGTTTTGATTTAGCCTTTTAATTTCGAAATAGCAGTTTTCACAAATTAATTTTATCTGTGCAAATTTTTCTGATTCTGCGTTCCATTCTCCGTATTTCTGTCTTACTTTTTCACATTCATTGCACCAAGCTTGTAAATCTTCATCATTATCTAATTCCATACCCGGATAAGTTTCAAAAGCTTCTTCAAATCCCAGAGCAGTTTTTATGTTTAAATGCTGACATACAAAAGCTGGTCTTTGAAATCCGTGATTGTCACAGTCTAAGGTTCGTTGTTTTAACAATTTAATTTCAGGATGATTTTGAGGTTCAATTTTTTCTGTTAACAGCAAATAATAATTAAGATTTTCAGTTTGAAGATTATAAACACCAATTCCATTTAAGAGTTTAAAACTGATTGCAAGAAATTCCCAACCATCATATTCATCACTTTGAAATGTCTCTTCAGACAATTTTTTGTACTCATTTTCAAATCCAAAATTCTTGATTTTCAGCGTTTCAGTTTTACTTTTTTCATTGAGATGGTTATTAAACCAACTCCACATCCATATTTTTGTGTTTAAGGAAAATGTTCCGATGGGAATATATTTAAAGTAAATTTCATCTCCGGCATCATTATATAATCTCAGAATTTCCAGATCACTATCATAAAACCAATTTGTAAAGGAATCAATTTTATATTGTTCTTTAAATTCTTGTTGAAAAGAAATCAGATTTTTTAATTCAAAGTCTGCAAATTCTCGGTAATCTATCATTTAGTTATTATTGTTTTTTGTCACATTAATAATTTAAGCATATTTTCATGCTATCCAAATTTTCTTCAATATTTATGAAATTTCGTAATCATAATAGCAGATCTTGGTAGATGAAATTTAGTTGTATATTGCTTGGTATCGTTATAACTATGAGTATTCAATTTATCATTAATAACCATTTTGACAAAGCATTTTTCTGCTTAAGCTTAATTTGTTTTTTTAATATTTTCTAAAAATTTAATAGGATCTTCCAAAAAACGGTATGCATTTGAGTTCTTTATACTATTTTTGATTTCTTCGAAGTCTGGTTTCATAAGTTTTCCTTTTCTGTCAAAGAATAACCATTCATTTTCTATAGCTAACTCTATCATATTTTTCAAAAAAAATAGTTTTTTTTCTCTTAAATCAGCTCGGAAAGAAAACTCTCTAATTGTTAAAGATTTTTCATCCAAATTCATATAGGCATCATTGTCAACATCCTCTGAGTAGGTTTTCCAATTATAGCTTGTATTGTCGTTTCCCCACTTTGCTCTTTTAACAATTAAATCAATTTTCGTAATAAAATCGTCCGCTTTCATTTCGACTTCTTCCCAGTAGATTTCAGCATCAGATTCAAAATATTCTGTTTCCATACTAACACCAATTTGATCTGGAATAGAGCCATGCTTTTTTTTAATTCCTTGTTTTGGAACTACTCCTAAATAATATTGATATACTGCCATTTTTTAGGTTTAAGCTAATGCATTATGTTTATCGTAAAGCAAATATTAGCAAGTGATTTATTAAGGTTTTTCTTTGCAAATTAAAGTGTCAAAATCTACATATAATTGTGTTGACCCCGTATTACCCATTGGTATCCATTTGTAATTTGTAAGAACAAATGTATTTCCTTTATCAAGTTCAACCCATTCGTCAATACCTTTTGCAGCATTTTTCAAGTCATTTTTTGCAAATAATCCTACCGGAGCGGCGTAACTTCTTCCTTTGGTTATGTATTTGCATTTTTCAGATGAAATTAAGTCTGGGATTTCACTTTGCAAAACAAAATTTGATTTTGTGAGTGTCGGTAGAACTTTATTCATTTTGGAAGGTGTGTAAGAACCTTGACATTTAAAAAATGAAGTTGGAAAAGCAAAAAATAAAGTTAAAAAAATAAATTTCATATCTTCATATATTTAGTTAGATGTACGATTCTATATACTATATTTTTCAATTTTACAGTAATTTCTTTATGTAGCCAAATTTTTTGTCTGCCAATAATATGTTTTTTTCTATTTGCTGTTTCAGTATTTCACTCATTTTTGTGTTAACGTTGTAAATTTTGATGCTAATTGATGTTCTTGTTTTTATCTGATATTGCTTACAATAATTCTTATCATTTTTTAGACTGATATAATGCTATTCTGTTTCCTTCTGTATCTTCAAATTCTGCAACAAGCCCAATTCCGTTATCTGTTTTGGGATATAAAATTTTTCCACCATTTGATGTAACCAATTTAAGTGTTTCATCAATATTTTTTGTATTGAAGTAAATCACAACTCCGTTTATTGTAGGTTTGTAAATTTCCCCTTTTGCTAATGCACCTGAAATGCCTGAATTTTCTTCCACCAATGGAAATAATGCCATTTCATTATTGTCAATATTTTCTCTCTTGAATTTGAAGCCAAATACATTCTTATAGAAGCCGATTGCTCGATCAATATCCGTCACCGGAATTTCAAAATATACAACAGGATTTGTTTTTTCTGTGATAGTTTTTTTGTCATCTTGCTGAATTGTTGTTTTTGGATTATCATTACAAGAAGTTAGCAGTTGAACTAAGACTCCAAAAGTTATGGTTGTCAATATATTTTTAGTTCTGTTCATTCTTCTTATCCTGTTTTTTATAAAAATATGTTTCACCTTTTTCTTTGTCATCATAGGTAACCATTTCTTTATTCGAGGCTAAATAATTTAATAATGTAAAATCACCACTGCAAAAAATATTATGAATAAATAAAAAAATCACTGCTGTTAATTGAAATTCTACCGATAAAAACGGAAATGATATTAAAGTTCCAATTAATACTAAAGTAAAGGGTAGAATGGCTATAAATGTAACCGGGAACTCACCTACTGGGCCGCTGTCGTTCGCGGCGCGGACCCCGACTTCCCCGGCGACTTCCGCGAGACCTTCGCCCGCTGGCAACGCACCCGCCT
>JAANMY010003259.1_pt1 | contig 13683 bp, 11 predicted proteins | sample 7279691 | NCBI WGS metagenome assembly JAANMY01 (sample SAMN14094543, study PRJNA606508) | bioreactor metagenome | isolation source: A lab-scale SPAN reactor treating ammonium-rich wastewater day 388 | place: Ireland: Galway | collected 2018-02-07
CACGCTGGAAGATCGTGACGTGGATGCGGTGGTGGCAGCAGAAGGCTGCGAGCTGGTGCTGGAAAATGGTCAGCGTCTGGTCGATGGCACAGCGTCCTGGTGGTCGGCCGTGCACGGTTATAACCACCCTGTACTTAACGCTGCGGTAACCGAGCAACTGGGTAAGATGGCGCATGTGATGTTTGGCGGCATTACCCATGCACCGGCGGTGCAGCTGTGTCAGCAGCTGCTGAGTATGGTGCCAAACACGTTAACCAAAGTTTTTTTAGCCGATAGCGGCTCTATCGCGGTAGAAGTGGCGATAAAAATGGCCCTGCAATACTGGCTGGCCAGCGCTACACCAGAAAAACAAAAGCTGATTAGCCTGCGTAAGGGCTATCATGGCGATACCTTTGCCGCCATGGCGGTGTGCGATCCAATCGATGGCATGCACGATATGTTTGCCAGCCTGCTGCCCCAGCACTACTTTTTACCGGCGCCATTAAGCCGCTTTGACGGTGAGTTTTTGCCGCAGGATATCGCCCCGCTGCAGCAACTGCTGGCAGAGAAACACCATGACATTGCCGCGCTAATTTTAGAGCCGATAGTGCAAGGTTATGGTGGTATGCGCTTTTATCATCCTGAGTATTTGCGCCGCGCCCGCGCGTTGTGCGACCAATACCAGGTACTGCTGATAGCCGATGAGATTGCCACCGGCTTTGGCCGCAGCGGTAAGTTGTTTGCCTGCGAACATGCAGATATACAACCCGATATTATGTGCGTGGGTAAAGCGCTAAGTGGCGGCTATATTACCCTTGCCGCTACCCTGTGCAGTGATGAAGTTGCCCGTGGCATCAGCCAAAGCGCCGCAGGCGGCTTAATGCACGGCCCGACTTTTATGGCCAACCCACTGGCCTGCGCCGTGGCCAGTGCCAGTTTGCGCCTTATCGCCCAGGGCGACTGGCAGCAGCAGGTAGCGGCGATAGAGCACCAGTTAAAAGCTGAACTTGCGCCTTGTGCTAAATCGCCACTGGTAAAAGAGGTAAGAGTGTTAGGCGCTATTGGCGTGCTGGAAATGCACGATAAGGTGAATGTCGCCACCTTGCAGCAGCAGTTTGTTGAATTGGGGGTCTGGGTTCGCCCCTTTAATAACCTGATTTACGTGATGCCGCCATTTATTATCAGCCCGGCACAGTTAACCAAGCTTACCTTGGCCATGCGTGCGGTGGTTGGCGTTTAAACATACAAGAACAAATACAGCAGCAGGCTGATACAGCTTAATAGCAACAGCACGATATTAAAGTGCAGATGATCAGTGCGCCGGCGCAGCCGCAGCCGGTTTAACAGCAAACTTAAGCCGCTGCTAATGGCCGAGGCCAGTAAAAAATATTGCAGGCACACTGTTAACATTGGGTGCCATTCGCTACGAATTTCAATGCCCCAATAGCGCACCAGGCCGGTGTCCATCTCAGGCCTGGCGTAATGGGCAATAATCATCGCCAGCAAAAATAATAACCAGCCACTAATGGCCAGCCAGCCAAAGGTGCGGCAGATCCAATCCGGCCCCTGCCGTCGCTCAAACTTTTCGGCTTTTTTGCTGTTGTCAGTCAATTTATTTACCTGGCTAAGTTTTACTTGTGTTGTGCGTAAGCCGCAGTATCATTACAGGCTTTACGCAGTTGTCTAAAGTTTACACCCTCTGGAGTTTGTTGCATGACGCACGCCGTTATTAAAGATGTATTAGCAGGTCGCTATGCCGTTGGTGACACTGTCACCGTGAAAGGCTGGATCCGCACCCGCCGCGATTCAAAAGCCGGCATTTCCTTTTTAGCTATTCATGATGGCAGCTGCTTCGACGCTGTGCAGGCCGTAGCGCCGGCAGAGCTGAATAATTACGAGTCTGAAGTAAAACGTTTAACCACTTCGTGCTCGGTGGCCGTAACCGGCACTATCGCCCGCTCTGAAGGCCAGGGCCAGGCATTTGAACTGCAAGCTACAAGTGTTGAAGTATTGGGCTGGGTAGAAAACCCGGATACCTACCCTATGGCACCCAAGCGCCACAGCATGGAATACCTGCGTGAACACGCCCACCTGCGCCCACGCACCAACATTATGGGCGCCGTTACCCGGGTGCGCCACTGTTTAGCCCAAGCCGTGCACCGCTTCTTCCACGAGCAGGGTTATTACTGGATCAGCACGCCTATTATTACCGGCTCAGACGCTGAGGGCGCCGGCGAGATGTTCCGCGTTAGCACACTGGACATGGAAAACCTGCCGCGGACCGACAAAGGCAAAGTAGATTACAGCCAGGACTTTTTCGGTAAAGAAACCTTTTTAACCGTATCTGGCCAGTTAAACGGCGAAACCTACGCCTGTGCCATGTCAAAAATTTACACCTTTGGCCCAACCTTTCGTGCAGAAAACTCTAACACCAGCCGCCACTTAGCTGAGTTTTGGATGATAGAGCCGGAAGTGGCCTTTGCTGAGCTAAAAGACATCGCCCAGCTGGCGGAAGATATGCTGAAGTATGTGTGTAAAGCGGTATTAACCGAGCGCGCTGACGATATGGCGTTTTTCGCCGAGCGTATCGACCCTACCGCCGTTACCCGTTTGCAGCAACTGGTCGATTCCAGCTTTGTGCGCATGGACTACACCGACGCCATCGAAATTCTAAAAACCTGCGGTAAAAAGTTTGAGTACCCGGTGGAATGGGGTGTCGATTTACAGTCTGAGCACGAACGCTACCTGGCCGAAGAGCACGTCGGTGCGCCAATTATCATGCAAAACTACCCCAAAGACATTAAAGCCTTTTACATGCGCTTAAATGACGATGGCAAAACGGTTGCGGCGATGGACGTATTAGCACCCGGCATAGGTGAAATTATCGGCGGCAGCCAGCGCGAAGAGCGCTTAGAAGCCTTTGATAAACGCCTGGACGAAATGGGCCTGGATAAAGAAGCCTACGGCTGGTACCGCGATCTGCGCCGCTACGGCACAGTGCCACACGCTGGTTTTGGCTTAGGTTTCGAGCGTTTGGTGTCGTACGTTACCGGTATTGGTAATATCCGCGATGTTATCGCCTTCCCGCGTACTCCGGGTAATGCTGAGTTCTAATAGCATTAGACACAGAAAAGGCGCTTTAATCAGCGCCTTTTTTATTGGATAAAACCGCAATTACTCAAAGTCAGCATCGACTTTTAATTGCAATGGCCTTTTCCCTCAGCAAGCTCTTTAATAGCTGCAGCCGTTGTCTCATTTGGCTGACGAGCTTTTAGCTCAAATGGAATACCACCGTGGTTAATCACAGCTCGGGCAAACAGTTTAAGCGCCTGAGATGGGCTTAAGCCAACTTCATCACAGATATTGGTAAAAGCGACTTTAGTGTCATGATCAATGCGTGTACTGAGCATCTCGCTTTTCATGATTCCCCTCCAGAGCGTATTGCAATGTGTGACATTGTAGTACAAAGTGCAGCTTTCGTACAACAAACTGGAGTGGTTAGCCCTGTACCGGCGCGGATTACGGAAGGCTCCATTCTGTTTTTCTTAACAATTGGATCCGCCCCCCGAACTTCTTTGTTTTCTCAATTCCTAAACCACCAGGTATCGAAACTTGCCTGTTACTGTTGCTACTTGTTATGAGCTTTTTTACTGGTGACAAATTCACTTTTACTCGTGTAAATCTGGAAATTCAGGTCATACTTCCCTGCCCACTTGAGCAAAACTTTCTGCAGCTCGCCAATCATCGTTTCTGGAATTGCTGAGTCGTAAAGCCAAATCCCAATGGTCTTTTCTGGCGTCGGCAGATCTTCACAATCGATGCTGAATCTTAGTTTATCGTTCTTCACCGATAACGCATGGCAGTACATATGAATATTTCTCTGTAACGAAATATCCCATCCATCGATTTTGTCGTTTACATTGCGATCCATCTATTCCTCTGTAACCAAACAACACATGATTTTGTTTACGTTTCTTAATTTTATCTGACCCCGTTTATTTTCAGCAGCTTTTTAAGAAGCAACTTATAAAAAGACTTGATAACCCCCGCATACCCTCTGCGGCGGTAAGTGGCGGTAAAGACCTATACAAAATCAAACTGCGCCAACTGGGCTACCGGCTGGTGTATGCCGTAGCGGACAATATTGTCACCGTTACAGTAGTTGCCGTTGGCGAAAGAGATAAAAACAAAGTTTATGAACTGGCACTTTCCCGCCTAAAGCTTGACCCGCCTTAACGCAAACGTTGGGAACAATTGCATCCGACCCCGAACTTCCATTGTTAGCTCGTTTTTTTAACAAGCCCATTATCATCAAACTCATATGCCCTAAGCCCATCATCAGGTATTCCTGCAATGATACTTCCATCTGAGTTTAGTACCGTTAGCCTCAATTCTCTGTCATCGGTAATTCTTGTTTGAAATCTGCGTGTTCTATAAGGCACCTTATATTCGACTCCATGAATTTCTGCCAACAATCCGTTCACCTTAATGTAAGCTCCTTCTAAAATGTAACAGCCGTAAGACATACCAGTTTCATCATGTATGTCACCATAGCCACTGGAAGTAATCTCTAACAGACTTAAAATCTCACTTCCCTGACAATCATAAAAACCTTGAAGCTGAATACGATAGCTAAAACTATTCTCGCCTTCTTTTAACAAAGAACGTAAGACGTCATTACCTTTCTCCGTAAAATGGGGAGTGATTTCGATATTAGCTTTATCAGGCCCATGGATAATTCCGTCTATAACTAGGGTAGAGATAAAATTATCGTCATCCAATTCAATGCTTGGTCTTAGCTCATACAGCTCTATTGGTTTACCAACGATTCCTTCTGTACTATTAGCATATTTACGGGCAGGTAATGTATAGCCGGTTGCAGAGAAAAACTTTCCAGAGTTAATTTCTTTAATATCAGGCAATGCTGCAGCTAGCTTTTGAAGATCCCCTCGTCCCACTTTCTTACCTTGCGAGGTATAGTCTTTCGCTTCTCCCATTGATTCGCCAGTACCACTAACGGAATAAACATCCATCTGATAAAGAGTGTCAGACAAGGCTCCTCTTAATCTCTCATCATGTTTTACATTTCCGCCATCAAGCATATGAATAACAATTGCTGCTAGTCTTTCATATGCTTCGCCTTTCTTTACAGGAGCATAACCAAATACTTCGTAGAACAGCTTGTCTATAGGCGATGACATGAACTCTCCAAGAGCTAATATTTTCTAGTTTTGAGCATGCTTACCCTATGATTTCCTATAGCAGAAACGGAAATTGATGATTTACTGGAAAACACCGAAAATCTTCAATCTCTATTTTCATATTTTGGAAAAACGAACATACATTATACTTCTGTGAGCGTGCGTTATATTTCTTTGCGCTGCCGGCGTAAGTGGTTAACTTAGCTAATGTATATCTATATGCGTAGTATTAGTTAGGTTTAAATCTAAAGCTGGCGAACTGTTTCCATGTCTATAAACAAGCAAATTGGTTGCTCAGTCAACGGGGTAAACATTCCCATATGCTGATAGAACTGCCAAGCGTTTTAATCCAACACGCCGAGGATTACGCGAATTGAAAGCCCTCTTTATCCAGCTTATCGGCTGCGGCTTTCAGCCTTGCATAAGGTGGCGGTGCGGCTTCACACACTTGTATAAACTGATCAAACTGCGCTGAAGTTAACTTAACAGCGGTTTGCGCCTGCAGTATGGCCGGCGCGTTATCGCGGATAAGCCGTACCATAAACTCAGTTAATGACGCACAGCCAAGCGCTGCAGCTGCGCGCTCGGCCAGCTGTTTGGTTTCGGCATCTACGCGCATTTCAATACGTTCACGTAGCTCGCTGGTCATAACCACCTCTGCTGTATAAAAAACGTGCTAAGTATAGACCTGTACGGCAGACTGCCGCAACTAAGAGGTGTAACAACGGGGTCGGAGCTGACACTGTCCAAAGAGCGGCAATGCTCTTTGGACTAACTTAAAACGGCTTACAGGTAAGAAAAATACTCGGCGGGCTCGGGTGTATGGCGTTTGGCTGGCTCGCCGCTTGGCGTGCCTAAATACAAAAAGCCGACGATTTCGTCGTCTTCGCCCAGCTCCAGCGCTTGCTTAACAAAATCTAACTGCGCATAGGCGCCGGTGCGCCAAATGCCGCCAAAGCCCTGGGCAAAAGCCGCTTGTTGCATGGCTAATATGGCACAGGCGGCGGAGTGTTGCTGCTCAATTAATGGCACTTTGGCGTGCTCTACCGCCTTGGCGATACAGACAATCACCATAGGCGCGCGCAGTGGCAGCTGCCGGGCGCGCTCTAGTAGTTCGTTGGAAATGGCTGGATCGTCCTCTACGGCAGCTTCGGCAAAAATATCACCCAGGCGGCACAGCGCCTGACGGCCTTCGGCGATAATAAAACGCCAGGGGCGCAAATTGCCGTGGTCTGGCACCTGCAACGCGGCGCGCTTAATGTTGTCCAGCGCTTCGCCTGCCGGGGCGGGCTCGGTTAAACGGGCTGAAGAATAACGGCTGTGAAGTAAAGTTAATGCATCCATAAAAAACCCCGATGGTGGTAGCTACGCGCAGCCTAGCAAATTAACAGTAATCTTTACATCAGATTATGGCAAGGTAACGCGCGCCTGCCGCCCTTTCAACCAATTTGCGCTTTTTTAATGCGCGTTTTGCCAAAGCGCCTGCTGGTACAGCGCCAGATACTGGCTGGCAGAGTGTTGCCAGCTAAAGTTTTGTACCATGCCATTTTGCTGCACCCGCCGGTAGCTATCGGCTTTGCTGTACAGTAACTCGGCCTGCTCAAGTGCAGCTAAGGTGGCGGCTATATCCGGCTCAGTAAAGCCAATGCCGGTAGCGCCCCGCCCCGGCCAGGGTTTTACCGTGTCTTTTAAGCCGCCGGTAAGCCGCACCAGCGGCACAGTGCCGTAACGTAAACTGTAAAGCTGGTTTAACCCGCAGGGCTCAAACAAGGATGGCATTAAAAAGAAGTCGCCGGCAGCCTCAAGCTTGTGCGCCATGGCATCACTAAAACCCTCAACAAAACGGCACTGCTGTGGGTATTGCTGGGCCAGTTGCTGTAACGCCGTGACATAACGCTGCTCGCCAGTGCCCATAATAATAACCTGCGCCGCAGACTGCGCCAAAAAGCGGCTTAATGCCGGTACCAGATAGTCATAGCCTTTTTGCCCGGTTAAACGGCTTACGCCAACAAAAAGCGGTGCTTTACTTGCGCCAAGCCCCAGCTCATCACGTATGGCTTGCTGACAGACACGCTTGCCGCCTAGTTTCGCAGCGCTATAGTTCGCCGCTAAATGCGTATCGCCAGACGGATCCCACAGCTGGTAATCACAGCCGTTTAAAATACCGGCAAAATCGGCCGCGCGCTGCTGGTACAAAGCACTTAAGCCGGTTGCCATTGGCTCTTGCATTAACTCATCACGGTAGCCCTGGCTGACGGTATTAATTTTGTCGGCATAATGTAGCGCGGTGGCTAAAAAATTCAGCTCATCGCTCCGTTCAGGCTCAATAGCCAGCTCGCTTCGCCAATGCGCAGCGCAGCGCTCCTGATAAGCGCCATTGTGAATACTGAACACAAAAGGCACCGCCGCCAGCGGTGATTGGTTAAAATGCTGCTTTAAATAATAGGCCGCAGCTGCACTTTGCCAGTCGTGGCCGTGAATAACATCAACCGGCTTATCGCTTTGCAGTAGCCATTGCAGCGCCGCTTTGCAAAAAAATGCAAAGCGCAGCGGGTTATCCGTGTAGCCATGCTCGCCATCGTCGTAAGGCCGTTCACGGTTAAAAAAATCATCATGCTCAATCAGGGCGATATTGACACCACCCTGCTCAATTTTATGCACCGCACAGCCAAACTGGCGGCCGGCCAGATCGGTATAGACACTGCTAAAGACGCCGCTACGCAGCGCATACAGCGGCCGGTAACAGGGCAGTATTACCGTAACCTGATGGCCGTCTGCCAATAGCGCCTGCGCCAAACCACGGCAGGCATCGGCCAGGCCGCCGGTTTTTATTAAGCCCTCGTATTCACTGCAAATAAAGACGATATGCACTACCTTAACCTTTTACTTATCAATGCCTTGGATATCAGTGTTTTACTTATCGGCATTATTCATCAAAACCAATTTTGGCGCCTTTAGGGATCACTACCACACCGCTGGCAGAGACATGAAAGCGCTGTTTATCTAACACCGGATCTTCGCCTATTACTGTGCCGGGGGCAATTTTAACGTCTTTATCGATAATAGCGCGGCGGATGCGACAACCACGGCCAATGTCGTTATTGCCCATCAGCACGCATTTTTCAATGTAACTGTGGCTGTGTACATGTACGTTAAAGCCCAGAATAGACTGATACACGATGGCGCCGCTGACAATACAGCCCGACGCCACCATCGAGCTTATGGCCTGACCGGTGCGGTTAGCTTCATCGTGCACAAACTTAGCCGGCGGCACCGGCGGCGTATAGCCACGTAGCGGCCAGTAGCGGTTATACAAGTCAAACGGCGGCTCTACTGCTATCAGATCCATATTGGCCTGATAGTACGAATCTAAGGTGCCCACATCACGCCAGTAACCGGCACTGCGCTCGTTCTCACCGCGAATGGTATTGGAGGAAAAATCATATACGTACACATCGCCAGATGGATACAGCGACGGAATAATGTTGTGGCCAAAATCGTGTTTGGAATCAACTTGTTTGGCATCGTCTTCCAGTACATCTACCAGGGTTTTGGCTTCAAAAATATAGTTGCCCATTGACGCCAGCACGAAATCGGGCCGGCCGGGAATGGTTTTCGGGTTACTTTTCGGTTTTTCTTCAAAGCCTATCATTTTACCGTGCGCATCTACCTCGATAACACCAAACTCATGCGCCTGCTCTACCGGCACCGGTATGGCCGCCACAGTTAAACGGGCGTTATTTTGCCGGTGATAATTAAGCATGTCGCGTACATCCATTTTATAAATGTGGTCGCCGCCAAACACACAAACGTGCTCCGGGTCCAGGCCATGAATTAAATGCAAATTCTGGTAAATGGCATCTGCCGTGCCTAAGTACCAGTGCTTACCGGTTTGCATTTGCGCCGGTATAGGGTCAATAAAGCGGTTAGTTAAGCCCGACACCCGCCAGGCACGGCTTAGGTGTTTCATCAGCGAGTGCGATTTAAACTGGGTAATAACAAAGATTTGCAGTAAATCCGAGTTAACAAAGTTGTTTAACACAAAGTCGATAATGCGATAATTACCGCCGAAAGGTACCGCAGGCTTCGCCCTGATGCCGGTCAGCGGCGCTAAGCGGGTACCTTCACCACCTGCCAGTATCATGGTTAATACACCGGACATATAAAACTCCCTGTTGGCTTTGATAATTACACTGATATGAATGAATTGGGTGCAAAGCTGATACCAGAATAGCAGCCTTTGGCAGTAAATACCTGAATAGCGGCTAATTTATGTGCTGGCGGGGCAACAGCTTAGGCTGTGCGCGTGACGATAAAATGACAAAGGCACCATGTTGGTGCCTTTGTATAGTAAGTGCGCCAATATGGCGCCCCGCTTTGGTGCGGGCTGTTTATTACAAACTGCTCAGTACAAACTGCTTAATACAAACTGCTTATTGCAGGCTAAAGAGCCGCTGCCAATTCGGCGCCCTGGCGAATGGCGCGTTTGGCATCCAGCTCCGCCGCCACATCAGCCCCGCCAATTAAGTGGGTTTTAATGCCCTGCTCCGTCAGGCCCGCCTGCAGCTCGCGCAGTGGTTCCTGGCCAGCACAAATAATCACATTATCCACATTCAGACAGCGCTCTTCACCGCCAATTTCTACCCACAGGCCATTATCATCCACTTTTAGGTAGTTCACACCGGCAATCATCTCAACGCCCTTTTTCTTCAGCGACGCACGGTGGATCCAGCCGGTGGTTTTACCCAAGCCCGCGCCTACTTTGCTGGTTTTACGCTGCAATAAATACACCTTACGCTCGGCCGGTGGTGTTGCCTCGTCCGGTAATAACGCGCCCCGGGCCTGATAGTGCTTGTCGATGCCCCAATCCTTCAGCCAGGCATCGGGTTGCAGCGTCAATGAGTGCGGCTCAGTTAAATATTCCGCTACATCAAAGCCGATACCGCCAGCACCGATAATGGCCACATGCTTACCCACGGCTTTATGATCGCGCAGCACATCTAAGTAACTCAGTACCTTGGGATGATCACTGCCTGCCAGGCCAATATCACGTGGCACTATGCCGCTGGCCAGCACTACTTCATCAAAACCGCCGGCGGTTAGCGACTCGACCGTTTGCAGCGAATTCAAATGCAGCTTCACCGCGTGCAGTTCCAGCATGCGGCCAAAGTAGCGCAGGGTTTCATGAAACTCTTCTTTACCCGGAATCTGCTTGGCGTAATTAAACTGACCGCCGATCTGATGCGACTTATCAAACAAATGCACTTCATGGCCGCGCTGCGCGGCATACACACTAAACGCCAGGCCTGCCGGGCCGGCACCAACTACGGCAACTTTTTTACGGCTGGTTGCCGGGGTAAAATTAAGCTCAGTCTCGTAGCAGGCACGCGGGTTAACCAGGCAACTGGCGCGTTTGTTTTGAAACACATGGTCCAGACAAGCCTGATTACAGGCAATACAGGTATTAATTTCATCAGCTTTATTGGCCGCAGCTTTATTAACAAAGTCGGCATCAGCTAAAAATGGCCGCGCCATACACACCATATCGGCCTGGCCGTTGGCGATAATATCTTCGGCTACCTGAGGGTCGTTAATCCGGTTGGTCGCCACCACCGGGATAGTCACTTCACGCTTAATACGCTCGGTAATCCAGCTAAAAGCCGCCCGCGGCACCATGGTGCCAATGGTAGGTACCCTGGCCTCGTGCCAGCCAATGCCGGTGTTTATAAGGCTTGCGCCTGCGGCAGTGATGCCTTTGGCCAGCGCCACCACTTCATCAAAGCTGTTGCCATCCTCAACCAGATCCAGCATCGACAGGCGGTAGATAATAATAAAATCTTCACCGCAGGCCTCGCGCACTGCTTTTACCGTTTCTAACGCGAAGCGGCTACGGTTATCAAAGCTGCCGCCCCATTCATCGGTGCGCTGATTAGTGCGGGCACAAATAAACTGGTTTATTAAATAGCCTTCAGAGCCCATCACTTCAACGCCGTCATAACCGGCTTTTTTCGCCAGCTTAGCCGCATGGGCAAAGTCTTTAATGGTACTACGTACCTGACGCGCACTCATTTGTGAGGGTTTGAACGGCGTTATTGGCGACTGAATTTTACTCGGTGCCACATTAAACGGGTGGTAACCGTAACGGCCGGCGTGCAGAAGTTGTAAGCAAATCTTCGCGCCATGCTGGTGCACTGCTTGCGTTACCTGCTTATGTTTGCCTACCTGCCACCAGAAGCTTAACTGGCTGCCAAAAGGCACCAGATTGCCGCGAAAGTTCGGGCTGATGCCGCCGGTAATAATAAGGCCAACGCCCCCTTTAGCGCGCTCAGCATAAAAGGCGGCTAGTTTGGCAAAGCCCTGTTTCTCTTCTTCCAGGCCCATGTGCATCGAGCCCATAATGACGCGGTTTTTTAGCTGGGTGAACCCCAGATCCAGTGGTTGTAATAGTTTTTGGTATGCCACTTCTGCCTCTCTGGTCGTACCTGTTGTTTGCTGCAGACTTTAGCCGCTTTACCAAACGATAGCAAGTAAAGGCGCAAGCCACTGTATTGGTGGATGAACTAACCGGATAAAGTGTTACACATTTACTTACAAATTCCATTTAGTCTTTGACAGCAAATTGTTTAGCATAACCCTAAGTAAAAATAGTTTGTTAATACAGGATGCTTCCATGACCGAAAAAAAATCTGGCCCGATACGACGGTTATTCAGCGCGATAGCCCGCGTCTACCGTGGCTTTCGCTCGCTTATTCTTAATCTGCTGTTTATTTTAGTGGTAGGTGTCATTATCACGTCTATCTTCAGCGGCGATGATAAGATAAAAGTGCCGCCGACGGCCGCATTGGTACTAAACCTGACCGGCGATTTGGTAGAAGAAAAGCGCTGGACAGATCCTATTGCTACCGCCATTAACGAAAGCCTGGGCGGCCAGGAGGAAGCACCGGAAGTGCTGGTATCTGATGTGGTTACTGTGATTAGCAAAGCCACTACCGACAACCGTATTCAGGCCATGGTGCTGGATTTATCGATGCTGGGCCGCGGTTCGCTGGACAAATTACAGCGTATTGGTGATGCCATTAGCGGCTTTAAAGCCGCCGGCAAAAAAGTGTTTGCCTATGGTGGCTTTTATGGCCAAAACCAGTATTTCCTCGCCAGCTATGCCGATGAAATCAGCTTAACGCCAATGGGCGCAGTACTGCTGGAAGGCTATGGTAGCTACCCGATGTATTACAAAAATGCCTTGGAAAAGCTCAAAATTAACACCCATGTGTTCCGTGTTGGTACTTATAAATCTGCGGTAGAGCCGTTCTTACGTAACGACATGTCGGCCGAAGCCAAAGAAGCCAACAGTGCCTGGTTAACCGAGCTGTGGGGCGATTACAAAGCACAGGTGGCCGAGCGTCGTGGTTTTGCTGTCGATAACTTTGAAGAAACCTTTGCTGCGCTATTGGAAAAACTAAAAGCGGCCGAAGGTGATTTAAGCCAGTATGCGGTTAATGCCGGCCTGGTCGATGCCATTAAAACCCGTGAAGCCTTTCGCCGCGATTTAATTGCCATTGTTGGTGAAAATGACGAGCACAGCTATAACCATGTCACCTTTAAAGACTACGCCAAACTGGCAATCCCCGCTAAGCAGTTTGATAACCCGCTGACTGACAAAGTAGGTGTGATTGTCGCCCGTGGCGTTATTGTCGATGGCAGTGCCAAAGCGGGCACCATCGGCGGTGACTCTACGGCCGCCCTGCTGCGTAAAGCGCGCCATGACGATAAAATTAAAGCCGTTGTGCTGCGTATCGACAGCCCTGGCGGCAGTGCTTATGCCTCAGAAGTGATTGGCCAGGAAATTCGCTTACTGCGTGAAGCAGGCAAGCCGGTTATTGCCTCTATGGGCGCGGTGGCAGCATCAGGCGGTTACTGGATTGCAGCACCAGCCAATGAGATTTGGGCAGCGCCTACTACTATTACCGGCTCTATTGGTATCTTCGGCCTGCTGCACACCGCAGAAGACGCTTTTGCCACCCTGGGCTTAAACGTCGATGGCGTTGGCACCACTGAGCTTGCCGGTTTCTCGGCCGGTTTACCGCTGTTTAAAGGCCTGGACGATAACGCTAAAGATGTGTTCCAGCTGTTAATTGAACGTGGCTATACCGAGTTTTTAACCATGGTGGGTGAAAACCGTAACATGTCTAATGCCGATGTAGACAAGGTAGCTCAGGGCCGGGTGTGGACCGGTCGCAAGGCGTTAGAGCTTGGCCTGGTAGATAAACTGGGTACGCTGGATGATGCGGTAAAAGCCGCCGCCGATAAAGCCGGTTTAACCATGTATGACGTGAAAGTGGTGCAACAGGAGCTGTCGCCAACTGAGCAGATGATTAAAGATCTGTTCGGTGAAGCCAAAGCCCAGGGCTGGTTGCCGCAACCTGCTGTTAGCGCCGAGCAAAAACTGCTGCAACAACTGACCAAACAGTTAAAACAAGACTTTGTGCTGTTGAATCAGTTTAAC
>JAANMY010003262.1_pt1 | contig 13680 bp, 4 predicted proteins | sample 7279691 | NCBI WGS metagenome assembly JAANMY01 (sample SAMN14094543, study PRJNA606508) | bioreactor metagenome | isolation source: A lab-scale SPAN reactor treating ammonium-rich wastewater day 388 | place: Ireland: Galway | collected 2018-02-07
AGCATCCGCTGTGGGTGGCGCTGATGACGATGACCGCCTTCCTGGCCGCCATCGCCTTTGCCCGCAACGAGCCGACGCGGCGCAACATCCTGATCGCGGTCTACCTGGCCTGCATCGTCTTTCTGTGCAAATCGGCGGGGGCGCTGGTGCAATCGCTGATGGCGGCGCCGCTGGTGGCCTTTGCGCGGCCGCGCATGATGGTGCTGGTGGCGGCGCTGGTGGCCACCGCCGCCGTCTCTTATCCGACGCTGCGCACTACCCCGTGGATGCCGCTGCAGGGCATCGTCAACCTGGCCATGTCCATCTCGCCCGAGCGGGGGCGCTCGCTCGAGTTCCGGCTGATGAACGAAGAGGAGCTGCTGGAGCGCGCGATGGAGCGGCCGGCCTTCGGCTGGGGCGGCTGGGGGCGGTCGCTGTTCTATGATCCCTATAACGGCCGGCTGACCTCGGTCCCGGACGGGCAATGGGTGATCCTGATCGGGGCGCGGGGCATCTTCGGCTACCTGGCGCAGTTCCTGCTGCTGCTGACGCCGATCCTGGCGCTGCTGCGGGCGATGCCGGGCGGCCGGCATCCGCCGCGCAAGGCCGAGATGGTGGTGCTTGGCGCGATCTCGCTGATGCTGGCGATGAACATGCTGGACCTGATCCCGAATGCGACCCTGACGCCGCTGACCTGGCTGACCGCCGGGGCGCTGCTGGGCAATGCCCGCCGGCTGCGGCAGGGCGCGGCCGAGTCGGCCGATCTGCCGGCGGCCCAGCGGATTCTGCCTAAAAAGGCAGGCCTGCGGACGGTTTTATAGGTTGGTCCGAAGCGCGGGATTCGCTATGCCGGATACGCGCGCCAGTTGTTAAGTCATTGCTGCCCACAGGGGCATTCCACGAGTTCAATGAGGCACCGCATGGCCTTTGACAAACCCGCCGTCGAAGACGGTGATATCGCTATCATCGGCATGGCCGCCCAGTTGCCGGGGGCCGCGGGGATCGCCGAATACTGGGACAACCTGTGCCGGGGCGTCGAGGCGATCCGCCGCATCCCCGAGGCCGAGCTGATCGCGCGGGGCGAGTCGCGGGCGCGGCTGTCGGACCCGAACTACGTCCCCTCGGCCGCCGTGCTGGAGCAGTTCGACGAGTTCGACGCCGAGTTCTTCGGGCTTTCGCCCAAGGAAGCGGCGATCATGGACCCGCAGCACCGCAAGTTCCTGGAAACCTGCTGGCACGCGCTGGAGGATGCGGCGCATCCGCCCGAGCGTTTCGCCGGCAATATCGGCGTCTGGGCCGGCTGCGGCATGGGCAGCTATTACTACTGGAACGTCTGCTCGAACCGCGACCTGGTCGATGGCGTGGGCCATTTCCTGCTGCGCCATACCGGCAACGACAAGGATTTCCTGTCCACCCGCGTCAGCCATGTCTTCGACCTCAAGGGGCCCAGCATCAGCGTGCAGACCGCCTGTTCCAGTTCGCTGGTGGCGATCCACATGGCCTGCCAGTCGCTGAACTCGGGCGAATGCGACATGGCGCTGGCCGGCGGCGTGACCATCGAGCTGCCGCATGGCCTCGGCTATCTCTACAAGGAAAACGAGATCCTGTCGCCCGACGGCCATTGCCATGCCTTCGACCATCGCGCGCAGGGCACCGTCTTCGGCAGCGGCGCGGCGGTGGTGACGCTGCGCCGGCTGCGCGACGCGCTGGCCGATGGCGACCATATCTGGGCGGTCATCAAGGGCTCGGCCATCAACAACGACGGCGCGGCCAAGGCCGGCTACCTGGCCCCCAGCGTCGAGGGCCAGGCGCAGGCGGTGGCCGAGGCGCTGGTCATGGCCGGGGTTTCCTCGGACAGCATCGGCTATGTCGAATGCCACGGCACCGGCACCGCTTTGGGCGACCCGATCGAGGTCGCGGCGCTGAACCAGGCCTATGCGCGGGTTTCGGACGGCACGCGGCAGGGGCCGTGCCGCATCGGCTCGGTCAAGACCAACATCGGCCATCTCGACACCGCCGCCGGTAGCGCCGGGCTCATCAAGTCGGCCCTGGCGGTGCATCACGGGCAGATCCCGGCCAGCCTGGGCTACGAGGCGCCGAACCCCGCCATCGACTTCGAGGGCGGGCCGTTCCAGGTCAACGACCGGCTGTCGGACTGGCCGGTGCCGGGGCCGCGCCGCGCCGGGGTGAACTCGCTGGGTGTCGGCGGCACCAATGCGCATGTGATCGTGCAAGAGCCGCCCCTGGCCGAGGCGTCGGGGGAATCCGACTGGCCGTTCCACATCATCGCCGTCTCGGGCCGCAGCAAGGCGGCGCTGGACGCCAATTCGGCCGCGTTGGCGGGTTGGCTGGCGGCCAACCCGGCCGTGGACATGGCCGACTTGTCCTTTACCCTGACCCAAGGCCGGCGGCAGTTCGACCGCCGGCGCGTGCTGGTCGCGCATGATGCGGCCGAGGCGGCGCGGCTTCTGGCCGATCCCGACCCGCTGCTGGTCTTCGACCACCAGCAAGCGGGCGACCCGGCCGAGGCGGTGTTCATGCTGCCCGGCGGCGGTGCGCAATATGCCGGCATGGCGCGCTGGCTTTACGAAACCGAGCCGGTGTTCCGCGAATGGATGGACCGCGGCCTCGACCACATGGCGGCCGCGCATGGCGCCGACCTGCGCGCGCTGTGGCTGCCCGAGCCGGGGGCCGAGGCCGAGGCGGACCGGCGGCTCCTGCAGCCCTCGCTGCAACTGCCGCTGCTGATGATCACCGAATATGCGCTGGCGCAGCTGTGGATCAGCTGGGGCGTCACCCCCGCCGCGCTGATCGGCCATTCCATGGGCGAGAATACCGCCGCCTGCATCGCCGGGGTGATGAGCTTCGAGGATTGCATCGGCCTGGTGCGCCTGCGCGGCCTGCTGTTCGACCGGGTGCCGGCGGGCGGCATGCTGTCGGTGCCGCTGGCCCCCGAGGATTTCGCGGCCGAGCTGGACGAGCTGGGGCTGGACCTGGCGGCGGTGAACGGGCCGGGCCTGTCGGTGGTCTCGGGCCCCGATGCCGCGCTGGACCGCTTTGCCGAGCGCATGGCGGCGCGCGAGGTGGAATGCCAGCGCATCGCCATCTCCATCGCCGCGCATTCGCGGCTGCTCGACGGGATCCTGGCCGAATTCCGCGCCTATCTCGCCTCGATCCCGCTGAATGCGCCGCAGATCCCGATCATCTCGAACCGCTCGGGCCAGCCGCTGACGGCGGCCGAGGCGACCAGCCCCGACTATTGGGTCGCGCATCTGCGCGGCACGGTGCGCTTTGCCGATGGCATCGCCCATCTGGCGCAGGTGCCGGGGCGGGTGTTCGTCGAGGTCGGGCCGGGCCGCGCCATGCAGGCCATGGCCAAGGCGCATCCGGCGGTCGCCGCCAACCAGGTGATTTCCACGCTGCGCCACCGCGACCATGCGACCAGCGACGACAGCTATTTCATGGGCGCCCTGGCGCGGTTCTGGGCCTGCGGCGGGCAGATCGACTGGGACCAGGTCTGGGGCGGCGCGCGGCGCCAGCGCCTGTCGCTGCCGGGCTATGCCTTCCAGCGCAAGCGCTATTTCATCGAACGCGCCACCCATGCCGCGGCCGAGGCGGCCTCGGAACTGGCCCGGATCGACGCGCCCGCCGACTGGGGCTGGCGTCCGGCGTGGAAACTGGCCTCGCCGAATATCGAGATCGGGCCGCAGGGGCCGGTGGCGCAGGGCGCGCGGACCTGGCTGGTCTTTGCCGACGAGCTGGGCCTTGCCGCGCGCCTGACCGAGGCGCTGCGCGCCCGCGGCCAGCGCGTCGCCATGGTCGAGGTGGGCGATACCTTTGCCGACAAGACGGTTGCGGGCGGCGACGGCCGTTTCCTGCTGCCGGTCGAATCCGACCGCGAGGGCTATGAGATGCTGCTGGCCGCGCTGGCCGGGCAGGACATGGTGCCCGACCGCATCCTGCACCTGTGGTCGGTGACGCAGGGGGCTAAGTTCCGCCCCGGCTCCAGCCTGCTCAACAGCCAGCTGGAGCGCGGCTTCTTCGGCCTTCTGCACCTGGCCCAGGCCATCGGTGCCGAGCTGCCGGATGCAAAGCTGGACCTGATCGCCATCTGCAACGACGCGCTGCGCGTCGCGGACGAACCCGCCCCGGTGCCGGAAAAGGCCACCGCCGCCGGGCCGATCCGCGTCATGCCGCATGAGATGCCGAATATCCGCGCCCGCCTGGTGGACATCCGCCTGCCGGCGAAGGGCCTGGACGCGCTGGCCGCCAACCTGCTGGAAGAGGCGCTGGCCCCCTCGGGCGCCGCCGTCGCCGCATGGCGCGACGGGCGGCGGTTCGAACAAAGCCTGGAGCGGGTGGCGCTGGAGGATGACGGCATGGCCGCCATCCCGCAGGGCGCGGCCTGCCTGATCACCGGCGGCTTCGGCGGCATCGGCCAGGCCATCGCGCGCGAACTGGCGCAGCGCGGCGGCGCGAAACTGGCGCTGACCACGCGCGGCCGGGTGGATTCGCCCGCCGTCATGGCCTCGGTCCGGCAACTGGAATCGCTGGGTGCCGAGGTGCTGGCGATCCGCGCCGACGTGACCAGCCCCGAGGACATGGCCCGCGCCGTGGCCGAGACGCGGGCGCGCTTCGGCAGCCTGGACGTGGTGCTGCACGCCGCGGGCGTGATCCGCGACAGCCTGATCGCGGCCAAGACCGACGACGAGGCCTGGGACGTGCTGGCGCCGAAGCTGCTGGGCACCCGCGCGCTGATCGAGGCGCTGGCGGACAATCCCGCGAAGCTGACGGTGCTGTTCTCCTCGACCTCCTCGGCGATCGCGCCGGCGGGGCAGGCGGATTACGTCGCCGCCAACGAATACCTGAACGCGGTGGCGCGTTCGGCACCGCAGGCGCTGGGCCGGGTTGTCGCGGTCAACTGGGGCGTCTGGGCCGATGCCGGCATGGCGGCGCGGGCGATGGGGCTGGACACGGCCTCGGCCGTGGCGGTGCCGCAAGGGCGGCCGCTGCTGGACGAAAGCCTGCCCATGCCGGGCGGGCGCGAGTTCCGCACCGCGCTGAAGATGCAGGACTGGATCATCGGCGGCCACAAGACCGCCCAGGGCCAGGCGCTGATGCCCGGCACCGGCTGGATCGAACTGGTGGCCGAGGCGGCGCTGGAATGCGGGCTGAGCCTGCCGCTGGCGATCCGCGACCTGGAATTCCGCCGCCCGGTGCTGGTTTCCGACACCGCGCTGGTCAGCACCCGCGTTTCGCCCGAGGGCGATGCCATGCGCATCGATATCCTGGACGATCCGCAGGGCGAGCCGAATGTCTCGGCCCTGGTCGCGGGCTTGCAGGAACCGGCGCCCGAGCCGCTGGCCGTCGGCGGGCCGTGGGACCGGGACGGGCAGGGCGCGGCGCTGCCTTCGGCGCAGGAAGGCCGGATGGCTTTCGGCCCGCGCTGGCAGGTGCTGCGCCGCTTCCGCGTCACCGGCGACGAGGGCGTGGCGGAACTGTCGCTTGCGCCCGAATACGCCGCCGAGGCCGGGGAATGGCTGGCGCATCCGGCGCTGATGGACATCGCGACCGGCTGGGCCATGCAGCTGATCAAGGGCTGGACGCCCGAGAACCTGTGGGTGCCGATGGGGTATGGCGCGATCCGGCTTTACGCGCCCTTGCCGGCGCAGGTGGTCAGCCGCATCCGCAATGCGGGCGAAAACACCGATGCGCAGGGCATGGCGCAATTCGACATCACCCTGGCCGCGCCCGACGGCACGGTCGTCGCCGAGATCCGCGGCTTTGCCCTGCGCAAGCTGGCGGCGGCCATCGCCGCCACGCCCGCGCGCAGCCAGCCGCCGCGCAGCCTGTCCCCGGCCGAGCGCCGCTTGCAGCACAACATCAGCCAGGGCATCCCGGCCGCCATCGGGCCTGCGATGCTGAGCCGGGCGATCTCGACCGGGCTTTCGCAGGTCTATGTCTCGTCGCTGGACCTGCCGGCGCTGATCGCCGAGGCGGGGGTGGTCGAGGATGCCGCGCCCGCCGAGGGCGGGTTCGAGCGTCCCGACCTCGACAGCGATTTCGTCGCCCCGGCGCCGGGCATCCAGGCGGAACTGGCGGCGATCTGGTCCGGGCTGCTGGGCATTGCCCAGGTCGGCGCGGCGGACAGCTTCTTCGACCTGGGTGGGCATTCGCTGATCGCGGTGCGCATGTTCGGGCAGCTGCGCAAGGCGTTCGGCGTCGACCTGCCGATCTCGACCCTGTTCGAGGCGCCGACCATCGCGCAGCTGGCCGCGCTGGTCGAGGAACGCACCGGCCCGCGCGAGCTGGTCTCGCCCGACAACGTGCGCGAATTGCCGGTCGCGGCCCGGCCGCGGTTCCGCTTTCTCGTCGACATGGGCGGGCGGGGCGAGGGCACGCCCTTCTTCATGGTCGCCGGCATGTTCGGCAATATCATGAACCTGCGCCAGCTGGCGCAGCGGCTGGGGCCGGATCGCCGCTTCTGGGGCATCCAGGCGCGCGGCCTGCTGGGCGACGACAAGCCGCATGAGGATTTCGCCGTGGCCGCCCGCGACTATATCGCGGAGCTGCGCCAGGTGCAGCCGACCGGCCCCTATCTGATCGGCGGCTTCTCGGGCGGCGGGCTGACCGCCTATGAGATGGCGCGGCAGTTGCGCGCGGCGGGCGAGGAGGTGGCGATGCTGGTCATGCTCGACACGCCCTTGCCGCTGCGCGAGCCGGTCGGCCGCAAGGACCGGCTGATGATCCGCCTGGGCGAATTGCGCGAGGGGGGTGCGGGCTTCGTCTGGAAATGGCTGCGCGACCGCGTGGCCTATGAATTCCAGCGCCGCAGCAAGGCCAAGGCGGTCGAGGCCGAGGTCGGCGCCGAGGCGACCGGCGCCTTCCACGACCTCGCCATCGAGGCGGCCTTCCTGGCGGCGCTGCCCCGGATGCGGCTTTCGGTCTGGGACGGGCCGGTGGCGATGTTCCGCCCGCCGCTCGACAAGCGCTGGAAGGTGACGGGCGGGCGCTGGATCAATTCCGGCCGCGACTATGTGGTCGAGGACAACGGCTGGACGCCCTGGATGCCCGACCTGCGGGTGATCGAGGTGCCGGGCGACCACGATTCCATGGTGCTGGAGCCGAACGTGCGCCGCCTTGCCTCGGTCCTGCGCGAGATCCTGCGCGATGCCGATGCGGACGCCCCGGCAAGGATCAAGGCGGCAGAGTGACCATGGACCCCGATGCAGCCCCGCCCAGCGTTCATGTCATCGTGCTGAACTGGCGCACGCCAGAGATGTCCTTGCAGGCCGCCGAGGCCGCATTGCGCGAAATGCAGGGCATCGACGGCGGGTTGACCATCGTGGACAACGATTCCGGGGACGGTTCGTTTGAACGGATGCAGGCGGGCGTGCAGGCGCGCGGCTGGCCTTCGGATCGCGTCGCGGTGGTGCAATCGGGCTGGAACGGCGGCTTTGGCGCCGGCAACAACCATGGCATCCGCCGGGGCCTGCCGGACGGGCGCCGCGCTGACCTGGTCTATCTGCTCAATTCGGACGCCATCCCGCAGCCCGGCGCGATCCGGGCGCTGGTCGATTACCTGGGCGTGCATCCGCGGGTCGGGATCGCCTGCTCGCGGCTGCGCGGCACCGACGACATGCCGCACAGCACCGCCTTTCGCTTTCCCTCGGCCTTGGGCGAGTTCGAATCGATGAGCCGCACCGGGCCGATCTCGCGCCTCCTCAGCCGCAAGGTCGTCTCGCTGCCCCAGCCCCAGGTCTCGGGGCGGGTGGACTGGTCGGCGGGGGCCTCGATGATGATCCGCATGGAGGTGCTGGACCGCATCGGGCTCTTCGACGAGGGATTCTTTCTCTACTACGAGGAAACCGACCTGTGCCGTCGCGCGGCGCGGGCTGGCTGGCAGACGCATTACGTCGTCGAAAGCCTGGTGCTGCATATCGGATCGGTCAGCACCGGCATGAAGGAATGGAAGCGCGCGCCGGATTACTGGTACGATTCGCGGCGGCGCTATTTCGAGAAACATCATGGGCGGCTGGGTGCGCTTTGGGCCACGGTCGCCCATCTGGGGGGCGCGGGGGTGTTCCGCCTGCGCTGCCTTATGTCGGGGCGCAAGCCGGATGGGCCGCCGGGCCATCTGGCGCAGCTGACGCGCCACGCCTTTCGCCCGCAACCAAAGCCCGTTCATGTTGAAAAGGGTAAGCCATGACGCAATTTTCCGCGATTCTGGTGGGTAACGAATCCTTGCTGCGCCATGCGGCCGAAACGCTGCTGGCGCGCGGGCATCGCATCAATGCCGTGGTGACGCGCAATCCCGACCTGCGCGACTGGGCGCAGGGCGCCGGGCTGGCGGTCGAGGACCAGGACGCGCCGCTGCCCGCCGATGCGCCCGCGGCCGACTGGCTGTTCAGCGTCGCCAACCTGTCGATCCTGCGCCCCGAGATGCTGGCGCGCGGCCGGCTGGGCGCGATCAACTTCCACGATGGGCCGCTGCCGCGGCTGGCGGGGCTGAACGCCCCGGTCTGGGCGATCATCGGGGCCGAGCCGCAGCACGGCGTCACCTGGCACATGATCGAGGGCGGCGTGGACGAGGGCGACATCCTGACCCAGCGCCTGTTCGAGATCCGCGAGGACGACACCGCGCTGACGCTGAACGCGCGCTGCTTTGCCCGCGGGGCCGAAAGCTTTGCCGATGTGGTGGCGCAGCTCGAGGGCGCCGGCCCGCAGCGGCAGCGCCAGGATCTGTCGCAGCGGACCTATGTCGGCCGCGACAAGCGCCCCGAGGCGGCGGTGCTGGACTTCACGGCTGCCGCGGCGCGCATCGGCGCCTTGGTGCGCGGCCTTGACCATGGCGGCTACTGGAACCCGCTGGCCATGCCCAAGGTCCGGCTGGCCGACCGCGTGCTGCTGGTCGCGGGTTTCGAGGGCATCGAGCCCGCCGTGGCCCCGCCCGGCACGGTGCTGTCCCATGACGGGGCCTCGGCGCTGGTCGCGGCGGCGGACGCGGCGGTGCGGCTGCGCTTTGCCGGCGACTTGCCCCCGGTGGGCACGGTGATCCCGCCGCTTTCCAGCGAGGAGGCCGCGCAGCTGACCGACCTGGCCGCGCAGGCGGCGAAGCATGACGGCTTCTGGCGCGCGCGGCTGGCGCGGATGAACCCGGCGGTGCTGCCGGGCGAGGGCTCCGGTTCCAGCCAGCGCGTGCAGCTGATGCCCGGCGCGGGGCCCGAGCGGATCGCGCTGGCCGCCTCGCTGATGGCGCGGCTGGCGGGGCAGGCCGCCTTCGACCTGGCGCTGCGGCCCGCGGCCCAGCCCGAGGCGGCCGGGATCGTCGCCGACTGGCAGCCCCTGGCGGTCGAGGCGCCGGGCGAGCGCACGCTGGCCGATCTGGGACAGGCGCTGGCCGGGCAGATCGCCGAACAGGCCAGGCGCGGCTTCTTCATGGCCGACCTGCTGCACCGCGCGCCCGAACTGCGCGACATGGCCACGCCGGACCTGGCGATCAGCCTGGATGCCCGCGGCCCGGTCCGGGATGCGGCGCTGTGCGTGACCCTGACCGAAACCGGCGCCTGGCTGGACCATGATCCGGCCCGCGTCACGCCCGCGCAGGCGCAGCGGCTGGCCCGCGCGCTGGACGGCGGCCTGGCGCTGCCCGGCTCCACCACGCTGCGCGACATCCCCCTGATGGACGCGGATGAGCGCGAGGCGCTGCTGGTCGCCCGCAACGCCACCCAGGCCGAGGTGCGGCTGGCCTGCATCCACGGGCTGATCGCCGAGACGGCCGCGGCCGACCCGGATGCCGTGGCGCTGGCCTTCGAGGATCGCACCCTGACCCGCGGCCAGCTTGACCGCGCCGCGAATGCGCTGGCGGCGAAGCTGGTGGCGATGGGCGTGGGCCCGGACCAGCCGGTCGGGCTGTTCGCCCGCCGCTCGCCCGAGCTGGTGATCGGTGCGCTGGCGATCTGGAAGGCGGGCGGCGCCTATGTGCCCCTGGACCCGGACTATCCCGCCGACCGCATCGAGCTTTACATCCAGGACAGCGGGGCCGGGGTGGTGCTGGTGCAGGACGGGCTGGCCGACCGGCTGCCGGCGCATGGCGCGCAGGTGGTGGGCATCCCGACCGACCTGCCGCATGGGCTGGTGGCGGCGCCGGTCAGCGCCGTCGGGCCGCAGAACCTGGCCTATCTGATCTATACCTCGGGCTCGACCGGCCGGCCCAAGGGGGTGATGGTCGAGCATCGCAACGTCGCCAATTTCTTCGCCGGCATGGACGCGGTGATCCCGCACCGGCCGGGCGATGCCTGGCTGGCAGTCACGAGCCTGTCCTTCGACATCTCGGTGCTGGAGATCTTCTGGTCGCTGGCGCGCGGCCTTCGGCTGGTGATCGCGGGCGAGGAATCGCGGCTGGCGGTGTCCTCGGTCCCCGCCCAGCCGCGGCGCGAGGTTTCGGGCGGCATGGATTTCAGCCTGTTCTATTGGGGCAACGACGATGGGCCGGGGCCGAAGAAATACCAGCTGCTGCTGGAGGGCGCGCGCTTTGCCGACCAGAATGGTTTCGTCGCGGTCTATACGCCGGAACGGCATTTCCACGCCTTCGGCGGTCCCTATCCGAACCCGGCGGTTTCGGGCGCGGCGGTGGCGGCGGTGACGAAGAACATCTCGGTGCGCGCCGGCAGCTGCGTGCTGCCGCTGCACCACCCGGCCCGCGTGGCCGAGGAATGGGCGGTGATCGACAACCTGACCTCGGGGCGGGCGGGGCTGGCCATCGCCTCGGGCTGGCAGCCGGACGATTTCGTGCTGCGCCCGGAAAACGCGCCGCCGAACAACAAGGCGGCGCTGGCCCAGGGCGTCGAGCAGTTGCGCCGGCTGTGGCGCGGCGAGGCGGTCGAGTTCCCGCGCAAGGACGGCAGTCTGTTCGGCGTGGTGACGCAGCCGCGCCCGGTGCAAAGGGAACTGCCGCTGTGGTTGACCGTTGCCGGCAACCCGGCAACCTGGATCGAGGCCGGGCGGCTGGGCATGAACGTGCTGACCCACCTGCTGGGGCAAAGCATCGACACGGTGGAAAGCCGCATCAAGGATTACCACGCCGCGCTGCGCGAGGCCGGCCATGATCCGGCGCGCTTCACCGTCACGCTGATGCTGCATACCTGCCTGGCCGAGGATCGCGAGACGGCGCGCGAGATCGCCCGCGAGCCGATGAAGAACTACCTGAAGAGCGCCGCGGCGCTGGTCAAGCAATATGCCTGGGACTTCCCGGCCTTCCGTCGCCCGGCGGGCATGACCAACCCGATGGCCATTGACCTGGGCTCGCTCAGCGAGGAAGAGCTGGACGGCATCCTGGAATTCGCCTTCCTGCGCTATTTCGAGGATTCGGGCCTGTTCGGCTCCCTCGAGGACGGGATCGCGCGGGTCGAGCAGCTGAAGGCCATCGGCGTGGGCGAGATCGCCTGCCTGATCGACTATGGCATCGCGCCCGAGCAGGTGATGGCCGGCTTTCCGCTGCTGGCGCGGCTGCGGGCCGAGGTGAACCCGCATGGCGCCGAACCCGAGGAGGGCGATTTCTCGATCGCGGCGCAGATCCGGCGCTGGAAGGTGACGCATCTGCAATGCACCCCCAGCATGGCGCGCATCCTGGTTTCGGACCCGCAGGTGGCGGCGGCCATGGCCGGGCTGACATGCGTGATGGTGGGCGGCGAGGCGCTGCCGCCCTCGCTGCTCTCCGAGATCAAGGCGGCGACGCGGGCGCGGGTGCTGAACATGTATGGCCCGACCGAGACGACGATCTGGTCCACGGTGGCCGACCTGAGCGACGGCGGCGCGGTGACGCTGGGCCGGCCGATCGCCAATACCCAAGTCTATGTGCTGGACGGCGACGGCGTGCCGGTGCCCCCCGGCGCGCAGGGCGAGCTGTGGATCGGCGGCCATGGCGTGACCCGCGGCTATTGGCGGCGCGAGGATCTGACCGCGGCGGCCTTTCGCCCCGATCCCTTCGTGCCGGCGGATCGCGCCGCGCCTTGGGGCGCGCGCATCTATCGCACCGGCGACCTGGTGCGCTGGCGCGAGGATGGCGGGCTGGACTATATCGGCCGGGCCGACCACCAGGTGAAGCTGCGCGGCTTCCGCATCGAGCTGGGCGAGATCGAGGCGCAGCTGGCCAGCCTGCCCGGCGTGCGCGAGGCGGTGGCGCTGGTGCGCGAGGACGTGCCCGGCGACAAGCGGCTGGTGGCCTATGTCACCGGCGCGGCCGAACTGTGCGAAAAGGCGCTGCGCGAGGCTCTGCTTGCGCATTTGCCGGCGCATATGGTGCCGGGGCGGATCCTGCGGCTTGAGAAGATGCCGCTGACGCCGAACCGCAAGATCGACCGCAAGCATCTGCCGGTGCCGGGGGCCGTCGCGCAGGCTCCGGCGGGGGCGGCGCCGGCGGCGGCCGTCGAGGCCGCCACCGACGCTGCGGCTGTCGCCGCAAGCGCCGCCCCGACCGAGGATCTAGCGCAGGCGGTGCAGGCGCTGTGGTCCGAGGTGCTGGGCGTCGAGCAGATCGGCCCGCGCGACAATTTCTTTGCGCTCGGCGGGCATTCGCTGCTGGCGATCCAGCTGCACCGGACCATGCGCGACCGGCTGGCGCTGCCGCGGCTGGGGGTGACGGATATCTTCCGCTTCCCGGTCATGGCGGATTTTCTGAAGCATGTCGCCTCGCTGGCGCCGCTCGGCACGGTCGCCGCCCCGGTGGCGCCCGCGCCTGCGCCCGCGCCCACGCCGGCAGCGGTGGTGCCCGAGCCTGTGCTGGCGGCCGAGGATGCCATGGCCCGGCGCCGGGCGCTGCGGGCGCAGTTGCGCGGCGGGCGGTGAGCGGGACCGCCGCGCTCGACGCGCTGGCCCGGCGACTGCTGCCCGCGGGCTACGGCTGCGCGGTGCTGCCGCTGGCGGCCGAGCCCGCGCCGCTTTTGCCCCAGGAGGCCGAGGCCATCGCCCGCGCCGTTCCCAAGCGGCGGCGCGAGTTTGCCTTGGGGCGCATGGCGCTGCGGGCCGCGATCCGCGAGGCGGGGCACGACCTGCCCGCCGGCCAGCCGATCGCGGTGCGGCCGGACCGCCAGCCGGACCTGCCGCCGGGCCTGCGCGCCAGCCTGTCGCATAGCGGCGACTACTGCATCGCCATCGCCGCCCCGCCCGGCGGGGCCAGCGTGGGCGTCGATCTGGAACCCTGCGACCGCTCCGTCCCGCAGGGCTTGGCCGAGACGGTCATGCCCTTTCGCCTGCAGGGCGCGGGGGATGCCCTGCTGGCCTTTTGCGCCAAGGAGGCGATGTTCAAGGCACAATATCCGCTGACCGGGCAAATGCTGGATTTCCGCGCGGTGCCGGCGGTGGTCGGACCCCGGCGGTTCCGCGCCTGTATGGGCGAGCGGCTGATCGGGGGGCGCTGGGGGCAGGCGGCGGGCTGCTGGCTGGCGCTCAGCCTGTGGCGCGGCTGAACAGCGCCGCCAGCCGCCGGGCGGATTCGCGGATGTCGTGGCGTTCCGTGACGCGGGCGCGGGCGCGGGCGCCCATGGCTGCCAGGGCCTCGGGCGCGGTTTCCGCGGCTTGCAGCATCGTCTCGGCCAGCGCCGCGGCGTCGCCGGCGGGGACCAGCCAGCCTTCCAGGCCCGGACGGACCAGCTCGGGGATGCCGGCGATATAGGTGGCGATCACCGGGCGGGCGCAGGCCAT
>JAANMY010003275.1_pt1 | contig 13635 bp, 12 predicted proteins | sample 7279691 | NCBI WGS metagenome assembly JAANMY01 (sample SAMN14094543, study PRJNA606508) | bioreactor metagenome | isolation source: A lab-scale SPAN reactor treating ammonium-rich wastewater day 388 | place: Ireland: Galway | collected 2018-02-07
GCCGCGTCCGATCGCGCGCCCGCCCAGCCACAAACCCAGAGCCGCGATGACGAGGCCGTAGAGCGCCGGCACCAACCCCGGCGCGGTGTATGTCTGCTGGAGCTGCTCGTAAAACGTCGGCATCCGCCACGCCGCATAGACGATGGCGATGCCGACGACGAAGACCACCGCCGCGGTGACGAGATCGACGCGCGGCGGAAGCGGCTCTTCGTGCGGGAGTATGCTCTGGGCCTCAGGCTCGGACATGACGCGGCGTGAAGCCCCCGGCAGAGTCCGGCCGGCGGCCCGCCCGCAGCGGCCGCCGGCCGATCACATCGACTATTGCAGGCGCTGGATGCCGAACGTGTCGGGCGATGCCTTTGCCTTGCCGGCGTCGTGATAGAGCCACGCCGTGTAGCGCACGAGCTGCATCGCCGCGTCGGCTGCCTCCTGGCCGCTGATCGGCGTGAAGATCGCGGCGCGGTCGGAGGCGTACTTCCGAAGCCGTTCCGATTTCGCGATCTTGTTCTTCCACACCGCGTCCATCGTCTCGATCACGTTCTTCGGCGCGTCCTTGTGCACCCAGATGCCGAAGTAGTTGAGCGGCGCCGGCATCTTCGGCAGCCACTTCGTGATCGGCGGAATCTCGCCGTAGCCCTCGAGCTTCACCGGCTTGTCCGATTGGGCCGCAAGCGGGATCAGGCGCTTGCCCTTGATGTGCTCCGACATCTCGACGAGGAGCTGCGCCACCGCCTGCGTCTCGCCGGCCACGGTCGCGAGCACGGCCGGAGCGCCGCCGTTGTAGGTCACATGCTTGTACTTGATCGGCGCCTGCGCGCGGACGCCCTCCATCGTGAGGTGGCCGGCGGAGGAGAGACCGGCCGTCGCCACCGGAATGTTCTCGCCGCGCGTCTTCAGCGCCTCCAAGAGCTGACCGAAGTCCTTGTAGGGTGCGCTCGGGTTCACCGCGATCACGTTCACATTGGCGACGGCGAAATAGAGCCTCCAGTCCTGAAGGCCCGTGTCGAGGAGGCCGACGACCCGGTACACGCCGACGTCCACCGCGGCGCCGGCCGCCCAGGTGTAGCCGTCCTTGGCCGCTTCGAGCGCGTTCTTGGTGCCGATCGAGCCCGACGCGCCCGGCTGGTTGACGACGACGAATTTCTGCTTGAGCTCGGCTTCCAGCTCGGCGGCGACGATGCGCGCCATCTGGTCGGTCGAGCCGCCGGCGGCCCACGGCACGATGATCGTCACCGGCCGGTCGGGCTTCCAGGAATAGTTCTGCGCCGCAGCCGGCGCCGCAACGAACGCTGCAGCCGCGAGCGCCGTCATCACGATCCGCTTCATGGAGGCCTCCCTTTGCCTGGACTTTGAAGTACCCAATTGGTTACTTATTCGTCACAGATTGACCTTGCGCGGCGGAAGCCGTCAAGGGCAACCGGAACCCGCATGAAGCTTTCCCTCTGCAATGAAGTGCTGCGCGAGTTCGAGTTCGCGCGGCAATGCGCCTTCGCCGCCGAGCTCGGCTATGCCGGGCTCGAGGTGGCGCCGTTCACGCTCGGCGAAAATGCGTATCGCATGGCCGAATCCGAGCGGGCGGCGCTGCGCGGCGCGGCGAAAGCGGCGGGCGTGGCGGTGAGCGGCCTGCACTGGCTGCTCGTGGCGCCGGCCGGGCTCTCGATCACCAGCGCCGACCGCGCGGTGTGGGAGCGCACGGTCGATGTCATGCGCCGGCTCATCGCGCTTTGCGCCGAATTGGGCGGAACCTATCTCGTGCACGGCTCGCCGGCGCAGCGCCGTATCGGTGCCGGGGCCGACCGTGCCGAGGCCGCGAAGCGCGGAGAGGCGGCATGGGCCGCGATCGCCGACGACGCAGCGAAGGCCGGTGTCGCCTATTGCGTCGAGCCGCTGGCGCCGCCGGATGCGGATTTTATCAACACGCTCGACGAAGCGGCGGCGCTGGTGCGGCGCGTCGCCAAGCCGGCGCTCAAGACGATGCTCGATACGTCGTCGGCGGGGCTCACCGAGACGATGCCCGTGGCCGATCTCGTGCGCAAATGGATGCCGACCGGCCTCGTCGCGCACGTGCAGTTCAACGACCGCAACCGGCGCGGCCCGGGCGAGGGCGCGGACAAGTTCGCGCCGGTCGTGCGCGCGCTGCGCGAAACCGGCTACGAGGGCTGGATCGCGATGGAACCGTTTCAATACAAGCCGGACGGCGCGGCCTGCGCGGCGCGCGCGATCGGCTACGTGCAGGGATTGATGGAGGCCACGGCATGAGAACCGGCGATCCGCGCAAGGTGAAGATCGAGAACGTCGAGCGCTTCGAGCGCGACGTGAAATTGCGCCTGCCGTTCCGCTTCGGCGTCGTCACTGTCACCGAGGCGACGCAGGCGGTGGTGCGCGTGACGGTTTCGACGCCCACCGGCCGCAGCGCCACGGGAATCGCCGCGGAAACGCTGGCCGCGAAGTGGTTCGACAAGAATCTTGCGCTCACCGACGAGCAGAACGTCGAGCAGCTCCGCCAGGCGATCGACATCGCCGTGGATCTCTATCGCGCACGCGGCACCGCGACTCCGTATGCTTTCTATGCCGACACATACCGCGAGCAGATCGCACGCGGCGCCGCGCTCGAGCTCAATCCGCTGGTCGCGAGCTTCGGCCCTGCCTTGCTCGACCGCGCGATCATCGACGCGCTCGGGCGCATTCTCGGGCTGTCGTTCACCGACATCATGCGCGCCAACCTCGCGGGCATCGAGCCGGCGGGGCTGGCGCCCGATCTCGCCGGCTTCGATTTCATGCGATTCCTGGTCGGCCTCAAGATGGCCCCCAAGATCGACGTGCGCCACACGGTGGGCCTCGTCGATCCGATCGTGGCGTCGGACCAGCCGGCCGAGCACCGCGTGAACGACGGGCTGCCCGAAACGCTCGAGGAAGTCGCGCGCCACTATGGCTGCCGCTACTACAAGCTCAAGGTCGGCGGCAAGGTCGATGCCGATCTCGATCGCCTCGCGCGCATCGCGGCGGTGCTGGACAAAGAGGCCGGCGACTACAGGGCTACGCTCGACGGCAACGAGCAATACGACAATGTCGAGGGCATCGCCGAACTATGGCGGCGCATGACCGAGACGCCGAAGCTGAAGCGCCTTGTCGATTCCATCCTGTTCATCGAGCAGCCGATAAAGCGCGCGGTGGCGCTTTCGAAATCCGTGGCGCCGCTGGCGCAGCAGCGACCGCTCGAGATCGACGAGTCGGACGGCGATCTCGGTGCGTTCCCGGCCGCGCTGAAGCTCGGCTATGCCGGCGTCTCCAGCAAGAACTGCAAGGGATTCTACAAATCGCTGATCAACGCCGCGCGCGTGGCGAAGCTCAACGCCGAGCCAGGCGAGGCGCGCTACTTCATGTCGGCCGAAGATCTCACCACCTGGGCCGGCGCCAGCGTTCAGCAGGATCTCTGCCTCGTCTCGATGCTCGGCCTCACCCATGTCGAGCGCAACGACCATCACTTCATCGACGGCATGGGATTCGCGCCCGAGGGCGAGCAGCGTTCGTTCGTCGCCGCGCACCCCGATCTCTACCACAAGGGCAAAGATACGCCGGCGCGCCTCAAGATCGAGAAGGGCCAGCTTCGCATCGGCTCGCTCGATTGCGACGGCTTCGCGGTGGCCGGCGCCATGGATTTCGCCTCGATGCGCCCGATGCCGGCGGCGCCGAAGACGGCGCTTCGCCCGGCCGGCCAGAAGGTGCCCGCATGAGCCCGCGAACCCTTCCCGCGCGCTTCAAGGACGTGGAAGCGCTCGAAGACTTCATGACCGTGCCCGACGCGGAGCTCGTCGCCGATCTCGCGGCGGTGCCGGGCGACATCATGCTGCTCGGCGTCGGCGGCAAGATGGGGCCGACGCTCGCGCGCCTCGCCAAGCGCGCCGCGCCCGAGCGGCGAATCATCGGCGTCGCGCGCTTCAGCGAGGCGGGGCTGCGCGAAAGCCTGACCGAGGCCGGCATCGAAACGATCGCGTGCGATCTTCTCGACCGCGTGGCGATCGAGAAACTGCCGAAGGCGCCGAACGTGCTGTTCATGGCCGGGCGCAAGTTCGGCGCCAGCGGCGACACGCCGCTCACCTGGGCGATGAACGTGCTGGTGCCCGGCTATGTCGCCGAGGCGTTCCAGCGCTCGCGCATCGTCGCGTTCTCCACCGGCAACGTCTATCCGTTCGTGCCGGTGAACGGGCAGGGCGCCACCGAAGAGACCGAGCCGCTGCCGCCGCCGAACGATTACTCCTACACCTGCCTCGGCCGCGAGCGAGTGTTCCAGTACTTCTCGAAATTGCACGGTACGCCCGGGCGCCTCTATCGCCTCAACTACGCGATCGACATGCGCTACGGCGTGATCCACGACATCTGCCGCAAGGTGCGCGACGGGATCGAGATCGATCTCGCCATGGGGCACGTGAACGTGATCTGGCAGGGCGACGCGAATGCGGTGGCGCTGCGCTGCCTGCGCCATGGGACGACGCCGACGACGCCGATCAACGTCAGCGGGCCCGAGACGATCAGCGTGCGCTGGCTCGCCGAGCAATGTGGGCGCCTGCTCGGCAAGAAGCCGGTGTTCGCGGGGCAAGAGAGCGCGGCGGGCTGGCTCACCAACACCGCGCGCATGTGCGCCGAGTTCGGCTATCCCTCGGTGCCGCTGATGCGCATGGTCGAATGGACCGCCGACTGGCTCGGCCGCGACATGCCCACGCTCAACAAGCCCACCCGCTACGAGCTGCGCGATGGACGCTTTTAAGGGCGCCTTCGAGCGGGGCCTGGCGCCCGAGCACGCCGAAAGCCTGGTGGCGCTTTCGACGGAAGCGGGCTGGAACCAGGTCGCCGCCGACTGGCGCTTCATGCTGCGGCACGGCAGCGGCATCGGCATGGCCGACGACGCCGGGCAGTGGATCGCAAGCGCGCTCGCGCTGCCGATGGCGCCGCGGCTCTGGTGGCTCAGCATGGTGTTGACGACGAAGGCCTGGCGCGGGCGCGGCATCGGCACGCACCTGCTGCGCCGCTGCATCGAAGCCGTGCGCGCGCGCCGCGCCACGCCGGGCCTCGATGCGACCGAGCTCGGCCGGCCGGTCTATCTGCCGCTTGGCTTCACCGACGTTTACACGCTGCAGCGCTGGCATATCGAGCGCACGCCGGAAGGCGCCGATCCGCCCACGCGCATCCGCATCCGCCGCGCCACGGCGTCCGACATGCCCGCCGTCGCGGCCTACGATGCGCCGCGCAGCGCGATGCAGCGCGGAGAAATTCTCGCGCATCTGCAAAGCCGCGCGCCCTATCTCGCCTTCGTCGCCGAGGCCGAGGACGCGATCGTGGGCTATGTGCTCGGCCGCGAGGGGCGCATCGCGCATTCGCTCGGGCCGATCGTGGCGGAGAGCGAGGCGATCGCACTGGCGCTGGCGGCGCAGGCCGGTATCGCGGCAAGTCCGCCCTTCATCATCGATGTGCCGACGCGCCACGAGGGCATGCGCCGCTGGCTCGAGGCTTCGGGCGCCGCCTCGCCGCGGGGCTTCACGCGCATGGTGCTCGGTGAAGCGCCGGGCCTCGCGGCGAACGAGCGCGTGTTCGCGATCTCGGGACCGGAGCTGGCCTGATGCGCGACCGCCGCACCCGCAAGGCGGATACGAACGGCGGCGGCCGTGCCACGGCGCGCGCGCGCGATCCCGAACGCACGCGCACGCAAATCCTCGAAGCGGCGACCGACGAATTCTCGGCGCGCGGCCTCGGCGGGGCGCGCGTCGATTCGATCGCGCATGCGGCCGGCGTCAACAAGCGCATGCTCTATCATTATTTCGGCAACAAGGAGGCGCTGTTCCTCGCCGTGCTCGAGCGCGCCTACGAGAAGATTCGCGGGCAGGAAAGCGCGCTGCGGCTCGAGAACCTGCCGCCGGTGGAGGCGATGCGCCGCCTCGTGCGCTTCACATTCAAGTATTTCGTCGAGAACCAGTACTTCGTAGCGCTGCTCAACAGCGAGAACCTCCACCGCGCGCGCCACATCCGCCGCTCGGGCCGCGCCACGGCGATCAACAGCCCCGTCATCGGCATCCTCGACAAATTGCTGAAGCGCGGGCGCAAGGCGGGCGTGTTCCGCGGCGGCGTCGATCCGGTGCATCTCTACATCTCGATCGCCGGCGTCGCCTATTTCTACTTCTCGAACATCCACACGCTCTCGACGATCTTCGCGCGCGATCTCAACGCGACGTCGGCGCTGGCCGAGCGCGAGCGGCACGTCACCGAGGTGATCATGGGATACCTGCGGCCATGACCGGCCTGCGCTTCGCCGACATTCCCGCGCCGGCGCTCTCGCTGCTGCGCCGCGGCACCGTCATTCCCGCGCATCCGCTGGCGCTCGACGCGGCGCGCCGGTTCGACCGCGAGTCGCAAAAGGCGCTCACGCGCTACTACATCGATGCCGGCTCGGGCGGCCTCGCGGTCGGCGTCCACGCGACGCAGTTCCAGATCCGCGAAGCGCAGCTCTATCGCCCGGTGCTCGAGCTTGCCGCGGAAACCGCGAAAAGCTGGACCGAGGCACCGCTGTTCCTGATCGCCGGCGCGATCGGGAAAACCGCGCAGGCGGTTGCCGAGGCCGAAACGGCGCGCGCGCTCGGCTATCACGCGGTGCTGCTCGGGCTCGGCGCGATGAAGGGCGCGAGCGAAGACGAGCTGATCGCGCATTGCGAGGCCGTCGCCGCTGAAATGCCGCTGATCGGCTTCTATCTCCAGACGGCCGTGGGCGGCATTCCGCTCTCGCGCGCGTTCTGGACGCGCTTCGCGGCGATCGAGAACGTGATCGCGATCAAGGTGGCGCCGTTCAACCGCTACCGCACGCTCGATGTGGCGCACGGCATCGTCGCGGCGAAGGCCGAGCAGCGCGTGACTCTCTACACCGGCAACGACGACCACATCCTGCTCGATCTCGTGGCGCCGCTCGGCGTGCGCGCGAACGGGCGCGAGGCGCTGCTGCGCTTCCGGGGCGGCCTGCTCGGCCATTGGAGCGTGTGGACCGCGGCGGCCGTTCAGGTGCTGCACCAGGCGCATAAGGCGATCGCGGAAGACGCGATTCCGCCCGGCCTGCTGGCGCTCGACAGCTTCATCACCGACTGCAACAGCGTGATCTTCGACGTGGCCAACGATTTCGCCGGCTGCATCCCCGGCTGCCATGAGGTGCTGCGCCGGCAAGGCCTGCTGCAGAGCAATCTCTGCCTCGACCCCAACGAAGTGCTGAGCCCCGGCCAGAGCGAAGGCATCGACCGGCTCTACGCAACCTATCCCGAACTGACGGACGACGCGTTCGTGGCGGCGAATCTCTCGCGCTGGCGGGGTTGAGCCGCCTCTCATTCAACGTCATGCCGACCGAAGCAAGCCGCCCTTGCGGCTTGCGAAGTGGAGGCATCGCGGCGCGGTGGCCACGTGCAGCTGCGCCACGATCCCTCCACTCCGCGGCGCGAAGGCGCGCCGCTCCGGTCGGGATGACGAAGCGTCGATAGACTAAGCCGCCACGATCTTCGGCCGTCCCTCGTAAAGGTCGCGGCCCGCGACGAGCGCGCGGATCTTGGCGTCCGCGATCGGGCGCTTCAGCATCCAGAATCCGCAATCGGGGTGGATGTAGCGCACGCGCCCGCGGCCCAGCACCGTGTCGGCGCGCTCGATCGCGCGCGCGATCGCGTCGGCGCTCTCGACGTCCGTACGCTTGATGTCCACCACGCCCAAGCCCATGCCGATCTCGGGACGGAGATCGCGGAACGCCGCCAATTCCTCGGCCGGCCGGTGCGCGTTCTCCATCACGATGTGATCGACGTGCAATGCGTTGAGATAGTCGATGAGGGAATTCCACGTTCCCTTCTGTATCGTCTGCCCGCCGTAATTGCCGAAGCAGAGATGCACGGCGGGCACCGTCTTCACCGCTTTCAGCACGCGGTTGATCGCCTCCGCGGCCCATTTCCATTCGCTCGGCGCGCCCGGCAGATTCGCTTCGTCCACCTGGATCACCTCGGCGTCGCAATGCGCCACCTGCTCGGCGAGCACGTCCGCGATCGCCATCGCGAGCTTGGAGACATCGCCGTAATGCTTGTCGAGCAGCATCTTGGCGAGCATGTGCGGCCCGGTGAGCGTGAATTTCAGCGGCCGCGCGGTCATCGCTTTCGCGCGCGCGCAGGCGGCGGGCAGGTCGAGCGTGCCCGCGCCGATGGCGCCGACGACCGCGCCCGGCGGGCGGCTGCGAAAGCGCGTCGCCGCGCGCTTCCGGTAATCGACGATCTCGGCGAAATGGATTCCGGTCCGCACGCCCTCGAGCGGGCGCACGAAATATTCGATCATCCCGTTCGTCTCGGGATGGTTCACGTCGAAGCGATACAGCTCGCCGTCGCAGACGAGATCGATTCCGGCCTGCTCCTGCGTGTGGAGCACGACGCGCGTCGCATCAATCAGCGCCTGCTCGGAGGGCAGCGCCGCGAGCCAGTCGGGAATGGGGTAAGACCCAACGACGGTGGTCTGGATTCGCGCTGGCGCCGTCATCTTCGTTTCGCTCCCGGTTGTGCTTGCTCGCTTTCGCGCGGGACCGTATAAGTATCCAACTGGTTACTTCATGCAAGACGTAACCGGCAAGACCGCGCAATCAGAAGCGCCACGCGATCAGAAACGAGAGTCGGATGGGGAGGATCGTGCGCGTCGACGTGGGGCGTCTCGACTACGCGCTCGTCGGCGAGTTCAAATTCTTCAAGACGCAGGCGCGGCCGACCGTGCTCGTGCGCCTCACCGACAATGCGGGCGCCGAGGGCTGGGGCCAGTCCGTGCCGGTCGAGACCTGGACCTACGAGACGGTCGAGTCCGTAGAAACGACTTTGCGGAATTACCTGGCGCCGGCCGTGCTCGGCGCCGATCCGTCCGACCTCGCCGATGTGCATGCGCGCATGGAACGCGCGATCAAGCCGTCGTTTTCCGTCGGCCAGCCGCTCGCAAAGGCGGCGATCGATCTCGCCTGCTACGATCTCTGGGGCCGCGGCACGGGCAAGAGCGCGGCCGCGCTGCTCGGCGGCGTGAAAAGCCCCGAGATCAAGCTCTCGTGGACCGTGAACGCAACGAACCTCGAGAAGGCCGAGGCGCAGCTCGATGCCGGGCGCGCCGCTGGCTACACGAGCTTCAACGTCAAGGTCGGCCCGCCGCAGACGCCGGACTACGATCTCGAGCTGATCCGCACCGTGACGCGGTTCGCGCCCGGCGGCTTTCACTGGTGCGATGCGAACACGAGCTATGATCTCGAGACCGCGCGCGGCATGGCGAAGCGCTTTGCCGATGCGGGCTTGAAGGCGCTCGAATCGCCGCTGCCGCCCGCGCGCATCCGCGACTATCAGGCGCTGCGCAAGGACGGCGCGCTGCCGATCCTCATGGATGAAGGCATCGTCTCGCCGGTCGAGGCCGAGGAATTCATGGCGCTCGGGATGATGGACGGCATCGCGATGAAGGTCGCGCGCTGCGGCGGCCTCTGGCACGCGTCGCGCATCGTGACCCTGCTCGAGACATACGGATTGAAGCTGTTCGCCTCCGGCCTCACCGATGCCGAGCTGTCGATGGCGGCCTCGGCGCACCTGTTCGCCTGGGCCGGGCTGGCGGCGCCGGCGGCGCTCAACGGCCCGCAATACCTCGCCGGGCGCGGCACCGAGGATGAGGCGTTCCGCGCGCAAAGCGATATCATGCGCGTGCCGACCGGGCCGGGGCTCGGCGTCTTGATGAGCGCGCGCGCGCGGCAGGCGATGACAGTGGCGGCACGCGCATGAAGACGGCAACCGCGAAATACTCCGCGTTCCTGGCAAAGCTGGTGCCGCTTTCGGGCATGCTGGCCTTCCTCCTCCTCTGGGAAGTGGGCGTGTGGGTCCTCAAGGCGCCGGCCTACCTCATTCCCCCGCCCACGAGCATCGCCGAGGTGATCGTCACGGAATTCGGCAAGCTCGCGTTCCACGGCTGGGTGACCACGTTCGAGATGCTGCTCGGTTTCGCGCTCGCGGTCGCCGTAGCGATCCCGCTGGCCATCGGCATCACCGCCTCGACGCGGTTCGATCGCTTCATCACGCCGCAATTGTTGTTCTTCCAGGTGGTGCCGAAGGTCGCGATCGCGCCGCTGTTCCTCGTCTGGTTCGGCGTCGGCACCACGCCCAAGGTGCTGGTCGCGTTCCTGATCGCGTTCTTCCCGATCGTCATCGATGCGGCGGTGGGCCTGCGCTCGATGTCGGCCGAGATGCGCGATCTCGCGCGCTCGATGGGCGCCAGCAAGTGGCAGGTGTTCGCGCGCTTCCAGCTCCCGACGAGCCTTCCCTATCTTTTCAGCGGATTGAAGGTCGCGGCCACGCTCGCCGTGGCCGGCGCCGTGGTCGGCGAGTTCGTCGGCGCCGACAAGGGGCTCGGCTATCTCTTGCTCGTCACCAACTCGAACGGCGAGACGGCGATGATGTTCGCCACGATCGTGGCGCTGACTCTCATCGGCCTCGTCTTCTTCTACGCCGTGGAATTCGTCGAATCGATCCTGATCCCGTGGCACGTGAGCCATCGCGTGCGCGAGGATTCCGGTACGATGTAGTGCCTCGCAATCAACAAAACCTTGGGAGGAAGTCATGAAACGTGCCCTGATGCATTCTCTGATGCTGGCCGCGGGAGTTTTCGCCGCGGCGGCGCCCGCGCTCGCGCAGCAGAAAGACAAGTTCCCGTTTCGCCTCAATTGGACGCTCTATGGTGAGCACGCGCCGTTCTTCGTCGCGCGCGACAAGGGCTTCTACGCGGCCGAAGGTCTCGACGTCGAAATCCAGGAAGGCTCGGGCTCCACGACCGTTTCGCAGCTCGTCGCCGCCGGCCGCAGCCCGGTCGCCTATGTCGATGCCGCCACGATGATGCGCGGCGTAATCAACGGCATGCCGATCAAGGCGGTGGGCGTCACGCTCCAGCAAAGCCCGATGGCGTTCATCTACCGCGCCGACGCGCCGCGGCCGACGAAGGTTTCGGAGATCAAGGGCAGCCGGATCGCGATCACGGCCGGCGACGCGAGCCTCACGATCTTCACCGCCTTCATGGGCAAGCTCGGCATGAAGATGGAAGACGTGCAGATGATCGTCGTCGCCAATCCGGCGGCGAAGGAGCAGGCCGTGCTCAACAAGCAGGCCGATGCGCTGATGGGCTACTTCATGGACCAGGGCCCGCGCATGCAGCTGCAAACGGGCGTGAAGATGGGCTGGACGCGGCTCTACGACATGGCCGGCGTCACCACGCTCTCGAGCGCGATCATCGCCAACAACGACTGGATGAAGGACCCGAAGAACCAGGACCATCTCCGCCGATTCCTGCGCGCCTCGCAGCGCGGCTGGCAGTATGCGTTCGAGCACCGCGCCGAGGCGGCGGAAATCTTCCGCAAATCGGCGCCGGTGTTCACGCAGGAGATCGCGCTGCTCGAGGTCGAGGGAACGATGACGATCCTCCGCACCGAGCGCACCAAGGGCAAGCCGATCGGCTACTCCGACGCCGGCGACTGGCAGGACACGCAAGATCTGCTCGCGAAGTTCGCGAATCTGAAGGCGCAGCCCGACGTGAAGGTGTACTTCACGAACGAGTATCTCTCCGAGCCGCCCTACATGCCGAAGAAGTAGGAGCGGAGCCGAAGTGCCTGAGAAGCCCTACATCCGCCTCGAGAACGTCGGCAAGGTTTACGACACCCGCAACGGGACCGTCGAAGCCTGCGCCGACGTTTCTCTCGACATCCGCGAGCACGAGTTCGTCGCCTTCGTCGGCCCCAGCGGCTGCGGCAAGACGACGATCATGAAGATGGTGGCGGGGCTGCAATCCCACACCTCGGGAACGATCACCGTCGGCGGCCGGAAGGTGGACCGGCCTCAGACGGATGTCGGCATCGTGTTCCAGGAAGCGATCCTGCTCGATTGGCGCGACGTGCTGGCGAACGTCATGCTCCAGGTCGACATCCGCAAGCTCGATCGCGCCAAATTCGAGCCGGTCGCGCGGCACCTGATCGAGGCCACCGGCTTGAAAGGCTTCGAGCACAAGAAGCCCTACGAGCTTTCCGGCGGCATGCGCCAGCGCGTTTCGATCTGCCGCGCATTGGTGCACGACCCGCCGCTTCTCTTGATGGACGAGCCGTTCGGCGCGCTCGACGCGCTCACGCGCGAGCAGATCTCGATGGATATCCAGCGCGTGTGGATGGAAAAGCGCAAGACCGCGCTTCACATCACGCACAGCATCCCCGAGGCCGTGCTACTGGCAGATCGCGTCGTGGTGATGAGCCCGCGCCCCGGACGCATCGTCGAGATCATCGACATCGACCTGCCGCGCCCGCGCCGGCTCGACAAATTACCGCCGCGCTTCAACGAATATTCCACCCGCATCCGCGACATCTTCAAGGCCAAGGGCGTCCTGGCAATGGACTGAGCCGGGGGCAAACCCGAAACATCGAGGCACGCATGAGCGTCAAGCGTCTTGGAATCATCATGTACGGCGTCACTGGGCGCATGGGCACGAACCAGCACCTCGTGCGCTCGATCATGGCCATCCGCGCGCAGGGCGGCGTGGCGCTTTCGAACGGCGATCGCGTGATGCCCGATCCGATCCTGGTCGGCCGCGACCCCGCGAAAGTGGGCGCGCTCGCGCGGCAGCACGGCCTCGAGCGCTGGACGACCGATCTCGACGCCGCGCTCAAGAACAAGGACGACGAATTGTTCTTCGACGCCGCGTCCACGCAGCTTCGCGCCGATCTGCTCGCGAAGGCGATCGACCACGGCAAGCACATCTATTGCGAAAAGCCGGTGGCCGACGATCTCGCCAAGGCGATCGCGGTCGCGAAGAAGGCCAAGGCCGCCGGGATCAAGCACGGCGTGGTGCAAGACAAATTGTTCCTGCCCGGCCTCTTGAAGATCAAGATGCTGCGCGATTCCGGTTTCTTCGGCCGCATGCTCTCGGTGCGCGGCGAATTCGGCTACTGGGTGTTCGAAGGCGATTGGCAGCCGGCGCAGCGTCCCTCGTGGAACTACAAGAAGGCCGAGGGCGGCGGCATCATTCTCGACATGCTGTGCCACTGGCGCTACGTGCTCGACAATCTCTTCGGCGAGGTGAAATCGGTGAGCTGCCTCGGCGCCACGCACATCCCGAAGCGCTGGGACGAGCGCGGCAAGGAATACGCGGCCGACACCGACGACGCCTGCTACGCGACGTTCCAGCTCGAAGGCGGCGTGATCGCGCACATCAACAGCTCGTGGACGACGCGCGTGCGCCGCGACGACCTCGTCACGTTCCACGTCGACGGCACGCTCGGCTCGGCCGTTGCGGGCCTTCAGTCGTGTCGCGTGCAGGCGCGGGTCAACACGCCGCGCCCGGTCTGGAACCCCGATGTGAAGCAGACGATCAACTTCTTCGACGGCTGGCAGGAAGTGCCGGACAACCAGGCCTACGACAATGGCTTCAAGGCCGAGTGGGAGATGTTCATCCGCCACATGTACGACAACGCGCCGTTCAAGTGGAACCTCGTCGAGGGCGCCAAGGGCGTGCAGCTCGCCGAGCCAGTGGATCAGCACCGGCTCTTTCACCTGCGCGAGGATGCGGCCATAGACCTTCGCGTAGTCGTCGGGC
>JAANMY010003277.1_pt1 | contig 13632 bp, 12 predicted proteins | sample 7279691 | NCBI WGS metagenome assembly JAANMY01 (sample SAMN14094543, study PRJNA606508) | bioreactor metagenome | isolation source: A lab-scale SPAN reactor treating ammonium-rich wastewater day 388 | place: Ireland: Galway | collected 2018-02-07
TAAGCGTCTAAACCGCGCTTCGGGGGTTCGAATCCCCCTCTCTCCGCCAGGTTCCAGGGCCGCGCGCTGCGCGGCCCACGTCTATGGTGGCCCCGTCGGCCCCTCGCGACGCTAGGTCGAAAACCCCGCCAGGGCCGGAAGGCAGCAACGGTATCGACTGACGCGGGCGCCGAGGCCAGCCGGCGGGGCCACCGCCTTTTTCCGGCTTCGCCCATCAACCCGGCCTTGCTTCGCAAGCTGCGGACTCCCGGTGCCCGGATCCAGCCCCCGCTTCTGCCCGGCCTCCGGACGGAAGAGCCGTTCGGGCCCGCGGTCCTGCGTTCAGTAGCCGCGATCCCACGCCACCGTGTAGGCCGCGCGCAGACGGGCGAAATCGGCGTCCACGTCCTCCGTGCTGCGCATGCCGCGCAGCTTGCGCAGCGAGCGGTGCAGGCGCGCGAGGTTGGCTTCGCGCCAGGCGGTGGCGGGGATGCGCAGGCGCGACTGGTCAAGATCGATGAACCAGCCCCGTCCCTGCCCATCGAACAGGATGTTGTGGGCGTTCAGATCGGCATGGTCGAGCCCGGCACGGTGGAACTGCGCAACCAGCTGGCCCACCGCCTCCCAGGGCGCGATGCCCTCGGCCGCAAGCGCGGCCAGCGGGCGCACGTCCTGCAGCCGCTGCATCAGGATCGCTGCCCGGTAGTGCAGGCCATCGCGGTGGTACCAGGCGGCGAACGGCAGCGGCACCGGCAGCTTCCTCGCCCGCAGGGTGCGCAGCAGGCGGAACTCGGCGAAGCTGCGCACGCGCTGGATGCCGCGCCACAGATGGCGATCGCGACTGAAGCGCGCCACCAGGCCGCCGCGCAGGTAATGACGCAGCAGCGCATCGCCCTGGCCGAAATCGATGAACCACGCGCCGCCGCGGCCGCCCTCCGACACCTGCTGGGCGGCCATGCCCCAGTGGTCCGGATCGAACCAGGCCGGCTCGGGTTGCCGCACCTGCGTGCGGTCGAACAGAATCGCGCCGTAGCCGCGCGCGTCGCGGAACGGCGTCAGATGCTCGTTGGCGTCGAAACCCGTCATCCTTCCGAGTGTAACAACCGCGTGCAAAAAGCCCATGCCCTGCGTTCGATCTGCCTGCTGCGGCTGTCCGCGCTGGGCGACGTCACCCACGTGCTGCCGCTGGTGCACACCCTGCAAACCGGGCTGCCGGGCATCGAGCTGACCTGGATCATCGGTCGCGGCGAGCGCCGGCTACTGGACGGCCTGCCCGGGGTGCGCTTCGTGGAATACGACAAGAAGACCGGGCTGGCCGGCATGCGCGCGCTGCGCCGCGAACTGGGCCAGCGCTTCGATGCGCTGCTGCAGCTGCAGGTGTCGGCGCGCGCAAACCTGCTGTCGGCGTTCGTGCCGGCGCAACGACGGATCGGCTACGACCGCTCGCGCAGCAAGGAAGGCCACGGCCTCTTCATCAACGAACGCATCCCCGACCACGGAGACATCCATGTGCTGGACGCCATTGGCAGCTTCTGCGAGCCACTGGGACTGGTGCGCGAGGACGTGACCTGGAACCTGCCGGTGCCGGAGGACGCCCACGCCTGGGCGCGTGCGCAGTGGGACGACGACGGCCGCCGCACGCTGATGATCTCGCCCTGCTCCAGTCATGCCCTGCGCAACTGGCGTGCGGAGCGCTACGCCGCACTGGCCGACCACGCCGCGGCGCAGGGCTGGCGGATCGTGCTGTGCGGCGGGCGCAGCGCACTGGAGCGCAGCACCGGCGACGCCATCCTCGCCGCGATGGCCGCACGCGACGGCGTGCTCGACCTGATCGGCAAGGACACCCTCAAGCAGCTGCCCGCCCTGCTGGCCCGCGCCGACCTGCTGGTGACGCCGGACTCCGGCCCGATGCACATCGCCAACGCGATGGGCACCGCGGTGTTGGGCCTGCACGCCGCCACCAACCCGCACCGCAGCGGCCCGTATTCCGACCGGCGCTGGTGCGTGAACCGCTACGACGATGCCGCGCGCAAATACCGCGGCAGGCCGGCGGCGGACCTGAAATGGGGAACGAAGATCGAGGCCGAGGGCGTGATGGACCTGATCGGCGTGGCCGATGCCATCGGCGCCTTCGAGCGCTTCCGGACCAGCTTCTGCTGAGAGCTCAGGCGCCCTTGCCGCTGCCGTAGTCCTGGTAGGACTTTTCCTCGACGTAGGCCGAGCCCAGCGCCAGGTTGATGTCCTTCTTCACCCGCGCGCGGATGTCGTTCTGGAAATACACCGAGCGTGCCAGCTCGATGAACTCCTCGTCGAAGGCCTGCACCTTTTCCTTCAGGCGGATGTCGTCCTCGATCACCCACAGGCGCTCGTTGACCGCCTTCAGCTCGGCGCGCAGCTTGACGATGTCCTGGCCGGCGGCGGGGTGCGCCATCCAGGTTTTCTCGAGCGCGGACAGCTCGGCGCGGACGTTCGCCAGCTTGGCCGGGTCGGTCATGCGCTCGGACTTGATCTGCAGGATGGCGATCTTGTCCAGCAGCTCGCCGAACGACACGGGCACCAGGATTTCGGACATCGGGACGCAGCCTCCGGAGGGGCGGCCAGTGTACCGCCTTGCCGAGCGGCCACGCGCCCCGTATCATGCGTGGCCCACTTCCGGAGAGGTGGCAGAGCGGTTGAATGTACCTGACTCGAAATCAGGCGTAGGTTTATAGCCTACCGAGGGTTCGAATCCCTCCCTCTCCGCCAGACATGAAAGCGCCCCCGCCAGGGGGCGTTTTCATGTCTGCGGGGACGCGCCGGACAAGCGCCCCCGCAGGGCGAGGGCCATGGACGGCGCAAGTCCATCCCTCCCTCCGCGACAGACCCAAGCGCCGCCCACGCCGGACTTCCGGCACAGGCGGCCGGCCACCGTCTGCCCAACCATCGCCCAACGGCAACGCAAATCCGCATTGCCGTTCCGTCCGGTTCCTGCGCATGATTCCGTTATCTCCCATGACCACCCGGACGAATGCTGCGCGCATGATCGAATTCGGACATCTGACCCATGTCGGCCTGCGGCGCGAGCTGAACGAAGACACCTATTACGGCGACAGCGACCTGGGGCTGTGGCTGGTGGCCGACGGCATGGGCGGCCACGAATACGGCGAGGTCGCCAGCGCTCTGGCACGGGAGACCATCGTGCGCCAGGTGCGCGCGGGCAGCAGCCTGGCCGAGGCGATCCGCATCGCCGACGAGGAAATCATCCGCTGCTCGCGGCGCCGCGGCGACAGCCTGCCGATGGGCACCACCGTGGTCGCGGCCCGCGTCAACGGCAATCGCTTCGAGGTGGCCTGGGTCGGCGACAGCCGGGTCTACCTCTGGCGGGACAGCACCCTGACCCAGATCTCACACGACCACAGCTACGTGCAGGAACTGATCGCCCAGGGCGCCATCAGCGCCGACCAGGCCCGCAGCCACCCGCATCGCAACGTGGTGACGCAGGCACTGGGCGTGACCGCGCCGGAGCAGCTCAACGTGGAAACACTGGCGGGCGAGCTGCGCCCGGGCATGCAGCTGCTGCTGTGCAGCGACGGCCTGACCGAAGAAGTCGACGACCGCCATATCGCGCAGGTGCTGGCACACCGCGAGTGCAGCGCGCAGGAATGCGTCGACGGCCTGGTCGCGGCGGCGCTGGACGGCGGCGGTTCGGACAACGTGACGGTGGTGCTGGTCCGCCGGCACTGAGCCACTCCTGCGCACCACGCAGCGGCAGGCGCTGCCCGCGCCCTGCCGGCTTTACGCCAGGCCCGCTTCGGGCTCCGCTTCCAGCACCAGCCATACGGCCTGCCCGGCCTTCTTGGCCAGACCGGCCAGTCGAGCGGCGTGGGCCTCGGCCTCCTCGGCGGAGACACGTACCCGCGGGCGCGGCGCTGCGGCCCCCGCGTCCACCTCGAAGATGACAGCGGCGGCAGCCTGCGGCGCCGCGTCGCTGTCGAAGCCGATCTCGCTCTGGCCCGAGGTCAGCGCCAGGTACACATCCATCAGGATCTGGGCGTCGAGCAGCGCCCCATGCAGCTGGCGCTGCGAGTTGTCCACGCCCAGCCGCTTGCATAGCGCATCCAGCGAGTTGCGCTGGCCCGGATAGCGCTGGCGCGCCATCAGCAGCGTGTCCTCCACCGTGCAGCGGTCCTGGATGCGCCCCAGCCCGTCCAGGCGCGCCAGCTCGGCATTGAGGAAACCGAGATCGAAGGCGGCGTTGTGGATGATCAGCTCGGCGCCGTCGATGAAATCCAGGAACTCGCCGACGATCTCGGCGAAGCGCGGCTTGTCGGCAAGGAACTCCAGGGTCAGTCCGGTGACCTCCTGCGCGCCGGGCTCGAACTCGCGGTCCGGCTTCAGGTAGCGGTGGAAGGTGCGCCCGGTCGGCCGACGCTCGACCAGTTCGACGCAGCCGATTTCAACAACCCGGTTGCCCTTCTGCCATTCCAGGCCGGTGGTTTCGGTATCGAGGATGACCTGCCGCATCAGCCCGTGTACTCCTTGTGCTTGAGCGCCTGCAAACGTGCCAGCTGATCGACCCGCTCATTCTCGGGATGCCCGGCGTGCCCCTTGACCCAGCGCCAGTCGACTGTGTGCCGGCCGGCGGCGGCATGCAGGCGTTCCCACAGGTCGCGGTTCTTGACCGCCTCGCCGCCGGAGGTTTTCCAGCCGCGCCGGATCCAGCCGGCCATCCACTCGGTGATGCCTTGGCGGACGTACTGCGAATCGGTGGTCAGCACCACGTTGCACGGCTCCTTCAGGGTCTCCAGCGCGGCGATCGCCGCCATCAGCTCCATCCGGTTGTTGGTGGTGGCCGGCTCGCCCCCCGACAGCTCGCGCTCGACGCCCCGCCAGCACAGCAGCGCGGCCCAGCCGCCCGGCCCGGGATTGCCCAGGCAGGCGCCGTCGGTATGGATATCCACGTGCTTGCGTGCAGGACTCACGCAGCCGCCCCTGCCTGCAGCGCCAGCGGGCGCGGCTTGCGCAGCGGCGTCATCGGCAGCCTGCGTTTTTCGGCGCGCAGCAGGAACGCGGCGCGCAGGCCCACGCCGTCCTGCAGGCGCGCATCCACGGCAATGTCCCAGACCGGGCCGATCCCTTGGGTCAACGAGTCCGGCGCCAGCCCGGCCGCGCGCAGGCGCTTGCGCCAGGTCACCGGCTCGCGCGCATGCAGCCCCTGCCCCCGCCAGCGCAGGCGATAGGGCGAGAGCGGATTCAGCGCCAGCAACCACAGCCAGCCACCCGGCAGCAGCACCCGCGCGCATTCGGCCAGCAGCGCCGCCTGGTCGCAGCCGGAGGCGTCGCCATGCTGGACGATGACCACCGCGCAGGAATCGCTGGCCAGCGGCAGCGGCAGGCCGCAGCGCAGGTCGCCATGGAAGGCGGTGCCCCCCATGTGCAGGCGCACGGGCAGCGGGCTCTCGCTGCCATCGGGCAGCGACGCGGCCTCAGGTCCCAGCCACAGCGCAGCCTGCCCCGGCCGCTGGCGCAGCGCAGCGGCCACGCAGTCGACTTCGCTGTCCAGCAGCATTTGCCCCATCGCCCCTGCGAACCAGGCGGCAGCAGCGGCGGGATCGGGTTGTGGGCGGAACGAGGACAGCGGCATGATCGGGATTCTGCGGGAAAGCCCGCACCACGTCACGGCTGGACAAATGCACCTGCTGCCGCTCCCGGCATTCGACGACAACTACATCTGGCTGCTCCGCGACGCCGCCGGCTGCGCGCTGGTGGTCGATCCGGGCGATGCGGCCCCGGTGCTGGCCGCACTGGGCGACGGCCCGCCGCCGCACGCGATCCTGCTGACCCACCACCACGGCGACCATGTCGGCGGGGTGCCTGCGCTGCTGGCGCGCTGGCCGGGCACGCCGGTGTTCGCGCCCGCCGACGAGCGCATCGGCACCGCCAGCCAGCGGGTGGCGGATGACGAGGAAGTGGCCGTCGGGCCGTGGCGCTTCCGCGTGCTGGCCGTCCCCGGCCACACCCGCACCCACGTGTCCTACTACGGCGAAGGCCTGCTGTTCTGCGGCGACACGCTGTTCAGCCTGGGCTGCGGGCGGATGTTCGAGGGCACGGCTGCGCAGATGCACGCCTCGCTGGCGCGCCTGGCCGCGCTGCCGGGCGATACCCGGGTCTGCTGTTCGCACGAATACACACTGGCCAATGCGGCGTTCGCACTGGCCGTGGATCCCGACAATCCGCCGCTGCGGGCGCGGGCGGACGAAATCCGCCGCCTGCGCGCGACGGGCCAGCCCACCCTGCCGACACGGCTAGGGGAAGAGCGCGCCTGCAATCCGTTCCTGCGCTGCGCCGAACCGGCCGTGCACGCGGCGGCGCAGCGCCACGCCGGCCGGCCGCTGGCCAGCGGCACCGAAGTGTTCGGGGTGTTGCGCGCGTGGAAGGACGGCTTCCGCACCTGAGCCATCCATACGGGCACGCACACTGGCCGCAACCCCGCGCGCAGGGCACACTAGAGCATTCGCTCGACGCGCCCCACGCGCACATTCAAGGAGACACCATGGGATTCCTGCAGGGCAAGCGCGCGCTGGTCACCGGCATCGCCAGCCAGCGTTCGATCGCCACCGGCATCGCCGACGCCTTCCACCGCGAGGGCGCCGAACTGGCGCTGACCTACCAGAACGAAAAGCTCAAGTCGCGCGTCGAGGACGCCGCCGCTGGGTACGGCAGCAACATCGTGCTGCCGCTGGACGTGGCCGACGACGCCCAGATCGACCACTGCTTCGCCGAGCTGGGCAAGCACTGGAGCGACGGCTTCGACATCCTCGTCCACTGCATCGCCTTCGCCCCGCGCGAGGCGATCGAGGGCGACTTCCTCGACGGCATCAACCGCGAGCGCTACCACATCGCCCACGACATCAGCGCCTACTCGCTGGCCGCACTGGGCAAGGCCGCGCGCCCGCTGATGAAGGGCCGCAACGGCAGCATCCTCACCCTGTCCTATCTCGGCGCGGAGCGCGCGCTGGCGAACTACAACACGATGGGCGTGGCCAAGGCCTCGCTGGAGGCCACCGTGCGCTACATGGCGATGGCGCTGGGCCCGGAAGGCACCCGCGTCAACGCGATCTCGGCCGGCCCGATCCGCACGCTGGCCGCGTCGGGCGTCGCCAATTTCCGCAAGATGCTGAGCAGCTTCGAAGCCGCCGCGCCGCTGCGCCGTGCGGTCACCATCGAAGACGTGGGCAACACCGCCGCGTTCCTGTGCTCCGACCTGGCCAACGGCATCACCGGCGAGATCACCTACGTCGACGCCGGCTACAACATCATGGGCATGAGCGGGATCGACTGATCGCGTGCCCTCTCCCCGCGGTACGGGGAGCTGGGCTGGCGGGTGCGGCATCGACGTTGCCCATCCGCTCCGCCAAACGAAAACGCCCGGCAGTGCCGGGCGTTTTGCGTTCTGGCGAAAGCGGCGTCTCGTGCGCCGCCTGCCGCGCATCACAGGCGGTCTTCAGCCACCTTGATGCTGTACTTGGCGCGCGCCGCACGGATGAAGGCGTTTTGGGCCTGCATGCCATGCGCCGCCGACATCTGCTTGCGCAGGGTATCGCGCTCCTGCGGCGTCACTTGGCCGATGTCCGCGTCACGCACCGCACGTACCGCGAACACCAGGTACTGGTCGCCGACCAGCACCTTGCCGACCGACGCGCCGCCGGCCTGGGGACGGGGCTGGTCGAAGAAGGCCTGCGCCGCCTGCGGCGATGGCACCGGCATGCCGCGGGTGATGTCGTTCAGATCGGCCACGACCAGCCCGGCCTCCTGGGCGGCAACTGCTAAACCCTTGGCCTTCGCTGCCTTCACCAGCGCATCCGCGGCATTGTCGGCGGCCTTGCGCTGGCGATCCGCCCGGATCGCCGCCACCACAGCGTCACGCACCTGCGTCAGCGGCAGCGCCTTCTCGGCCTCATGGTCGATCACCCGGATCAGCACCGTGCGCTCCGGACCCAGTTCGATCGGGTCGCTGGCGGTGCCGTCCTGCAGCATCGTCTCGGAGAACGCCACCCGCAGCACCTTCTGGTCGCTAGCGATGCCGGGGCCACCGGCGCGGGTGAACGCCGGGGTGGTCTGCAGCGGCAGGCCCAGCGCCTTGGCGGCCGGCTCCAGCGAGGTCGGCGTGCGGTAGGCGGCATCGACCAGCTTGCCGGTCAGCTCGTTGAAGGCGCGCTCGCGCGAGCCTTCCTGCAGTTCCTTCTCCAGCTCCGCGCGCGCATCTTCGAACGGCCGCTGCACCGCGGCCTGCACGCCATTCACCCTGATGATGTGCCAGCCGAAATCGGTCTTCACCGGGCCGCGCACTTCCCCCGCCTGCATCGCGAAGGCAGTGTCGTCAAACGCGCCCGGCATGCCACCCTTCGTGATCAGGCCGAGACTGCCACCACTGGCCTTGGAGCCGGCGTCATCCGAACTGGCACTCGCCAGTGCGGCAAAGTCCGCGCCCGGCGCCTTCGCCTCGGCGGCCAGCTTCCTGGCCTTGGCTTCCGCAGCCTTCTTGTCGGCGTCGCTGGCGTTGGCCGCCACCGCCACCAGGATATGCGCGACCTCGCGCTTCTCGGCCGAGGAATACTTGGCGATCTGCTCCTGGTAGCGCTTGCGCAGCGCCGCCTCGTCCACCGCCGGCGCCGGCAGCGCGCTGCCGTCAACCTCGACGTATTCCAGCCGCACCGACTCCGGCTTGCGGTAATCGGACTTGTGGGCCTGGTACCAGGCATCGATCTGCGCGGCCGTCACTTCGGCGGTATCCGGCGCAGCCGGCGGCAGGGTCACGAAGCCGACGTCGCGGCGCTCGCCCAGCAGGCGCATCAGGCGATCCAGCTCGGCATCGGTGACGAAGGCGGAACGGGCGATCCCTGCGGGGATCAGCTCGTTCTTCAGGCTGTCGCGGATGCGCGCCTCGAAGTCGCGCGGGGTCAGCGGCGGGTTCTGCGACGCCAGCAACAGCTGGTAACGATCGGCGTTGAACGCGCCGTCGACCTGGAAGTCCGGGAACTTCTGGATCGCGTCGCGCACCGCGACGTCGCCGATGACGATGCCATCGCGCTCGGCGGCCAGCTTCATCAGCTGCTCGTCGATCAACGCATCGAGGATCCGACGCTTGTTCTCCACCGATTCGAACGCCTTCGGATCGAAGTTCTCGCCCTGCTGCTCGCGCATGTTCATGCGCGTCACCTCGAGGCGCTCGCGGTAGGCCTGCGCGTCGATGTCATGGATCTTCCACAGGTACGTCACCGGCCACACCTGCGGCGCCGACTTCCACCACGATGGCGGCTGGGCGATGCGCGCGGCGTAGTTATCCACCTGCTGCGACATGTAGGACTCCATGCCGAAGAAGGCGAACGGGACGATCAGCAGGCCGAGGATCACGGTGGCGATCCAACCGGAAGTCTTTTCGCGGAGTTTCTGCAGCATGGGCGAACCGGCAATGAGACGTAGCCGGGTAGTCTAACCCGAGCAGCGCGGCAGGCAGCGGAGATTGCGGCGCGCGCACAGCAAAAAGCCCCGCATTTCTGCAGGGCTCTTGCTTGTAACTGGCGGAGTGGACGGGACTCGAACCCGCGACCTCCGGCGTGACAGGCCAGCATTCTAACCGACTGAACTACCACTCCGCTGTGAGCCCGCAATCATACCTACATTTTCCGCAGGCGCAACACTTTTCTTTCGCAACCTGGTGGGCACTGAGGGGATCGAACCCCCGACCCGCTCCTTGTAAGGGAGCCGCTCTACCGCTGAGCTAAGTGCCCGGGTCGGCGATTATCGCAGCCCGCGCCGCGCAACGGAACCTTTGGCTGCAGGCGCCAGTCACGAAAAAGCCCGGCTTGTGGCCGGGCTTTTCGGATGCTCCCCTGAGGGAAGATCAGTTGACCGCGTCCTTCAGCGCCTTGCCGGCCTTGAACGCCGGGTTCTTGGAGGCCTTGATCTTGATGGTGTCGCCGGTGCGCGGGTTGCGGCCGGTGCGGGCGCCGCGCTTGCGGACCGAGAAGGTGCCGAAGCCCACGAGGGTCACGGTGTCGCCCTTCTTGAGGGCCTTGGTGATGGCGGCGACCATCGCATCAACAGCGCGACCGGCATCGGCCTTGGTCAGTTCGGCATTGTCGGCGACGGCTTCGACGAATTCGGCTTTGTTCATTTGCTTGTTGGCTCCGTTGCGGAAAGTGACGCGGAGAATTCTCGTTGACCGGAACCGCGGCGCTCCCCTGCCGTGGTTCCGGGCTTGCCGCGACGCCAGACCAGGCCGCCGCGGTTGCCAACCTTATACCAGCGCCGTTTCCGGTGCGCAACACGAAAGCGAGCAGTGGTGCGGCTTTCAGACACATGCGATCAATCCTGCATGCATATCCGCGTACAGGGTTCAATGCTGCACGGCGGGACGGCCGCCCGCCCTGCCCCTGGCCTTGCCCTTGGAGGCCGCCGCTGGTTTGGCGCCGCCACGGGCCTGCGCCGGCAACGGCCGCTCCAGCGCCAAGTCCAGCACCTCGTCGATCCATTTCACCGGCACGATCTTCAGATGCTTCGTCACCGTTGCCGGGATGTCGGCCAGGTCCTTGCGGTTCTCGTCCGGAATGATCACCGTGCGGATGCCACCGCGCAGCGCCGCCAGCAGCTTCTCCTTCAGCCCGCCGATCGCACTGACCTTGCCACGCAGGGTGATCTCGCCGGTCATCGCCACGTCGTGGCGCACCGGGATCTTCGTGAGCATCGACACCAGCGCGGTTGCCATGGCGATGCCGGCGCTGGGGCCGTCCTTCGGCGTCGCGCCGTCCGGCACGTGCACGTGAATGTCGTGCTTCTGCAGGAAATCGAGCTCGAGGCCGAGCTGTTCGGTGCGCGCGCGCACCACCGACAGCGCCGCCGATGCCGACTCCTTCATCACGTCGCCCAACTGGCCGGTCAAGATCAATGCGCCCTTGCCGGGCACCAGCGTGGACTCGATCTGCAGCAGGTCACCGCCGACCTCGGTCCATGCCAGGCCGGTGACCAGGCCGATCTCGTTCTCCGCCTCGGCGCGACCGAAGTCGAAGCGCTGCACGCCCAGGTACTTGTCGAGGTTCTTGTCGGTAACGGTGAGGGTCTTCGGCTTCACCGGCTTGCCCTTCTTCGGCACTGGCTGCGGGCCCTTCAGCGCGATCTCCTTGACCACCTTGCGGGCGATCTTGGCGATCTCGCGCTCGAGGTTGCGCACGCCCGATTCACGCGTGTAGTAGCGCACGATGCCGGTGATGGCACTCTCGGCGATCGACAGCTCGCCCTCGCGCAGGCCATTGGCCTTGAGCTGCTTGGGCACCAGATAGCGCATCGCGATGTTGAGCTTCTCCTCCTCCGTGTAGCCGGGGATGCGGATCACCTCCATGCGGTCCAGCAGCGGGCCGGGGATGTTCAGCGAGTTGGAGGTGGCGACGAACATCACCTCGGACAGGTCGAGGTCGACCTCCAGGTAATGGTCGTTGAAGGTGTGGTTCTGCTCGGGATCGAGCACCTCCAGCAGCGCCGACGACGGATCGCCGCGGAAGTCCATCGACATCTTGTCGATCTCGTCCAGCATGAACAGCGGGTTGCGGGTGCCGACCTTGTTGAGGTTCTGCACGATCCGGCCCGGCATCGAACCCACGTACGTGCGGCGATGGCCGCGGATCTCTGCCTCGTCGCGCACGCCGCCCAGCGCCATCCGCACGAACTTGCGGTTGGTTGCCTTGGCGATGCTCTGCCCCAGCGAAGTCTTACCCACGCCGGGCGGGCCGACCAGGCACAGGATCGGGCCTTTCATCTTGGCCACGCGCGACTGCACCGCCAGGTATTCGAGGATGCGGTCCTTGACCTTCTCCAAGCCGTAGTGGTCGGCGTCCAGCGTCTCCTGCGCACCCTTGAGGTCCTTGCGCACCTTGCTGCGCTTCTTCCACGGCACGCCCAGCAGCCAGTCCAGGTAGTTGCGCACCACCCCGGCCTCGGCCGACATCGGCGACATCTGCTTGAGCTTGGCCAGCTCGGTGCGCGCCTTGGTTTCCACTGCCTTCGGCATGCCAGCGTTGGCGATCCGGCGTGCGATCTCGTCGAGGTCGTTGGGCGCGTCGTCGAGCTCGCCCAGTTCCTTCTGGATCGCCTTCATCTGCTCGTTAAGGTAGTACTCGCGCTGGCTCTTCTCCATCTGGCCCTTGACCCGGCCGCGGATGCGTTTTTCCATCTGCTGCACGTCGATCTCGCCATCGACCAGGCCCACCAGCAGTTCCAGCCGGCCGGCGGTATCCAGCATCTCGAGCAGCTTCTGCTTGTCGGCCAGGCGCACGCCCAGGTGCGCGGCGATGGTGTCGGCCAGGCGGTCGGGCTCTTCGATACCGGACAGGGTCTGCAGCAGCTCCGGCGGCAGCTTGCGGTTGGTCTTGATGTACTGCTCGAACAGCGACAGCAGGGTGCGCACGATCGCCTGCACTTCGCGCGGCTCGCGCTCCTCGCCCGCGGCCACTTCATGCGCGGTGGCGAACAGTGCGCCGTCCTTCGCATGCACTTCGTCGGCGCGCGCCCGCGACAGCCCTTCCACCAGCACCTTGATGGTGCCGTCCGGCAGCTTCAGCAGTTGCAGCACCTGCGCCATGGTGCCGATGGCATGCAGGTCGCCGGCTTCGGGATCGTCGGTATCGGCGGCTTTCTGCGCCACCAGCAGGATGCGCTTGTCGCCTTCCACGGCGATGTCCAGCGCGCGGATCGACTTCTCCCGCCCCACGAACAGCGGGATCACCATGTGCGGGAACACCACCACGTCGCGCAGCGGCAACACCGGCAGTACGGGGGATTCGGATCGGGTCTGGGCGGGCATGTGGGGGACTCCATTGCGACCGCGGCGCGCCGGCGCCGCCATGTCTCGTTTATGGGGATGTTGCACCCGGGTTGCAAGCGGCCTTCACCATGGCCGCACAATCCCTTGCAGATCAGGATGTTGCACCTCCCTGTGGGGTACAGGCGGGCGGACCCTTCCCCCTGAAACGCGAAAGCCGCCCGAAGGCGGCTTTCCACGCACCCGCGGCGGCGGGGCTCAGTCCGCGGACGCGGCCTTGGCCGGCGCCGGCACGGTCTGGTAGATCAGGTACGGCTCGGACTTGTGTTCGATCACCGACTCGTCCACCACCACCTTGCTGACGTTCTCCAGCGACGGCAGTTCGTACATGGTGTCCAGCAGCACCGATTCGACAATGGTCCGCAGGCCGCGCGCGCCGGTCTTGCGCTTGATCGCCTGCTTGGCGATCGCCGCCAGTGCATCGGGGCGGATCTCCAGCTCCACGCCTTCCATCTCGAACAGCTTCTTGAACTGCTTGGTGATGGCGTTCTTGGGCTCGGTGAGGATCTTGACCAGCGCCGCCTCGTCCAGCTCCTCCAGCGTGGCGACCACCGGCAGGCGACCGACGAATTCGGGGATCAGGCCGTACTTGATCAGGTCCTCGGGCTCGACCCGCGCCAGCACCTGGCCGACGTCGGCCTTGCGCTCCGCGCTCTTCACCTTGGCGCCGAAGCCGATGCCGCCCGCTTCGGTGGAGCGCTGCTGGATGACCTTGTCCAGGCCGGCGAACGCGCCGCCGACGATGAACAGGATGTTGCGCGTGTCGACCTGCAGGAACTCCTGCTGCGGATGCTTGCGCC
>JAANMY010003283.1_pt1 | contig 13602 bp, 20 predicted proteins | sample 7279691 | NCBI WGS metagenome assembly JAANMY01 (sample SAMN14094543, study PRJNA606508) | bioreactor metagenome | isolation source: A lab-scale SPAN reactor treating ammonium-rich wastewater day 388 | place: Ireland: Galway | collected 2018-02-07
AAGCCGCCGCTCGGGTCGCAGAACAGCGAGACGACGAAGGGCGGCGTCATCGCCTCCCGCGCCGCGCGCAGCATGTCTTCGGCGACGTCGATCTCGCGCATCACATCCGCCGGCCGTGTCGATTTCCCGGAGGCATAGGTGATCGAACCCGTCCGGCAGGACGTGGTGCCGTAGTTCGCGTGCCTGCCGAAGTCGATGTAGCGCGCGCTCGAGAAGCCGGCCTCGCAGAGCGCGGTCTTCTGGCCCGAGGAAAGCCCGGTCCGCCCCCTGTCCCCGCCATGGAAGCCGCCACGGTAGAGCACGCCCGAAAGGACGGGCCGCACGAAGGCGAGCCCCTCGGCCGGCACGGGATTGGAACGCGAGAGCATGGCGGCCGGGGTCGGCCCGCCGTTCCGCGCGGTGTAGGTCTCGGCGGCGAGAGCCGTCCCCGAGAGGGCGGCCGCGACCCACAGGACCGCGCCAAGCACGCCGTTCATTCCTCGTCTGCACTGCAGCATGTGTTCTCCCGGCCTTCGTGTCGGTGTGAATTCGTCGCTCAGTCAAGGCTCCCGCTGCCGTCCGGCAGGATGAAGCCGCGCCGCGGCTGGCGCGCGATGCAGTCGAGCGGTGGCGCGACCGCGGGATCGTCGAGGAAGCGGACGACGATCTCTGCCGCGCAGGCGTTCACCTCCCCGAGCTGCACATGCGTGCCTTCGGGAAACACCGCGAGCGTCGCGCGCGGCAGGCCCCTCGCCACTTCCTCGCTGCGGAAGGTCGGCGTGCGGGCGTCGAGCGCGCCGCTCAGCACGAGGGTTGGCACATCCGCCGTCGCGTCGATGTCGGTCGCCTCGGGCAGCTCCGGGACGGCGACATCGGCGCAGAGCTCCTGATACTGCCTCAGGACCTCGCGCCCGTGGGTGCGCCCGTAGTCGCTTGTCCCTTCCGGGACGACGATATCCTCGGGTCCCGTTACCGGGTCGTCGGAACAGACGATGGCCGCATGGGCTAGCGCCGCAGTCTCCTGCGGGCCGGGATCGCGGGCCGCCGCGAGCGACTGGGCCAACATCGGGCCGAGCACTGCGGCCACCGACGCGCGGCCGTCGGCGAGAAGCTCGGTCAGGAACGCGGGAAGCGACCGGACGGCATTCTGGCCGGTCTGAAGGCTGAAGACGAGGCTTGCGAAGTCCTTGGCCTCCAGTGGCACCTCGAAGCTCCGGCTGGGAGAGTCAGGACGCGGGACGGTCACAATGATCGGCCCTTCGTCGAAGAGACGCATTCCCGTCTCGACGAGACCCAGGATGTCGTAGGCGGAGGCGCATTTCGCATCCGCCTCGCACAGCGCGTCGAGATGCATCAGCGCCTCGTCCGCATCCCGGGCGCGGTCCTGCGCCCAGGAGGTTGCCGAGAGGGCGTTGGCGCCGTCGAGGACGACGGCCTCGAGGATCGCAGGGCGCTCGCGCAGAACCTGCTGGCCGATCTGTGCCCCGTAGGACGCGCCGTAGAAGCCGATGCGGTCGTAGCCGAATGCCGCGCGTGCAGCGTCGATGTCGGCCACGATCGAGAGGACATTGTAGGTGGCAAGTTCGATACCTTGCGCGGCCGCGCGCCGCGCGCAGACGGGGATGGCCTGCCGTACGAGGTCGCGCGCGGCCTCTGCGTCAAGCTCCTGCTCGACAGCCGTCCACTGGAACGCCTCTACCTCGCGGCACTCGAGAAGGGGCTCGCTGAATCCCGCGCCGCGCTGGTCGAGAAGGACGATGTCCCGCGCGTCGAGGAGCGGGCCAAGGAACTTCGCGGTGAAGAGGTAGGCGGCATCGGCGGTGATCAGGCTCGAGCCCGGGCCGCCCGCGATCATGAAGAGGGGCGGGCGCGCGGCCCCGTCCGCGCCGCGGACCCGGAGATAGCCGAGCCGGGCGACGGGGCCCGACGGATCGCCGGGGTCCTCCGGCACGACGACGTGGCCGCATTCGGTCCGGATCGCCGACCCGTCCGGCGCCACGAGGTCGACGAAGCAGGCGGTGGCCGGCTCGATCCGGGGCAGCCCGTCGGCCGCGGCGGCTGCCGCCAGCAGACAGGCCGCCCCGGACATCGTCACAAGGGCCAGCCGGCGGATCGCCCTGCGATCATCGCAGCCCGAGCGATCGCGCCCGGCAGGCGTCATGCGCGCCGCACCAGGCGCAGGAGCACGAGGACCACAACCGCTCCTGCGGTTGCGGCCGCGATCGCCCCGAGAACGCCGCCGCCGATCCCGATCCCGAGCACCGGCAGCAGCCATCCGGCCACGAAGGCCCCGGCGATTCCGACCAGCACGTCGCCCAGAAGGCCCATGCCCGAGCCCTTGACGATGAGGCTGGCGAGCCAGCCCGCAATCCCGCCGACGACGATGACGATAAGGAGACCGATGATCCCGCCGAGCCCAGCGCCTACCGCTTCTTCCATGACGTCCCTCCGTCTCTGTGTTGCTTCCCGAAAAAGTCGCTGCTGCCGTCCGCCGCCTTGCCGTCCGGCGGGCCACGGTCATGTCCCTGCTCGTCCAACGAACCGGCAGAGGACCCACAGGACGGCCAGCATGATCGCCGACGCGAACACGCCCGCTCTCGTGGTTCGTCGCTGTTCACTGGATGGACAGGTCGATGTGGAAGCCCGAGGTCTTGCCGGTGTCGGCGTCGTTGCCCATCTGGTAGACGCGGATGGCATAGTCGCCGTCCGCGGGCAGCGTGACGGTCGTGCTGTTGCCGTCCCTCGAGCCGACGTAGATCGCCTCGCCGGTCGAGCCCGGCGGCAGGATGTTGAAATACACCGTCCCGTGGCCGTTGCTGTCGTCGACGGTCAGTTCGACGAACATCTTCTGTCCGGCGCGCGCGCCCAGCATGTAGTCGATGTAGGCGTCGCCGATGATGACGTTGCTGACCGTGACGCCATAGTCGCCGGGGGCGAACTGCACCTGCACCCTGTCCTGAGCGAGTGCGGGGGCCGAAAGGAGCAGCGTTGCCGCGAGGGTTTTCAGAAGACGCATGATTGGATCCCGTCTGGGTTGAAGTTCAGGTGCGCGTCGTTGCGGGGCCGGTACCGCGACGCCAAGTGACGAACCCTGTCGCCGAGGGGTCGTTGCCGTCGGGGAGGGTCGCGGCAGGCGCGAGCACCCGCTTCGACCCCGCATGCTGCTCCGCACCGGCGAGAGGCCGCCGGTGCGAGGCGTTTCCTGCGTCAGGAGGATCCAGCCGCAACTGGCGGGCCGCTGTCATGTCCTGGCGCGTCCCGCGAACCGGCAGAGCCCCCACAGCACGGCGAGCGTGACCCCCGGGGAAAGCACCATCGCGACCAGACGACCGGCCTCGGAGAGGCTGTCGACCAACCTGATCCAGGGCTGGCCGAGGATCACCAGGAAGGCCGCCGACATCGGGTCACGTTCCTGTCCGAAAAGCCCGAAGGCTCCGATCAGGAAAAGAACCATGGCCAGTGAGTAAAGAACGCCGAACCCAACAAGCACGATCCTGCACAGTCGCATTTGGCGCTCCCCTGGTGTTCTTGGCTTCAACCCTCCTTAGTTGCCACCATCCGTGCCCCGGAACGTGATCTCGCCCGTCGATCCATCGCTGTAGGCGATGCAAGTCCAAGGAGCGCGGTATTCACCGACCGTGACGCGAACCAGCGTGCCGGCCTGCGAGAACTCCGAGCCCGACAGCATCACGTCGCCGTTGTTCGTCTCGCGCGCGACGACGGCAAGGCAGGCCTGCTCGGCGGCGTTGGGCATCCGCGACGTCGTGGTGGTTTCCTCGACGCAACCCGAAACCAGCGTTGCAAGCGCACCGACGGCAGCAAGACGGAAGGTGGTAGAGATCATGTTCAAGCCTTTGTTTGGGTAGGGTCTTCAGTTGAAGAAGGAATGGCGGGATCAGCCCCCGAAGATCACGGCGTCGGGGATCACGAAGCTCGCGTCGCCGATGACGACCATGTAGCCGCCGCTCTGGGGAATGACCTCGAAGGCGATGTCGCCGTCGGACTCGGCCCGATCGAAGTTCACCGGCACGCCGCCTTCGTAGAAGATCGCGCGGGTCCTGCCGTCGGGCAGCGTGACGACCACCGTCCCCATGCCGTTGCCCTCGCGGATCACGCCGAAGTCGCACAGGCCCGTCGCGGCGCCGGCCGCGGTGGTGCACTCGACCATGCCCGTGGCTTGGAACTCCGTCCCCGGCACCAGCGCGTCTTCTTCGCCCTGCTGGACCGGAGCCGTGTCGGGAAGCTGCGTCGCGGTCTCGCCCGAGCTTTCGAAGAGGAAGTCGGCCGCGGCCCAGCCGCTGAAGGCAGGTTCGGACAGCGTCGCGATGTTGCACCAGGTGCGGCCCTCGGCCATGCGGCAACCGAGGTTGCGCACCTCGAGCCCGTTCGGCAGCACGGTGAGCACCGGCGATCCGGTCGAGGGCGCGTCATGCAGCTTGAGCCCGCCGTCGGCCTGCACGCGCCAGAAGTCCGGGCCGCCCTGAAGGCCGTCGGCATAGTCGCCCTCGACGGCCTCGCCGGTCTCGCCGGTGATCGAGACGGCGAGCGTGTATTCCGACGACTCGCCCCTGCGCGCCGCATTGCGGTAGAGATAGACCGAGATCGAGTAGATGCCCGAGGTCGTCAGTTCGGCCGAGAAGCTGTTGATCTCGGGCACCAGGGTGCCGGTCATTTCGCTGACCGCGAGCGCCTGATCCCCGGGCCCGCGGCCCGGTTCGTAGACGTTGAAATAGGTCGACGTGCTGTCGGTGATGAGGCGGATGTCCATGCGCTGCCCGGCCTCGGCGCCGACCTTGTAGACGACGTATTCCCGGCCCGTGATGCTGTCGGTGATGGTCGTCTCGGTGGCGCCGGCGTCGAAGCGGATATCCATCGTCCGCATGTCCGGGTCCTGTGCGGCGGCGGGAAGGACCGCCGCCGCGGCGGAAAGCAGGGCGGCAAGGATTGCGGGGCGAAGGTGCATGGACATCTCCTGTTCAGGCTGTGGGAAGGTCGGTTACTGCTGCGACATGATCTCGCAGAAACCGTTCACGCCGTGGCGGCCGGTAAAGGCAACCAGCAGACCCTCCGGGCCCGTGGAGATATCGAAGACCACGCCGTGATACCCGCCCTGCCAGGCACTCGGGGCGACCTGCTCGATGTTCACCTTGTGGCCGTTGATCCACAGGTGGCCGCGGTCGTCGGTGTCGATGTTGTAGCCGCCCTGGTTGACCCCGCCTGCACATTCGGCGGCGAAGATCGGATAGCTGACATTCGCGGCGGCGGGCAGGGCCGCTGCAAGGGTCAGGGCAACTGCGGTGGTAAGGGCCTTCATGGGTCTCTCCATTGTTTTCGAAGGTACGTCAGGTCGGTCAGCCGCCGAACAGGATGGCGTCCATGACGGTGAAGCGTTCGGTCGTCCCGATGTAGACGATGGACGAGCCGCGGCCGGTGAACTCGGCATGGACGCCGCCCTGCGCGTTCGACGAGACGGCGCGGCCGCCCTCGAACTCGATCCGGCGCTGGATGCCGCTCGGCAGGTTGACGTAGAGCGAGGCGTTGCCGTTCCCGCGGCGGACCACGCCGAAGCGGCACTGCCGCTCGCGATTACCGATCAGGCAAGGCAGATTGCCCGTGGCGTTGAACACGGTCCCGCCGACCGTCGCGTCGCCGGGCAGTTGCGTGGCGCCCTCGCCGGGGCCCGGGGTCGGCGCCGAAGACGCGACCAGATAGCGCGCCGAGACCCAGCCGGTCGCGCGCGCGCCGTTCTCCCGGGAGACCTGGCACCACCGCGTCCCCGCCACGGTCGTGCAGCCCCTGTTGCGGACGACCTCGCCCTGGGCAAGCTGGTCCACGATCCCGTACGATGTTCCGGGGCCAGAGCGCATGTTCAGCCTGTCGCCGCTCGGCAGGCCGGTGACCCGCCAGTAGGCGGGCTCGCCGCCCACAGGCGTGTCGCCGGGCAGCTGCGTCGTCACGCCGCCGTCGGCCGCGCCGGTGATCGCGAGGTCCAGCCGGAAGGCGGACTGGAGGCCGGTCGATGGCACTTCCCGCAGGTGGCGGATGACGATCCGGTAGTCCCCGCTGGCCGAGATGCGGCCCACGTACCGGTTCAGTTCGGGCACCAGGGCGCCGACGATGCTGCTGGTCGCCAGAGGACGGCCGTTCGGCCATGCACTTGGTCCGTAGAGAAGGAACTCGACGAGGCGCGTGTTGGAGGACAGCTTGACCTCGAGCGTCTGGCCGGCACTGGCCGTCAGGCGATAGATCACGCGTTCGGCGCCGGTCACCCTGTCCTGGATCGTTGCCGAACTCTGCCCCCGCTGAAACTCGACCCGATATCCCCTGTCCTCCAGGGTCTGCGCCCCGGCAGGATTCCCTTGCATCAGGCAGAAAAGCCCGACGATCAGTGCGCCTGCTACTCGTCCTATCGCCATGTCCAATCCTCGGGTAATCGCTGTGTCCGCCAGCAAGGGGACTCGCTTCCCGCACGGCCCTGCCCCGGAACGGTCCTGCCGTTCCCGGGCAGGGCTGCAGGATCTTGCGCTACTGGATCCGGCCGGCCCAGACGTCGGCGACCCGGCCGTTGTCGCCCATCGCGCAGGTCATGTACTTGTGGCCCACCGCGGTCTCGACGAGGTAGTCGTTCGGGCCGCGCACGACGGTGCGCGTGACGTGCACGTGGTGCACGTCGACGTTGTGGTTGCCCGCAACGATGTCGGCGCAAGAGGCCAGCGCGAAGCTCGGAACCTCCTGCGCCTCGGTGCGCCCGCGGTGCGGGGTGCGGTTCGCCCGCTCCTGATGGCCCGCGTCGTAGCCCTGCGAGTAGGCGGCACTCGCCCGCGACGCGTCGTAGTCGTGGCCGTGCAGAGCGTCGCGATAGCCGCGCTCGAAGTCGGCCGTGGACTTGGCATCGCTCGGGCCCTGACCGTCGCGATAGTGGTGCTCGTTGTGCGACAGAGCGGCGATCCCCAGCAAGGTAAGGGCGCCCGCAATCGCCTCCGCATCCGGGCCGGCGGCCACGGGGCCTGCGGCCGTCCCGAGCGCGATCGCCAGCGATGCGGCAAGTGTCCGTGCAGTCTTCATCACCTTCTCCTCACTCTCAAAGTCCTTCGCGTCACCGGCGGTGCGCGGTGCATCCTTCCGGACGCCCGGCACGCCCGGCGCATCAACCCCGCGTGCGCCGGTGGACCCGGCGAAAACGGAAACATCGTGCTGTCGGGCCGCTCGCGTGCAGCACGACAGCACGATCAGCGATACGTGGTCACCTGCGCGGCAACCGGGGCAACCCCCACCAAAGCGGCGGATTGCCGATGTTTCGCTGCCCTCCAGTCACCGCGGTACCGACACCGGCACCACGGGGGAATCATGGCGGGCAGGGGGGAATATCCCCCTTACGCGGCGGCGTGTCGTTAGGCGCGCGTCTCAAGTTTCTTTGTGGCAGCGTCTCACGACGAGGGGCTATACAGGCATTGAGCGCCGGTGGCCGGACGACTCCCCCCGTGAGTGCCCGAGGTATACGATGACAGAGCAGTTCCGCGAGAAGGGTCTGGAGGCGCCTGTTCCGCACTTCCTCTACGATACCCGCGGCTGGAGACAGGCCGATGCCGTCGATTTCGGGCGCGAGGTAGTCCGCCGGACCTACGACCTGGGCCTGTCGCGCGACCGGGCGGATCACTGGTTTCACACCGACATCTGGTTCGTGGGGCCTCTCCTCTTCGCGGCGAACGCCGGAGATGGCCACACGCTCCTGCGCGAGGCCCGGCACCTTGCCTCCAACCCCGGCAACTATCTCAAGCTCCAGATCTTCGAGCAGCCGGGCGGCGTCCTGTTCGGCCCCGACGCCAGCGAACCGCTCGAGCCGCGTGCCGTCCACCTGATCGACCAGTCCCGTCCGTACCGGCAGCAGATGGCGGCCGGGCGCAACCGGACCGTCTTCATTCCTCACTCGCTTCTCGAGTATCGCCCCGGTGCCCCCGCCTACATCCGCCTTGCCGCCGAAAGCGCCGATGGCGGCTTCCTGGCCCGCAGCACGGCGGCGCTCTTCGAGCAGTTGCCCAGCCTGACGGTCGGCGACGCGGCCGGCGTTGCCGGGGCATATGCCGGCCTCGTGAGGGCGCTGCTTGATTGGCGCCTTTCCCGTCTCGGAGGAGAAGGCATCCGCTCGGTGCGGCTCGATGCGGCAAGGCGGTACATCGAGGCGAACCTCCATGATCCCGGCCTGAAGCCCGACGACGTGCTCGGCGTGGTCGGCGCATCGCGCGCCACCATCTTTCGCGACTTCGCGCCCCTGGGCGGTCTCGAAGCATACATCCGCGAGCGCCGGCTGGACCGCGCATACCGAACCCTGTCCATGAGCGCGCCGCAACGGGGTGTCGTCGGGGCGGTCGCCGATGCCTCGGGGTTTCCCTCTACCGCGGAGTTGAGCCGGTCCTTCCAGCGCCGATATGGCGTGTCGCCGACGGACGTGGTCGGTCAATGGCACAAGGCGCTGGTGGCAGAGCCCGCGGCCCCCCCGCGAGCACGGGAGGGCCTGCTCGAGGCCATGCGTGCCGTCTATCACTGGTCAAATCCGGAAGATCCGGCAGACCGTTTCGACGCCAGGTAAGCCATCCCTCCGAGGGTACTGCCAGGAGGCCGACTTTCGCCCGCCGTGCGGCGCAAGTCCAGTCACTGCCGGCACCTGCCCGCCGTCCGGATGGCGAGATCAACGGATGCGGCGGGCCGTCCGACCCGCGCTAGGGGATGTCCACCTTCGCCGTGTCCTGACGGCTGGGTAGTGTGCTGAAGTCGGGCACTGCCCGTTCAAGGCTGATCGGCCGTAGCGGGCTCTCGACGAACCCGGTCGTCCACCCGAGCGCCATCCCGAACAGCACCGTCATCGTCAAGCAGATCCGGATGGCGGCGTCGCCGCAGTCGGGCTGCCGCCGAGGTGCTGGCGCTCTGCGAACGCCACGCGCTGGGCGCGGGCTTCGCCGCCGATCTGATCCGCCGCGGACTCTCGCACGATCCCGCCCGGGCGGCGATCCTCGACAAGCTGGCCGAGGCCGATGCACCGGTGGCCCGGGGATCGGAGCCTGTGGCCGCGACGGCCCGCGGCACCGGGGCGGCAGATGCTGCCTATCGCGACGCCATGTCCGAAGCGCTTCTGCACCGCCATAACCCGGGCCGGGCCCAACTGACCGACCGGGCGCGGGAGTTCCGCGGCCTGACCCTCCTCGAACTGGCCCGCCACGCGCTTGACCGGCGCGGGATCGCCACGCGCGGCATGTCGAAGATGGAACTCGCGACCGAAGCCCTGATCGGCCGCTCGGGACTGCATTCGACCAGCGACTTCCCCCTGGCGTGCCGGTCGCTGTCCACGTCATGCTGCGGCGGCCGGATGCGGTGACGGATTTTGGCGAAGGCCGGTTTGTCACCGACAGCGTGATCATCGATGTCGAATGCGCCGCGCTGGGCACCCTTGCCCCGGGCGACACGCTCGAGATCGCGGGCGTGATCTACGAAGTGCGGGGCGAACCCCTGCGCGATGCCCTGCGCCACGTCTGGAAAGCCGAGGCGCGCGAGGTATGAAGATCGGCGCCAGCATCGAAGGCGATCAGACCGCGGTCGCCACCGAGATCCTGCAAGGGGCCGAGGCCGCCGTAACCCGCGGCGTCTTTGCCGTTGGGCGAGACCTGCGCGACGACTGGCGCGGGCAGGTTCGAGCATCGGGGCTTGGGTCGCGCCTCGCCAACTCCGTCCGTCAAGCCGACTTTCCGCGATCGGGCACGTCCCTTCGCGCCGCCAGCCTCGTCTGGACCAAGGCCCCCGACATCTTGCACGCCTTCGACGGCGGCGTGCTGATCCGCGGCAAAGATGGCCTCTGGCTGGCGATCCCTCTGCCCGCTGCGGGCCTCACCGGCCTCGGCCGCCAACGGATCACACCCTGGCGCTGGGAACAACGCACCGGCATGCGCCTGCGCTTCGTCTATCGCCGCAATGGACCAAGCCTGCTGGTTGCCGATGATGCGCGGCTGAACAGCCGCGGGCTTGCGGCGGCAAAAGGCGGTCGGCGGCGGCGCGATGGGGTTTTGACCGGGGCGCAAACCGTGCCGGTGTTCCTGCTGTTGCGGCAGGTGAAGATGCCGAAAAAGCTGGACCTCGATGGGTTGGCGCGGGAAGCGACGGCGCGGCTGCCCGGGGCGATCCTGGGGGCGTGGAAGGGGTGACGGCTTGATTTGGACCATATGATAGTCCATATTACCCCCATCACTGGAGGCTTCCATGCAGATTTCCATCACCGAGGCCAAGGGCCATCTGACCGAACTCGTGCGCCGCGCCGAGGCGGGAGATGAAGTTGTGCTGACACGGCATGGCAAAGCTGCCGTCAGGCTGGTTCCCGTCGTCCCTGCGGTGACACGCGATCGCCGCCGCGCGGTCATGGAGGCTGCCCAGCGCAGCGCAATGGCAAAGATCGCGGCTGGGGCGAGTGCCGCCCGCAGCCAGGATTTCCTCTATGATGACGATGGCCTGCCGAAGTGATCGCCGTTGATACCTCTGCCTTGATGGCAATCCTTCTGGGCGAGCCCGACGCCGACATCGTGATGCAGGCCCTCGATGGAGCGGAAGCCCTGTGCATTTCGGCGGGAACGCTCGCCGAGGCCATGATCGTCGCCGATCGCCGCTCGGTGGGCGCCGAAATGCAGCAGCTGATCGAAGGGCTGGGAATTGAAGTTGTCGCCGTGACACAGTCAGGGGCCGATGCCGTAGCGGCCGCCTATCGGACTTGGGGAAAGGGCATCCATCCGGCCGGGTTGAACTTCGGTGATTGCTTTGCCTATGGACTGGCGGCGGAACGAAACTGCCCCCTTCTTTTCGTCGGGGAAGATTTCGGCAAGACCGATGTGAGGCTTGCCGCACCGCGCCGCGACGAACCCTAATCTGGCATCTGAAGCCCAATCACCGGCAATCGGTCTTCGTCGCTGAGCGCCTGGTTCAATGCAAGAAGCCGGGATCTGGAAATGAGGCGCTGGCCGACCCACGATGCGGGCAACGTCGCGATCACCGGATGCTCGGGCCCGTTGTAGAAGACGGTGCCCTTGCAGCGGTCGAAATCGAGATCGAAGATCAGAAGATGATCTGCCCGGGTTTCCACCGGGCGAAATGCTGGCCCCAAACCGCGGCCGGTCGCTTTAGCCTGCACCGTCTTTCCGCAAGGGCTGCGACCATCAATGCCTGGATGCGACTTGTTGCTCACCAGCTTGATCCCGAGAAGCTCGACCGCCAGCGCCTCTCCGATATCGCGCACAAGGTTTCCGTCCAGCGTGTAATCGAGACTGACCTCGTGGCCGCCGCGGGCGAGAAGCTCTTTGTAGTATTCGCGGACACGGTTTCGGGCGGCAACCAAGTCGGCAATGGCCGGAGGCAGATCGAAAACTTGCATTCGCTATCCCATACAAGCAGTTGAACCATCACGTGCGAACCTAGCCGTCAAGCGCTGAGTTGTCCAAGCGACAAGAAAAGGCCACGCGCAAGGCCCTCTGGCCCAAGAGACCGATCGGAAGCCGCCAATGCCCACGCAATCCACGGCCGAGCGCTTGCTCGTGTCGCTCCATAGCCTATTGTCCGGCGCCATGCCGTTGGGGGCCAAGGTGCTGCGTAACGCGATCCTGCCCGAGAAGGTGCCTGCGGCCGGGGTGGTGATCCTGCGCGATGGCGATCCGGGGCCGCCGGAGGTGTGGCTTTCCCCGCCCGGCTACTACTACGAACACCGGGCCGAGATCGAAGTGGTGGTGGACGGGAATCCCGCCGCCCGTGATGCCGCCTTCGACGCTCTGCGCCTTGCGATCGGCTCGGCGCTGGCTGCCGACCGGACGCTGGGCGGCTTTTGCGACTACATCACGCCCGAGGCGCCGGAACCGGTGCTGCTGGCGATTGACGGCAACGAGGGTCTGAAGGCGGCAGTGATCCCGGTGATCATCGCCTACGCCACGACCGACCCGCTTCTCTGACCTGACACCCTCCCGAAAGGACTGACACATGGCCCGCCAGCCTGGCGCGCGGACGCAAGTCGCGTTCGCCTTTGAATCCGTTTACGGCACGCCGCCCGCCAGCGGCTGTCGCCGGATGCCCTTTGCCACGGCGACGCTCGGCTCCGAACAGGGCCTCCTTTCGCCGGAACTCCTCGGTTACGGCCGCGATCCGCAAGCGCCGATCCGCGATGCGGTGAATGTCGACGGCGATGTCGTCATTCCGATGGATGCCGAGAACCTTGGCTTCTGGCTGAAGGCGATCTTCGGCCAGCCGGTGACGACCGGCACCACGCCGCGGACGCACACGTTTCAGTCGGGCGGCTTCACCCTGCCCAGCATGGCGATCGAGACGCAAATGCCCGATGTGCCGCGGTTCGCGATGTATTCCGGCCTCGTTGTCGATCGCATCCAGTGGCAATCGCAGCGCTCGGGGCTCTTGACGGCCACCGTCGGCCTGATCGGCCGGGGCGAGACGGTTGCGGCCGCGACCGCCGCCGGAACCCTCATCGATGCCACCCTGCCCTTGCAGCGCTTTGGCGACTTCCAGGGGTCGATCACGCGGAACGGCGCGGCGCTGGGCAATATCGTCTCCGCGCAGGTGTCCTATGCGAACAACCTCGACCGGATCGAGACGATCCGCAACGACGGCCTCCTTGAGGGGTTGGACCCATCGATGGCCGCCCTCACTGGATCGATCGAGGCGCGGTTCGCCGACCTGATCTTGGTGAACCAGGCGATCGCCGGTGATCCCTGCGAACTGGTATTCGCCTGGAGCCTCGGGGCAAACGCCTCGCTCACCTTCACCGTGCACGCCGCCTATCTGCCGCGCCCGCGCATCCCGATCAACGGGCCGCAGGGCGTGCAGGCGACCTTCGAATGGCAAGCGGCGCGGGCCACCTCCCCCGCCCGCATGTGCACTGCCGTCCTTGTCAACACGACGACGTCCTATTGATCCCTCAACCCGGAGCCCTCCCATGATCCGCCTGAACCTTTCCCCCGAACCCGCTTGGCTCGACCTCGGTGGCGGGGTGCGCCTGCGCCTTGCTCCCCTGACCTCCGCCCTGATCGGCGCGGCGCGCAGCGATGCGCAAGTCGCCAGCCTGCCTGAAGATGCCCCAGCCGATCAGGTGGCCGTCGCCTTGGCGAAAGCGATCGGTTCGCTGGCCATCCTTGATTGGGAGGGCGTCGGCAATGCCGAGGGCTATCCAGTGCCGCCGACGCCCGAGGCCGTGGCCGCACTGCTGGATCTCTTCCCGCTCTTCCAGCGCTTTCAGACCGACTATGTCGCCAAGGGCCTGATCCTCGCCGATGAGGGAAACGCCTCCGCGCTCTTGCCGAATGGCACTTCGGTGGGGGCGAAGGCTACTGCGCCGGATGCGTAAAGCCCTGCCCGGCCTGCCCCGCTGATCTGCACCGCCCCCGCACGCTTGAAGCCTGGCAAGTCTGGGAACTGGCCCAGTCCCTCCGCGGCCAGTTCCGCGCCATCCCCGGCGGTGTGGTGGGCTGGGACATGACGGCCGCCTTGGCCATGGCCGAGGCGCTGGGCCTGAACCGGCTGATCGCGGCCGCGCTCCTGCCTCTGATCGAACCCTTCGCCGTGCGCGGCATCAACGCCCAAGTGAGAGCCCAG
>JAANMY010003284.1_pt1 | contig 13600 bp, 11 predicted proteins | sample 7279691 | NCBI WGS metagenome assembly JAANMY01 (sample SAMN14094543, study PRJNA606508) | bioreactor metagenome | isolation source: A lab-scale SPAN reactor treating ammonium-rich wastewater day 388 | place: Ireland: Galway | collected 2018-02-07
GACCGATGATGGCGCGTTCCTGGCGCACGAACACCTCTTTCCCCAGTCCGTTTGCGGATGACTGGAACATGCCGCCGACCTCGGGCGCGCGTGCGCGGTCGGGGTGCGCCATGCGCGTCAGCAGGGTCTCGATGACGGTCTGGAACTTCGTTTCGGCGAGCTCGATGAGTTTTTCGCGCGCGGCGGTGGCTTCCGGTGTTTCCGGGCGCGCGCTGGTGCTCATGAGAACAAGCGCGCGAACGCGTTCGGGCGCCTGACGCATGATCTCCAGCGCGACGTAGCCGCCCATCGACAGGCCGACGAGCACGAACTGTCCGTCCGGCGCAGCGGCGAGGGTGTCGGCGGCAAGCTGGCCGATCGTGTCGGCGCCGGTGAGGTCGGCGATGGTGATGCCGGCAACGTCTGCGAGTGCGTCGGCCTGTTGCTCGAACAGGCTCGCGTCGTTGAGCAGTCCCGGCAAAAGGACCAGGTTGGGGTTCTCGATGATGGTTCTCCTCGGGCGGTGAGTGCGAAATGCGGGATGCGAAACGCGAACGGCAAAATGCACGCGCTGCCGGGCCGGCTAGACCCCCCAGACCACAGGCGCGCCTTCTGCCAGCGCGCGCTCCATGAGCTCGAGCATCGGCACTGCACGCTGACCGAATCCGACGCGCTCGTCGTGCTCGTCATCCTCGCCGGCCGCTGCTTTGCCTGCTTTGCCTGAGTCTGCGACCGCCGTGAGCGGCTTGGCCTTGTCGGCCGCAATGGCCGCCCGGACGCTGTCGATGGCGGCCGGAAGCTGTTCCACCGTGATGATCCCGGTGGCCGCATCCGGGGCCTTGCCGACGCAGCGCAGGAAATCCTGCGCGGCAGTGTCGAACATCAGCACATCGTTGCTTGCAGTGGACTTGAACGTGATCATCATGGCGGCTTGCCTCCTGAATGACGGGCGCCCCCCGCCGCCTGCTGCGGGTCGGGGGGCGCAGGGTTCTCGATATGCGCTCAGTGGGCATCCCTGTGCTGCTGGGTGCCGTAATACGTATGGATCGTGCTCGACCAGGCGGGGTCCGCCATGTTCGGCCACTTGCCCTTGTCGAAGCCGGGCGCCTCGCTCAGGCGCTCCCGGTCGACGTTCAGCACGAAACGCTTGTTCTCGGTGTCGAGCTTGAGGGCGCTCCAGGGTACGGCGAAGAGCTTCTCGCCCATCCCCAGGAATCCGCCGAAGGACAGCACGGCGTATGACACGCGGCCGGTCTGCACTTCCAGCATGATCTCCTTGATTTCGCCCACGTTCTCGTCGTTGTGGTTCACCACCTCGTTGCCGATCAAGGTGTCTGCGCCCATCAGGTGCGGACCCGGTCCGGTTTCCATGTCGGGCCCCAGCGTGACCGGGGCGTTGGCCTTGTACATACCGTAGTTGTCGCGTTCTTCGTAATTCATGCCAGCTCCTGATAGTGCATGGGGTCGGTCGGCGTGGGGTCAGGGGGTCTTCTTGACCGCGTCCTTGATGTCTTCCTTCAGGTCGCCGTAGTCGGCCTGGACCTCGCCGACCGCCTGGTCGATCTTGCCTTCTGCTTCCAGGCTTTCATTGCCGACCACCTTGCCGGTGATTTCCTTCACCTTGCCGGTCGCTTCCTTCACCCGGCCCTTGACTTGATCCTTGTTCATGCTCGTCTCCTTCTTGCTGGATTGGCCTTTCGGCGCCGCTGCACGGACGGTGTCCGGTAGCGGGTTTGTTCAGGATGTGCGCATGACCGAGGGCGGTCTGTACGTCAGGGCACATAAGCCGCGGTGGAAACTGCCGGGCTTGTCTTCGGCGCCTGCGTGCGCCGTCGAACAGATGCATGCCGAGATAAGGATTAAACGTTCCACCAGACACGCGTCACGCTGAGGGCCTTTGCCCAAGGCGCACACCGAATGGCGGTATCAGGAGCAGAGGGGCGGCATGGTGGGGCTACAGGTGCACGATCCGCGCCAGAACCTGATTCTGGCGGCGCTTCCAGAGCGCGACTACGCGCGGCTGGTGGGGGAACTCGAGCGCGTCACCCTGGTGCCGGGGGCGCTTCTCCATGCAGCCGGTGCGCCCTTCGAGTTCGCGTACTTTCCCACCACCGCCATCGTGGCGCTGATCCTTGCCAACGACAGCGGCGCGTCGGCCGAACTGGCGATGACCGGCAAGGACGGCCTGGTCGGCATTCCGCTCGTGCTTGGAGGCGTGAGCACGCGCTTTGCGATGATGGTGCAGAGCGGGGGCGAGGCCTGGCGCCTGCCTGCCGAGGTGATGTGCCGGGAACGGGACCGGGGCGGAAGTCTGCAGCGCCTGTCGCTGTGCTATGCCCAGGCGCTGATGACGCAGATGGCACACAGCATCGTCTGCAATCGCCACCACCTGGTCGATCGACAACTGTGCCGGTGGCTGTTGTCGAGCCTCGACCTATTGCCGGGCAATCAGGTCGATGTCACCCAGGAGGTGATCGCGCACATGCTCGGCGTGCGCCGCGAGGCGGTCACCGAGGCGGCGGGCAAGCTGCAGGCCGAAGGCCTGATCCGCTACCGGCGCGGACACATCACGGTGAATGATCGCGCCGGCCTCGAGGCGCGCGCCTGCGAGTGTTACCGCGCGGTGCGCACGGAGTGCGAGCGCCTGTTCGAGGCTCAGGCCGCCTCGAAATGCTCCAGCATCAACTGCACGCTGGATACGCCGCGGAACTCGTTGATGCCCAGGCGGTAGGCCGCGTGGATCTGCTCCGGGGCGCCGCCGGCATGGTTGAACTGGATCGCCTCGTAGCGCGAGGCGTTGCGGCACAGGTCGAGCTTGAGGTGCTTGTCCTTCAGCAGGCGCTGGCGCTCGACGCGGAACACGTCGTCGAACACCGGCGCGGGGAATCCCTGGCCCCAGATCTCGTTGTCGAGCAGGCGCACGGCGTCGAGCGCGAAGTAGCCGGATTCGAGGCTGCCGTCGGTGTCGATGCGGTGCTCGAGCTGGGCGGGCTCCAGCAGCTCGCCGACCACCTCCTCGAAGGCGCGGTCGAAGCGCGCGAGCTCCGATTCGCGAATGGTGAGGCCGGCGGCCATGGCGTGGCCGCCGAAACGCACGATCAGGTCCGGGTGGCGCTTGGTGACGAGGTCGAGCGCATCGCGCAGGTGCAGGCCGGGGATCGAGCGCCCGGAGCCCTTGAGTTCGCCGTCGCTGGCGCGCGCAAAGGCGATGGTCGGGCGGTGCAGGCGTTCCTTGATGCGGCCGGCGACGATGCCGATCACGCCCTGGTGCCAGTCGGGCTCGAACAGCGCGACGGTGGCGCGGTTGCCCGCATCGAACCCGTCCAGCCGGGCGAGCGCCTCTTCCTGCATGCCGGCTTCGATGCTGCGCCGTTCGCGGTTGAGCTTGTCGAGCTCCTGGGCGATGTTCATCGCGCGCCCGGCGTCGTCGGTGATCAGGCATTCGATGCCCAGGCTCATGTCCGACAGCCGGCCGGCGGCGTTGAGCCGCGGGCCGATCATGAAGCCGAGGTCGGTGGTGCTGGCGCGCGCCGGGTCGCGACCGGCCACCGCGAACAGCGCGCGGATGCCCGGCTGCAGGCGCCCGGCGCGCATGCGGGTGAGCCCCTGGGCGACCAGGATGCGGTTGTTGCGGTCGAGCTTGACCACGTCGGCCACGGTGCCGAGCGCGACCAGGTCGAGCAGGTCGGCGAGGTTGGGCTCCTTGGCGCCGGCAAAGGCGCCGCGTTCGCGCAATTCGGCGCGTAGCGCGAGCATGGTGTAGAACATCGCGCCCACGCCGGCCAGCGCCTTGCTCGGGAAGTCGCAGCCGGGCTGGTTGGGGTTCACGATCACGTCGGCCTCGGGCAGCACGTCGCCCGGCAGGTGGTGGTCGGTGATCACCGTGGCCATGCCGTGGGCGCGCGCGGCGGCGATGCCTTCGACGCTGGCGATGCCGTTGTCGACGGTGATCAGCACGTCGGGCTCCAGGCGCGCCGCGATCTCCACCATGGCCGGGGTGAGCCCGTAGCCCAGCGTCACGCGATCCGGCACCAGGTAGTGGACGTCGGCGCCGAAGGCGCGCAGCGCGCGCATGCCGACCGCGCACGCGGTGGCGCCGTCGCAGTCGTAGTCGGCGACGATGACCATGCGCGCGCCGGCCTCGATCGCGTCGGCGAGCAGGATCGCGGCCTCGGTCGTGCCGGTGAGCGCCTCGGGCGGCAGCAGGTTCTTCAGGCTGGTGTCGAGCTCGTCGGCGCGCTTGATGCCGCGCGCGGCGTAGAGGCGGGCGAGCAGCGGGTGCAGGCCGGCATCGGCGAGGCGGTTGAAGGCTTGCTGGGGGATGGCGCGGGACTGGATGCGGGTCATCGGTCTTGTGGCGGGTTCATGCGGGGCGGGGCGTCGGGCGACTGCACCGGCGCCGGGGCGATCGACTTCAGCAGCGCGTCGAAGGCGTAGGGCTTGCGCCAGAACTTCCAGCGTTCGCGGGCACGCACTTCGAGCTGCAGTGTGCCGCGGTCGCCGGGGGCGAGCAGACGCAGCGTATCCACCCGGCCGCGCTGTACGGCGTCGGCGAGCGGGGCGAACCAGTCGCGCTCGAGCGCCTCGAGGCCGCGGCGCCAGGTGTCGAGGTCGAGCTGCTGGGCGGGTTTGCGCAGCGCATCGAGCACGACCAGGGTGTCCTGCTTGAGCGCCGAACCCGGGTCCGGCGCGCCGACCGCCACCCCGGCGGCGCGCGCGAGCCCGATGCTGATCGGATCGGTGGCCTGGACCTGGCGCGCGGGCGCCTGCGGCGGCGTCTCGAGCGCCCCTGCGCCCCAGAACCACACGCTGTTGACCGCGCGTCGGCCGGCGTCTTCGCGGGCACGGCTGCGCGCGTGGTTGTGCAGCACGATCTGCGCCTCGTTCATGGTGCGCTGCCACAGGCGGGCGTCGTCGCCCTCGGGCAGGAAGTGCTTGACCGGGCGCCCGGTGACGTCGTCCAGCGGGTACAGCGTGACCGCGGTCGGCCGGTTCAGTCGCAGGTACCAGCGCGTGGGCGTGCACGCCTCGAAGCATCCGAGGTCGGCGAACATGCCGTTGAGCTCGGCGACCAGCTCGGCGCTCTCCGCCGCGTCCACCTCTTCGTCCGGAAACGCCTGCAGCAGCAGGTGTTCGCGGGCGAACGACAGGTTCACCGGATCCGCGCACAACCAGTGGATGCCGGGCTCGGGGGAAGGCGCATCGGCCTCGCCCAGGCGGCGCAGCATCGCCAGCGGCAGGGTGTCGCCGTGCACGCCGAAAAGGCGCGCGAGCTGGCGGTCATAGGGCTCGAAGGCCGTCACCTGCCGTCGCCCGCGGCCGAGCAGGGTCGCCAGCCCGTCGAGCGCGAGTCCGGAGGCCGGGCCGAGCAGGGTGGCGACAGGCCATAGCAGGCCGGGGATCAGGAGCTGGATCTGCATCGGGAACGTATCGTCGGAAGCGCGCGAGTCTAGCACGCGCGTCCGCACGGACCTGTTGTGCGAATCCCCGCCGAAGCAGGTGCGATCGCTTGACAGATCGAGCTTGGAAGGATTCAATTGATTCATATCCTGCAATCAGGTGATCGATATGTCCGCCATCAAGCCAGCCCCTTCCACGCGTGAGCCCGCTGTCGCCTACGCCGCCCGCGGCGTGTCGGGCGGGGCCAGCATCGAGCACTATCTGCATGCGGTTTCCGCGCTCGAGCGCGACCACATGGTGCGCGAAGGCTTCGAGCCCGGCTCGCTCGATGCCTTTGCTCACCGCTTCGGTCGCAGCGGGCGCAGCCTGGCGCAGTTGCTGGGCGTGGCGCCGGCGACCTACGACCGCCGCGTGCGCGAGGGCAAGCCGCTGTCGCAGGACGACTCCGACCGCGTCGCCCGTCTCATCGATGTCGAGCGCGCGGCCACGCGCGTGTTCGGCGATGACGCGTCCGCGCGCGAGTGGCTCGCAACACCGGTCCCCGTCCTCGGTGGTGCGGTCCCGATCGAGCTGATCGCGACCACGCCCGGACACCAGGCGGTCATGAACGCCCTGCGTCGCATCATGGCGGGTACCGCCGCCTGATGGCTGCGCGAACGGCCACCTTGTGGCGCCTGGCGCAGGACTGGATCGACCTAGACACCGGCGCCGTGTTGTGCGCGGCGGAGGACTTCAGTTGTGCCGGCCGTGGTGCCGCCGCCGTGGGCGGGCGCTGGAACAGCGTCGGGTCGATGGTCATCTACCTTGCCGACAGTCTTGCCCTCGCCCAGCTCGAGAAACGCGTCCACACGCCGATGCGTCCGCCGCGCGACATGGTGGCGGTGGAAGTGAGCCTGCCGGCAGCAGCGCTCGAAGCGGCAGAGGCGCCGGTCCTGCCGCCAGGCTGGAATGCAGACAACGTGGACTGGTCGGTCGGGCGCACCGCCAGCCAGGCGATCGGAGACGCCTGGCTGGCAGAGGGCGCCGCGCTGTTGCTGCGCGTGCCCTCGGTGGTGGTGCCGGCAGGCTGGAACTACCTGCTCAATCCTGCGCATGCGCATGCACGCAAGGTGCGTACCCGGCGCATGGTGTATCGGGCCGATCCGCGACTGTGGTGAGCGCCGCGGGCGGCGGCGGGTCCGTCGCCGCCGGGGGGCACTCGGGCCGCCTTGCGGAGGTCGAAGGTGGCAAAGGAACTTGCGCGGAGACCACCATGACACCCGAGACCGTTGCCACCCTGATCGCGGAGATCGAGGCCGGAGATCCGCTCAATTTTGCCGGCCTCTCGGTCGACGCCGATAGCGCTCGCCTGCTGATGGCCGCGCACTTCTGCGACATCGATCGCCAGCTTGTCGAGCTCGGGCTGGGGCCGGATCAGCGCCTGGAGATGATGGCCGCGATCGCGGCGCATTCGATGGTGGAGAACATGCTGCTCCATGTATCGCGGCTGCGCGGCGCGAGTGACGTCGCCGACTTCCGGGCCTGGATGCAGCGTCACGGCATCACTGGCAGCTAGCGCGTCCGCGGTGGAACACCTGCCGCGCGGCCGCCCCGCGCGCCGCGGCAGCGGTGCCCGGCGCCGACGGCGGGGGTGGGCAACCGGGTCGAGGATCGCACCGCCGGGTCGATCCGGGACGCTTCCCATCTGGCTCGCGAATCGTCCCCCACCGGACTACGCTGAAAGGAGTCGAGGCGTGCGATCGCCGGGTTCGGCGCCGCGTCCAGTCCGTCGGGAGAGTGGCGATGGCATGTGTTCCGGGTTTTGACTACGACTTGTTCGTCAGCTACGCGCACATCGACGACGCGCCCGACGTCGGTCAGTCGATCGGCTGGGTCACCACCCTCAAGGACAATCTCAAGACGCGCATCGACCGCCGCCTGGGCATCCGCTCGAACATCTGGATGGACCAGCGCCTGGTCGCCGAGTCGCAACTGAGCGCGCCGATCATGGATGGGCTGCAGCGCTCGGCCGGGCTGCTGGTGGTGCTGTCGCGTGCCTATCTGAACTCGCCCTGGTGCGCGCGCGAGCGCGGCGGCTTCCTCGACGGGCTGCAGGATCGGCGCAGCCTGCGCCGGCCGTTGTTCATCGTCGAGTGCGACGATCTCGAGCACGAGCGCCTGCCCGACGCCTTCGGCGACCTGCTGCGGGTGCGCTTCTGGCAGCGCGCGACCGAGGGCGCGGCGCCCCAGCGCCTCGGTGATCCGCTGCCGACGCTGGAGGACCGCCACTACTGGGCGCGGCTCAACGACCTGGCGTTCAAGGTCGCCGAGGGCTTGGCGCGGCTTCAGGGCGCGCCGGCCGATCCCGCCCTGACCGCCGCCTTGCCGGACACGGCCAGGCCGGCGGTCTTCCTCGCCGAGGTCGGTGACGACCTGATGGACGAGTACGAGCGCCTGCAGCGCAGCTTCGAGCAGGCCGGCGTCGTGGTGCTGCCCGAGCGGGCCTACCCGCGCACCGATGCCGACAGTTTCGCCGCGGCGATGAGCGAGGATCTGCGCCGCTGCAAGCTGTTCGTGCAGTTGCTGGGCGAATACCCGGGGCGCGTGCGCGGCTGGGAGGTTTCGCTGTCGGCGCTGCAGTACCAGGTTGCGCAGCGCGCCGGCGTGCCGCTGCGGCGCTGGCGGCGCTTCGGCCTTGGCGAGGACGACGTCCGCGACGCAACCCACCGCCAGTCGGTGTTCGCTGCCGACGTGGTCAATGAGGGCATCGAGGTGTTCGCCGCCGGGGTGCTGGCCGCGCTGCGCCAGACGGCGGCCGCTTCGCCCGCGGCCACGGGCGAGCTGCTCGTGTTCGTCAATCACGACCGCGACGATGGCCGTGTGGCGGCCGAGCTGTGCGACTTCTTCGATGCGCAGGGCCTGGGCTTCCTGCGCCCCGAGCCGCAGGACAGCGCCGAGGCGATGCGCGCCGACCTCGAGGACAACCTGCGCCTGTGCGACGGCCTGGTGGTGGTGTATGGCTGCACGCAGCCGGTGTGGGTGCGCCAGCAACTGAAGGAGACGCTCAAGATCAAGAGCGTGCGCGAGCGTCCCCTCGGGCGCGTGGTGCTGTGCGAGGCCGAGCCCGACGAGGCCAAGGCCGACCCCGGCATCAAGCTGCCCAACCAGCGCGTCATCGACTGCCGCCGCGGCATCGACGCCCGCGCCCAGCGGGCGCTCGCCGAGTTCGTCCGCGACCTGCGGGGTGCTGCGCCATGAGCAGCGCCATGCCCGACGCACTGCCGGTCTCGCCCTATCCCGGGCTGCGCCCGTTCAGCGAGGACGAGGCGGAGCTCTTCTTCGGCCGCGAGGCGCAGACCGACCAGCTCCTCGACCGCCTGCGCCGCACACGCTTTCTGGCCATCGTCGGACCCTCGGGCTGCGGCAAGTCCTCGCTGGTGCGCGCCGGCATGATCGCCGCGCTGCAGACCGGCCTCATGGCCGACGCCGGCGCGCACTGGCGCATCGCCCAGATGCGGCCCGGCGCGCGCCCGCTGTGGCGGCTGGCGAATGCGCTGGCGGCCCCCGCGGCGCTCGACATCGAAGCTGGCGGCGGGCCGTCCGCGCTCGCCTTCGCCGATGCCACGCTGCGCCGTGGCCCGCTGGGGCTGGTGGAACTGCTGCAGGAGCGCTGGCTGCCCGCGGGCGCCAACCTGCTGCTGCTGGTCGACCAGTTCGAGGAGATCTTCCGCTTTCGCCAGGAGGGCAGCGCGGACGAGGCCGACGCCTTCGTCGCCCTGTTGCTGGCGTCGGCGGCACAGGCTGCGTTTCCGATCTACGTGGTACTGACGATGCGCTCGGACTTCCTCGGCGACTGTGCGCTGTTCCACGGCCTGCCCGAGGCGATCAACGACGGCCAGTACCTGACGCCGCGCATGACGCGCGAACAGACGCGCAGCGCGATCGTCGGCCCGGCGCGGGTGTTCGACGCCGACGTCGAGGCCGCGCTGGTGACGCATCTGCTCAACGAGATCGGCGCCGACCCGGACCAGCTGCCGCTGCTGCAGCACGCGCTGATGCGCATGTGGCAGCACATGCAGGCGCGCTGCGGCAGCGTGCCAGGGCAGGGGGCTGCGCGGCTGACGATGGCCGACTATGCCGCCGTCGGCTCGATCGCGAGGGCACTCTCGGCCCATGCCGACCAGGTGTTCGACACCCTCGATCCGGCCGGTCAGCGCATCGCCGAGCGCATGTTCCGCCGCCTCACTCACCGCGCCACCGGCAAGCGCGACACCCGTCGCCCGGCGCGTCTCGACGACGTGGCCGCGGTGGCGGAGGTGGCCGAGCCGGACCTGATCACGGTGGTCGAGGCCTTCCGCCGCCCCGACCGCAGCTTCGTCACCCCGCCCGCGGGTGTCGCGCTGGGCGCCGACACCGTCCTCGACATCGGCCACGAGAGCCTGATCCGGCGCTGGGACCGGCTCAACGCCTGGGTCGATGCCGAGGCGCGGTCAGCCGACGTCTATTTCCGCCTGAAGGACGCGGCGCAGCGCGAGCAGGCCGGGCGCGCGGCACTGTGGCGCTCGCCCGAGCTCGAGGAGGGGCTGGCCTGGCGCGCGCAGGAGGCGCCCAACGCGGCGTGGGCGCGGCGCTACGGCAGCGCCGAGGACTTCGCGCTGGCGATGCGCTTCCTCGAGCGCAGCGCCGAACAGCAGCGCGCGGAACGCGAACTCGCCGAGCAGGCACGGCAGGCGCAGGAGGACGCCGAACGGCAGCGCCGCGAGGAGCGCGAGAAATGGGTGCAGGCGCAGTTGCGCGCCGGGCGGCGTTTCCGTCTGCTGGCGCTGGGCATGGGCGCGCTGGCGGTGGTCGCCCTGGTGCTGCTGTATGCCGCCGTCGACTCGACCCGGCGCGCCGACGCCGAGCGCGCCAATGCCGAAGCACAGGCCGCACTGGCGCTGGCGCGGCAGCTCAACGTGTCGGCCGAGGTGGCCGCCGACGCCTCCATGCGCGGGCTGGAACGCAGCCTGTTGCTGACGCTGGAATCGCTGCACACGCGGTGGACGCCGGAAGGCCATGCGGCGCTCCTTGGGCGCATCGACCTGCTGCCGGAGGCGCCGCGCCGGACGTGGTCGCTGCAGGCGGGGCGGATCGCCGGGCTGGCCCCCGGCCCGGAGCTGCGCTGGCTGGCCGTCGCTGCCGAGGGCGGCACCTTCGTGCTGCAGGCGGACCCCGCTGCCGAGCCGATCAAACTGAACGCATCCCACCACGCCGAGGTGGCGACGCTGGCCGCCAGCCCTGATGGACGCTGGCTCGCCGCACGCTGCGACGTCGAGGTCTGCCTGTACGACACGCGCGACTGGCAGGCGGTCCGTCGCCTGCCGATCCCGCGCCCGGCGCGCAGCTTCCTGCGCGTCAGCCCCGATGGCCGCACGCTGGCGGCGGTGAGCTTCCGGCCGGCGGTGATGGCGCTGTACGACACCACGACCTGGCGCGAGCGCGTCGCGGTGTCGATGGACGAGGCGCCCGCCTGGGTGCTGCAGTTCAGCCCCGACGGGCAGCGGATCGCCACCTCGGGCAGCGACCGCCTCGGCCTGTGGCGCACCGACGGCCTGCAGCCGCTGGCCTCGCTCGAGATCATCAATTCCTGGGGCGACCCGCTCGCTTTCGCCCCCGACGGGCGTTCGCTCGCGGTGCAGGGCGAAGGCAATACGCTGCAACTGGTCGACATCAGTACGGGCGCGGACGGCACGGCGATGCTCGCCATCGACCGCGAGCGGCGCATGCTGCGGGCCTCGTCACGCGGCCCCGCAGCGTTCAGCACCGACGGGCGCCATGTCGCCGTCACCCAGCCCGGCCACGATGCGGTGCGCGTCGGCGACGTCGACGGCGGCGGCGAGCGCACCCGCATTCCGCGTGCCGGCGGCGCGCTCGCCTTCCTTGCCGAGGGCAGGCTGCTGGTCGGCAATCTCGACGGCACGGTGGATGAATGGCAGGCGATCGAGAAGGCGGTGCGCAGGCTGCCGCACGACGCCGCCGTCCGCGCCGTCGCCTTCGGTGCCGACGATCGGGGACTCGCCACCGCCAGCGGCACGACGCTGCGCGTGTTCGACACCGCGGACTGGAGCGAAGCGGCGCGCATCGCGCTGCCGACCGCGCCTGAAGGCCTCGCCATCAGCCCGGATGGCCGCTGGATCGCCGCGATCGCAGAGGACGGGCTGCAACTGATCGACACCACGACCGAGCCCTGGCAAACGATCGGCCCGCTGCCGCACGAAGGCGGGATCCACACCGTCGCCTTCAGCCCCGACGGCCAGGCCGTGGCGACGACCACTGCGGCCTCGTTCGCGCGCGGCGTCGGCTTCACCCGGCCCACCACGCGCCGCGTGTGGTCGCTGGCGGGCGGCCGCGAGCTGGGCTGGATGTTCGATGTCGAGCACGACCGCAAGGGACCCTATGCCAGCTTCGCGGTTGCGCAGGAATCCCTCGACAAGCTCGGCGCGACCGCAGGCGGCGACGCCAGCCTCGCCGCACAGGCGGCATCCTGGCCGGCGGGCTACACCGCCGACCGCGAGGCCAGCGCACCCGATCGCCCCTGGCTCAGGTCGCTGACCGTGCGCAAGACCGCGCTCGTCAGCAGCGCCATCGAGCGCGCCGCGCGCGCACAGGTCGGCCGCTTCGCCGATGCGTCCTTCAGCAGCGATGGTCGCTGGCTGGCGACGGCCGGCGAGGACGGCAATGTCCGGCTGTGGCACCTCGCGCCCGACGATCTGGTCGCTGACGCCTGCGCCCGTCTCACGCGCAACCTGCGCTGCGAGGAGTGGAGCGAGATCCTGCCCGACAAGCCCTACCGCAAGACCTGCCCCGCGCTACCCGATCCGCCGGACATAGGTGCATGCGCTGCTGCTCCCATGGCGCGTTGAGCCAAGGCGCCGCGCCGTGGAGCGTAGCGGTGCCGGAAGGCCTGAGACGGAGGCGCGGAAAGTCCAGCTTCCCGCCGTCGCCGGTGTTCAGCTCACGCCGTCACGCCGCTGCCTGCCCCGCATGCCGGCCGGGGCGCTCGACCCGGGTCTCGTACGTCAGCTTGCATTCGCCCGCTGCGTCCACCGATTCCAGCCTCACGGTGAATCCCCACAGCCGGGCGATGTGCTTCATGACTTCCTCGCTGCTGTCGCCGAGCGGGCGGCGCTGGTGCTGCTGGTGGCGCAGGGTGAGCGAGCGGTCGCCGCGCAGATCGACGTTCCACACCTGGATGTTGGGCTCGCGGCTGCCGAGGTTGTACTGCTCGGAGAGGATCTCGCGCACGCGCCGGTAACCGCTGTCGTCGTGGATGGCCGAGACCTGCAGCTTGTCCTCGCGATCGTCGTCGAGCACCGCGAACAGGCGAAAGTCGCGCATGACCTTGGGCGACAGGTACTGGGCGATGAAGCTCTCGTCCTTGAAATTGCGCATCGCGAAGTCGAAGGTTTCCAGCCAGTCGCTGCCGGCGATCTCGGGGAACCAGCGCCGGTCCTCGTCGTCCGGGGCCTCGCAGATGCGACGGATGTCCTGCCACATCGCGAAGCCGAGCGCGTAGGGGTTCAGCCCGTTGTACCAGCGGCTGTTGTAGGGCGGCTGATGGACCACGCTGGTGTGCGACTGCAGGAACTCGAGCATGAAGCTGTCGGCCAGCAGGCCTTCGTCGTACAGGGTATTGAGCAGGGTGTAGTGCCAGAACGTGGCCCAGCCCTCGTTCATGACCTGGGTCTGGCGCTGGGGGAAGAAGTACTGCGCGACCTTGCGCACGATGCGCACCACCTCGCGCTGCCAGGGCTCGAGCAGCGGCGCGTGCTTCTCGATGAAGTAGAGCAGGTTCTCCTCCGGCTCGGCTGGGAAGCGCGCACCCGGCGCGCGGCTGTCCGCGCGCGCATCCTGGCCGGGCAGCGTGCGCCACAGGTCGTTGACCTGGCTCTGCAGGTAGTCCTCGCGCTCCTTCTGGCGCAGCTTCTCCTGCGCCAGCGACAGCTTGGCCGGTCGCTTGTAGCGATCGACGCCGAGGTTCATCAGCGCGTGGCAGGAGTCGAGCAGCAGTTCCACTGCCTCCTCGCCGTAGCGCTCCTCGCACTGGCTGATGTAGTTCCGCGCGAACACCAGGTAGTCGATGATGGCGTCGGCGTTGGTCCAGGTGCGGAACAGGTAGTTGCCCTTGAAGAAGCTGTTGTGGCCGTAGGCGGCGTGCGCGATCACCAGGCCCTGCATGGTCAGCGTGTTCTCCTCCATCAGG
>JAANMY010003285.1_pt1 | contig 13599 bp, 7 predicted proteins | sample 7279691 | NCBI WGS metagenome assembly JAANMY01 (sample SAMN14094543, study PRJNA606508) | bioreactor metagenome | isolation source: A lab-scale SPAN reactor treating ammonium-rich wastewater day 388 | place: Ireland: Galway | collected 2018-02-07
GAACGCGCCGCCGCCGTGGCGGGCCATGCCGCCGTAGGTGTCGACGATGATCTTGCGGCCGGTCAGGCCGCAGTCGCCCACCGGGCCGCCGATCACGAACTTGCCGGTCGGGTTGATGTGCACCTTGTTCTTCGGCAGCGCTTCCAGCCACTTCTTCGGCAGCACCGGAGCGAGGATGTGCGTACGCACGGCCTCGATCAGGTCCTTCTGCTTGATGTCCGGATCATGCTGGGTGGACAGCACCACCGCATCGAGGCCCAGCACGGTGTTGCCGTCGTAGCGCAGGGTGACCTGCGACTTGGCGTCCGGCCGCAGCCACTTCAGCTTGCCGCTCTTGCGCACCTTGGCCTGCTGTTCCACCAGCCGGTGGCTGTAGTACAGCGGGGCCGGCATGAACTCCGGTGCTTCGTTGCAGGCGTAGCCGAACATCAGGCCCTGGTCGCCGGCGCCCTGGTCTTCCGGCTTCTTGCGGTCCACGCCCTGGTTGATGTCGGGCGACTGCTTGCCGAGCATGTTGATGATGGCGCAGGTGTGGCCGTCGAAGCCGACGCTGGAATTGTCGTAGCCGATGCCGTTGATGACCTGGCGCGCCAGCGCCTCGATGTCCACCCACGCGCTGGTGGTGACTTCGCCGGCCACGATGGCGGCACCGGTCTTCACCAGCGTCTCGCAGGCCACGCGCGCCTGCTTGTCCTGGGCCAGGATCGCGTCCAGCACCGCATCGGAAATCTGGTCGGCGATCTTGTCCGGATGGCCTTCGGAGACCGATTCGGAGGTGAACAGGTAGCTGGACATGGGCTTTATATCCTTGCATTCGGATGAAAAGATGGGCGCGCATGATACAGCGGCGCGGCCGGATGTGCATCCTGCCCTGTTTCCGCTGCCGGCGGTGTTTGGCCGACATTAAGCCTGCCGTCACGCTCGGGTAACCCGCGTGAAACCGGGCTGTCCCGGTTGCCGCGCAGGCTGTCGGCCAACCAGGCCGATACCGCCCCGCGATGATCCAGCTCGAACAGCGCCTGCAGCAGCGTTTCCCGCACTGGTTCCGCGGCCGCCGGGCGGTATTGGCCAGGCCGCTGTTGCGCGGCATCGCGCGCTGGTCGCGGCTGGACGAGATCGATGCTTTCCTCGCCGCCAACCGGCATGTGCGCGGCTTCGACTTCGTCGCCGCGGCGATGCGCCATCTGGGGGCGGGGTACGTGACCAGCGATGCGGACCGGGCGCGGATCCCGGCGCATGGGCGGCTGCTGATCGTCGCCAACCATCCTTCCGGGGCGCTGGATGCGCTGGCGCTGCTGGACCTGGTGGGGCAGGTGCGGCGCGACGTGCGCATCGTCGCCAACGATTTCCTGTCCGCGCTGGGCGGGCTGGGCGAGCTGCTGCTGCCGGTGCGCATCCTCGGCGGGCGACCGGCGCCGGACAGCCTGCGCGCGATCCGCGCGGCGCTGGGGCGCGGCGAATGCGTGATCGTGTTCCCGGCCGGTGAGGTCTCGCGCCTGGGCCCGCGCGGGATCCGCGACGGCCGCTGGCGGCGCGGCTTCCTGCGCTTCGCCCGCGCCTGCGCTGCGCCGGTGCTGCCGGTGCGCATCGATGCGCGCAATTCGATGCTGTTCTACGGGGCCTCGGCGCTGTTCAAGCCGGTGGGCACGGCGCTGCTGGCGCGCGAGATGTTCGCCCGCCGCGCGCGCCGGGTGCTGCTGCGGGTGGGGACGCCACGCGCGATCCCGGCCGATGCCGGCGACGAGGCGCTGCTGCGGGATATCCGCCGTGAGCTCTATGCGTTGGGCACCCGCCGGCAGTGCGACGGGCCGGCGGGCAGCGGCCCCGAGCCGGTGGCCGCGGCCGCCGACCCGGCGCTGGTCGGCGCGGCCGTGGCCGGGCTGCGCCTGCTCGGCCGGACCAGCGACGGCAAGCAAATCCGGGTCGGCACCCTGGCAGTGGACTCGCCGCTGCTGCACGAGATCGGTCGGCTGCGCGAGCTGACTTTCCGCGCGGTGGGCGAAGGCACCGGCCGCCGCCTCGACCTAGACGCCTGGGACAGCTGGTACGAACACATCTTGCTGTGGGACGAGGCCGCGGCGAAGATCGCCGGCGCCTACCGCATCGCCCGCGGCGCGCCGGTACTGGCCGCGCACGGCCTGCGCGGGCTCTACACCGCCAGTCTGTTCGACTACGGCGAGGACGCGCTGGCGCGGATCGCCCAGGGCATGGAGCTGGGCCGCAGTTTCGTGGCGCAGGACTACTGGGGCAGCCGCAGCATCGATTACCTCTGGCAGGGCATCGGCGCCTACCTGCGCGCGCATCCGCGGGTGCGCTACCTGTTCGGCGCGGTCTCGATCAGCGCCGCACTGCCGGCGGCGGCGCGTGCGCAGATCGTCGCCCACTACGCGCATTGGCATGGCGGCCCGCAGGGCGATGCGGTGTCACGCCGACCATTCCACTACGAGGCCGCAGACCCCGGCGATGCCGCGCTGGACGCCGACACCGCCTTCCGCGTGCTGAAGGCCAACCTCGATGCGTTGGGTGCGCAGGTGCCGATGCTCTACAAGCAATACGTCGAACTGTGCGAACCGGGCGGCGCGCGCTTCCTCGCCTTCGGCGTCGATCCCGATTTCAGCGACTCCGTGGACGGCCTGATCGAAGTGGATATCCAGCGGATGCGGCCGAAGAAGCGCCAACGCTATCTCGGTGCGGCGAATCCCACATCCGCGTCGATGGCCGCTACGGCTGGCGCGGGCGGCTAGGTGGACGCCGCCGGCCGCAGCGGCAGGCGCGCACGCCCCGCAACGACGGTGGTCCGCGCGGTGCCGCCGCCGGCTTCGCGGCGCGCGGTCTTCATTTCGGACGTGCACCTGGGGGCGCGCCATTGCCACGCGGTCGAGCTGGCCGATTTCCTCGCCGGACTGCGCTGCGAGCGGCTGTACCTGGTGGGCGATATCGTCGACCTGTGGTGGATGGCGCAGCGGCGCGCCAGCTGGGGCGCCGCGCACAACCGCGTGGTGGAAGCGCTGCATGCGCTGCACCGGCGCGGCACCGAGCTGGTCTACATCCCGGGAAACTACGACCGCCCGATCCGCCGCTTCTGCGGGCTGGCGCTGCCGGCGATGCGGGTACGCCGCCGCGCGGTCCACGTCACCGCCGACGGCCGCCGCCTGCTGGTGACGCATGGCGACGACTACGACGCGGTGACGCACTTCGGCAGCCTGCAGGAAAAATTCGGCGACTGGCTTTACTACCGCATCCTCACCGGCAACCAGTGGCTGAACGCCCTGCGCGGACGGCTCGGGCTGCGCTACTGGTCGCTGTCGGAGTTCCTGAAATCGAAGAGCGGGGCGGCCGAACGCTACATCGGGCGGTTCGTGCAGGCGGGGCTGGACGACGCGCGCCGGCGCGGGCTGGATGGCGTCGTCTGCGGGCACATCCATCGCGCCGCGCTGTTGCAGCACGATGGCCTGCTTTATGCCAACGACGGTGACTGGGTGGAAAGCCTGAGCGCGCTGGTCGAAGAAGCCGACGGCACCCTGCGGCTGCTGTCGCACCTGGGCCAGGTGCTGGCGGAGATCCCGCCGAAGTTGCCGCCGATGGCCCTGCCGTCGGGTCGGGACAGGGCCGCGGCCGCCTGAGTCGCTGCGCTCAGGCCGCGGCCGGCAGCGCGGGCGAGACGCGGGCGGCCAGCGCGTCGAAGTAATCGCGGGTCAGCCGTAGTTGTTCGTCGGCGCTTTGCGCGCGGTTGACCACCGCGCGGAAGGCCGCGTTCTCCGGCCGGTCCTTCGCATACCAGCCCAGGTGCTTGCGGGCGATGCGCACGCCCATCTCCTCGCCGTAGAACGCGTGCAGGGCTTCGAGGTGGCCCAGCAGGATGTCGCGCACCTGCGCCGGCGCCGGTTCCGGCAGCTGTTCGCCGGTGCGCAGGAAATGCGCGACATGGCCAGGCAGCCACGGCCGGCCCTGCGCGGCGCGGCCGATCATCACCGCGTCGCAGCTGGTCCTGTCCAGCACGAAGGCTGCCTTCTGCGGGGAGTCGATGTCGCCGTTGGCAACCACCGGGATATTCAGCATCGCCTTGACCGCGGCGATGGTGTCGTACTCGGCCTGCCCGGTGTAGTGCTGGTCGCGGGTGCGGCCATGCACGGCCAGCGCGGCAATGCCGGCGTCTTCGGCGATGCGCGCGATTTCCGGCGCGTTCCGGTTGTCCGCGCTCCAGCCGGTGCGGATCTTCAGCGTCACCGGCACGTCCACCGCGGCCACCACCGCCTCGACGATCCGCGCCACCAGCCGCGGGTCGCGCATCAGCGCACTGCCGGCCAGCACGTTGCACACCTTCTTGGCCGGACAGCCCATGTTGATGTCGATGATCTGCGCGCCGTGGTCGACGTTGAAGCGCGCCGCCTCGGCAAGCGCCACCGGGTCGGTGCCGGCGATCTGCACGCTGACGGGCTCCGGCTCGCCGACATGGTCCATCCGCGTGCGCGACTTGCTGGTGTTCCAGAAGCGCGGATCGGAGATGGTCATCTCCGACACCGCAAGGCCAGCGCCCAGGCGCTTGCACAGCAGCCGGAACGGCTTGTCGGTCACGCCCGCCATGGGCGCGAGGATCACCTTCGGGTCGATCAGGTGGGGGCCGATGCGCATGCGCGCATTGTAGTGGGGCCGACCTTTACGCCGCCGCCAGCGCGTCGATCACGTCCTGTCCGTAGCGTTCCAGCTTGGCGGCACCGACGCCGCCGATGCTGGCCAGTGCACCGAGGTCGCGCGGCATCTCCACCGCGATCGCGCGCAGGGTGGCGTCGTGGAAGATCACGTAGGCCGGCAGGTTCTGCGCGCGTGCGGCCTCGGCGCGCCAGCGGCGCAGCGCGGCGAAGCGGGCGGCGGCCTCTTCCGGCAGATCCACCGGCAGCGGCGCGGCGCGTGCCGCGCCGCTGCCGCGCGTGCGCCGGCGTTCCGGCTTCGGCGCTTCCATGCGCAGGTGCAGGCTGCGCTCGCCACGCAGCAGCGGGGTGGCTTCGGCGGTCAGGCGCAGCGCGCCGTGGCTGTCGAGGTCGGCTTCCAGCAGGCCGGCCGCCAGTAGCTGGCGGAACACGCCGCGCCACTGGCGCGCGTCTAGGTCGCGGCCGATGCCATAGGTACTGACGCCATCGTGGCCGAACTGGCGCACCTTGGCGGTGTCGGCGCCGCGCAGCACGTCGATCAGGTGCGCCGCGCCGAAGCGCTGACCGGTGCGGTACACGCAGGAAAGCGCCTTGCGCGCGGCTTCGGTGGCGTCCCAGGTGCGCGGCGGGTCCAGGCAGTTGTCGCAGTTGCCGCAGGCGCCGGCATGTGTCTCGCCGAAGTACGCCAGCAGGGTCTGCCGGCGGCAGCCGGTGGATTCGACATAGCCGATCAGTGCATCCAGCTTGCCGTGCTCCAGCCGCTTGCGTTCGTCGCTGGCATCGCCCTCTTCGATCATCCGCCGCAGCAGCACGGCATCGCCCATGCCGTAGGCCAGCCAGGCCTCGGCCGGGTCGCCATCGCGGCCGGCGCGGCCGGTTTCCTGGTAGTAGCCCTCCAGCGACTTGGGCAGGTCGAGGTGGGCGACGAAGCGCACGTCGGGCTTGTCGATGCCCATTCCGAAGGCGATCGTGGCCACCATCACCACGCCGTCTTCGCGCAGGAACTGCCGCTGGCGCGCGGCGCGCGTGGCCGCATCCAGCCCGGCGTGGTAGGCCAGCGCGGGATAACCTTGCCCGGCCAGCAGCTCGGCGGTGGCATCCACCTTGCGCCGCGACAGGCAGTAGACGATCCCGCTCTCACCGCGATGGCCGTCGAGGAAATTGAACAGCTGGCGGCGGCCGTCGTCGCGTGCCACCGCGCTGTAGCGGATGTTGGGGCGGTCGAACGAGCTGACGAACTGCTCCGCGTCCTGCAGCGCCAGCCGCTCGACGATCTCGCGGCGGGTGGGCGCGTCGGCGGTGGCGGTCAGGGCGATCCGCGGCACTTCCGGCCAACGCTCGTGCAGTAGGGTGAGCTGGCGGTATTCGGGGCGGAAGTCGTGGCCCCATTGCGATACGCAGTGGGCCTCGTCGATCGCGAACAGCGCGATCCGCGCGCGTTCCAGCAGGCCAAGGAAGCGCGGGGTCAGCAGCCGTTCGGGCGCGACGTAGAGCAGGTCCAGCTCGCCCGCGGCGAACTGGCGCTCGACCTGCGCGGCCTCGGCGCCGTCAAGGCTGGAATTGAGGAAGGCGGCGCGCACGCCGAGCTGGCGCAGCGCGTCCACCTGGTCCTGCATCAGTGCGATCAGCGGCGACACCACCACCCCGCAGCCTTCGCGCAGCAGTGCCGGCAGCTGGTAGCACAGCGACTTGCCGCCGCCGGTGGGCATCAGCACCAGTGCGTCGCCGCCCTCGACCACCCGCCGCACGATCTCCTGCTGGCGGCCGCGGAAGGCGTCGTGGCCGAAAATGCGGCGAAGGGTGTCTAGAGCGGGGTCGGACATGGTGCAAGGGTAACAAGCCGGCCGGCGAGGCCGGCTTGTCGGGCCACTCAGGCGTCGTCTTCGGGCGCGTCCGACAGCTGCTTCAGCCGCTCGATTTCGGCGCGGGTCAGCACCGTGACATTGCCGTTGCCTTCCAGCGTGGTGGCGCCGGTCAGCTGCACGCGGCCGTCGGGAAGTTCCCAGCTTGCCATGAGCGTGGGCACCTTTTCCCCGTAGAGGTTGTTGGCCGCGCCACGCTCCAGCGTGGTCGGCGTACCGAATTGCGCCTGCAGCTGCGCGAACACCGCATCCTGGTCGGCACGCCTGGGCACGCCGGCGGAGACGAGTGCGACCTTGCCGTCGTACAGGCTGACCGTGACCCCACCGGCGTCGATGGCGTCCGGTACGGCAAGCTGGCGCAGCGACACTTGGCCTTCCGCAGGCGGCTTGCCGCCGCCGTCCTGTTGCGGCGCCAGCAGCTGCCGCCAGCAGGGCTGGACCGGCGGGTCGTATACCAGGATGCCGCGGCTCATCGCCCGCGTCGGGCACTCGGGCAGCGCCAGTGGCTGGTCCAGCGCGATGCCAAGGTAAGCCAGCCGCGGCGCGGGCCCGCCGGCGGCGGCTGGCGGGCCCGCCGCGAGCGCGGCGATGGCCAGCAGCGCCACGGCTGGCCCGCGCGCCGGAGATGCGCGGTGCGTCACTGCAGCAGCGAACGCAGCATCCACGCGTTCTTCTCGTGGGTCTGCAGGCGCTGGGTCAGCAGGTCGGCGGTCGGGTCGTCGCCGCCGGCATCGGCCACCTTCAACACCTTGCGGGCGGTGCGGCAGACCGCCTCGTTGCCGTCCACCAGCTGCTGCACCATGTCGTGCCAGGCGGGCGCGGCGGTCAGGCCGGGCTCTTCCCGGATGGAGGACAGGCGGACGAATTCGGAATAGCTGCCGGGGGCGTTGAAGCCCAGCGCGCGGATGCGCTCGGCGATCTCGTCCAGCGCGGTCCACTGCTCGGTGTACTGGGTCTCGAACATGGTGTGCAGGGCGTTGAACATCGGCCCGGTCACGTTCCAGTGGAAGTTGTGGGTCTTCAGGTAGAGCGTGTAGCTGTCGGCGAGGAAGTGCGAAAGGCCGTCGGCGATGCCGGCGCGATCCTTGGCGCTGATGCCGATGTCGATGCCGGGGGTGCTGGCGGCCGGTGCCTTGGCCTTCGTGGGCTTGCTGGGGGTCTTGCTCTTGGGCATGGCGGACTCCTTTACACGCTTCGGGGGGAACTTGCGGCGACAATACGCGGATTCTGCGCCTGTCTGCAGGCGAATAAACACGTTGTTGGAACCATGGTGTCTGACGAATCGAACATCAAGCCGGCGAGCGCCGACGCGCTGCATCGGGCCCGCCGCGATATCGATGGCGCGCTGACCCGCGACCGCGGCCGCCTGCTTGGGCTGCTGGCGCGCTGGAAGGCCAAGCCGGGCGACGCGGGCCTGCGCGAAGCCTTCGCGGGCAGGCTGCAAGCATCGATCGCCGAGCGTGAGCGCCGCGTCGCCGCGCTGCCCGTGGCCACGGTCGATGCAACGCTGCCGATCGCCGCGCACGCCGACGAGATCGTGGCATTGATCCGCCGCCACCAGGTGGTGGTGATCGCCGGCGAAACCGGCAGCGGCAAGACCACCCAGCTGCCGAAGTTGTGCCTGCTGGCCGGGCGCGGCGCGGCGGGCATGGTCGGCTGCACCCAGCCGCGCCGGATCGCCGCGCGTTCGGTGGCGCGGCGCGTGGCCGAGGAGCTGCAGGTGCCGCTGGGCGGCGCGGTCGGTTTCCAGGTGCGCTTCAACGATGCGGTCAGCGAGCAGACCGCGATCAAGTTCATGACCGACGGCATCCTGCTGGCGGAAATCCAGAATGACCGCTGGCTGTCGAAGTACGACACCCTGATCATCGACGAGGCGCACGAACGCAGCCTCAACATCGATTTCCTGCTGGGCTACCTGAAGCAGCTGCTGCCGAAGCGGCCCGACCTGAAGCTGGTGGTGACCTCGGCCACCATCGACACCGCCCGTTTCGCTGCGCATTTCGGCGGTGCGCCGGTGGTCGGCGTGGAGGGGCGCGGCTATCCGGTGGAGACCCGCTATCGCCCGCTGGAGGGCGAAGGCGAGGATGGCGGGCAACGCAGCATCATCGACGGCATCGTCGCCGCCTGCGACGAGATCATGCGCGACAAGGGCATCGGCGACACCCTGATCTTCCTGCCCGGCGAGCGCGAGATCCGCGACGCCCATCAGGCGCTGGAGAAGCGCAAGTACCGCCATACCGAGGTGCTGCCGCTGTACGCGCGGCTGTCGGCGAAGGACCAGGACCGCGTGTTCCACCCGGGCCCGCAGCGGCGGATCGTGCTGGCCACCAACGTGGCGGAAACCTCGCTGACCGTCCCGCGCATCCACTACGTGGTCGATCCCGGCGTGGCCCGGGTCAAGCGCTACAGTCCGCGGCAGAAGCTGGACCGCCTGCACATCGAGGACGTCTCGCAGGCCAGCGCCAACCAGCGCGCGGGCCGTTGCGGGCGCATCGCGCCGGGCACTTGTTTCCGCCTGTATTCGGAGGCGGACTACGCCTCGCGGCCGGAATTCACCGACCCGGAGATCCGTCGCGCCGCGCTGGCCGGGGTGATCCTGCGGATGCTGTCACTGGGGCTGGGCGACATCGAGCAGTTTCCGTTCCTGGAGCCGCCGGATTCGCGCGCGGTGGCCGATGGTTGGCAGCAGTTGAACGAACTGGGCGCGGTCGATGCCAATCGCAAGCTGACTGCCATCGGCAAGACCATGGCGAAGCTGCCGGTGGACGTGAAGCTGGCGCGGATGCTGGTGGCCGCGCAGGTGCACGGGGTGGTGCGCGAGATGCTGGTGATCGCCAGCTTCCTCGGCATCCAGGACCCGCGCGAGCGCCCGGCCGATGCCCGCGCCGCCGCCGACGCCGCGCACGCGCAGTTCGCTGACGCGAAATCGGAGTTCGTCGGCATCCTCAAGCTGTGGCATGCCTACCGCGAAGCGCACGAGGCAATGACCCAGTCGCAGCTGCGCAAGTGGGCCGATCGTAATTTCCTCGGCTTCCTGCGCCTGCGCGAGTGGTGGGAGCTGCACCGGCAGCTGAAGCTGCAGTGCGAAGAGCTGTGGCCGGAAAGGGGGTCGGAAAGGGGGTCAGGTTCACTTTCCGCGAAAAGTGAACCTGACCCCCTTTCCGCCGTGCCAGAAGGCGGGATCGGCGCCCAGTCGTATGCGGCGCTGCATCGCGCACTGATTGCCGGCCTGCCCACGCAGATCGGCAATCGTGGCGACCGGGGCGTCTATGACGGCCCGCGCGGGCGCAAGTTCCAGCTGTTCCCCGGCTCGAAGTTGGCGTCGAAGCCGCCGCCGTGGGTGCTGTCGGCCAACCTGCTGGACACCGAGAAGGTCTGGGCGCTGACCAACGCCGCCATTGAGCCGGACTGGGCGATCGTGGAACTGCCGCACCTGCTGGCGCGGCGCCAGCATGATCCGCACTGGTCGCGGGCGCAGGGACGGGTGCTCGGTAGCGAGCAGATTTCGCTGTTCGGGCTGGTGCTGGCACCGAAGCGTCCCATCCATTACGGCGCGCTGTTCCCCGAGGAAAGCCGGGTGATCTTCGTGCGTGAGGCACTGCTGACCGGCGAGATCAACACCCGCAGCGCCTTCCTGGCACGCAACCTGCGCACGCTGGAACTGGCGCAACAGGAAGAAGCCAAGCAGCGCCGGGTCGGCCTGGTGGTGGACGAGGACTGGCAGGCGCGCTGGTATCTGGACCGGCTGCCCGCGCACGTGCACAACGCGCAGGCGCTGGATGCGTGGGTTGGCAAATTGTCGAAGGATGAAAAGGCCGCGCTGGAGTGGTCGCGCGACGACCTGCTGGTGGCCGACCAGAGCGATGCCGCGCGCTTCCCGGCCTACATCGCGCTGGGTGATGCGCGGCTGGCGGTGCAGTACCGCTTCGAGCCCGGCGCGGTGGATGACGGCATGACGGTGGCGGTGCCGCTGCACCTGCTCAACGCACTGGATGCAGCAAAGCTGTCCTGGCTGGCGCCGGGCTTCGTCGAAGACAAGGCGACGGCGCTGATCAAGTCGCTGCCGAAGGCGCTGCGGCGCAACTTCGTGCCGGCGCCGGATTTCGCCCGCGCCTTCGCGGAAGCATTCGCGCAACCGGACGCGGACAGCATCGAAGGCGCGCTGGCGAAGTTCCTGAAGAAGCTCTCCGGCGTGGACGTCTCCGCGCTGGATTTCGACGCTGCCGCCATCGAGCCGCACCTGCGCGCCAACCTGCGCCTGCTGGAGGGCAAGGCGGTGCTGGCCGAATCGCGGGATCTTTCAGAGCTGCGCACCCGCTTCGGTGAACGCGCGGCGCAGGCCTTCGCCCGCCACGCGGCGCAGGGCATGGCGCAAGCCGGCCTGACCGTGTTCCCGGACACGCCGATCCCCGCGTCGGTGCCCGGTGCCGGCGGCGTGCCGGCGTATCCGGCCCTACAGGATGATGGCGAGTCCGTCTCGTTGGCCCTGCACGCCCAGCGCGCGGTGGCCGAGCGCCTGCACCCGCAGGGCGTGCGCCGGCTGCTGGCGATCGCGCTGGCCGACAAGCTGAAGCAGGCGCGCCGGCAGCTCCCGGTGCAGCCGAAGATCTCGCTGCTGTACGCCGCCATCGAGTCGGCCGCGCCGCGACGCGACGGACTCAAGGACGCCGATCGCCTGCGCGCCGACCTGCTGGATGGTGCCTTCGATGCGCTTACCGCCGACGGCCTGCTGGACGTTCGGGATGCCGAAACCTTCGCGCAGCGCCGCGAGGCCATCGCCAAGGCGGTGTTCGGCGAGGCGATGCAGCGGCTCAGGCAGGCGGAAACCATCCTCGGGTTGGTGGCGGAAGTGCGGGCGAAGCTGGAATCGAAGCTGATCGGCTGGGCGCGCGCCAATCTCGACGACATGCAGGCGCAGCTCGATGCGCTGGCCGCGCCGGGCTTCCTGCGCGACGTCCCCGCCGCGGCACTGGCCGAATATCCGCGCTGGCTGAAGGCGATGTCGCTGCGCGCCGAGCGTGCCCAGCGCGACCCGGTGCGCGACCAGCAGCGCATGCTGGAACTGGCGCCATTCACCGCCGCGCTGGCCGCCGCCGATCCTGCCGATCCGGAAGCCCACGCCCTGCGCTGGGAGCTGGAGGAACTGCGGGTGTCGCTGTTCGCGCAGGAACTGGGCGCCAAGGGCGGCATCTCGCCGAAGCGGCTGGCCGCGCGGGTGGAAAAGCTTGGCGCAAGCGGGGGGCGACGATGACTGCTGGCTGCTTCAGGTACCTCCCGCTACTGTAGAACCATGTCCGTTCCCGCCATCGCCACCATCACCTGGGCCGACGCGCTGGCGCGCGTGCCTGCCGAGGCCTTGCCGGCGCCGCTGGCCGTCTGCTGGCGCACGCATGCCGAGGCGGGCGCGCCGATGCGCGACCGCCCGGAAGTGCTGACCGACACCCTGTCGATCCTCGTCTCGCTCAACGCCGACGCCGAGGTGCTGGCCGCCACCTTGCTGGATTCGCTGGTCGATGTGGAGGCGCTGGCGGCGCAGGCGCAGGTGGAGGTGCCGGAGCGCCTGCACGTGCTGCTGGAAGGCCAGCGCGCCGCGAGCCGGGTGTGGGCGCTGCACCGCAGCCACGGCGGAGGCCGCAATCCCGAAGGCATGCGCCGGCTGCTGCTGGCGCTGGTGCGCGACCTGCGCGTGGTGCCGATCGTGCTGGCCCGCCAGCTCTCGCGCATGCGCGCGGCGTGGCGGCTGGCGGCCGACGAGCAGCGTGCGCTGGCGCGGATGACGCGCGACATTCACGCGCCGCTGGCCAACCGGCTCGGCATCTGGCAGCTGAAGTGGGAGCTGGAGGACCTGGCGTTCCGCGTGCTGCAGGCCGAGGACTACCTGCGCATCGCGCAATCGCTGGACGACAACCGCAGCGGCCGCGAGCGCTACATCGAGGCCGTGCGCGCACAGCTGCGCGACGCGGTGGCGTCGCACGGCATCGAAGCCGACGTGGCCGGCCGGCCCAAGCATATCTACAGCATCTGGAAGAAGATGCAGCGCAAGGCGCTGCCGATCGAGGAACTCTACGACCTGCGCGCGCTGCGGGTGCTGGTGGACGACATTCCCACCTGCTATGCGGTGCTGGGACTGGTGCATGCGCTGTGGGTGCCGATCCCCAGCGAATTCGACGACTACATCGCCCGGCCCAAGCCCAATGGCTACCGCTCGTTGCATACCGCGGTGATCGGCCCGGAAGGCAAGACCGTGGAGGTGCAGATCCGCACCCGCGAGATGCACGCGCAGTCCGAGCTCGGCGTGGCCGCGCACTGGCGGTACAAGGAAGGCAGCAGCGCCGGCGGAGCGGCGATGGACAAGCGCATCGCGTGGATGCGCAAGCTGCTGGAGCAGGCCGCGGAGGCGGCGGGCGAAGGCGAAGCCGCGCCGCTGCAGGGCATCGACAGCGAGCTGATCGAAGACCGTGTGTACGCGTTGACGCCCAAGGGCGAAGTGATCGACCTGCCGCAGGGCGGCACCGTGCTCGACTTCGCCTACGCCGTCCACAGCATGGTCGGCCACCGCTGCCGTGGCGCCAAGGTGGATGGCAGGATCGTGCCGCTGACCCAGGTGCTGAAGACCGGCCAGCGCGTCGAGATCCTCACCGGCAAGGAGGCCGCACCGCGCCGCGACTGGCTGCAGCCCAGCGCCGGCTTCCTGTCCAGCAGCCGCTCGCGCGACAAGGTGCGGGCCTGGTTCAACAAGCTCGACCGCGCCCAGAACCTGAAGGAGGGCCGCGAGCTGCTCGAACGCGACCTGCGCCGGATGGGCCTGTTGAACGCCGACCTCACCCCGGTGCTCGCCAGGTTCAACGCGCAGACCGAAGACGACCTGCTGGTGCTGGTGGCGTTGGGTGACGTCGGCCCCAACCAGATCGGCCGCGCGCTGCTGGAACTGGAAAAGGCGGCGCAGGAACCCGAACCGGCGCTGCCCGCGTTGCCGGCCAAGCCGGTGGCGCCCGCTTCACCCGGCGCCGGCGCGGTCACGGTGCAGGGCGTGGACAACCTTCTGGCGCAGGTGGCGCGGTGCTGCCAGCCGCTGCCGGGGGAGGCCA
>JAANMY010003287.1_pt1 | contig 13593 bp, 8 predicted proteins | sample 7279691 | NCBI WGS metagenome assembly JAANMY01 (sample SAMN14094543, study PRJNA606508) | bioreactor metagenome | isolation source: A lab-scale SPAN reactor treating ammonium-rich wastewater day 388 | place: Ireland: Galway | collected 2018-02-07
CGCGATCAGGTGCGGCGTCCAGCCTCCGAAGAAGGTGAGGGCAATGGCCAGCCAGCCTCGCCCCCGCACGATGCCTTCGGTGAAGATGCCGGTGTAGACCAGGCCGCCATAGTCGAGCGTGGCCGGGCGCAGGTTGGTGCAGATCTCGCGGATGCCGGCAGTGGTGTCGGCGAGGAGCGCGCCAGCGTCGTCGAGCATGGGCTCGACTTCGGCACGGACGGCGGGTGGCAGGGCCTGGACCAGGTTGGCGAACAGCATGCGCAGCGCGGCCAGGTTGGGGCTGGCGCTGTCGTGCAGGGCGCTCGCCAGTTCGCGGCGCTCGCGCTCCTCGATGGCGACCAGGTGGCGCGTCAGCGCTTCGAGCCGGGCCAGGTACTCGATGCGCTCGGCCTCCATCTGCTTGCGTTCGGTGATGTCCTGTACCGTGCCGTAGAGCTTGTAGACCTGGCCCTGGGCGTCGCTCACCGGCACGATCACGGTGACGTGGTGGCGCACCTGGCCGGAAGGCAGGATCACCTCCTGCTCGAGCGCGCAACGCTTGCCGGTGTCGATTGCCTGCCAGAACGCGTCGCGCGTGCGCTCGAGCGCGGCCGGGTTGTAGTAGGCGAGGGCCTCGTTGATGTCGGGCACACCGAGCGCCTCGGGGCGATCGAAGAGGCGGAACAGCTGGCGCGACCAGCGCATCCGGCCACTGTGGCGGTCGAGCTCCCAGTCGCCGACGCGGGCGAGATCCTGCGTGGCTTCGAGGCGGAAGGCCGTGCTGTCGAGCGCGGCGCGCAGCAGCCCCGCCCTGCGCCGCTTCATTCGTCGATGCGCCCGGTGATGGGCGGGCGCAGGAGGAATCTTGCCGGATCGACGGCCTCGCACAGGTCGCGGGTGAGCGGCAGCGGATCGCCCTCGAGCTGGCTGGCCAGCAGTTCCGCCATCAGCGCAGACCACACCAGGCCGCGCGCACCGAAGCCGGAAATCACATGCAGTCCGGGGATGCGCGCAATGGCGTGCGGCGGCGTATTGCGTTCGACGGGCAGCGCCAAGGGCACGGCACCGACCATGGGGAGGCGGTCCGGCGACGCCGGCCTGAAGCCGACCCGTCCCCCAAGTGTGGTGGGGTCGAGCCCGGCGGCGTAGCCAGGGAGCATGGCGTCGAGTTTGTCGAGGTTCTCGGCATGGTCTTCGCTGCGCAGGGACGGCTCGTCGTCGTCCACCGAGAAGGTGGCGCCGGCGCAGCGCAGCCCGTCGATCGCCGGGCTCACGTAGCCACCGCGACAGACGACCACGCGCGGGGCGCTGCCGTCGTCGGCCGCCAGCAGCGACACTTGCCCGCGCGCGCTGACGACGGGCAGGCCCTGCGCTTGCGCAAAGTCGCGGATGGCGGTTCCCGCGGCGAGGACCGCAACGGGTGCCGAGGCGATGGCGTTGCCGTCGGCGTCCAGCGCGTGCCAGTGGTCGCCTCGTCGTTCGAGCTCGGCGACGCGGCAGCCGAAATGGCGCTGGACGGCCTTACCCCCGGCAGCGACGTTTGCCCTGCACAGGCTGGGCGGCTGAACCCAGCCGCTGCCGGCGAACCACCAGCCACCCAGCGGCAGCGGCCAGCCGGCAAGGGCCGTGGCCTCGGTGGCGGTCACGAAGCGCAGGTGCGTCGGCGGCAAGGCCAGGCGCTCGACGACGGCGCGCATCTTGTCCATCTGGGCCTCGTCGCGCGCCAGATGCAGCACACCGCTGGCGTCGGCACGCACCGGATGCCCGCTCGCCGCCAGCCGTGCGATGTGGCGCCAGCCATACAGCGTGCCAGCGCGGGTCAGCCGGCTCATGCGGTTGTCGTCGAGGCTGGGCAGCGGGCGCAACACGCCTGCGTGGTTGCCGGACGCGCCTTCACCCACGCTGTCGGCCGCGTCGATGAGGTGAACACGCCAGCCACGCGCGCTCAGGCGTTCGGCGATCGACGTGCCCGCGATTCCGGCACCGATGACCAGCGCGCGTCGTTCGGTCGCGATCGTCGAGCCCGGATCCGCCGGATTCGTCATGCCGGTCGCAGTGCGGCGGCCGCGCAGCATCTGGCGCTTGCCATCGAAGCCGGGCGCCTTTTCGACCTCGAAGCCGGCTCGCCTCAAGCCCTCGCGTACTTCGCCCGCCACCGACCAGGTGGCGAGCGTCGCGTCGGGCGCCGCGAGGCGAGCGAGCAGATGAAAGATGCGCGGCGACCACAGGTCGGGATTCCGTGCAGGCGAGAAACCGTCGAGAAACAGCGCGTCGGCGCGCAAATCGAGTTGCGCGAGGCCGTCGCGCGCATCGCCGAAGTACAGCGTCAGCGTCACGCGCTCGTCGTCGAGGTGCAGGCGGTGCACGCCTGGCGTCAGCTCGGGCCAGTTTGCCCGCAGTTCATGCGCGAGCGATCCGAACTCGGGCCAGCGGCCGTGAACCCGTTCCAGATCCGCGCTGCTGAAAGGGTGCAGCTCGCACGACACGAAGTGCAGCCGGGCGCAGCGCTGCGGGTCGCTCCGCCACGCAGCCCAGGTGGCGAGAAAGTTCAGGCCGAGGCCGAAGCCGGTCTCCAGCACGACGAAGCGGTGGCGTCCGCGCCAGCGCGCCGGCAAACCGTTGCCCGCCAGAAACACATGGTGCGCCTGGCCAACGCCGCCCCTGGCCGAGTGATACACGTCACCGAAGATGTCGGACCACGGGGTGCCGTCATCGGTGAAGTCGAGGCGGGTAGGGACGATGGGCATGTCGTGCGGGGGAGGCCTGTGGCTGGAGGTCGGTATGTTAATGCCGCGAGCGCCCCCGAGGGACACATGAACACCGCAGCTTCGGGTTGGTGATTGAGTAATCGAGATTAAAATAAAATATCGATAAAAAAGAGGATTTGCTCTACCATCTTCGGCACGTTTTCGGGGTTCGCAAGTCTGTGCACGTACAAGAGAGGCATCGCTGCAGGTGTTCGCCGCTATCTGCCTTCTGCCGATCGAACGTCCCCAAGTGAGTTACGGAGAGCAGATAAATGTTCGGATTGACCGCGCTGGAGCTTGCCCGGGCCCAGTTTGCCTTCACGATATCGTTTCACATCATCTTCCCGGCCATCACCATTGGCCTCGCTGCCTACCTCGTCGTGCTCGAGGGCTTGTGGCTGCGCACCCGGCAGACGCTGTATCGCGATCTGTACCATTTCTGGTCCAAGGTCTTCGCGCTCAATTTCGGCATGGGCGTCGTGTCCGGTCTGGTCATGGCCTATCAGTTCGGCACCAACTGGAGTTTCTTCTCGGACTTCGCGGGCGGGATCACCGGCCCGCTGCTGGCCTACGAGGTGCTGACCGCCTTCTTCCTCGAGGCGGGCTTCCTGGGCGTGATGCTGTTCGGCTGGAACCGCGTCGGGCCGGGGCTGCATTTCTTCTCGACGCTGATGGTGTCGGTGGGCACCTTGATCTCGACGACCTGGATCCTCGCCTCCAACAGTTGGATGCAGACGCCGGCCGGGTTCGAGATCATCGATGGCCGCGCCGTGCCGATGGACTGGCTGGCGGTCATCTTCAATCCTTCGTTCCCCTATCGTCTGCTGCACATGACGGTGGCCGCCTTCCTTGCCACCGCGCTGTTCGTGGCGGCCTCGGCGGCCTGGCAACTGCTGCGTGGGCGCGACAATCCGGCGATCCGCAAGATGCTGTCGATGGCGATGTGGATGCTGGTGGTGGTGGCGCCGATCCAGGCGGTGGTCGGCGACTTTCACGGCTTGAACACGCTCAAGCATCAGCCGGCCAAGATTGCCGCGATGGAGGGGCATTGGGAGAACCATCCGGGCGAAGGCGTGCCCCTGGTGGTCTTCGCGTGGCCTGACGAGGAGCGTGAGGAGAACCGCTTCGCGATCGAGATTCTGCGCCTGGGCAGCCTGATCCTGACGCACTCGTGGGACGGTCAGTTTCCGGGCCTGAAGGAGTTCGCGCCTGAGGACCGGCCGCCGGTCGCGGTGGTGTTCTGGTCCTTCCGCATCATGGTGGGCCTGGGCGTGCTGATGATCCTGCTCGGGGCCTGGAGCCTGCTGTTGCGGCGCGGAGATGGCTTGTACCGCTCGCGCCCCTTCCTGCGCGCCACCTTGTGGATGGGGCCGGCCGGCCTGATCGCGATCCTGGCCGGATGGTTCACCACCGAGGTGGGGCGCCAGCCGTGGGTGGTGTACGGCCTGCAGCGCACGGCCGACGCGGTTTCCAACCATGGCGCGCTGCCGCTGGCGATTTCGCTGGTGCTGTTCATCGTCGTGTATTGCGTCGTGTTCGGCGTCGGCATCGCCTACATGCTGCGCCTGGTGCGCAAGGGGCCGCAGATGCACGAGGGCGATACCGGGCTGGTTGGTGGACCGGGCCACGAGCGCCAGCAGATGCGTCCGATCTCGGCCGCGACCGAAGACGACCTCCGCACCGCGGCGCACAGGAGCTGAAGACCATGGGTATCGATTTTTCGCTGATCTGGATCCTGATCATTTTCTTCGGCGTCATGATGTACGTGATCATGGACGGCTTCGACCTCGGCATCGGGATCCTCTTCCCCTTCGCGGCCGATCGTCATGACCGCGACGTCATGATGAACACCGTCGCGCCGGTATGGGACGGCAACGAAACCTGGCTCGTGCTGGGCGGTGCCGGACTGCTCGCCGCCTTCCCGCTGGCGTATTCGGTTGTACTGAGCGCACTCTACCTGCCGCTGATCTTCATGCTGCTCGGGCTGATCCTGCGCGGCGTGGCCTTCGAGTTCCGTTTCAAGGCACATGACCACGAGCGCCACTTCTGGGACAAGGCCTTCATCGTCGGTTCGATCACCGCCGCGTTCTTTCAGGGCGTTGCACTCGGGGCCTACATCGAGGGCATTCCGGTTGTGGATCGCGCCTTCGCCGGTGGCGCCGTCGACTGGTTCGCGCCGTTTCCGCTGTTTGCCGGCCTGGGCGTGGTCGTGACCTACGCCGTGCTCGGCAGCACCTGGCTGATCCTGAAGACCGAGGGTGCGCTGCAGACGTCGATGATCCGGCTCACCGGGCCGCTGCTGTGGGCGTTGATCGCCTTCATCGTTGCGGTCAGCATCTGGACGCCGCTCGCCCACCCGGGCATCGCTGCACGCTGGTTCTCGTGGCCCAACATGCTGTGGTTTGCACCGGTGCCGCTGCTGGTCGTGTTCTGCGCCGTGCAGTTGCTGCGTTCGCTGCGGGGTGCGCCCCACGCTGCGCCCTTCTTCTACGTGCTGGGGCTGGTCTTCCTTGGCTACACCGGCCTGGCGATCAGCGTGTGGCCGATGATCATCCCGCCCGACATCACCATCTGGGCGGCCGCCGCGCCGCCGCAGAGCCAGGGCTTTGCGCTGGTGGGGGCGCTGTTCATCGTGCCGTTCATCCTGATGTACACCGCCTGGTCGTACTACGTGTTCCGCGGCAAGGTCCGTCCCGAAGACGGCTACCACTGATGGAAAACGAGCAGCGCAAGGGCGCGCCGACGCCATCGTCCTGGCGTCGGCTCGCCTGGTTCGTGGCGATCTGGGCGGCTGGCGTCGTGGCGCTCGGCGCGGCCGCCTGGCTGTTCAGGCTGTTCATGGACGCGATCGGGATGAAGGGCTGAGGGCTCTGAGGGCCGAGGGGGCCGAGGCCCGGCCCACAGGCAACGATCCCCGCGGGGTTCGCACCCGGCGGGGATCGTTGCTTGGGTGCTGCCGGAATGTGCTTACTCGGGACGCATCTGCGGGAACAGGATCACGTCGCGGATCGCCGGCGAGTCGGTGAGCAGCATCACCAGGCGGTCGATGCCGATGCCGCAGCCGCCGGTCGGGGGCAGGCCGAATTCGAGCGCGCGGATGTAGTCGGCGTCGTAGAACATGGCTTCTTCGTCGCCGGCCTCCTTGGCCTCGACCTGGGCGCGGAAGCGCGCGGCCTGGTCTTCGGGGTCGTTGAGCTCGGAGAAGCCGTTGGCGATCTCGCGGCCGACGATGAAGAGCTCGAAGCGCTCGGTGATCTCGGGGTTGCTGTCCGAGGCACGGGCCAGCGGCGACACTTCGACCGGGTAGTCGATGATGAAGGTCGGCTCCCACAGCTCGGCTTCGGCGCAGGCCTCGAAGAGCTGCAGTTGCAGGCTGCCCAGGCCGCCCGGCTTCACCTTCTCGCCGAAGGCGACGATCTTCTCCTTCAGCCAGGCGGCGTCGGCGAGCTGCCCCTCGGTGAAACCCGGGTGGTACTTGCGGATCGCCTGCACGATGGTCAGGCGATGGAAGGGCTTGGACAGGTCGAGCTCGCGGCCCTGGTACACGAAGGATTCCGTGTCCAGCGCCTCGCGCGCGGCGTGGCGGATCAGGCCCTCGGTGAAGTCCATCAGCGTGCGGTAGTTCGCGTACGCCTCGTAGAACTCCATCATGGTGAATTCGGGGTTGTGGCGCGGCGAAAGGCCTTCGTTGCGGAAGTTGCGGTTGACCTCGAACACCTTCTCGAAGCCGCCCACCACCAGGCGCTTCAGGTACAGCTCGGGCGCGATGCGCAGGAATAGCTCCATGTCGAGCGCGTTGTGGTGGGTGGTGAAGGGCTTGGCCGCGGCGCCGCCCGGGATCGGGTGCATCATCGGCGTCTCGACTTCCAGGAAGCCGTGGCCGGTCATGTAGTTGCGGATCGACTGCACCATGCGGCTGCGCGCCACGAAGGTGAAGCGCGTCTGCTCGTTCATGATCATGTCGACGTAGCGCTGGCGGTACTTCTGCTCGACGTCGGTGAGGCCGTGGAACTTGTCGGGCAGCGGGCGCAGGCTCTTGGTGAGCAGGCGGATCTCGGCGGCCTTGACCGAGAGCTCGCCGGTCTTGGTCTTGAACACCGTGCCGACGCAGCCGACGATGTCGCCGATGTCCCAGGTCTTGAACTGCGCATACACGTCCTCGCCTACGGCGTCGCGCTGCACGTAGAGCTGGATGCGGCCCGACAGATCCTGGATGGTGACGAAGCTCGCCTTGCCCATCACGCGCTTGAGCATGATGCGCCCGGCGACCTTGACCTCGACCGGAGTGGCCTCCAGCGCGTCGGCTTCCTTGTCGCCGTAGAGCTCGTCGAGCTTGCCGGCGGTGTTCTCGCGCGAGAAGTCGTTGGGGAAGGCGCTGCCACTGGCGCGCCAGGCGGCGAGTTTGTCGCGGCGTTCGGCGATGAGGCGGTTTTCGTCCTGGGGCTGGGTGTCGGTCTGCGTCTGGTCGGACATGGCGTCGGCTTCGATTCGGTGGAAAGTGCGTGAGCGCGCGCTGCTGCCCGCGCCAGAGGCGTGATTGTGGCAGGGCGCGCAGGGTGGGGCAATTGCGGATTGGTTGCGGATTCGTCGAGCGCCTGCGCGGGCGCTCATTCGTCATATAGGGCTAAAGTCCCCGAGTTGGGTACCGATAAAGGAACAGGTATCCATCCATCAGAAGCAGATTCCCATGCAGGCATTCAAAGACATCTACGAGGCGGTCGAGCGCAGGTTCTGGAACTCGCTGACCAGGAAGCTCTTCAGCTTCATGCTGCTGTTCGTGATCAACCTCGGCTATGTGGCGATCTGGATGCAGCAGCGCGCGGCGGTGGACGCGGCGCTGCAGGCCGGCGGCGTTGCCGCGCCCACGCTTGCCGGCGTCACGGCCGCCTTCGATGCCGGCCTTTACTGGATGCTCGGCCTGTCGGCGCTGGCGCTGTGCCTGATGCTCTGCCAGATCCTCTACCTGCGTCACCTGATCGTGCGCCCGATCCGCGTCATCACCGGCATCTTCAACGAGATCGCGCGCGGCGAGGGCGACTTCTCGCGCGACCTGCCGCTGACCACGCACGACGAGCTGCGCGAGCTTGCCGCGGGCTACAACCGCTTCGCCGCCCGGATGCGCGAGATCATCGGCAAGGTGCGCACCATGAGCGTGAGCATCGCGCGCGAGGCGGTGCAGGTGAAGCTCGGCGTCGAGCGCTCGGCGCAGGACGCGCGCCGCCAGGGCGAGATGACGCAGACCGTGTTCGAGGCCAGCACGCGCTCCACGGCGGCGATCGGCGAGGTCTCCGACAACGCGCGCGAGATCGACGCGTCGACGCTGCGCAATCTGGACATCGCGCGCGAGTCGCTCGACGAGGTGCGCAACATCGCCTCCAAGATCAACGCCGTGAGCGAGAAGCTCCAGCGCTTCAATCACACCGTCGACGACCTGTCGCAGCGCTCCGAGAGCGTCAAGCAGATCGCCGCGCTGATCCGCGAGATCGCCGACCAGACCAACCTGCTCGCGCTCAATGCCGCGATCGAGGCCGCGCGCGCGGGCGAGGCCGGGCGCGGCTTCGCGGTGGTGGCCGACGAGGTGCGCAAGCTCGCCGAGCGGGTCAACCAGGCGACCCAGGAGATCGTCGGCAACATCAACGGCATGCTCGAGCTGGTGGGTGAGACCCGCGCCGAGAACGACGTCATCAACGACGACGTCGAGCAGACGCGCGACGTGGTCACGCGCTCGGCGGCGCAGTTCGAGCACATGGTCGGCGAGTTCGAGCGCACCGGCGGGCAGCTCACCCAGATCGCCGCCGGGATGCAGTCGCTGACCGAGACCAACGCCCATGTGCACGTCAACGTCACCGACATCCATCAATTGTCGACTGCGGTGGCGGGTCAGATGGACAACTGCGAGCAGCGCACGCTCGGCCTCACCAAATCCACCGAGGCGGTGCAGGAACTGGTCGGGCGCTTCAAGATCGGCAGCGGTGCCTTCGACCAGCTGGTGAACGAAACCCGCAATTTCCGCGATCGCGTGCAGGGCGAACTCGAGCAGATGGCCGCGGCGCGCATCGACGTGTTCGACCGCAACTACCGCCCGGTGGCGGGCACCAATCCGCCCAAGTTCAAGGTGAGCTGGGGCGACGAATTCACCCGCCGCTGCCAGCGCGTCCTGGACGAGAGCCTGGAGCGCGCGCGTGGCGCGGTGTTCGCGGTGGCGGTCAATACCGACAGCTACCTGTCGGCGCACAACACCCGCTTCTCCAAGCCGCTGACCGGCGACCCCGAGAAGGACCTGGTCGGCAACCGCAGCTGCCGCAAGTTCGAGCGCCCGCCCGAAGTGCGCGCCGCGCGCAACGCCGAGCCGATGCTGCTGCAGACCTACCTGCGCGACACCGGCGAGGTGCTGTGCGACATTGCCATGCCGATCATGGTGGGTGGCCGTCACTGGGGCAACGTGCGCATCGGCGCACCGGCCGAGGCGCTGCTGGAGCGCTGAGCCGCGCCCCATGCCTGGGGGGAGCGGACCCGCGGCGGCGGGCTCAGTCCACCGCCCGCTGCAGCACCCCGATCGGTGGCGCCCAGTCGCTGCCCGGCTGCTTCTTGCGCGTGACCAGCGTGAGCTGCGCCGGGGCGAAGACGTTGGCGTTGTGGGTGACCGGGGTGGTGATCAGGTATTGCGCGCGGGTGGCGCGCAGGAAGGTGCCGACGCGGTCGATGTTGGCGACGTCCAGATGCGCGAAGGGTTCGTCGATGAACACGAAGCCGCCCGGGCGCGATTCGTCCATCAGCAGGCCGATCAGGAGGATCAGCGACTTCATCACCTGCTGCCCGCCCGAGGCCTCGCCGTCGTTCAGGCCGACCGCGCCCTTGCGGTCGAAGTCGAAGCGCACCTCGAGCCCGGCCTGGGCGAGCGCGAGGTCGTCGTTGTCCAGGTGCGGGGTGGGGCAGTCGACGCTGAGGTTGGCGAGCTCGCCGAGCGCCTTCAGGTTCTTCGCGTACTGGCGCACGGTGGCGCGCAGCTTGGCGATGTAGGCGGCGCGCGCGTTGTCGGTGTGCAGCCGCGCGGTGGTGCAGTAGCCCTGGCGGTTGAGGTAGTCGCGCTCGCGCAGCGCGACGTCGGCGGCGAGCCGGTCGCGTACCACCAGCACGGCGGGGTCGGTGATCCAGTCGCCCTCGTCGAGGTGGCGGCGCAGGCGCTCGCGCTGCAGGCGGGCGCCGCGCGCGTCGCCGTACTTGTCGGCGAGCAGGGCGAGCTCGCTGGTGTCCAGCCAGTGCGGCGGCATGCCGCGCCGGCGGCGGCGCAGCTTCATGATGCGTTCGGCCTGGGCGTGGCGGCGCGGGCCGTGTTCGCGCGCGATGTCGGCCAGGCGCAGCTCGATGGCCTTGAGCTCGCGGTTGCGGCGGTCGAGCTCGATCTGGATGCCGTTGAGCTTTTCGGCGAGGCGGTCCATCTCGCCGCGCGTCTCGCTGCGCTCGGCGATCGCCTCGGTGAGCGCCTTGCGCGCGGCGGGCAGCTCGGTCTCGGCGCTGGCGTAGGTCTCGGCCTTGGCGGCGAGCAGCTGCGCCGACTGCAGGCCGAGCAGGCGCTGGCGGATCGTGGTGAGCCTTGCGGCGGCGGCATCCAGTTTGGGGCGCAGCGCCTGGAGCTGCTTGTCCAGCCCGACGATCTCGTCCTGCAGTGCGGCGATGCGCGACTGGCGGGCGAGCTCGCCGAAGTGGAATTCCTGCGGCCGGCCGAGGTGGCGGGCGCCGCGGCGTTCGCGGTGGTAGCCGTCGCGGGTGATCCATTCCTGCTCGCGCGGCAGGTCGCGCGCGGCGTGGGCGTCCTCGACGCGGCGGATGCGGTTGAGCAGATCGGAGAGCCAGCGCGGCACCGCGGCGCTGAATTCGACCACTTCGGCTAGGCTCATCGGCCGCGGCGGCGGCGCGGTCTCGCGCTCGGGCACGATGAAGTGGCGGAAGCGCTCGCGCTCGCCGAGCGCCCACGCGGCGTGGCGGTCGGACTCGCGCTCGAGCAGGATCAGGTGGCGGTAGGGGCGCAGGATGGCCTCGAGCGCGGCCTGCCAGGCGGGGTCGGTGACCTCCACGACCTCGGCGAGGCTCTTGTGCGCGATGCCTTCGGCACTGAGCTTGACGCGAAAGCGCGCCACCTCGCCGTCGCCCGGCGGGCCGGCGCGGTTGCGCTCCCCGCGCAGGGTGTCGGTCCTGTCCTCGAAGGCGGCGACGAGTTCGCGTTCCTTGCGGCGCAGCGTGGCAAGCGCAGCGTCGGCGTCCTCGTGCTCCTTTTCGAGCGCGACCGCGTCCGCGCCGTGTTCGCTGGCGAGCTGGGCCCGCAGGGCGTCGCGCTCCTCGAGCAGCTTCTCCAGGTCGCGCACGCGGTCGTGGGCGGCGAGGTAGCCCTGCTCGGTGGCGGCGTCGGATTCCTTCAGGCGCTTGCGCTCGCCCTGCGCGGCGTCCTGCTCGGCGCGCACCGCGTCCAGGCGCTGGCGCGATTCGCGCTGCTCGACCAGCTTCTCGCTGCGCTCGCGGCCGACGCGCTGCAGCGCCTCGCGCTCGGTGGCGATCTCGCGTTCGAGTTCGGCGACCTCCAGGCGCGGCACGATCTCGGCTTCCAGTGCCTGCACCTCGTCGGCGAGCTGCTTCCATTCCAGATAGCGGTTGGCCTCGGCCTTCTTTTCCTCGGCCTGGGTCTTCAGGCGTTCGAGGTCGATGCCGAGCTCGCCCAGTTCGCGCTCGGCGGATTTCTGTTCCTCGCGCGCGGCCTGGTAGTTGTCCAGCACCTCCTTGTCGCCGAAGACGTCGAACACGAGTTCCAGCAGCGCCTTGGGCGAGTACTCGCACAGCTTGTCGGTGTCGCCCTGTTCCAGCGCCAGCACCTTGGTGATCGCCGGCGTCAGGCCGCCCCAGGCCAGGCGGTGCTGGTAGTCGCGCAGGCCGATCCAGTCGCTGGTTTGTTCGAGCGCCTCGATCGGCAGGTTGCCGTCGACGATGGTGTAGTCGCGCAGCCAGTCGCCGCCGGCCTTGCGGATGCGGCAGGCGAGCGTGACCTCGTCGGCGAGGCAGGGGAAGAACGGGCGCTTGCCGCTGTGCCCGGGCTGGTTGGCCACCACTGCGCGGATCCACGCGAAGCTGCGCTCGGCGCGGCGTACGTAGCGGCGAAAGTCGCGCTTGCCCGAGCAGCGCAGCGCGAACAGCGTGCGCAGGGCGTCGAGCAGCGTGGTCTTGCCCGAGCCGTTGGGGCCGACGATGGTGATGATCTGCGCGTCCAGCGGCAGCGAGAAGCGGCGCCAGAAGTCCCAGTGGACGAGCTCGAGGGTCTTGATGTGGAACATGGGGTATCAGTCTCGACGGGGGGCGCCCGAGGGCGACCTCCGGTTGCAGTGGGCGCTGCTGTATTCGCGGGCAAGCCCGCTCCCACGGGAGGTTTTCATCGTCATCGCTTCTGCAGCAGCAGCCCGCACTCGAGGTGGTGGGTGTAGGGGAACTGGTCGAAGGCCGCCGCGGCCGCGATGCGGTGCGTGGCCGACAGCGCAGCGACGTTGGCGCGCAGGGTCTCCGGGTTGCAGGAGATGTAGAGGATGTTGTCGAAGCCCTTGGCCAGCGCGATCGTGCCTTCGTCGAGGCCGGCGCGCGGCGGGTCGACGAACAGCGTGCTGAAGCGGTAGCTGGCCAGGTCCACGCCCGCCATGCGGCGGTATTCCCGCCCGCCGGCGAGCGCGTCGCTGATCTCCTCGCTCGCCATGCGCACCAGGATCACGTTGTTGACGGCGTTGTCGGCGAGGTTGGTGTGCGCGGCCTGCACCGAACTCTTGCTCATCTCGGTGGCCAGCACGCGCCCGAACAGCGGCGCCAGCGCGACGGTGAAGTTGCCGTTGCCGCAGTAGAGCTCGAGCAGGTCGCCCGGGCCTTGCGGGTGGGCGCCGAGGCGCTTTGCCTGGGCGCGCGCCCAGCCCAGCATGTGCTGGTTCACCTCGCCGTTGGGCTGGGTGAAGCTGCCTTCGAACTGCTGGAAGCGCAGGGCCAGGCCATCGACCTCCAGCACTTCCTGCACCCAGTCGCGCCCGAGCACGATCTTCTGCTTGCGGCTGCGGCCGATGAGCTGGATGCCCAGGTCGGCGGCGAGCGCGCGCGCCGCGGCTTCCCAGGCCTCGTCGAGCGGGCGGTGGTAGATCAGGCTCACCAGGCACTCGCCGCTCAGCGTGGCGAGGAAGTCGACCTGGAAGAGCTTGCGCCGCAGCGGCTCACTTGCCTGGAGGGCGTCGCGCAGGCACGGCATCAGAGCGGCGATCGGGGCGGCAGCGGCGGGGAAGGTGTCGAGCAGGATCGGCTGCTTCGGGTCGGCGCTGTCGAACATTGCATAGTCGATGCGGCCCTCGTGGTGCCACAAGCGGAACTCGGCACGCAGCCGGTAGTGCAGCGGCGCGGAGCGGAAGACCGCGGGCTCGGGCAACTCGAACTCGGCGAAGTCGGCGCGGTAGCGCGCGAGCTTGGCGGCGAGCTGGTCCTCGTAGCGCGCGGGGTCGATGATGGGCAGGGGCATGGGCTATCTGGGCTTTCTGGCAGAAGTGCGGAGGGGGCGGGTAGTGCTCCCGCGGAAACAACGCTGCGCCGGGGCGATCACACTTCGTCCGCAGTCTCGCCCTCGTCGGGCAGGACGTCGGCGAGGTCAAAGGCATTGGCCTCGGGCAGCGGATGACCTGCAGCGGCGAGCACTTCGCCGAGCGTGCCGTGGATGATGCGGTCGGCCAGCACGCGGTAGTCGAGCGCAAGGTCGAGCAGCGGTTGGGATAATTGAATACATCCACAACCTGCAGTTGTTCGTTCGAGAGAACCCGGAAATATGCCTCGCTTGTCCGGGCATTATTGTACGTATCCCATG
>JAANMY010003291.1_pt1 | contig 13585 bp, 5 predicted proteins | sample 7279691 | NCBI WGS metagenome assembly JAANMY01 (sample SAMN14094543, study PRJNA606508) | bioreactor metagenome | isolation source: A lab-scale SPAN reactor treating ammonium-rich wastewater day 388 | place: Ireland: Galway | collected 2018-02-07
CCCGACACCCTCATCCATTACGTCGTCTTTCAGCGCATTGTCTGGCTGCTGCACACCCATCAGGGATTGGAAACGGCCGACTGCCTGACATACTGGCGCGCCATGAACGCGGGATTTTTTGGCGCTAACGATTCCGCGCCGCCCGTCGCCTCACCGCTGCTGCGCCAATTATGCCGATATGCCTGGTGGGAAGAGTGGGCGGAAACGGCCGTGCCCCTTTACGCCCTGGCCAACCTGTGGCAAACAGACCAACTGCTGGCGCAATCGCCGGAAGCGGCAAGCGGCTGGGCAGCGGAGAAATGGCGCATCCTAGCCTTTTTGCGGGTGGTGGCTGATGGGGACGATTTGCGCCAAACCATCGAATCGCTGACGCCGCTGGCGGAAGTAGCCGACCTTTACGCACTGCCTGTGACAGAGTTGGCGCTGGCCCTACTGGCCTTGCTTGACGAAGGATTGGTCGAGGTTACGGCCGTTTTGCAGCAATGGACGGCTGCCGCTGCCTTTGAGCCGCAGGCAGTGAGTGAGCCGCAGCAAGCCAACTTGTTGTACCAGGCCAACGTGGATTACCGGCGGGGGCTGTTCCACCTCTGTGGGCAGATGGGCGCAGCCGAAAACCGGCGGCAAATCGCTGCGGAGTTAATCTTCTGGACGCGGCGGGCCAATGATAACGCCGCGTCGCAGGAGTGGCGGGCGCGGTTGATTGCTTTGTATCAGGTAAGTGGGGACGAGCGGGAAACGGCCGTGGCCCTCTACCGCCAGGCGCAGCAGCACCTGCGCGATCGGGAATATGCCCTGGCAGAGCAGTTAACCCAGGAAGTACAGGCGCTGGCGGATCAGCTTGGGGATGGGAGGTTGAGACAACGGTGTGAGCGCTTGCTCTCCTCCATTGAGTTTCTGGCACGTTAACTTGCTCCGCTTCTCCTGTTTTGCTTTACAACCTGGCGGTCCTCTATCATAATTGCTTTATCGTGTTCATTGTTTAACATCGGAATCTTACACATGGGCGATTGCCTACCACCTGTAACCCAGGTTGCTAACCTGGGCTACAGCTTCAGGGGAGACGTTCAATGCCTCATTCTCTCGCTCAACAAGCCAACCTAAGTTGCCCCGACTGCGGGCGCTCTTTTACCGCCGAAATATGGCTTATCGTAGACGTTACTGAACGCCGTGACCTGCTAGAACGCATCCAGGCCGGAACCTTGCACGACCTGCCCTGCCCCCGCTGCAGACACTTGGGGCAAGCAGACGCCCCCCTGCTCCTCTACCGCCCCGGCCAGACACCCTCTTTGCTCTTCTCCCCCGCCCAACAAACCACTGCCCAACAAGACCGGGAGGAGGTGCAAAGCCTGCTGGATATGCTGTACGCTTTTCTGGGCCGTGCTTGGCAAGACGACTGGCTGGAAAACCTGCCCATCATCCCCCGCGATATGCTGCCCGCTTTTCTCAGCAGCGACCCAGAAGCAGCCCTATCCCAGATGGGAGCTGAAACCAGCGCCGCTGCGCTCCCCTTGCTCGCCGCTATCCAGCAATTCATCGAGGCCGATGGCTGGCTGGAATCCTATCACTTTGTGCAAGCCTATCAGGAACTGTTGACGGAAGAAGCGATGGAACTGCTAACCGAATTGGTTTATGTCGCCCAGCAGGCCGGCGATGACAATGCCCAGCGCACCTTTGCTGAATACCTGGTGTTGCTGCGCCGCTGCCGGGAGATTGGTGTGGTGGAAGCATTTGGCGAAAAGCTAAACATTCCCCCTGAAACCTTGATTGCTCGCCAGCAGCAGGCAAATTTAGAGATACTGCCCCGCTTTCAGCCACTTATTCAGCAAGCTATGCAGGCTGTCCAACAATATCAGGCTACCAACCAAAGCTCTTTGCTGGATCAAGCCGTGACTACCTGGGAGCAGGTTTTGCAGGATACGGGTTTCCCCCAAACGGCGGAATCATTTCAATTAGCCACTATGAATGAAGCAGGCGGCGCGTTCCTGCGTCGCTACTGGGCGCAGGGGCAAATCGCCGATCTCAACCATGCCTTGCAGTTGTGGCAAGACGCCGTGCAGCGCACCCCACCCGACTCGCCTGCCTACACTGCTCGCCTTCACAACCTGGGGAACGGTCTCCGCGCCCTCTATGCTCGCAGCGGGCAGATGGCCGACCTGGAGGAAGCGATCCGCATCTACCAGACGGCTGTCAGTCACACCCCACCCAATTCGCCCGACCTGCCTGCGACCCTCAACAACCTGGGTCTTAGCCTCCGCGACCACTACACCCGCAGCGGGCAGTTAGCCGATCTGGAGGACGCGATTCACGTCTTCCAAACGGCTGTCAGCCGCACCCCACCCGATTCGTTTGCCCGTGCTATTCTTCTCAATAACCTAGGGAATGGCCTCCGCGAACGCTACGCACGTAGCGTTCAACTGGATGACCTGGAAGCGGCCATCGTCGCCTATCAAGAAGTCTTGCAGTACACCCCACCCGATTCACCTGACCTGCCCCCTCGTCTCAACAACCTGGGTCTTGGTCTCAGCGACCGGTACGCATGTACCAGCCAGGTGGCCGACCTGGAAGCAGCCATCGCCGCCTATCAAGAAGCCGTGCAGTGTACCCCGCACAATTCGCCCGACCGGGGCAACTACCTCATTAACTTAGGAAATGGACTCAGCAACCGCTACGCCTGTACCGGCCAACTGGCCGATCTGGAAGCGGCCATTGCCGCCTATCGAGAGGCCGAACAGCGCATCCCGTCCGGATCGCCCAACCGTGCTATGACCCTCCACAACCTGGGTGCTGGGCTGTTTGACCGCTACACTCGCACCGGCCAACTGACCGACCTGGAAGCGGCGATTGCAACATCTGAAGAGGTGGTAGCACTCACGCCGCCCGATTCGCCCGACCTACCCGGTTATCTCAACAACCTGGGAAATGGGCTATATGCCCGTTACACCCGCACTGGCCGGTTGGCCGATCTGGAAGAAGCGATCCGCGTCTATCAAACGGCCGTCGAGCGCAATCTGCCAGATTCCCCTTCCGCTGACCTGCCCGGCTACCTCAACAACCTGGGGAATGGCCTTCACACTCGCTATTCTCGCACCAGCCAGTTGGCCGACCTGAAAGAAGCGATCCGTGCCTGGCAGACGGCGGTGCAGCGCACCCCGCCCGATTCCCCAGGCTTGCCTGCTCGCCTCAACAACCTGGGGACTGGCCTCCGCGACCGCTACACCCGTACCGACCAGTTGGCCGACCTGGAAGAAGCGATCCGCGTCACTCAGACGGCGGTGCAGCGCACCCCGCCCGATTCCCCCGACCTGCCTCGTCACCTCAGCAACCTGGGGAATGGCCTCAGCGACCGCTACGCCCGCAGCGGCCAGTTGGCCGACCTGGAAGAAGCGATTCGCGTCTTTCAGAAAGCCGTGCAGCGTACCCCTCCCGATTCCCCCGAACTGCCTATGTGCCTTAACAACCTGGGGACTGGCCTCCGTGACCGTTATGCCCGCACCTCCCAGTTAGCCGACCTGGAAGAAGCAATCCGTGTCTACAAGCAAGCGTGTCTATTGGGTCAGGAACGTCAAGTTGAGGTTGCTACTAAAGCTGCCCGTAGTTGGGGCGGTTGGGCACTGGCGCGACGGGCATGGGCCGAAGCGGTTGGCGCTTACCAATACGGCCTGACCGCCCTGGAACAACTCTACCAGACCCAACTCTTGCAGCACGAGCAGCAAAGCTGGCAGCGCGAAGGACAGGGTTTGTATGCCCAGAGCGCTTACGCCCTGGCCCGCGTTGGCGATTTGCTCGCCGCCGCCGTCGCCCTGGAGCAGGGGCAGGCGCGTGGCCTCAACGACCGGCTGGCCCGCGACGAAGCCAACTTGTTGCAGGTTCAGCAGCAAGCGCCTGCCCTGTTCCAGCAGTATCAAGCGACGGCTGCCCGCTTGCGCCAGCTTGAAGCCGTGGAACGGCAAGAGCACCTGAGCAGTTCCGGCACCGCTACACTGCCGGACTGGGCAGCCCACCGCCAACAGGTACAGCAAGCCCGAACCGACCTACAAACAGCCATCGCTGCCATTCGCCAGCTAGAGGGATATGACCAATTCTTGAGGCCCCCCCAATTTGCTGACGTGGCGACAACCGTGCGTCCCGGCCATCCACTCGCCTACCTGGTCACCACCCCGATTGGCAGTCTAGCCCTCCTGCTCCACCGTCCGGCCGCTGACGCGGATGTCACTATCGAATCCCTCTGGGCCGATGCCTTCACAGAGGATGACCTCAACGCTTTCCTGGTCAAACGAGAAAATGGCGAAGAGCCAGGTGGCTATTTGCCGGGACAATTCTTCGGCGGGCCAACGCTGCAAACGGCGTTGGCCAAAGGGCTGCCGCTCCTGGGCGAAACACTGTTAGCGCCTCTGGCACAGAGGTTGGAAACCCTCGATCTCCAGCGTGTCACCATCATCCCCGGCGGGCGGCTCAACCTGCTGCCGCTCCATGCGGCCCCTGTCGCTGTCAATGGCCAGCCTGCTAGCTTTAGCGATCTTTTCGCCGTCAGCTACGCTCCCTCCGCCCGCGCCCTGGCTATCAGCTACCATCGCTGCCGCGATGAGGCAACCGCGCCCAGCCTGCTGGCGGTGGGCAACCCCCTGCCGCTGCCTGGTGGGGTGCGCCCGCTACCTTACGCACGGTTGGAAGCAGAGGAAATCGCCCGCCGCTTCGGTCAGGAAGTGCATCTGGTCTGTGCAAAAGCAGCGACTCACGCCGCCGTCACTGCCGCCATGTCCGGTCGTACCCATCTTCACTTTGCCTGTCACGGCCAATTCGACCCGGAAAAACCGCTGGAATCCGGACTACTCCTGGGCGGTGACACCCTCACCCTGCGCCAGATTCTCGACGACATCACCCTGCGCGGCGTCCGCCTGGCCGTCCTCTCCGCCTGCCAGACGGCAATTAGCGACTACAAAGAGCTGCCGGATGAGGTCATTGGTCTGCCCGCCGCTTTCTTGCAAGCGGGCGCGGCCGGGGTGTTGGGCAGCCTGTGGCCGGTCAATGATTTGTCTACCATGCTGTTGATGGACCGTTTCTATCATTTGCACCTGGATGAAAGACTGGAAGCAGCCGTAGCTTTGCAGACGGCGCAGCGCTGGCTGCGGGAAGTGACGGCCGGGGAGTTATTCGACCGCTTTGGTCGTGAGGCGCAGCAGTTGGTCACTCGCATGAGTAAAGAGCAGGCGCTTGAGTATTGGTATCGGTTCGAGAAGATGGGGAGGGGGGAACGGCCGTTTGCCGACCCCTACTACTGGGCGGCCTTCACCTTCACTGGCGCCTGAGTTAAGGAGGAAAAAGCATGAGCTACCTGAACAATATCGCGGCAATTGTCGAAGCGGTTTTGCAGCAGTGGGAAGAGATTAAAGAGCGCGCTGGCGATGAATGGGCAGAGCTAGAGAGAAAACTGCTGGCTGTTCTGCGTGACCTGGCAGAGGCAACGGATGAAACGCAGGCTAAAGAGCTGATCACCGAATTGCTGTTTCTTGGCTATTACACCCCGGCCGGTGCTATCTTTCGCCGTATCATGCAAGTGTATCCGTTAGATAGTGGATTGGTTGAGGTTTCACGATTAGGCAGTCACTTTACAACCTATCAGGTTTCTCCTCTAGAAAGCACAGGTATAAACGAAGTGGTGACCATGACCTCGCTCAAAGCAGGAATTGCGGAAATAGTGGCGTTGCTACAGTCCACAACCTCGCCCGACGTTTCCACTGCCACAGCCCGTTTCCTGAACACCGGTTTCTTCACAGTTACAGGACAATATTTAGAACCGGATATACTTCTTGCGCTAAATCAAGGCCCCTATCAACTGGTCGTCAACATTGGTGCATTCTGGGGATCGGGCACAGCCGATTCACCCTTCCCACAGCTCCCTGATGACCTGTATGAAGATGACAACACCCTCTCCCTCAACGTGATAGCCCGCACCTCGGACAATCGGCTGCAAATCCAAAACCCACAACAAACACTTGCGCTGCCAAAAGAAGGTGATAGTTCGCCAATAGTATTCGCCCTGCAGCTGGACCACACCGGTAAATTCACCATTGATGTGGACGTGTTCTATCACGGTCATCTGCTGCAATCCCGCCGCATCGAATTCAAAGTTGTATCAAATGATATGGAACTACTGCCCCCCTCAGCCTGGCCGGTACAGGATGGCTACATCACCTTCACTCGAACTGCACATCTCACTCGTAAGGCGCTTGCGCCCCTGGCCGCCGCGCCACGCCGCCTCACCATTCTGGCGGAACGAGACGCCAACTACCAAAATATTGCCATTCGTGTGTATGACAACAGCGGCGATGGCCTGGCGTTACGGCCGTCACTGCTCACCGACGCCAGTCTGACCCCGCTGCTCAATGGGCTGCGCAACCGACTGATGGCAACTATGCAGGCGTATACAGGTGGTATAGGCGGTTCTGAACCGGAATTGGCAGAGCATCTGGGGCATTTAGCCAATGCCGGTTACGCTTTCTACCGCAATTTGCTGCCCGATTTACGCGATGCCAATGGGCTAACCGAACACGGTTTGCGACTACAAGCGGCGCTGCAAGCGGGCAGCGTCATCCAGATTGCCCCCTTATCAGCACAGGTGAGCGTGCCTTGGGAACTGGTCTATGAACGGCCGATTCACTCCCAACGCCTCAATCTCTGCGCCGCCTTCCGCGAACATGGGCCAGACCCGGCCGACTGCCCACACCATGGCGATGCGGCATTTGTCTGCCCGCATGGATTTTGGGGTTACCGCTACATTATCGAACAACTCCCCTGCCGCGTGGAACGGAACGCCATGCCGGGTGAACAAACGCTGCCCCTGTTCATCCCCAACGGCCGTCCCCTGCAACTGACAGCGCTCACGTATGATACTGGGACTCTCTTCGCGCGCCACTGGCACAACTTGCGCAGCCTGGCAGCGCCAGCGCTGTTACAAATTCAGCAAGTCGCAGATTGGGATGGCGCCGCTCGCTTTTTTGCCAACCAGGCGTCGCCTCCTGCGCACCTCGTCTATTTCTATGCCCATGGCGGCAAGAACGACATCGGCCAGCCCTACCTGCAACTTTCCGATGACAGCTGCATCACCATCAATGACCTTGATGCCTGGCAGGTCAACTGGCAGCAAGGGCACCCCCTGGTCATCCTCAATGCATGTGAATCGGCCGATTATGATCCCAACGATTTTGAAAACCTGATTCTCTTCTTCAGCCAGCGCGGCGCGGCGGGCGTCATCGGTACGCAGTGCGTTGTGAAAGAAAAATTGGCAGATGCCTATATCCTGCCCTTCTTCGCCCATTTTTTGCGCCAGATGCCGGCCGGGGTGGCGCTATTCGCCGCCCGCCGTCAGCTTTTGTATGATCATCTCGATCCACGCGGTCTGGTCTACAGTCTTTTCGCCGCTGCCGAAGTGAAACTGGCCCAACCCGCCCTTGAGTAGGAGGTATACACATGAAGCAACAAAGAAAACGCTTGTGGTTTATCAGCCTGATCTTCCTGCTTCTGTTGGTCGTCATTCCCGCTGCCTTTGCCCAAGAATCTACGCCCACACTCACCCTGACCGTCGCCGGCGAAGATAATCCGCTCATTATACGCGGCCGTCTGGATGGACAGACCAACAGTTTCAATGGCAATGTGCGTCTGACCGTCACTGGCGGCGACGCAACCGATTTACGTCTGCTCGCGTCAGATTTGCAGCACGACAGCCTGGCTGCGTTGCGCATTGACCGCAGCAACGTCACTATCCCGGCCGGCGTCAATCTCAGCGCCGGGCAGCCCCGTGACGTGCGCGTGACAGTGAACAACCTCAACCGCCCCGGCGTTTACAGCGGCGTCTTGAAGTTTTTGCTGCCCGGTCAACGCGAAGCCGATGCGCTCGTCATTCCCCTCGAGATTTACCTGGATGCTGTCCCCAAAGTTGTGCCAGTGACGCCCACTCTCTCCTGGCAGGTGGTGCGCTGCGACCATTGGCTGGATTGCCGTCTGGCAGCCTGGCTACTGCCTCCCAGCGCCACGCAAGATGATTGGGAAGTGTGGCTGGACAATCAAACGGCGCAGGCGGTCGAAGTGACCGGTGGCGTGACTGTGCTGCACGGAAGCAGAGGCGGCGACACGGCGCGCGCGGATGACGTGCTGCTAGCCATACCCCATACGTTGCCCGCCAACCAGGTGGCGACGATTGCCGTCACCATCAACCGGCAGCAGTTAGCGCCGGACAATTACCAGGGCACGCTGCGCTTTAAGCTGGCAACCGTAGAGGAACCAGTGGCGATCCCCACGACCATAGCTGTGCGTCAGGGACCGTTTTGGGCGCTGGTCGTTGTTTTGATCGGTATTCTTTTGGGCCGCCTGGTACGGGATATGGAGACGGACACGGCGCAGGCGCAGGTAAAGTTGATGCCGGAGTATTTACGCTTGCAGGCAGAAGCAGACAACCTGAAAGAGGTTGAAGCAAAGACAGATGCGCTGGCACAATTAAAGGATTTCAAGCAACGCCTGGATAAGGGAAAAGAAACGCAGGAAGTGCTGTCGTCGTCCCTGGAAACAATTGCAGCGCGCATCAGATTTTATGCCGGTTTAGAAGCATTGGCTGATAGCTTGAACAGTTTGGACTATAAGCTGAAGGACAAACTGGCTGATAAGTTCGCGGCGGCGCGAAAGGCTGTGCGCGATGGCAAGCAAGGCGACGCCGAGAAATATTACGCGGAGATCAAACAGGAAATAGAAAAAGCAGCCGAGGACAGTTCGCTAAGAGGCGATGGCAAGAATGTACGCGAAGCAATCGTCAAAGAGTTGGCGGCATTGCAAGAGAACATAGAGCGGCTGGCAACGCCTCTCATAACCAAAACGACCTCCATCTGGTTACGACTCCTGGCCTGGCTGTCCGGAATTCGTCTAAATGCCGACGTGCGCTTCTGGGTTGTCCGGCCGATTTTGTCTTTGACGCTGCTTGTTTTACTGGTCTTGTGGGGGATGCAAGCGTTATACGTAACTGCCGGAGCAACCTTTGGCGCAGCAGGAATTTATGATTATACTGCGTTACTATTGTGGGGGCTGACGGCCGATGTGGTCAGCCGCAGCCTGAGTAACTTGCCAGCGAAACTGGGATAAAGAAGATGCAAGAAGAACAGGAAACAAAAAACAAGGAAACCCCCATCTTGCCCTACTGCAAGGTTGTCGGGCAAGATGACTTGAAGCTCGCTTTGGAAGTGGCCTATATTGCCGGTTCGCGCATCGGTGGCGTATTGGTCAGCGGACATCGCGGCACGGGCAAATCCACCACAGTGCGCGCCTTTGCGCAGATGATGTACGGCAGCCTGCCGATCACGCTGCCCATTAATGCTACCGAGGATCGGGTGGTGGGTAGTTACTATGTACGTGAACTGCTACAGGGCAAAAGCAAATGGCAAAAAGGGTTGTTGGTGCAGGCCAACAACAAGATTCTCTACATTGACGAAGTGAATCTGTTGGATGACCATATCGTCAACATCATCTTGGACACAGCCGCAACTGGGAAGCTCTCTATACAACGACAGGGGGCAGACAAAACAGTTGATACTCGCTTTCTGCTAGTGGGCACGATGAACCCGGAAGAAGGACATCTGCGGCCGCAACTGCGTGACCGATTTGGCCTGATGGTGCAGGTGACAACAAAGCCGGCCTCGCGCGCCGAGATATTAAAAACGGTGTTGAAATTCGACATCGCCCTGGCAGAGTATGAAAAGGGAGAACTGCATGAGTTTATTGTCAACGGCCGTGCTGAAGATGCTGAAAAGAAAACCGAGTTGGAAACAGCCAAAGCCAGAGTCCATACGGTTCAAGTGCCAGATGAAGTCAGCCAACATTGTGTCGCCATCGCCGAGAAGTTTGAGGCGGTTGGCCATCGCGGTGATTATATGATGGCTTTGGCGGCGCGCGCCCTGGCCGCCAGCGAGGGCGCGGATGCTGCCTCGCTGGCTCACTTGCAACGGGTCGCGCCTTTTGTCCTGGCGCATCGCCGCCCGCGCCGCGAAGAGTGGACGGAAGAAGATGACAAACGGTTGCAGGCGCTTTTCGAGCAGGCAGAAAGCGCCTGACGACGATGATAGTTGACTAATGATCACGCCTTTTTCTTTAGCGAATCCTTTCCTGCGCGGCTTGGCTTGCGCGGCGCTTGAGCCGGAACTGCGCCGGGTGCTGCTGTTCGATGCCTCGTTTGAGACATTGGAAACGGCCGTATCTCTCTTTCAGGCCATGCTGCAAACGACGACAGGCGCGAAGGTCAAGGTCGTCAACCTGGCCGTCATGGCCCTGGATGACGCCTTGTGGGGCAGTCTGACCCCTGACTTACCTGAAGCCAATAGCGAGTCCCCCTTGCCAACTGGCCTGGTCGTACGCTGGCAGGATGGCTTATTGACGCAAAATCGCACATCAGCCGATTGGTTGTTGGTGGTTATTCCCGATTTGACCCATCTCAGTCTGGCTGCTGCCCGCACCTGCATCATGTTGCTGGATACGCCGGTCGCCCATTTACAGCGTCACGGTCAGGATGCAGCCTGGCAGCCGCATATCTGCTGGCTGGCAGCCTGCGACCGCGAACGAATTGGCCGCGTTTCGCCTCATCTGCTAGACCGCTTTTCCCTCCGCCTCACCCCGCCAGAAGACAATCCAGGTCGGAAACCCGCAGACATATTAGCCTGGCTGCAAGATACGCTCGAACCTTTGCCAGAATTGGGTGATATAGGGTCAAACGAGTTGCCCCAAGAGATCGCCCAGGCGCTGCAAACGGCCGTGAAACAGCAGGCAGTGATGACGGATGCGGCCGTTGCCAGCATTCTGACCTACATCCCACCCGAAGCAGCGGGCATACGACGCGAACTGGCGCTGGCGCGGTTAAGCGTGGCGGAGGCTCGCCGATCGGAGGCCAAAGAGGTGCAAGCATTCCATGTCGGCATGGCTGCCAGGCTGATAGGCTTACCTTTACCGCTTTCTAGCCAGGACTCGCCTACGGCCACTTCCCCCGCGCCAGTGGAGGATGACTCTGCACGCACACCACAAGATTTTGCCGGTGTGGACAGTTTGCCCGATAACCAACAAACCATGCCACGCCCATCGTCTTCTGCGGATTCTTCACCGATCTATGATTCCGGTGAGCCGGAAATTCAGAAGGTTTCTCCCGCCTTGCCCCCGTCACCTTACCCTGAAGATACAGCAGCAATCGAACGCGAACTATTTGCTTTGCGCCTGCCGCTGCGCCGTTACACGGCAACGGCCGTTGAGCGCGGCGTGGTAATCGGGGATCAGCCGACCAACTCGTTACATGACCTGGCGCTGCTGCCTACAATTCTGGAAGCGGCTCTGTACCAAAAGATGCGCCAGCCAGAGGGGGTAGAGGGAAACGGCTGTTTACGCATTTATCCCAGTGACTTACGTCGTCACCGCCGCACTCCGGCGGCCGAACAGATGCTCTTAATCTTGCTCGATTACACCAGCCTGCGCGACTGCCAGTGGCAAGAAGCGCTGCTGCCCCATTTGCGCTGGGCCTATGTGATGCGGGCCAGTGTGGGTATTGTGCAAGTAGGCGCAGCCGGCGCCATTGACGAACTGCGGGCGCAGAAGGTCACGGCCAACAGCATCCTGACGCCACGCATTGGTCAGGCATTGGCCGCGCCGCCAGGCCGGGCGACGCCGCTGGCGCATGGGCTGGAGTTGGCTTACCAGATGTTGCAGCAGTCACAAGAACACGGCCGTCACCTCATCCAGCATACCCGCTTCGTGATCCTCACCGATGGGCGCGGCAATGTGCCTTTAGACGCCAGCCATCGGGGGGAAATTAAGCGACCGGTGCGACGAGAAGGCATTGAAGATGCGCTGAAAGTCGCCAGAGAATTCCACGATCTAAGACGAGTGCTGCCCATTTTGCTCGATCCGCAGCCGATTTACCATGCTGAATTGCCGGTTGAATTGGCCGCCGCGTTAGCGGCCGTTCATGAAAAAATTCCGCTGGTAAAGGAGGCGCAGTTACGGTGAGCGACGGATTCCCCATCTCTGATGCCGCGCAAGACGCTTTTCGTTACCGGCCTGATACGCCCAAAAGACCGACGTATACGGCCGTTGATTTCCACATGCAGCTTGTGGAAATTGGTGCGGCTGCTGGATCGACAAACATCACGCTTCTGGAACCAGGTAAACAGTACCGGGTAAAAGTGTGGATAGAGCCGACGACAGCACAACATGAGAAAAGTGTCTTCACCGCCTCTCCTCTCACGTTATGGCTCACCTTGAAACGCGGCAATGATTTTATTTACGAGGTCAAACCGACGCCGCAGTTCCGTGAAGTGCCTGCCAATGCCACGCAATTTCAGTGCGAATTCGACCTGCTCATGCCCGACGAACTGCCGGATACAGACGCCACGCTTTGCCTTGAGTATAAAAAATCTGGAGAAGGCGTACAAAACCCTATTCTCCAACAGCCGGTGCAGTTGGCAGGGACTTATAATCCAATAGATACGACATTGGCCGAGGAATGTCGCATCAACCCGGCTATAGAACGCCCGGAGAAAACTGCCTTCTTGTACGTGTCTAAAGCGCCGGGTACTCGAGAGATTCGCTTGGTTGGATGGGGACACTACAAAGGGCATAGCTTTGAAGTTCCTACATTTGAAATACCATCGAATATCAGTCTGGGGGATTTCATATCAGGCAGCTTATCTGCCGATGTGCGATTTTTCGCCGACGCCATGATTGGGCGCATCGAACATTTTTTTACCTACTCGGCACGTGCGTTAACCCAATGGTTTGACAGATTGTATGACCAGCATGGCAAAGAACTGACACTAATCATCACCGATCTAACCGAGTATGAAGTTCCCTGGGAAATGTACCCTTTTTCTGGTGATGAGTCTGGCGGCGACAAATATCTGGGCGCTAACATTTCTGTGGTGCGTTGGGGTATCTTTCGTAATGTACAAACAAAAATGGACTTCTCTGTCTCTGTATGTGAAGAACATCATGTCGGCCAGACTGTCGCCTATATTGACCCATTTGAGAACCATCTCTACGATGAAGAAAAAAGATTGCTCCAAAAGCTGGCGAAAAAACCTCTGCCCAACAGCAGCGCTTTATACCAAAAACTAGCAGCGCTACATGATACGGGGATGGTTTACATCGGTTCTCATGGCACGTTTGTTCACGATGAAATTTTTCAAACGGGTTTGGGACACCGAGACAATCCTACAGGGCGAATTTTGCTTTTCAAACTCAGCGGAATACCTGTTTGCCGGACAAAACGCCCCGTATTCTTTGTCAACGCATGTAATTCAGCCCGCTGGCATCGCGTCAGCGCCAAAGAATATCTGGGGTTACATGAAGTGATTCTGGCAAATTTTGCCAGCGTGCGTGCAGCAGCTTGTCATCGAACCAAGCCGGTGCCTCCGCAACAGGAACCTCTGCATATCGCCCTGCTTCGGCCCAAGAAAAGCGGGGGAAAGCTGCAAGCGTCGTTGAAGCGGCCAGCCCTTTCAAGATCCGCCGCCGCTCCAGATATACCTCTTCGGGAGTTACCTGATGTTCACGGCAATCGCCAGCGCTG
>JAANMY010003294.1_pt1 | contig 13583 bp, 12 predicted proteins | sample 7279691 | NCBI WGS metagenome assembly JAANMY01 (sample SAMN14094543, study PRJNA606508) | bioreactor metagenome | isolation source: A lab-scale SPAN reactor treating ammonium-rich wastewater day 388 | place: Ireland: Galway | collected 2018-02-07
CCTGAAATTGAATGTCATCCAGGCGTGCAGCATTTTGGGCGTGGGGATTTCACCGGAAACGCTCTGAGCCAACCGACGTGCGCAACTGACATTCGCGAGGCGAATAAAATCGCCCGGCTGGTGCTTGCAGGATGGTAGAGGGGGGTTATCTTCTCAGGGAAGTCGAGGGGACTTGTATGAAAACCAAATCGCACAAAGTTGTTGAACAGCCCAAGCCCTTCACGCCCGGCATCACGCGAGCGATGGTCCGGCAGCACGCTTATGTCATGTTTCGTGACCGGCTGCCGCAGCGTCCGCTGACGCTGGAGGATTGGGTGCTGGCGGAAAAGGATCTCGTGGGCGAACTCGAAACCGAAGAGTCATCGCTTTGACTCGCGGTTGAAATCATGGTGTGTCGGTGCGGGCGAAAGGCCCGTAAGACGGTTGAACCCGTGCCGATGCACCATTTCTTTTTTGACGCGCCGCGCGCGCCTGAACGGCAACCAGGGGAACGCTGCCAGTAAAAATCTCAACCCGCTCCGCTGCCGGCGATGGGCTTGGGTTCGCCCCGAATCAACGCCGCAGCGTAGTCGCGATTCATGCGCGCGATGAAATCCAGACTGATTTCCTTGGGACAAACGGCCTCGCACGAACCGGTCACCGTGCAGCCGCCAAAGCCCTCGGCGTCCATCTGATCCACCATCGCCTTCACGCGGCGGTGGCGCTCCGGCTGGCCCTGCGGCAGCAGGCCCAGATGCGAAACCTTGGCCGCCACGAACAGCATGGCGCTGGCGTTTTTGCACGCGGCCACACAGGCACCGCAGCCGATACATTGCGCGGCATCCATGGCGAGATCCGCGTTTTCCTTCGGGACCAGGATGTTGTTGGCGTCCGGCGCGCTGCCGGTGCGGACGGTGATGAATCCGCCGGCATGCTGAATGCGCTCAAACGCCTGGCGGTCCACCACCAGATCTTTGATCAACGGAAACGCCTTCGCGCGGAACGGCTCGACGACAATCTCATCGCCGTTTTTGAAACTGCGCATGTAGGTCTGACACGTCGCCACACCCTTGTGCGGTCCGTGCGGTTTGCCGTCAATCACCAGCGAGCACGTGCCACAGATGCCCTCGCGGCAGTCGTGATCAAACGCGATTGGCTCCTCGCCGCGGTTGGCGAGCTCCTCGTTCACCACATCGAGCATTTCAAGGAACGACATGTTCGGGTTCAACTCCGGCGATTGGTAAATCTTAAATTCGCCGGGAGTGTTCCGGTTTTTCTGCCGCCAGACTTTCAATGTGACTTTCATTTACTTGTAACTCCGCGTACTCATCTTCACTTCCTCGTACACGAGCGGTTCTTTGTTCAGCACGGGAGCTTTGCCTTCCCCGGCGTATTCCCACGCGGCCACGTAAGCGAACGCATCGTCGCGGCGCTTCACGTCACCGGGGTTCACAAGCCCCTGCTGCACTTCGGGATCGTTCTTCGTGTACTGGAATTCCTCGCGGAAATGGCCGCCGCAGCTTTCCTCACGATGCAACGCGTCGCGGCAAAGGAGTTCACCCAGTTCCATGAAGTCGGCCACGCGACCGGCGTTTTCCAGCGATTGATTCCACTCGCCCGCTTCGCCGGCGACCTTCACGTTCTTCCAATACTGCTCGCGCAACTCGCCAATGAGCTTGATGCCCTTCTCCAGTTCGCCCTTGGTGCGCGCCATACCGCAGTGTTCCCACATCAACTTGCCGAGCGCCTTGTGGAAGCTTGCGGGAGTCCTTGAGCCTTTGTTGTTCAGCAGGCGTTTGGTGATGGTCTGAACACTTTCCTCGGCCTGCTTGAACGCGGCGTTGTCCGTGGCAGGCCGCTTGTCCGGTTTTTGCGTGGCGAGGTAACCGGAGATCGTGGCCGGCAGCACGAAATATCCGTCTGCCAGACCCTGCATGAGCGCGCTGGCACCCAGGCGGTTCGCGCCGTGATCGGAAAAGTTCGCCTCGCCGAGCACAAACAAGCCCGGGAGATTGCTCATCAAATTGTAATCCACCCACAGGCCGCCCATCGTGTAATGCACCGCCGGGTAAATCCGCATCGGCGTCTGGTAGGCGTCTTCATTGGTGATTTCGTGATACATCGCGAACAGATTGCCGTAACGCTCGCGCACCTTGCCTTCGCCGAGGCGCTTGATCGCATCCGCGAAATCCAGATAAACCCCCAGGCCCGTTTCGCCAATGCCCCGGCCCTCGTCGCAAACAACTTTCGCGGCGCGACTGGCGATGTCCCGTGGGGCCAGGTTGCCGAACGCCGGATACATGCGCTCCAGGAAATAGTCCCGGTCACCCTCCGCAATGTCGGCCGGATTCCTTTTGCAATCCTCCTTCTTTTTCGGCACCCACACGCGACCGTCGTTGCGCAGCGATTCACTCATCAGCGTGAGCTTCGATTGATAATCGCCGCTCACCGGGATGCACGTCGGATGAATCTGTGTGTAACACGGATTGCCGAAACACGCGCCGCGCTTGTAAGCGCGCCAGATGGCCGTGGCGTTCGAGCCGCGCGCGTAGGTGGAGAGATTATAGACGTTGCCGTAGCCTCCGGTCGCCAGCACCACAGCATCCCCGTTGTGCCGGGTGATTTCGCCGGTCTGCAGATTGCGGACAATGATGCCTTTCGCGTGGCCGTCCACCACGACGAGGTCGAGCATCTCGGCGTGCGTGTAAGATTTCACGCCGCCGTTGGCGATGTTGCGGCAAAGCGCCGAGTACGCGCCCAGCAAGAGTTGTTGCCCGGTCTGACCGCGCGCATAGAACGTGCGCGAAACCTGCGCGCCGCCAAAGGAACGGTTGTCGAGCAACCCGCCGTACTCACGCGCAAACGGCACGCCCTGCGCCGCGCATTGGTCAATGATATTCACCGACACTTCAGCAAGCCGATGCACGTTGGCCTCGCGCGCGCGAAAATCGCCGCCCTTGATGGTGTCGTAGAAGAGCCGATGCACGGAGTCGCCATCGTTTTGATAATTCTTGGCGGCGTTGATGCCGCCTTGCGCGGCCACCGAGTGCGCCCGCCGCGGCGAATCGTGAAACACGAAGTTGTGAACCTCGTAGCCAAGTTCCGCCAGCGTGGCTGCCGCGGACGAACCCGCCAGTCCGGCGCCGACGACGATGATCTTGTATTTCCGCTTGTTCGCCGGATTGATGAGCTTGGTGGAAAACTTGTGTTGCTCCCATTTCTGGGCGAGCGGACCGGCGGGAATGTTTGAATTCAGAGTCGCCATAATCAAATGTGCTGGGAGGAAAAACACCAAACACCAAACGCCCAACACCAGAAAACTACCAAATTCCAAATCTCAAACCACAACGCGCGCTTTGGGGATTTGGGACTTGTTTGGTGTTTGGTGTTCGAATCGTGGGGTTTCATTTCGCCTCCTTCCCGGTCACAGCCGCCGGCTCGACCAGCGCCGTCGGTTTCAGTTCGAATCGTTTTTTTTCGGCGTACTCCCCGCCGACGACCCGCAGGAAAATGGAGACGGGAATCAAAGCATAACCGATGAAGATGGCGATGCTGGCGACCTTGGCAAAAAGTTGAATCCGCGGCCACCAAATGTGATTCCGGAAACCGAGCGATTGGAACATGCTGGCCAAGCCATGCCCGAGGTGAATGAAAAGCACTGCTTGGGCGACCAGATAAAACAGGGTCACCCACCACACCTGGAAGCCCAGCACGATCATGGCATAAACATCGTGTGTCTTCTCGCCGCCGGGCAGCGTTGCCTCCAGCGTGCGGAAATCGCCCACGCCATTGATGCCCGGCAGCAGCGCGGTGAAGTGCGCCAGATGATAAACGACAAAAGCCGCAATCACCGACCCGGTACCCAGCATGTAACGGGACTGCCACGCGGAGCCGAAGGTGGGTGGCTTCGCGTATTCCACTGGTCGCGCCGCCTTGTTGGCAAGACTCAACTGGACGGCGGTGAGGACATGGAGCGCCACCAACACAAGTAATCCAAGCCGCACGCCCCAGAGCAGCAGCGGTTTGCTTTTAAGGAAGTGGGCGTAAGTGTTGATCATCTCCGGCGAACCGAACACCTGGAGGTTGCCCACCAAATGTCCTACGACGAACAAAAAAAGGAGAGTCCCACTGGCGGCCATGACATACTTCTGGCCGAGCGACGATTTGTAGAGGCTTGAAATGCTGCTCATCACGTGCTGACAGATTAGACACAGGGCGTGCTCGCCCCGAGGAACGCACCGAATCTAATGAGCAATCGTCCGTGACGTCAATGAGTCTTAATTAGTATAAGAGCCACTTCCATCAAAGTTCGCTGGCCTAATCTCATGCCGATCATGCTCAGACCCTGAGCAACAACTCCGTCAGCGACTGGATTTGGCCGTTATGTTTTGGTTCGGCAACCCGTTCGATTTGCACGGCGGACAAGCCGGCCGCCCGTGCTCCCAGCACATCCGCCTCCATGCTGTCGCCCACGTGCAGAATCGCGCCGGCCGGCACGCCCATGCGGCGCATGGCTTCCTGAAAAATAGCGGGTGCGGGCTTGCCGGCGCCGACCTCGCAGGAAATGAGGATCGCTTCAAAGTGTTCAGTCAGATCGAGTGCGCGCAGCAGTGGACGCAGGCGATTGTCCCAATTGGAAATCAAGCCCAGCCGCAGGTCACGCGTTCGCAGCGCATCCAGGGTCGGACGAACGTCCTCGTAAACCCGCCAGGCCTCCGCCCGGCCAAAGTATTCATAAAGCTCCGGGAAGAAGGTTTCACTGGGCCTTTGATCAAGCAACCCCGCGAACGTCTCGTCCACAATCGAGGCCCATTCTGCCGTCGTGTGGTCAAAGCCGGGGTGGCGTTCCCACGCGGCCAGGAAACGGCGGTTCAACATTTCCGCCGAGAGTCCTCTTGCGCCGTAACGCGCCGCTACCTTCGCATACACGTGACCGACGGACGGCCACGGTTCAATCAACGTGCCCCCGGCATCGAACGTGACTGCTCGGATTCTGCCGGCTCCGTCCATCGGAAGTCGCTCAATCCCTCAAGGCTTATTCGGCGTTTGAGGCACCCATACACCCAACTCTTTCACGAGGAACGCCCATTTGTCCGCCGCTTCTTCAATCAGTTTGGCGGTGGGCTTGCCGGCACCGTGGCCAGCCTTGGTCTCAATGCGGATCAGTGTAGGTGACTTGCCCGCTTGCGCCGCCTGAAGCGCCGCCGCGAATTTGAAACTGTGCGCCGGCACCACGCGATCATCGTGATCGGCCGTGGTGACCATCGTGGCGGGATACTTCATGCCTGGTTTCAAGTTGTGAAGTGGTGAGTAGGCGTAAAGCGCTTTGAACTCGTCGGGATCATCCGCCGATCCGTAATCGCTCGTCCACGCCCAACCAATGGTGAATTTGTGGAAGCGCAGCATGTCCATCACTCCAACCGCTGGCAGCGTGGCGGCAAACAAATCGGGCCGCTGTGTCATGCAGACACCCACCAGCAATCCGCCATTGCTGCCACCGGAAATCGCCAGCTTCTTCGGCGAGGTGTATTTGTTGGCGATCAGCCATTCCGCCGCCGCAATGAAATCGTCAAAGACGTTTTGCTTTTGGAGCTTGGTGCCGGCGCGATGCCATTCCTCGCCGTATTCGCCGCCGCCGCGCAGATTGGGCACGGCATACACGCCGCCCATTTCCATCCACGCGAGATTTGCGACAGAAAAACCCGGCGTGAGGCTGATGTTGAACCCGCCGTAGCCGTAGAGCAGCGTTGGATTGCGGCCGTTGAGCTTCAATCCCTTCCGGTGCGAGATGAACATGGGCACGCGCGTGCCGTCCTTGCTCGCGAAGAATACCTGGCGCGTTTCGTAATCGTCGGGATTGAAATCCACCTCTGGCCGGCGAAATACCGTGCTCGTGCCGGTGGTCAGGTCGTAGCGGAAAATCGTGCCCGGCGACGTGTAACTCGTGAATGAATAGAACGTCTCTGTATCGTTGCGTTGACCGCCAAAGCCGCCCGTCGAGCCGAGGCCCGGCAAGGCCACCTCGCGAATGAACCGACCGTCCAAGCCGAAAATCTTTACCTGGCTGCGCGCGTCCTTCAGGTAGGAACAAATGAACTGGTGGTTCACCACGCTCACGCGCGCCAGGGTTTCCGGGGCTTGCGGAATGATCTCCTTCCAGTTCGCGCGTCCGGGCCGCGTGACATCAATGGCAATGACCCGGTGGCGCGGCGCGTTCAGATCGGTCTTGAACCAGAACACCGGACCATCATTATCAATGAACGTGTAATCGGCATCGAATTCCATCAACAGCTCGCCCACGGGCGAATTCGGTTGCTGCAAGTCCTGATACAGCACGCGGTTCTTCGGGTCCGTGCCCTGGGAAGCGGTGATGATCAGATAACGGTCGTCGTCCGTCACGCCGCCGTAGAAATTCCAATCCTTCTTGTCGGGCCGGTGATAGACGAGTGTGTCCTCTGCCTGCGGCGTGCCGAGGCGGTGAAAGTAGAGTTTGTGGTAGTAATTCGCCTTGGTCAGTTTCGTCGCCTCAGTTGGCTCATCGTAGCGGGAATAGAAGAACCCCCTGCCATCCTTGGTCCATGACGCGCTGGAAAACTTCACCCAGTTGACATGATCCGGCAGATCCTGACCGGTTTGCACCTCACGCACTTTCCATTCCTGCCAGTCCGAACCGGCGCTGGACAATCCGTATGCCATGAGTTTCCCATCGTCGGTGATCGTGTAACCGCTCAACGCCACGGTGCCGTCGGCGGAAAGCTGGTTCGGGTCCAGCAACACCTGCGGTTCGGCCTCCAGCGAAGTCATCGTGTACAGCACGCTCTGGTTCTGCAGCCCGTCATTCTTTGCGTAGAAGTAACGACCGCCTTGTTTGAACGGCACGCCATAGCGTTCGTAATTCCACAGTTGGGTGAGCCGAGCCTTGATGGCGGCGCGTTCCGGAATCTGTTCGAGATAGCCGAACGTCACCTTGTTCTGCGCCTCGACCCAGGCCTTCGTTTCCGTGGAATTATCATCCTCCAGCCAGCGATAGGGATCGGCCACTTCCACGCCGTGATAATCATCCACCTGCGGCATCTGGCGCGTGTCCGGGTAAGCAACGCGCGACGGGCGGGTGGTGGTCGCGCAACCAATGAGCAGCGCGGCGACGGCAAAGGCAATGAATTGTCTTGGAGCAACCATGCCGCGAACGATGCAAGGAAGCTGTGCCCGCGTCAAAGGGTTTTGGCAAAGGCCTATTGCACGAACGGCCAGCATTTCAGGATGAACCAGTGATCCGATCGAACGAACTCTGCGGCTGACCCCGCGACACACGTCAACAGCAGCATTCCGAGGACGAGCAGAGACAAGGTGAATGAATCGCGATCCCGGCTGGAACCCCCGGTCACTTTCCCCGCACGGTCAGCACGGGACACGGAGCGTGTCGCACCACACGCTCCGCAGTGCTGCCCAGCAGCACGTGCTTGAGTCCTGTATAACCGTGGGTGGTGAGCACGATCAAATCCACTTTGAGCCGGCGAGCCGTGTTGGCGATTTCCTCATACGGCCGCCCCATGCAGACCAGCACGCGGCCGCGCAAACTGGCCGGAATCAACTGCTCGCCCAGCGCCGCCAATTCCTTGCGGGAGGCCTGCAAGGTGCGTTCCTGGTGGACCACCACCGTGCCCATCTCCGTGGGATAAACCGGCAGCTCGACAACATGCAGCAGCGAGATCTTCGCCCCGAATCCGCTCGCCAGTGGAATGGCATGATACAACGCCTGGCGCGCAAGCTCGGAGAAATCCATGGGGACCAGAATGTGGCGGATTCGCACAGGATCTGCAGCCAGGCGCGTTTTGCGGGAAGGTGTTTTCATTGTTGCGTTGTTTCAGTTCATTTGCCGCGCGTACACTGCACGACTGACAGACCCACTGCCCGCGTCACGGAAATCAATGACACGATTGAGCGCTGGCTCGACGTCCGGCAGTGATCCGCACCGGCTGCCGCCAATCCGCGAAGCATACCCCCGGCTCAGGCCACCTGGCGAATTGCGTTCTGGCTGCCGTAAGGATTGGCGACCAGCAGGTGGCACTCTGGATCATCCCGCCACTGGCCGTCCACGAGGAAGCGGTAGTGGTGTTTCCCCGGCAGGAGTTCCACGTTGGCACGCCAGACGCCGTCGGCGCCTTTCTGTAGGTTGATGGGACGCTCCTGCCAGTGCGTGAAGTCGCCCACCAACTGCACGCTCATCGCGTCCGGGGCCGTGAAGGAGAACAACTGTTTCTTTTTGCCGTTTGATTGGAATACAGGTTTTTTTGCCATAAACACCTCTGCTACGCAGTCAATCTAGCACTCTCCAGCGCATCTGCAATGCCGCATGCGCCGGGAGAATGCGCGGCGGAATCGTCCGGCTTAACTACCGTACCGGGCTACGTGAACCGGGGAACGATTTTGGACGCAACCTGGCGCTGGCTGGACTCGACGCGCCACTGCCCGACTGCACCGCCAACCGGACCCTGACAGGCCACGAAGACTTTCAAATGGGATAGAACACCGCGCAACCACTCCTCCTCATTCCTGGTTCGCTCGCTGCGCAGCACACAAATAGACACGAAACTCTTTCGCCACGGAAGGCGTCGAACACGCTATGGCGGACCCGGATTCCGCGAGTGTACGCAAACTGGATGCGCCAAAAGCGTCATGGGAATCAGCCCAACGTTACTCGCGTTCACACTGTCGGCCACTGCCGCATTGGCCACGTCCAAACCAAACATCTTACTCATCGTTAGCGACAATCAGGGTCAGCCATGCCTGAGTTGTATCGGCACAGAACCGATGCCCACGCCCAACTTGCACCGGCTGCCTGTGGACGGTGTGCGGGCCAAAGATCTCCATGTGGCTGCCTCCACCAGCGCGACCGCGCGTGACGGCTGACAAGCGATGACCAACCATCTACAATCCCATGGATGAAACGGCTCCATTGCTTCCTGACAGTGTTCCTGCAGCTTTGCTGGCTTGGGTCGGCTACCGCCCGGGACGATCTTGCACTATCGTTTCGCGAGCCGCCGGACGCCGCGCGGCCCGGCGCCTATTGGTATTTCATGGACGGCAACCTTTCGCGCGAGGGGATGACGCGCGACCTCGAATCCATGAAGGCCGCCGGTATGGGGCATGTCGTGTTCCTCGAAGTCAACGTCGGCGTGCCCCGCGGCCGGGTGGATTTTCTCAGTGAAGCATGGCAGGGGCTGTTCGTTCATGCGGTGCGCGAGGCGGAGCGATTGGGGATGGAAATCATCCTCGGCTCGGGGCCGGGTTGGGCGGGCAGCGGCGGACCCTGGGTGAAACCGGAGCAATCCATGCAGCATCTCGTGGCAAGTCCGGTTGAAGTGCAAGGCCCGGGGCCGTTCACCCACACGCTGCCCGTGGCCCCGCCGCGGCGGCCGTTCTTTGGCGACGTGCCCAAGCAAATGCGCACCCAATGGGAGAGCTTCCACCGGGACGTGGCGGTGCTGGCGTTTCCGACGCCGGCAACGCCTGCGACCATTCCCGACATTGATGAGAAGGCGCTGGTTTACCGCGCGCCGTTCTCTTCGCAACCAAACGTCAAGGCCAGGCTCGAAGCGCCCGCCGAATTTCCCGCCGACGCCCCCAGTGCCACGATTCCGCTGGAGCGCGTGCTCAATCTGACCCAGCGTCTGAAACCCGACGGCACGCTGGACTGGCAGATTCCAGAAGGCAAATGGACGGTGCTGCGTTTTGTGAGTCGAAACAACGGGGCCTCCACGCGGCCGGCACCGGATCCGGGCATTGGCTTCGAGTGCGACAAGTTCAACGCGGCCGCGCTGGAGGCGCACTTCGCCGAGTACGCCGGGAAACTGTTGGAGAAAGTGGGGCCGCGCAAGAAAGGTCGGGGCTGGACGATGCTGCACATAGACAGTTGGGAGATGGGCGCGCAAAACTGGACCCCTCGCTTACGCGAGGAATTCCAGAAGCGGCGCGGTTACGATCCGCAACCCTTTTACCCGGCTTACCTCGGATACGTGGTCGGCAGCCGCGAGCAAACGGAGCGATTCCTCTGGGACCTCCGCCTGACCGGCCAGGAGTTGGTGATCCAGCACCACGCCGAACACCTCAAGCGGATCGGCCGCAAGCATGGGTTCACACTTTCCATCGAACCGTACGACATGAATCCTACCTGTGACTTTGACCTCGGTGCGGTAGCGGATGTGCCGATGTGCGAGTTCTGGAGCCTGGGATTCGACACCACCTACAGTTGTCACACGGCGTCCTCCATCGCCAACGTGCTGGGCCGTCCGGTGGTGGCAGCGGAAGCCTTCACGGCGGATCACCGGGAGGCGTGGCGCTTCCATCCGGGCTATTTGAAAAACCAAGGGGACTGGGCCTTCGCCACCGGCATCAACCGTTTCACCTATCACACCTTCGCCCACAAGCCCGACGAAGGGCGGCCGGGCATGGTCATGGGGCCGTATGGCGTGCATTGGGATCGTGGCCAGACGTGGTGGCCGATGGTGGGCGACTATCATCGCTACATCAGCCGCTGCCAGCAGGTCTTGCGGCAGGGACGGACGATCGCCGACGTGTTGTATCTATTGCCGGAAGGCGCGCCGAATGTCTTCCAACCCCCCGCCTCGGCGTTTGCGGGCAGCACGCAGATGCCCGACCGGCGCGGCTACAACTTTGACGGTTGTTCGGCGGAAACCCTCATGAAGCTGGCCAGGGTGCGCGGCGGGAAAATTGGCTTCCCCAGCGGCGCCGAGTATCCACTGCTCGTGCTTCCAAACGTCGAGACGATGACGCCCGAGTTGATCCGCAAACTTGACTCGCTCGTGAAAGCCGGCGCGACGGTCGTGGGCAATCCACCGCGCAAGTCACCGAGCCTGGTGAACTATCCGGCCTGCGATCGTGAAGTGGCCCGGCGGGCGGAGGCGGTCTGGGGCGGCCTGCAACCACCAGTTGAACCGGCCAGCCATCGGCACGGCAAAGGCCGGATCATCTGGGGCACACCAGTGTATGATCGCCTGACCGACGAACCCTCATCCATCATGCAGGCGCAGTGGATTTGGTTCCCGCAGGGCGAACCCGCCCGGTCCGCGCCGGTGGGCGCCGTGTCGTTTCACCGGGAGTTCCACATGCCCGCGAGCAAACGAATTGCTTCGGCGCGACTGGAAATGACGGCCGACAACCGTTTCAGCGCCACGCTCAACGGGACACCTGTGCTGGAAGGTGACAACTTCAACGTGATTTTCGTCGCCGAGGTGACGAAGACCATGCAGCGCGGCACGAATGTGCTGACCGTGGTCGCGGAGAATGGCGGAGACAAACCCAACCCGGCGGGGCTTATCGGCGTGCTGCGGGTGCGGTTCACCGATCGTTCAGAGCAAATAATCGCCACCGACAGCCAATGGACGTCTTCGGTTTCCACGAATCCGGCCTCCGGGAAATCCGCCCGGGTGTTGGGTGAAGCTGCCATGGCTCCGTGGCAGCTCAAACCGACGCCCCTTGCGCCGCCGCTGTATCCGCATTACGACCTCACGGCCACCGTTCTGCGCGAGTTGGGTGTGGGCGAGGACTTCGCCTCTCCCGGGCCTTTGCGTTACACACACCGACGCACGAAAGACCGCGACATTTATTTTGTGGCCAACCGTTCCGGCGAAGCCGTCCGCACCACCGCCACTTTCCGGGTGGCCACGGGCGCACCGGAACTATGGCATCCGAACAGCGGTGAAATCCAATTGCTACCGCAATTCACCCGCACGGACGGCGTGACGGAGATTCCCCTGCGCTTCGACCCTTACGAAAGTTGCTTCGTGATTTTCCCCTCCAGGAAGACTGCCGCCGCGGTTTCGGCGTCCAACCGCGCCGGGCAGAACTACGCGGAGTTCACCGAAATTCAAAATCTCCAGGGCCATTGGGATGTGTCCTTCGATCCAACGCTGGGCGCACCCGCGCAGGTGCGCTTCGAGAAACTGGAGGACTGGACCCAACGTCCCGAGTCCGGCATCAAGTACTATTCAGGCATCGCCACCTATCGGACCCGGTTTGATCTGCCGGCCGGGAAAGCGGTTGGCCCGGAATCGCGGATTCACCTGGACCTCGGTGGCGTGCAGGTCATGGCCCGTGTGCGCGTGAACGGCACGGATTGCGGCGTGGCGTGGACTGCGCCCTGGCGCGTGGACATCAGCCGCGCAGTGAAACCCAAGGGCAACGAATTGGAAATCGAGGTCGCGAATCTTTGGCCGAACCGGATGATTGGCGATGCTGCATCCCCCGGCCAACCGTTCAGCCAGACGACCTATCGTCCCTACAAGGCGGGTGACCCGTTGCTGCCCTCGGGCTTGCTTGGGCCGGTTAGTCGAAATTCCGGTCATTGTGCTGGCAACGGCTGCTTCTCTGAAGTTAGGCGCAGTGGTGACCAAACCACCAAAGGGTATGACCGTCGGCCATGCATGGACAGTCACACTTGGCGATACTTTCAAGATCGCATTGGGGCTGGTAATTCCGGGCTTGCTGCTGGCAGCATTCATCGAATCATTCATCACCCCGCGCATTGTGGTCAGCATTCTCGGCGGCGGTTAGGAAACCCTTACCAAGAGAACTGCACAAAACACGCATCTTCGTATACTATGGGATAGGTGCGTGTTTTCTATTTGTTTGCTATTTGTAAGCCGTCACAGTTTTCATTGGCTTATATGCAAATGTTCAATTTATTTTGAGGCAACTTCATGGCGCGAATTCTTATCCTCGGCACGGCGGCAGCGGTTTCTGACGCAAATCACGAGAATACCCACTTTGTTCTGATTGGCGATCACGGCCCGGTGTTGGTGGACTGTGGCTCAAACCCGATGGGTAAATTTCAATTCGAAGGAATTGATGATGAGGCGCTGCAAGATGTGATTTTGACACATTTTCATCCCGATCATGTCAGCGGTGTGCCAAACATGTTGATGCATATGTGGCAGTTGGGGCGGCAAGCTCCCTTGCGATTCTACGGATTGCACCACTGTATGAATCGCATGGAAGATATGATGGTGAGTTTTTCGTGGCAGGAATGGCCGGACTTTTTTCCAGTGACCTTCCACCGCGTGAGCGAACGTTGGAATGCTCCCGTATTTGAGAACGAAGATTTCAAGATCGCGGCTTGGCCGGTGCAGCATTTTATCCCGACTGTCGGGCTGCGAATTGAAAACAAAAAAAACGGCAAAATCCTCGCTTATACCTGCGATACTCAGCCTACCGCCTCGCTCTACGAGATGTGCAAAGATGCTGATTTATTAATCCATGAATCAGCAGGCGAGGGTTTCGGGCATAGCAGCGCGCGGCAAGCTGGTGAAACGGCAACCAAAGTCGGAGCCAAATCGCTCTATCTGATTCACTATTGGGTATGGAATACCGACCCATCACCATTGGTTGGGCAGGCTAAAGAAACCTATAATGGGCCGATTACACTATGCCAAGACTACGACATCTACGAGTTTTAGCTACTGCTTAGTTGGCTCGGCTTTTTGTGCTTCTTCTAGAGGCTTGATGGTGGCGTGCAGAAACTGAAAATCATCGCGCGGGGGAATGATTTCATGGACTTCCGTCACCTGAAATTTTACCCGACCAAT
>JAANMY010003302.1_pt1 | contig 13569 bp, 9 predicted proteins | sample 7279691 | NCBI WGS metagenome assembly JAANMY01 (sample SAMN14094543, study PRJNA606508) | bioreactor metagenome | isolation source: A lab-scale SPAN reactor treating ammonium-rich wastewater day 388 | place: Ireland: Galway | collected 2018-02-07
GGGGGTCCAGCGCGAGCCAGCGAGGCCCGAGCCGGGAACGTCCCAGAGTCGAAGCAAGACGAAGTTGCGGATCGATCAACGGAGCATCCTCAACGCGACCACCCATGCCGCGGGACCATCCCTGGAGGGCGGCGGCCAAGCCACGCCACCCGAGTCGGCGGAATCATACCGCATCGACCCTCATCGCGTACAAGAGCGACAATTCAAACCTCAAGCCTCTGAAGCCACAAGGCAACCGCGTCTGGTTTGGCCAATAATGGCCAATCTATCCCACGTCGCGGGTCTGGAAGAGCGCGACACCAAGCGCGAGGCACGCTCCGATCTGCAACACGGCATACGCCGTGAGCAGCCCGAAGTGCGAGACAGGCACGGGCCGATTTTGCGCGACGGCGTCGATGAGCCAGTAGAGTTGCATGTTCGGGACGACCGCCCACGCCGCCAGCACCGGCGTGTTGAATGAAGTCGGTGCCGTGAAGACATAGTCGCCCGGGCGGGGCAGGCGTTGGATGTTCAACCGGCCTCCGACCCTTCGGAGCGTCAATGTCGGGCCGGAGGCTTCGGCCACGACGATGTTGCCCGGCTTGGCGGGGTCACGCCACTGGGCCTCGGAGGAGGAATCCCCGGCGAAAGGCGGGTTGGAAGAGAGTAGAAGGCGGAACCCGTTGGGGTTCTCACCCCAGTAGACGCTCGTCCCAGGGTTCATCGGGAGGTCAGGGAGGCTGTCGAGCGTCACTTCGATCGAGTCCCCCGGCGCGGCCATCGGGCGGTCTGTCCGCTCATAGCGGATAACGTTGACCGACTTGACGACCCCGGCAAGGGGATTCGAGATCGCGTGTCGCCCGAGCAAATGGTTGGAAAGGAGCCCGACGAGGAAGAACCCCACGCAGGCGATGATGGTCATGACCTGGCCGAGCCGGGTCGAGACCGCGGTCGCGAACGCGGTGAGGACGAGCGAAGCGAGAATGGTCGAGACGCAGGCGGTGAGGACCTGGGGCTTGAAATCGTGCCCGATCTCCTGGAAGGCCCACTTCTTCGAGACCAGGAGGACGAGCACGTAGGCCAGCAGCATGAGGGGCAGGAGGAGCAGCGACGCCGTCTGCGAGAAGGACCAGCCGTAAAAGAAGTTGCACCAGAGGGCGGCACCGACGGCGATGATCCACGCCGAGATGGAGAAGACGAGCACGGGCCCGTCGAGGGTGTCGGACGACGTGGACATGACCCCGTGGCGGATACCCATGAGGAGCATGACGACCATGACGGCAAGGGCAAGAGTCATGGCGAGTGCGAGCCCGGCGAACTTGCCCAGGACCAGGGCGGCCCTGCTGACGGGCTTGGAGACCACGGTCAGGACGGTCCTGTTCTCGATCTCTCGCGAGACCGCGGAGGTCGCGATGAACGCCGCGAGCAGGAGGGCGCAGACGAAGATCGTCGCCAACCCGATGTCGAGCAGGAGTTTATTGTCGCCCGAGACTTCCGCCGTCGACGACATCCCCATGGAGAAGTTGGCCCCCCAGGTGTTGAGGACCTGGAGGATCCCCGCGATGACGATCATCACGAAGAAGATGGGCTGGCGGATCCCCTCGACAAAGGTGTTCCGCGCGATGGTCAGGGCTTGGCCGGTCATCGAGGTCGGATCTCCCCTGGAGGGACGCGGGAACGGGTCGTCGAGGGTGGGGGTTCGAACGGGAAGAATTGTTCAGGGGGGACGAACATAGGGTGGACGATGCCGTATTGCAACCCAGCGGCCCCTCGCGCACGGACGCCACGTGGGTACGCCGCCTCGGCGGGCCCGGTTCGTTCGAACTCCCGTCAGGTGTGATCGGTGGACAGCACGCCCGGATGTCGTGACAATACTCCCCCCTCTGGTGGGGGATGGTCGGATCCGGCTTGTCAATCCCCTTCGGGAGCCGAGGAACCTGATGAACGCTGACTACCTGAGCCACAAGCGTGCCACGAGCGTCAGCCTGCTGGGGATGGTCCTGCAGGTCATCCTCGGCGTCACGACCCTCATCTATTCCGTCTACGCGAAGGACCACGCCGGGTTCACGGCGGCGCTCTACATCCTGCTCGGCGTGCCGGTCTGGGTCTGCCTGGCGATCGTCTATGACGCGCACCGTCGCGAACGGATCGAGGAGATGGAAGCCCGGTCGCTCGACGCGGGCGGAGGGGTAGCGTCGTCGGTCTTCCAGGATTCGGGCGACGTGCTGCGGGTCGCGTCGCGTCGGCTCAAGTCGATCCACCGCTTCTTCGTACCCGGGATCGGGCTCCTCGTCGCCGGCGGGCTCATCGCCGTGGGCATGTGGAGGTTCTCCTCCGGTCGAGGGCGGGTCTCGCTGGACACCTTCCATCCGATCACGAACCACGGGTGGCCCATCGGGATCGGCATCGGGCTCGCCGTCATCGCCTTCATGCTCGCTCGCTACGTCTCGGGCATGGCCATGCAGCGGGTCTGGAAGAGCCTTCGCGGCGGGGCGACGTTCGCCGTGGGGAGCGCCCTTTTCGGTCTTGCCATCGCGGTTGCGCACTTCATCGACATCCCCGGTCCCGATGCCCCGGTCCGCTACCTCCAGGTTCTCTTTCCGATCGCGATGATCCTGCTGGGCGTCGAGGTCTGCCTCAACTTCCTGATCGACATCTACCGCCCCCGCAAGGCGGGCGAGGCCCCGCGTCCGGCGTTCGACTCCCGCGTCCTCGGGTTCGTCGCCGCGCCGGACCAGGTCGCCAAGTCCATCGGGGAGGCGCTCAACTACCAGTTCGGGTTCGACGTGGCTTCCAGTTGGTTCTACCGCCTCTTGTCGCGATGGATCGCCGCCCTCGTGGGCATCGGCGTGCTTGTCATGTGGCTCACGACCGCCCTCGCCGTCGTCCAACCCCACCAGCGAGGCATGGTCCTCCGCTTCGGGGAGATCGTTCGGCCCGACATCGGCCCGGGCCTGCACCTGAAGATGCCCTGGCCCATCGACCGCGTCGCCGTGCCCGAGCACGGGGTCAAGGACGAACGCACGACGGCGTATCGGATGGTCAGCCAGACCGCGACGGGCGTTCGTGAGATCCACATCGGGTCCTCTCCGGCGAAGGACGACGGCCCGATCCTGTGGACCAACGAGCACGCCGCCAAGGAGACCTACCTCCTCGTCCAGCCGCCCGCGGGCGAGCAGATCGCCGGCGCCTCGTCCGCATCGGGTGACCCCGGAACGGGAAAGGATCTCTCCCTTGTCGCGGTGGAGATCCCCTTGCACTTCGTGGTGCGGGACGTGCTCCGGTTCGAAGAGATCGCGCCTCCCGACCAGCGTGACGACCTCCTCCGTGCCGTCGCTCAGCGCGAGGCGACGATGTACCTGCTGAGCCTGCCCGAGGACCAGGTCCTCGCCGGGGAGCGGGGCCAGATCGCCTCCGAACTCCGCACCAGGATCCAGGCGGCGTTCAACGCGATAAACCGAGGGCCCGACGGTCAGCCCCGGGGCGCGGGGGTCGAACTGATCTTCGTCGGCGTCTCGGGCGTCCACCCACCCAAGGAGGTCGCCCCGAACTTCGAGTTCGTCATCCAGGCCGAGGCCAAGCAGGCGGGACTGATGCAGACCGCCGAGGCCGACGCCATCGCCCGGCTCACGCGGGTGGTGGGGGACGCCTCGCGGGCCAACGACATCGTCCGCGAACTCGACGTGCTCGAGGCGATGAAGAACCGCCGGTATGTTCCCGGCTCGCGTGAGAGCGGGGAACTCGACGCGGGGATCGCGGAGCAGGAAGCGAAGATCGAGCGCCTCCTCGCCGAGGCGAGCGGGCGAGCGGGGGCGACGATCCTCCGTGCAAAGGCCGACCGCTGGTCGCGCCACATGGGCGCCCGAAGCCGCGCGACCCGCTACGCCGGAGAACTCGACACCTACCGTGCCTCCGCCGAGATCCAGCGCGCGTCGCTCTACTTCGATGCGCTCGCCGAGGCGATCCGCGGCACGCGGCTCTACGTCCTTCCCGGCGCGGTGCCGGCAAGGATCCAACTCGACTTCCACGACCGAGACACCGGTCTTGATGTCTTCCGCCCCAACGCGGACGAGGACAACTCGGCCTCCAGGTAACGCCCTCTTCCCTCCGAACAGGAGCAGATGCCGTGCAACGCGTGCTCATGATGACGGTGACGATCGTGTTCCTCCTGGCCCTGCTGTCGTTCACGGTGACGTACAGCGTCCGCTTCACCGAGGCCGCGGTCGTCACGACCTTCGGCGGAGCGAACGAGGGCTCCATCCACACGACCCCGGGGCTGAAGTTCAAACTCCCCTACCCCATCCAGGAAGTGACGACCTACGACACGCGGACGCGCATCCTCCAACTCCGCTCGGAGACGCAGCAGACGGCCGACAACCGGCTCATCATCGTCGAGGCGTTCTGCACCTGGCGAGTGAGCAATCCCCTCCGCTTCTTCCAGTCGTTCAGCAACGCCGGGGGGCGGCCCGTGGAGCACTACCGCCAGGCGCAACGCGCCTTGGAGTCAAACCTCCGCTCCGCCGTCGCCGAGACGAGCAAGTTCCGCATGGACGAACTCTTTTCACCGGTCGTCGGGGCCTCGCAACTGCCCGCCCTCGAGCAGCGCATCAAGGAACGCCTCACCACGGCCTCCCCGGGCGGGCGATCGATCGCGGACTACGGGATCGAGGTCGTGGATGTCGGGATCAACCGGGTCGAACTCCCCGAGACGACGACGACCGCCGTCTTCGACCGCATGAAGCAGCATCGCACCCGCCTCGTCAAGGAGCTCGAGAGCCGGGGCGAGGCCGCGGCCTCGACCATCGTCTCGAGCGCCGAGGCCAACGCGCAGCGCATCCTCGCCTTCGCCGAGGCCCGCGCGATGATGATCCGAGCCGAGGGCGATCGCGAGGCCGCCGAGTTCGTCGCGCAGATGGCCGAGGCTCCGGAACTCGCCGTGTTCCTCAGCAACCTGGACTTCCTCCGCGGGGCGCTCAGCAAGCGGACCACCCTTGTCTTCTCGACCGATACCCCGGGCTTCGGGCTGCTGGATTTCCAGGGCGCGTCGGCACCGGGCCAGATCCCCGGGCTGGGCGGGCTGGTTGACCCCGACCACGTCCTCCGCCAGCTCCCGATCGCCACGAGCGAGGAGGGCGGGCGATGAGCGATCCCGCAACGATCGAACGCCGCCCGGGGGCGACATCCCTGCGCGACGGCGCCCCATCGGCGGAGCCCGAGGTCACCCTCGACCCGGCCAACCAGTCCCTCGCCGATGCCCTCCGCATCACCTTCCGCATCCTGCAACTCATGATGGCGCTCCTTGTCGTCGCCTACATCCTGACCGGCTTCCAGGCCGTGAAGGAGAGCGAGAGCGGGCTGCGTCTGCTCTTCGGCGCGGTCCGAGGGGACACCCTCTCGCCGGGGTTCCATTTCAGCCTCCCCCGCCCGTTTGGCGAGATCCGCAAGATCGACACCGGCGCGAAGGACATCGACCTCAACGAGGCCTTCATGCCCAGGCTGGAGGCCCACCAGCGGCAACTCTCCATCGAGGATCTCGCCAAGCAGGCCAAGTTCTCGCTCAAGCCGGGCGAGGATGGCTCGCTCCTGACCAGCGACGGGAACATCGCGCACACCCGCTGGTACGCGACCTATCGACGGACCGATCCGCGCGCCTACGCCGACCACGTCAACCCCGACGACGAGCGGGCGATCGTCGAGGCGGCCATCAAGCGGGGCGTCGTCCAGGCCGTCGCCTGCACGCCCATCGACGACCTTCTGAAGCAGGGCGAGGCGACGGGCACGGTGGCCGACCACGCCAAGCGGGTCGCCCAGCGGACGCTCGACGACATGCGCTCGGGGTTGACGATCGAGCAGCTCAAACTCCGAGAGAAGACCCCCCCGCTGAACACGCTTGGCAACTTCAACGCCGTCCAGGCCGCCGTCTCCAAGGCCGAGGAGGCGATCGCGACGGCCGACAGCACGCGTCAGACCGTGCTCAACACGTGCGCGGGGCGTGCGGTGGGGCACCTGATCGAGCGCATCGACGCCTACGAGGCCGCCCTCCGCGCGGGCCAGGACGCATCGACGATCCTCGAGGAAATCTTCGCGGTGATGGAGGGACGCGAGGTCGTCCTCGCCGACGGGCGCCGGATCGAACGCGGCCTCATCTCGGGCGACGTGGTGAAGCGCCTCAACGAGGCTCGCCAATACCGGTCGTCGATCGTCAGCCGCCGGTCCGCCCAGCTCGCCGGGTTCCGCGCCAAGCACGATCAGTACAAGTCCAACCCGGCGGTCTTCGTGCAGCGCGAGTGGAGCGAGGCCCTCGCCCGGTTCATGAGCGTCGATACCGTCGAGATCATGCTCCTCCCGCGCCGCTCGACCGGGCTGCTCGAGGTCGCGATCTCCCGCGATCCGGAGATCCTCAAGGCGCTCGACCGGGCGCAGAAGGAGATGCTCGTCGAGGAGGCCCGCCTCCGCCGCGAGGCCGAGCAGCGCGCCGCCCAGTTCCGCACCGACACGTCCCTCATCATCCAGAAGGCCAACTGATGTCCAGCCCGGTCGTCGCGTGCCAGCGCCTCACCAAGGTCTTCCGGGACTTCTGGATGCGTGCCCGCGCGCGCGCCGTTGACGACCTCACCTTCGAGATCCAGCCGCGGGAGGTCTTCGGGCTCCTCGGGCCCAACGGCTCGGGCAAGTCCACCACCATCAAGATTCTCCTGGGGCTCCTCCGCCCCACCTCCGGTCGTGTTCTCGTTCTCGGGAAGCCCCCCTCCGACGTCCGCATCAAGAAGCGCATCGGATACCTCCCCGAAGAGTCCTACCTCTACCCTTTCCTCAACGCCCAGGAGACCCTCGACTACTACGGCAAACTCTTCGAACTCCCTCGACGCGTCCGACTCCACCGCACCGATGAACTCATCGACATGGTCGGGCTCGGCGGGGCCCGCTTCCGCCCCGTCCGCGAGTATTCCAAGGGCATGCAGCGACGCCTCGGGCTCGCCCAGGCCCTCATCAACGACCCCGACCTCCTCATCCTCGACGAGCCCACCACCGGCCTCGATCCCATCGGCACCCGGCAGGTCAAAGACCTCATCATCGAACTTGGCCGCCGCGGCAAGACCGTCCTCCTCTCCTCCCACCTCCTCGCCGATGTCGAGGACTGCGTCGATCGCATGGTCATCCTCTACGGCGGGCGCTCACGGGCCGAGGGGACCTGTGAGGCCCTTCTCCTCGCCCAGGACCGGACCTCCATCGAGGCCGACGTCCTCGACGATGCCACCATCGCCGAGATCGACCGGATCATCCGCGAACGATCTCGCGGCGAGAAGACCATTCGACGCGTTGCCAAGCCTCGCCAGCGCCTCGAGGACCTGTTCCTCGACATCGTCGAGAAGGCCCGCACCGAGCGCGTCGCCACCTCCGGCGCGCAGGCCGGCGGCGCAACCGCCGCCTTCCTTCGCGGCGCGCCCGCCGAGGCCGAGGGCGAGGCGGTCATCGATGCCCTTCTCCGCCACGAGCCCGTGGCCCCCGCGCCGCTCCCCGCCGTTGCCGCGGCCCCCAAACCGGGCGCGGAGCCCGATGTCCTCAAGGACCTCCTCCGTGAGAAGGACGAGACCGGCCCGCCCCCAGCGCCCGTCGCGCCGCCCCCGCCCCCTCAGAAGAACGTCGATGACGATGTCATCCGTTCGCTCATGAATCCGGACGAGACCACCAGGCCATGAACGCTCGAGTCACGGTCGCCCTGGTCCTCGCGCTCATCGGTGTGACCCTCCTCGGCGCCTTCGGCGTGTACGAGTTCGGGTCGGACGCCGACTGGGCGCCGGTCCTCCTTTGCGCCGGGATCCTCTGCCTCATGGGCGCGGGCGTCCTCTACCTGGGCCTCTCCAACCTCATCACGCGCGCGGGCCGCGTGCAGGAATCGCGCGTCTTCAAACTCATCGCCTCGGGCGTCGTGGTGCTCGTGGGGGTGGGGGGCTTCTCGACCTACTACGTGCTCACCACGTCGGGTGCTGCCGATCGACCCTCATCGATGTCCTACGACGCCATCCCCCTGCCCGAGGGGCTCACCGAGCAGGAACAGGCGGAGGTCACCAGCGCTCTGGTGGCCATCGAGCGCGTCCGCGACCGGATCATCAGCGGGAGCGAAAGCATCGGCGCCGTCGCCCTTGCCTCGGCCGTCGCGACCGGCCTCGCGCTCGTCATCATCTGGCTCGGGCTGGGGCTCACCTACCTCCTCATCGGCGTCCTCGCCGCCCTCGTCGGCGTCCCCATGGCCATCCTCGGGGGCGAGGGGGCGAAGTGGCTCGCCGTGGGCGTGGTCTGGCTCGCCGCGTCCTTCACGGCGCTCATGCGTGCGCTGGGGCTGGTGCTCTCGGGCCCGGGACCCGTCCTCGCCGTTGCGCGCAACGTCCTGGCCGAGGCGGCGCGCATGCGTCTCTCCGTCGTGTTCATCGTCCTGCTGGTGCTGGGGCTCTCGCTGCTGCCCTCGATGCTGCGAGAGGACACCTTCCTCCGCTACCGGGTGCAGACGTTCATCCAGTACAGCGTGGCCGGGTCGTTCTGGATCATCGCCATCCTCACGCTCTTCTTCTCTGTCTCGTCCGTCGCGTTCGAGCAGCGCGACCGGCTGATCTGGCAGACGATGACCAAGCCCGTCGCCTCCTGGCAGTACATCCTGGGCAAGTGGATCGGGGTGGCGGGCCTGAACCTCGTCCTGCTCACCGTCTGCTCGACCGCCAGTTTTCTGTTCATCGAGTACCTGCGGACGCAGCCCGAGGGCGGCGCCTCCCGGGGGCGTGCCGTCCTCATCGACGCCGGGTTCTCCCAGGACCGGCGGATCCTCGAGACCCAGGTCCTCACGGCCCGTGTCGAGGTCCAGCACACCCCGCCCGTCACCGCGGACGACCCCGATTTCCTCCGGAGCGTCCAGGCGTTCATCGAGGAGCAGGTCCGGGCCGAGCCGGGCTTCGACACCTCCGAGGCGAACCTCGCGAAGGTCCGCGAGGAACTCCTCAAGAGCGCGCTCCAGCAGGCCCGCGCCATCATCCCCTCCCCGAACCCGTCCGCCGCCCACCACGTCTTCTTCTTTGAGGGCCTCGCCCGCGCCCGCGATCGCGACGAGCCCTTGATGCTCCACTACCGCGTCAACGCGGGGTCCAACATGCCCGACATCCTCTACAAGATGACGTTCAGCGTCGGGGGCAGGCCGGGCATCACCCGCGACACCGGGCTGGGCCAGCGTCACACGTTCACCGCCACGCCGTTCCTCTATGACGAGGCCGGGCAGACGGTCCTCCTCGCCGAGGTCCCGCCCGACGCCGCCGCCGCCGCCGTCCGCGCGGGCTTTCCGCTCGTCACCACCCGCGACGTGATCGACGAGGACGGCGTCCTGGGCATCGCCCTCATCAACGGCCGCTTCGTCGAGACGGAACGCGGCATCATCTTCGTCCCCAACCCCGAGATCGCCAACATCCCCGACAACGGGTTCTCCGTCGCCTACGAGGCCGGTTCCTTCCACGCCAACTTCGCCCGCGTCATGGCCGTCCTCTGGCTCAAGCTCGTCTTCCTCTCCATCATCGCCATCACCGCCTCGACCTTTCTCTCCTTCCCAGTCGCGTGCCTCGTCGCCTTCGGCGTCTTCCTCATGGCCGAGGGCTCGGGGTTCCTCGAACGCTCCCTCGAGTACTACGGCACGACCGACCGGTTCGGGAAACTCGACCCCGGACAGGCGCTGATCTACTTCGTCGGTCGTGCGATCGTCCTCACCTTCCGCACCTACACGGAACTCAAGCCGACCTCGCGGCTCGTCGACGGGCGGCTCATCCCGTGGTCGAGCCTCGGGATGGGCGCCGGCGTCCTCGCCGTCTGGTCAGGGATCCTCTACGCCACCGCGGTCGCCGTCTTCCGCCGTCGTGAACTGGCGACCTACTCCGGGAGTTGATCGATGAGGCACGACACGCGCATCCAACTCCTCGCCCTCGCCGCGGGCGCCCTCTCGCTGGCCACGTCCGGGCTCCTCGCGCTCGAGCTCTCGGCCTCGTCGGGCCGGCACAAGCTCGGCTACGCCGACCGCATCGAGGACAACCAGCCCCCGGAGGTCGCGCTGGGCATCGCGCTGGGGGCCTTCCGCGGGGTGTTCGTCAACTATCTGTGGATCCGCGCGAACGACCTCAAGGAGGCCGGCCGCTACCACGAGGCGCGCGACCTCGCCTCCGCGATCACGAAGCTCCAGCCCCGCTTCCCGCGCGTCTGGTCCTTCCTCGCGTGGAACATGGCCTACAACATCTCGGTCACGACCCAGACGCAGGAGGAGCGCTGGTACTGGGTCCGGCAGGGGATCGAGCTCGCCCGCGACGAGGGCATCCCCAACAACGACACGGACATGATCCTCCACAAGGAGCTCGGCTGGCTCTTCCTCCACAAGATCCAGGGGTACACCGACGACGCCAACACCTACTACAAGAAGATGCTCGCCCGCGAGTGGCAGATCGTCCTCGGGCCGCCCCCGCGCCCCGACGCCCTCACCCGCGACGCCGCCTCCGCCACCGACCGCTACGTCGAGTGGTTCTCGAAGGTCGCCGATGCGCCGGAGACCCTCGCCGAGTGCATCCGCCTGGAGCCCTCGGTCGCCGTCCTCCTCGAGCGCGTCCGCACGGAAATGGAGACCGCGCCCGATCTCACCCTCCTCCGCCGGTACGAGAACGCCCGCGCCGTCATGGCCTCCCCGGACTGGAACTCCGTCAAGGACAAGGTGGATCCGCGGAGCGCCCGCATGGTCGCCGTCATCACCGATCCCGAACTCGCCCGCGCGTGGGAGGTTCTCCTCGCCCATGTCCGCAAGCGCGTCATCCGCGATGCATACCACATGGAGCCCCAGCGGATGCGCGACTACACGCGCAAGTTCGGGCCCCTCGACTGGAGGCATCCCGCCTCGCACGCCATCTACTGGGCCGCCCGCGGCGTCGAGAAGGCCCTCCCCAAGGTCGACCGCCTCACCTACAAGGACTTCGACTTCATCAACACCGACCGCATCGTCGTCCACGCCATCCAGGAACTCTACCGCTCCGGCGAGATCTACTACAACTTCCTCTCCAACGACTACGTCGCCATGACCAACCCCCACTACATCGAGAAGTACTTCGAGAACATCCAGGAGTTCCGCGACCGCAGCCCCTTCGACAGCGTCAAGCGCTCCCTCTCCCCCTACGCCGCGGGCTACGAGAACTTCATGATCGACGCGATCATCTTCATCTACCGCCGCGGCGACCGCGCCAAGGCCGAGCAGATGTACGTCGCCCTGGGCTCGTGGGAGGGCCAGAACCTCCACGACCCCGACCGCAACGAGCGCTTCTCCCGCACCCTCGACGAGTTCGTCCAGCACGAACTCATCGAACGCCACACCTCCCCGTCCGTCGCCCGGCAGGAGGTCCAGGGCGCCCTCGACGGGGCCTACCTCCGAGGGCTCCTCTACGCCGACCGCGCGGTCTTCGACACCCAGTACCGCTACGCCCGCGATGTCCACGCCTACTTCATGAACCACCAGCGCCGGGTGAACATCCTCGATCCCAACCTCTCGCGGATGGACGTCATCCACCCGGACTTCCGCGTCGAGGCCGGCATCCGCTTCCAGTTCTGGGTCATGTCCCTCGACCGGGAGGCCGCCGAGCGCCTCTACGACGCCGCCCCCAACGACCTCAAACTCTTCGCCTACGACCCCCTCGTCTCGCAGTATCGCGCGGCCCTGGACGACTCCGCCGCCGCCGGCGTGGGCCGGACATTCGACCAGGTCTTCCCCGCGCCCGAGGGGATCGCCGAGTTCCGAGTCGCCGAGGCCCGCCGGCGTGCCGAGGATGCCGCCCGTCGCCTCACCACCGAGCAGAAGTAGCGCCGCGGAGGTGCGCGTCGAGCCCCGGCAACCAGCGCCGCGCCGTCGAGGCGTCGAACCGCCCGGGCAGCCCCTCGGGCCGCTCCGCCGCCACGTACGAGGCCAGGGCCTCCGCGACCATCGAGGGCGGCACCCTCCCCCCCGCCCAGTGCTCGTAGTCCACGAACGACAGCGTGAGCACGTGCCGCGTGCCCCCCGGCGTCACCAGGTGGTACGTCCAGCCCCTGGGCGTCTCTTCCTCGCGTTCCACACGGACCGTTGCCACCCCACGCCCTCCGGGCTGTACGATCACCAAGCCTAGCCGGAGCACCGATGACCTTCCTCCTTGAAACCATCCGACTCGGCCTGACGAGCCTCAGGCAGCGGCTCCTCCGGTCCATCCTCACCGCCATGGGCGTGATCTTCGGCGTCGCCGCCGTCATCACCATGGTCAGCATCGGGGAGGGCTCCAAGCGCCAGGCGATCCTCCAGCTCGAACAGCTCGGCGCCACCAACATCATCATCCGCTCGCAGAAGCCCCCCGAGAACCAGCAGGCCCAGGGCGGGCAGCAGCGCTCCTGGATCCTCCGCTACGGGCTCACCCGCGACGACCTCACCGTCATCCAGCAGTTCGCCCCCCCGGGCGCCGTCATCGTCCCCCTCAAGGAGTTCGGCGCCCAGGTCCTCCGCGGCGACCGCCGCCAGGGCTCCCAGGCCTTCGGGACCACCCCCGACCTCCTCCGCGTCGCCAACCTCCGCGTGGGCCGGGGGCGCTACCTCTCCCCCACGGACGTCGAGGACCGCGCGATGGTCGCCGTCATCGGGACCGACGTCGCCCGCCGCCTCTTCCCCTTCGACGACCCCCTGGGCGAGACCCTGCGCATCGACGACAAGGCCTTCACCGTCGTGGGCATCCTCGCCCCCGTCGGCTACGCCGGGGGCTCCGGCGCCACCCTCATCGGGCGCGACCTCAACCTCGACGTCCACGTCCCCATCACCACCGCCCGCGCCATCTACAACGACATCGTCGTCCGGCGCGAGTCCGGCTCCTTCCAGGCCTCCGAGGTCCAGCTCTCCGAGATCTACGTCAACCTCGCCACCCGCGGCGAGGTCCTCGAAGAGGCCGCCAAGATCCAGCGCATCCTCGATGTCCGCCACGACAAGGAAAAGGACGTCGCCATGCGCGTCCCCTTCGAACTCCTCGCCAACGCCCGCAAGGTCGCCCTCACCTGGACCGGCGTCCTGGGCCTCGTCGCCGGGATCTCCCTCCTCGTCGGCGGCATCGGCATCATGAACATCATGCTCGCCACCGTCACCGAACGCACCCGCGAGATCGGCGTCCGCCGCGCCCTGGGCGCCACCCGGCGGCACATCGTCTGGCAGTTCCTCGTCGAGACCGGCGTCCTCTCCGCCATCGGGGGCCTGCTGGGCATCGGCCTGGGCATCCTCCTGAGCGTCTTCATCGGATGGGTCGTCCCACGCCTCTCCGGCGTCCCCGTCTTCGGCAAGTTCTTCCCCGACGATGCCGACCTCCCCACCAAGATCACCCTCTGGTCCATCCTCCTCTCCTACGCCGTCGCCGCCGCCACCGGCCTCATCTTCGGCCTCTTCCCCGCCATCAAGGCCGCCAAGCAGGACCCCATCGTCGCCCTCCGCCACGACTGACCCCCCCCCCCCCCCCCCCCCCCCCCCCCCCCCCCCCCCCCCCCCCCCCCCCCCCCCCCCCCCCCCCCCCCCCCCCCCCCCCC
>JAANMY010003311.1_pt1 | contig 13539 bp, 10 predicted proteins | sample 7279691 | NCBI WGS metagenome assembly JAANMY01 (sample SAMN14094543, study PRJNA606508) | bioreactor metagenome | isolation source: A lab-scale SPAN reactor treating ammonium-rich wastewater day 388 | place: Ireland: Galway | collected 2018-02-07
CGGCGTGGTACCCAGGTTCAAGGAAGAAGGGTTAACAGAAAGCGAAGGCGGCGTAGCCACGTTGCCCGTAACAGACACATTGACGGTAGTAGCGCCCGAACTGGCGTGTGTAATGTTGCCTGAGACGGCGCCGAGGGGCGCGGTGTTCTTGATGCGCGCCCAGATTGTGGTAGGGCCCCAGGTGCCGGTGGATGCGATGCTGAGGCTGTCCTGGTAGCCGGAGGACTGGCTGAAAGAAATCTCCACGTTGGCGGGTGCGGTGATGGAAGTGCTGAAGGAAAGCTGCGAGCCGCTGACCGTGTAACTGACGGGCGTGCTGTTCTGACCCTGGAAGGCGGTTCCCAGGTTGAGGGAAGCAGTAGAGGTAGAAATCGCGGGCCCGGTCAGGTACGCGAAATCGTCGATGTAGTTTGAGCTGAACGACCGGATGGCAACGCCGCCGCTGACAACGGATCCGATGTTGTAGCTGACGGTCTTCAATACAGTCGAGCCGGAGCTGTCGTACAGTCGCCCGATGACGGCGGTGGAGCTGGTCCACTCGACTTCCAGCTTGTACCACTGGCTCAAGGAGTAGGTGTGGGCGGTGGTGGCCACGATGGTGTAGCCCCAGTTGGCGCTGTTCATGATGCACAGCTCAGACGTATTGGCCGCCAGGGTCAGGCTGTAGCAGCCGTTCGCGGTTGCGGCAAACCCCATGTAGGTGCGGGCTGAGGCCGCAGGATACACCCAGCAGCTGACCTTGTGCCCGGTCACGCCGCCGATGTTCTGGTCAAGGCGATAGTGCCAGCCGGGATCCAGCAGGCTTCGCGAACCGCCATGGGCAACGGTGGTGCTGATGGACCCGCCGCCACCCTGCGAGACCCATGGCGTCCAGGGCCAGGTGCCTGTTTCAAAATTGTCCAGCGTCGTCTGTGCCGAGACGGGGCAAGACAGTGCAACAAACAGAATCGCAAGAACCGGTAAAATTCGCATGCCTGACCCCCCACGAAGTCAGAAGATCGCAGCGCGTGAAGGCTCACACGCCACGTCTACGGCTACACAAAAATGTCACAGTTAGGTCCGTATCATGTTGGGATTGACTTGCCGTGTCAACAGTATTCGCCCAATCGCACAGCCCTAATGTTGCAGGATTCGGTTTCCAGGCCGCAGACAGCAGACCTGAGGCACACCGAAGCCGCCGGTCTGCGCACACAAGCCGCTGGATTTCGAGAGGCGCTTCGAAGTGTGGTTGCCTGTCTGGAAACCCGCTCGCGACCTGGTTCGGGCGGCGGGCTGCCCGCTTCTTCCCCTGGGCGTCGGGTCGCTTCCAGCCGGGCTTGACGCCGGCCGACGCGCCTTCTCCACAATGATTGCAGTCCGCCCGCTGCTCGCTACTATGGCGAGAGGCGCCCCGATGAGGGGCGTCGTGCGTTAGGGCTGCGGGCAGACTGCCCGCACCACAGAGGTTCCGGACATGACGAAGCACGTCACCAAACACATCATCATCACGGGCGGGGTGGTTTCTTCGCTGGGCAAGGGGCTTACCACGGCGTGCATCGGCGCGCTGCTTGAGGCGCGCGGCCTTCGCATCCGCATCCAGAAGTTCGACCCCTACATCAACGTAGACGCCGGCACCATGAACCCCTTCCAGCACGGCGAGGTGTTCGTGACTGTCGACGGCGGCGAGACCGACCTCGACCTCGGCCACTACGAGCGCTACGTCTCCGCGCCGTTTTCGCGCAACAACAACATCACCAGCGGCCGTATCTACCGCGACGTGATCGCCAAGGAGCGCAAGGGCGCGTACCTGGGCGGCTGCGTGCAGGTGGTGCCGCACATTACCAACGAGATCAAGGCCAACATCCGCCAGTGGGACGGCCCGGAAGTGGACGTGGTGTTGTCCGAGCTCGGCGGCACCGCGGGCGACATCGAGGGCGCCGCGTTCCTGGAAGCTTTCCGTCAGTTCGTGTACGAGCACGGGCGCGACAACTGCATTTTCCTGCACCTGACGCTGGTGCCGTACCTGCGTGCCAGCGGCGAGCTGAAGACCAAGCCGACCCAGCAAAGCGTGGGCATCCTGCGCCAGATCGGTATCCAGCCCGACATGCTGGTGTGCCGTACCGAGAAGCCGATCACCCAGGAGATGCGCGACAAGATCGCCATGTTCTGCAACGTCGAGAAGAAGCACGTGTTTGAAGAGCGCGACGTCGAGAACACCATCTACGAGCTGCCCCAGGTGCTGCACGACGAAGGGCTGGACGACGCCATCATCAGCCGCCTGGGTCTGCCCGCCGGCAACCAGAACCTGGGCCCCTGGCAGGAGGTCGTGCACACGGTGACCAACCCGACCGGCACGGTGGACGTGGCGGTGGTGGGCAAATACGTCGAGCTGAAGGACGCCTACAAGAGCGTGTATGAATCGATCGACCACGCGGGCATCGCGAACAAGGTCGAGGTCAAGATTCACCGCATCAACGCCGAGGAGCTGACCGACGAGAACGTGGGCAAGCGCCTGCGCGGCATGGCGGGCATCCTGGTTCCCGGCGGCTTCGGTGAGCGCGGCATCGAGGGCAAGATCAGCGCCGTGCGCTTCGCGCGCGAGAACAAGATTCCGTACTACGGCCTGTGCCTGGGCATGCAGATCGCGGTGATCGACTTCGCGCGCAACGTGGCGGGCATGGACGACGCCAACAGCAGCGAGTTCAGCCGCGAGACCAAGCACCCGGTGATCAGCCTGCTGAAAGACCAGCGCGACGTGAAGAACATGGGCGGCACCATGCGCCTGGGCGCGCAGCCCTGCAAGCTGATCGAGGGCACCATCGCCCGCGCGGCCTACGGCACCGAGATGATCCAGGAACGCCACCGCCACCGCTACGAGTTCAACAACGACTTCCGCGGCCAGCTGACCGAGCGCGGCCTGGTGATCAGCGGCGTGAACCCGGAGCTGGACTTAGTGGAAATCGTCGAGCTGAAGGACCACCCGTTCTTCGTGGGCGTGCAGTTCCACCCCGAGTTTCAGAGCAAGCCGCTGAAGCCCCACCCGCTGTTCACCGCCTGGGTAAAGGCCAGCGTAGACCGCAGCCGCAGCCAGTAGCAGGGCCCCCGGCAGGGGACTGTCCCCGCTTTTGGGGACTGTCCCCGTCTTCGGTACGAGCTTGCTGCTTTCAGCCCGAAAACTGACCTGCCCAGTCAGGATTTCCAAAGGGCGTGCTGCCCTTTACGCAGCGTCGAATCCGGTCTAACTCGGCCTGATCCTCAGGTTGGTTCAACCCGGCAAGCCAGTCCGCCGGCTTGGGTACCGGCCGGCCCCGGCCGGAAGGCCGGGGGATCCAGTGTGGACTTGCGGACAAGGGTTGCTTCCCCGCCCTTCCGGGCGGGACTGGTTGGCTGCACAGACATGATTGCCTGTGCTACTTCTTCTTCTGGGGCGCTTTGAAGATCTTGGTGCCGGGTACGCCGTCGCGCTCGTAGGTGACCACGAACTCCTCGGTGCCGGCGTTGTACTGGGTGCGCACGATGCGGCGCACGTCGCTCATGCTGGCCACTGGCTCGCCGTTGATGGCCTTGATGATGTCGCCCTTGCGCCCGCCGCGCGCGATCACGGTGTTGTCTTCGGGGATGTCGTCGCTGATCTGGATGCCCAGCGGCTTGCCTTCGCGGTCGTGCACCACCTTGGCGTACTTGGCCAAGTCGTCGATATTCATGTTCTTGTAGTCGTCGGTGCCGATCGTCCAGGTGTCGGTGGTCGAATCGTAGGTCGACTGGCTGGGGCGCGGGTCTTCCGGCTCGATGCGCGGGTCGGGCGGCGGCTGGTCCGGCAGCTTGATCTTGTTTTCCGGGATCTTGCCGGTCTTGCCCAGCTTGCTGACGTCCGGCACCTGGAAGGCCTTGGGGTCGGGCGACAGCTTCACGTCGAAGTAGCGGTCCTTGTACTTGGGGTCGCGCGACGGGCCGTTGATCAGCACGTGGTCCCACTCGATGCGCACGATGGTCAGGTCGTGAGCCGCCAGTTTCTGCACCTTGGTGTCCAGCGTCTTTCCCTTGGCGAACTCTTCCTTGAACTTCATGCCGGCCTGGAACAGCAGCGTGGCGTTGCCGGCCTCTTTGGAAATCACCACGGCCTTGGCCACGTCCTCGGGGCCGTACCACAGGCGCAGCAGCGTGAACTGCGAGTTTACCCACTTTTCAAGCTCGGCGGCCAGTTCGGCGTCGGTGCGCACAGGGTCGGCCTTCTCGGTGAAGTTCAGGGTATAGCTGGCCTCGGCATGCTCCGTGCCGTCGGGCAGGGTTGCGCGCACGGTGACGCTGGAGCCCTGGGGCGTGGCCTTGGTGAACTTCAGCGTGGTGGACTTGCCGCTCTTGGCGCTGAGCGAGACGCCCGCGGGCGCGGCGCCCTGGATGGCCCAGTTGTAGCTGGTCGGGTTGCCCGCGCCGCCGCTGGCGGTCAGGCTGGTGTCTTTCTCGAGGGTGCTGCCGGTCGGCGAAATCGACATGATGTCCGGGCGCTTGCGCGGCGACAGCATGGTGTCGCGGTAGTAGGCGTGGTCGGCCGTGGCGGAGGGGTCGACGGTGTCGGCCCAGGTGAGGCGCTTTTCCTTGGTGGTGGGCGTAGAGGCCTTGTCGTAGGTGTCGTTGCGATCGGTGCGGATTTCGCTCCAGATTTTGTAGCCCGCGAATGCGCCACCGGCCAACACCAGCAGGTTGGCGAGCCATATCAGCGCGGAAAGTTGCGGACCTTTCATGGGCGTTCTTATACCTGATGCGAGTGCCGGTTAGCTACCGGCTTACCCCAACCGCTGGTTTGACCGGCTTCCCGGCGGCCTTGCTGCCGCCATCCTGCAACAGCAGCAGTCCGCCGACCACGGCGATGGCCAGCAGGCCGGCCAGGATCACCACCACCAGTCCGTTGCCCTTCTTGTTCCTGCGCATGCCTTCTCCCGCACCGTCCAACCCCTGTAACGACTCTGGGGTGAATCCGTTGCAGGAAAATCACGCCTGGGCGGCAAGTTCCTTCAACCTGTGATGGATGGCCCACAGCAGCTCTTTCAGGCCCTTTCCTGACACTCCGCTGATCAGCGCCACCGGCACGCCCAGCAGCTTTGAAAGCTCGGCGGCCTTTTCCTCGGCGCCCGGGATGTCGCCCTTGTTGGCCACCACCATGCGCGGCTTGGCGGCCAACACCGGGCTGTGAGCCTCCAGCTCGCCGACGATCACGTCGTGGTCGTGCCTGAGTGTCTCGGGGTCGCTTTCACTCACGTCAATCAGGTGCAGCAGCAGGCGGGTGCGCTCCACGTGACGCAGGAACTGGTGGCCCAGCCCCTTGCCCTGGGCGGCGCCCTCAATCAGGCCGGGGATGTCGGCCATCACGAAGCGGCTCTCGGGGCTCAGCTCCACGATGCCCAGGTAAGGGGAAAGCGTGGTGAAGGGGTAGGCGCCGATCTTGGGCCTGGCGGCCGTGCAGCGCGACAGCAGCGTGGATTTCCCGGCGTTGGGCAGGCCGACCAGTCCGACGTCGGCGATCAGCTTGAGCTCGAGGCGCAGTCTGCGCAGCTGGCCGGGGCGGCCCTCGGTGTGCTCGGTGGGGGTCTGGTTGGTGCTGGTGGCGAAGTGCTTGTTACCCAGGCCGCCCTTGCCGCCCCGAGCCGCGACGAAACGCGCTCCGGGCTCGCTCAGGTCCGCGATCTGAACGACGTTGGTGACGGCCGGGCCCGGCTCGTAATCTTCGCCGCTGGCGCCGGCATCGGTGAAGGCTTCGGGCGGGGCGTTCGCGATGTCGAGTTCTTCGGCAGCAGGCTCAACGCTTTCGGTCAGCTCGTAGATCACGGTGCCGACCGGCAGCTCGACGAGCTTGTCCTCACCGTTCTTGCCGTGGCAGTTGGCGCCGCGGCCGGGGCCGCCGGCCTGCGCCTTCAGCTCGCGCACGTGCTGCAGGTGGTGCAGCCCGTCGAGGTGGTGGCTGGCGACGAAGACGACGCTGCCGCCCTGGCCGCCGTCGCCGCCGTCGGGGCCGCCGCGGGGCACGTGGGACTCGCGCCGGAAGCTGACGCAGCCGTCGCCGCCGCGCCCGCCCTTGACCGTCAACTCGTGTTCATCAACAAACATGGCGGGCAGGGTAGCAGCGAATCCGGAAAACAGCAGCCCCGGCGGGCGAACGCTGCGCATCCGGGGCGTGGGGCGGCGGTCACCACGCTGTCCGGCCGGGAGACCGGCCGCTGAGCCGGGGGACACCCCATCCCGCTCAGACTGGCGTGAAGCCGCATCGCCGGCGTCTATGGATCGAAGCCCTGGTAGGTGGCGAAGTCGAAGGGGTTGGCGGCGCGGTCCAGCCTGATGCGTATGCGGCCGGTGATCGAACGCGTCTTGCCGCGCCGGTCGGCCAGGCCTTCAAACTCGACCTCCCACAAGTGCTCGCCGTCCTGCAGGCCGATGTAGGTGCAGTGCCGCAGCAGTTGCAACATACCCCAGTTGCTGTCTCCGAAGTCGATCGGCGCGGCCGCGGGTGCTTTCTCGAACGCCTTCTTCAGGCGCAGGCGCGCGCCGGCCGTCGTCGGCGTCCAGGTTGCCGACGTGAAGTTCGGCGCGCGGTGGTGGATGCTGGCGCCGCCGGTCTCCAGCACCAGGTCGGCGATTGACTTGGTTTCCTCGACCAGCTTGATCGAGAACATCACGTTGACCTGCTCGCTGTCAGGACCGAACAGCGCCTCGCGGATGCGGCCGGCCTGCTCGCGCGCCTGCGCGTATCCCTCGGGCAGTGTGGCGGCGCTCAGCCCCGCAAGGTCCGTGCTTGCCAGCGCGTCGAACTCGCGTTGCCGGCTCCAGACCGCGCCGCTGACCGGGTTGAACAGGGCCGCGACCAGTACGGGATCGGCCTCCGTTTCCGAGGTTTCGTCGAACGGAAAGCAGGCCTTCAGCCGCGACCAGGGCTCGCGCACGTCGTTCTGCCAGTGCGCGTTGAGGCGCGCGTTCTCGGCGGCGAACGCGGACTGGAACAGGTCCAGCGCCGCGGCGTAGCCTTCACCGGCGCGGGTGTAGTCGCCCTGCTCCTCGAGCTGCCGCGCGTCCTTGAGCGCGGCCTCCGCCCGTTCGCCGTCCGGCGTCTGCGCCCCGCCGACTTTCGCGCGATAGCCGTCCCAGGCCGCCTGGCTGGTGAGCACCAGCTCGCGCTTGTCCGCGGCCTCGCGAGCGGCCTGCTTTTGATCCAGCCAGCGCGCGGCGATGAAGAAGCCGCCGACGCACACCACCAGCGCCAGCGCCAGCATCAGCAGCACCACCGGCCCGCGCCGCCAGGCCGGCGTGTGCGGCGCCGACGTGACCGCCGACTGCTGCGGCAGGCCGGAATCTTCGCCGCGCCCGAGCGCCACGTCGCGAGCGTGTCCGATCTGCCGAAGCTGCGCCTCGAACTCGTGCCGGCGCGCGGGCTCAGACTCCAGCTGCGACTGCAGCACCTCGGCGGCGGACTGGTACTTCAACTGGATGTGATCCGGCGACGCGCCGACATAGAGACCCAGCAGCTTGAATGCGGTGTCGCGGTCCATCGGCGCAGGGTACGACAGCGCGTTGGGCCTGAAAAGGCGTGGGGCAGACATCCTGTCTGCCGCCCGGTCCCGGCCGCGCGCTTGCGGCTCTTGTTCTCTTGCTATTTGGGGATGAACACCGGGCGGTCGCGCAGGTCGCCGTCTTCCAGGTGTTCGTTGAAGCGGTACATGGTCGCGCGCGGCACGCCGTGGGCGTCGGCCAGTTCTTCCAGCGTCTGGCTGCCGTCGGCGACGATCACCTTGCACACCCGCCGCTTGTACGGCAGCAGCCAGTCGTCCCAGCTCTCGCCGCTGTCGTAGCGGATTGCCTCTCGCGGCTCCACGCCCCGCGCGCAGGCCGCGCGCACCGGCGCCAGCTCCGCGCAGCCGAGCTGCCAGAAGCTCACGGCCGGCACGCCCCAGTCCAGCCCCAGCTCCACGCGTGCCTGGATCGCGCGCAGCGACGGCAGCGCCGCCATGCGCGTGCCGTAACGCGCGGCCAGCTCGCCTTCCTGCTCCATCCACACGGCGTCGAAGCCCGGCTTGTCGGCCAGCGCCTTCACTTCGCGCAGCGTTACCACATCGGCGCGGGGCAGCGTGGTGTCGGCGGGCCTGGGCCAGTCGTACCCATATAGAGGAAGGCACAAGGTCAGCTTGTGGCTGTGGGCGGACCATTGCTCGAGCAGCCGCAGGAAAGCCGGCAGCGGGTAGAGCGCGCCGGGCAGGCTGCCGCGCCAGTGGTAGTCGTACATCATCAGGCGCACGGTGTAGACGTCGCGTGACTCCAGCAGGCGGCGGTAGGCGCCGCGCTGATCGGGGCGCAGGCGGCTGTCCACCGGTTGCAGCGTGAGCGACAGGCGCGCGCCCTCCGGCAGACGCGGCGAGATCTTCTCGGCCAGAGTCAGCAGCGCCTCGGCCTGGCTTGTGCCCAGGCTCTCGTAGTCGAGGTCCAGGTGGTCGCAGCCGCTGCGCGCGAACGCGGCCAGCAGGCTTTCCACGTGCTGATCCATGCCCGCCGCGCTCAGCGGCGTTTCCAGCGAGCCGCCGTGGTTGGTGACGGTCAGCCAGCGCCGCAGGTTGCCCGCGGCCGCGAGGCCTTTGGCGAGGCCGTTCTCGTCCTCCAGCTTGACGGCGCCGTCGGCGGCCACGCTGCCGTGGAAAAACAGCAGGTCCGTGAAGCCGGCCTCTCGCGCCTCGGCGGCGATCTTTGCCTCGTCGCCCCAGTAGGGTACCCAGCCCTCGATGCGGTCCAGGCTGTCCAGCGGCGTGGGCCGGCTGCGTTCCGGGGGCGCTTCGGGGTCCGCTGACGGCGTATCGTCGCCCGCGTAGAGCACGCAGCCGATGGTGGCGGCCAGCAGCAACAGGCCGAAGCCCACGCCGGCCAGGCGTGCCGTTCGGCCCTGCAGCCGCAGCTCAAAGCCACGGCCGTTACGTTTGCGACGTCGGCCCATGCAACCCCGGGGGGACTATCGGCATTGGAGCGGAAGCGGATTCAGCGGATCGGGTGATTCGCGGCGTTTTGTGTGTGGCAGGAACAGCGAATTACCAATAACCAATTACCAATTGCCAATTAGGCGTGGATCGGCCAACGCAGACCAATTGGTAATTGAAAATTGGTTATTGGTAATTTGCTGTTAAACCCGCAGTCGACCTGCGGTGTCGCGCCCCTAAGCGCTCAGCCTTGCCCGCGCTTCTTCATAACGCGCTTCGCGCTGCTTGATCGGGCTCTGCTCTGACTGGCTCAGCGGGTCGCCTTCGATCACCTTCTGCTCGATGTTGCGCTGGTTTTCATCCATGCGCTCGAGGATCGGCCCGTTGATGATCTGGCGGATCTGCTCCGCCACCGTCTCCTGCCATTCCTTGTCTCGCGCGCCGTCCGGCATGTCGGCCGTGTACTGCTCATAGCTCAGCGGCGCATGGATCTTGATGTGGTGCTTCCGGAACAACCGCGGCCGCCACGAGCTGCGCGGCCAGAACTCGCCGGCCGTGACAAACGTGATGGGCAGGATGGTCGCCTTGGTGGCGAACGCGGCGCGCAGGGCGCCCGGCTTCCAGGGGCCCATCAGGCGGCCCGTGGAGCGGCTGCCTTCCGGGAACACGCCGGCGGCGGCGCCGGATTTCAGGATGTGCAGCAGCGTGTGGTACGGGCCGCGCCCCGGGTTCTCGCGGTTCACCGGGTAGGCCTTGTAGGTCTTGGTAAAGAAGCGCACGACCGGTATGTGGAACAGCTTGTGCCAGGCCATGATCGAGACGTCGCGGTCGGCGAAGTAGATCATCACGCAGACCAGCGAGGGCGGCTCCAGGAAGCTGGGGTGGTTGGCGACCACCAGCAGTCCGCCGTCGCGCGGTATGTTCTCGGTGCCCTCGACCTTCCAGAAGAACAGCACGCGGCCGATGGCTGCGGCCAGATGCACGGCGGTGTGATAGATCCAGCCGCGCCAGCCGGTGGGGCGGGTCTGGTCAACGAGGACGTAATCGTCGCGGCTCATGGAACCCAGTCAATACTAATAACTACGTTATGTAAATACCCTCGTGTGCACGAATCAAACATCGCCGCAACTTCTTCGTCCACCGCGTCGTTCTGTGTGCAGGGATGCAGACCATGGCGATCTACTTCTACGGGCGCACCGACAAATGGAGCGAGTTCAGCAACTTTGCCCACTTCCCGTTCCATCTCGACGGCAAGACCTGGCCAACCAGCGAGCACTACTTCCAAGCCATGAAGTTCGCGGGTACAGGCCACGAAGATGAAATCCGCGCTGCGAAGCGCCCCAACGACGCGGCCCGCATGGGACGCCAGCGTTCACGCCCCCTGCGCAAAGACTGGGAGAGCGCAAAAGACGACATCATGCGCAAGGCAGTGTGGGCAAAGTTCAGTACACACCCGGCCCTGAAAGCGCTGCTGCTCTCAACGGGCGACGAAGACATCGTCGAGAACGCCCCGGGTGACTACTACTGGGGCTGCGGCGCTGACGGCAGCGGCCGCAACATGCTGGGCCGCATCCTGGTCGAAACCCGCGCACGCCTGCGAGCCGAGACCTGAGCCCACGCGCGAAAGCGGTCACAGACCCGCCGCTTCGCGTTTGCGGTGCGGGTGCTATACCGTGGCCATGAAGCACGTGGTGGTGATCGGTGGCGGCATCAGCGGGCTGACGGCGGCGTACCGCCTGCACAAGGCGGGCGTGCGCGTCACGCTGCTTGAGGCTTCGGACCACCTGGGCGGCGTGATCGGCACCGTGCACCGCGATGGCTGCCTGCTGGAAACCGGTCCCGACTGCTGGGCCTCGAACAAGCCGGCCGCGCTGGAGCTCGCCACGGAACTCGGCCTTGCCGACCAGGTGATCGGCACGCGCGAAGGCGTGCGGCGCAGCTTCATCCTGCACCACGGCACGCTGCAGCGCCTGCCCGAAGGCTTCTTCCTGATCAGCCCCATGTCGATCAAGGCGTTGCTGAAAACCCCGATCCTGAGCTGGCCCGGCAAGCTGCGCATGGCGCTGGAGCTGATCGAGGGCGTTCGCCACGACGACAGCGACGAGTCGCTGGCAGATTTCGTGCGCCGCCGCTTCGGCCGCGAAGCCCTTGAGCGCATCGCGCAGCCGATGATCGCGGGCATCTACACCGCAGACCCCGAGAAACTGAGTTTAAAGGCAACCTTCCCCGCCTTCATCGAGATGGAGCGTAAACACGGCAGTGTGATCAAGGCCCTGCGCAAGCGCGCCAAGAGCGAGGCCGCCAAGGCGCCCAGCGGCGGCGAAGTCAGCAAGGCCGCGGGCCCGCGTTACGGCCTGTTCGTAACCTTCAAGAACGGCCTCAGCACATTGCCCGACGCGCTGGTGGCGGCGCTGCCGGAAGGCGCCATCCGCAAGGGCGCGCGCGTAACGGCCCTGGCGCGGCAGGACGCGGGCTGGAGCGTGCAGCTTGAAAACGAATCCCTGGCCGCTGACGCCGTGGTGCTGGCGCTGCCGGCGCACGCCTCGGCGGCGCTGCTGCGCGACACGGACGCCGCGCTGGCGGATGCACTGGGCGCCATCGAGTACGCCGGCGCCGCGGTGGTGAATTTCATCTTCGAGCGCGCGCAGATCGCCCACGCCATGGACGGCATCGGCGCGGTGATTCCGGCCGTTGAAAAGCGCCGCATCGTGGCGTTCAGTTTCAGCAGCGTGAAGTTCGAAGGCCGCGCGCCGGAGGGCAAGGCGGTGGTGCGCGTGTTTATGGGCGGGGCGCTGCAGCCGGAGATCGCGCGCATGAGCCCCGAGCAGCAGACGCAGGTTGCGCTGGAAGAGTTGCGCGCGCTGGTGGGCATCACGGGCGAGCCGCTGTTTTCGCTGGCGGGCTCACACCAGGGCGCGATGGCGCAGTACCACGTGGGACACCTCGAACGCGTGGCAAAGATCCGCGAGCTGGCGAGGCCGTACACCAGCCTGGCGATCGCAGGCAACGGTTTCGACGGCGTGGGCATACCCGACTGCATCCGCAACGCCAACGAGTCCTGCGCGGCGCTGCTGAAGCAGATGAATCCGGCCTGAGCACCGCACGAACTTGCAAGAACACGAAGGAGCGAAGAAGACATGATGCCGCAGTTCCTTCGCTTCTTCGTTACTTCGTGTTCCAACGCCGTTAACGCAATGAACCCGGCAGGGGGGCTGCCGGGTTCGCTTTGCAAAGCTCGATGGAAAATGGGGGAGGGGCCATCGAGCCTCTAGGGTTTTTTTCTTGCGCGTTGCGCGCGTGGAGAAGGGTGCTTCGGAAGAAACACCGCGTTGATGAAGTCCTTTCGTTTCCTTACTTCTTGTGTATCCGTCTGGTCCTTCAGTTCAGGGTCGCTCGTCTGTCCCCTCATGCTTCCGATTCGTCCCTGTTCAATTTCTTAAACGGACTCCCCGGGATTTGAGTTCCATAAATCCCCCGGCGGCGCTCCGAATTTTTCGATGTGGAACTAACTACAGCGCAAGCTGTTGCAGCAACGCTTTAACCGCCGCGCGTGGCGACAGCTGACGGGCGCGCACCTGCCCGCGAAGCCCTTCAAATGCGACGTTTGCGCGCCCCTGCCCCTTCAGCACATCCAGCAGCGCCGCGCCCGCCAGGTCCGTCAGCCGTGACTCCGCGCGCTTCTGCCTGACACCCGCCAGTAACCCGTTACTCTCCAGAAACGTGCAATGTTGTGCAATCGCCGCCGCCAGCTCGCTCGCGCCCTGCCCCTGCGTCGCCACCGTGCGCACGATCGGCGGGTTCCAGGCGCGCGCCGATTCCGGCCGCAACTCCATGCCTTCCTTAACATCTTCTTCCAGGCGCTCGGCGCCTTCGCGGTCGGCCTTGTTGATCGCGACCACCTCGGCGATCTCCATGATGCCGGCCTTGAGCGCCTGCACGCTGTCGCCGGCGCTGGGCGTGAGCACCACGACGGTGGTGTCGGCCAGGCGCGCGATGTCGACCTCGCTTTGGCCGACGCCGACGGTTTCCACGATGATCGGGTCAAAGCCCGCCAGGGCCAGCACGTCGCAGGCGTCTTCGCTGCCGATCGCCAGGCCGCCGAAGCGCCCGCGGCTGGCCATGCTGCGCACGAACACGTCGGCATCCAGGCTGTGGGCGGTCATGCGCAGGCGGTCGCCCAGCAGCGCGCCGCCGCTGAAAGGGCTTGACGGGTCAACAGCGACCACGCCGACGCGTTTGCCCTGTCTGCGGTACTCGCTCAGCAGGGCGCTGGTGAGGGTGCTCTTGCCGCTGCCGGGCGGGCCGGTGATGCCGATGCGCTCCGGGTGCGGGAGGTTCGTGTACTCGGCGTCCAGCGCGGCGCAGAAGGCTTCGTCGCCGTTCTCCACCAGCGTCAGCGCCCGCGCGATCGCACGGGTCTCACGGGCCTTGATGCGTGAGAGCAGGTCCATGGGGTCAGTATGGCGAGCAGTGGCACGCGCTTCCAGCGCGTGGTTCGTGCCACGTGCTTCCAGCACAATACTGCGGGGTTAAGGCGTGTCGCGGCAGACTCCGACGTGCCGAAACTATCGGCAGTCAGGCGCGGAGCGCCGTCACAAATGTTAGCCCCCGCCGG
>JAANMY010003316.1_pt1 | contig 13523 bp, 10 predicted proteins | sample 7279691 | NCBI WGS metagenome assembly JAANMY01 (sample SAMN14094543, study PRJNA606508) | bioreactor metagenome | isolation source: A lab-scale SPAN reactor treating ammonium-rich wastewater day 388 | place: Ireland: Galway | collected 2018-02-07
GGGCGGGCGGCTGCGCTTCGAGGTCGAGGATCACGGCATCGGCATCGAGGCGGCACAGCTCGAGCGCATTTTCGAGCGCTTCACCCAGGCGGACGAGAGCATCACCCGCCGCTTCGGCGGCACCGGGCTGGGCCTGGCCATCTGCCGCAAGCTGGTCGAAGGCATGGGCGGCACGCTCGAGGTGTCGAGCGTGGTCGGGGCGGGTAGCCGCTTCTGGTTCGATGTGCCCTTGCAGGCCACGCCCACTGTCATCGACACCACGCCTGCTGCCGAGGCTGCGGAGGCGGTCGCGGCGCCGGACTGGCCCAGCCTGAGCCTGCTGCTGGTGGAGGACGTCGCCATCAACCGCCAGGTGCTGGTCGGTCTGCTGGAAAACCTCGGGCATCTCGTGTTCAGCGCCGAGGATGGTCAGCAGGCGCTCGCGCTGTGCCGGCAGCAGGGCTTCGACGCCATCCTCATGGACATGCACCTGCCGGGCATGAGTGGGGCCGAGGTTGCACGCCGCATCCGCAGCGACGCCGACAAACTGAACGCGAGCACGCCGATCGTGGCGCTGACCGCCAGCGTCGCGCCGGAGGACATCCGCCATTACCTCGACAGCGGCATGGACGCGGTGGTGGCTAAGCCGATCCGACTCGAGATCCTGCGCCAGACGCTGACGCGCGTGGTGCGCAGCGCAAGCCCGCCGGTCCCGGTCGCTGCCGAGGACGCGCCCGGTGACGGGCTTGACCGGCGCCTGTTGGCGACCCACGCCTCGGTGTTCGGGCAGGCGCGCCTGCTGGCGCTGCTGGCGCAGATGAAGGCGCAGGCCGAGGCTGCGGCTGCGCAGCTTGCCGACGCCTTGCAGCGCGAGGATCTGTACGAGGCCGAGGCCAGCGCACACAAGCTCGCTGGCAGTTGCGAACTGCTCGGTCTGGATGCCTGCGGCCGGCTGCTGCGGAGCCTGGAACGGAGCGCGGCTGCGGACGATCTGGCGGGTTGTCGTGCCTTGCTGGACCGCCTCATGGCCCGCTTCGAGCCCGACCTGTCCGCTGCGGCCGATTTTGCGGCGGGCGTCCGGGCGGGCGTCGGGGCCCGCTGAGCGCCGGCCGCCGGATCGCGCTTACAGGCGTTGGGTGGAGCGCGCCTTGGACGGCGACACGCCGAAGAAGTCGCGATAGCAGCGGCTGAAGTGCGGTGCGCCGGTGAAGCCGCAGGCGATCGCGATGCTGGTGATGGGCGCGTTGGTCTGCAGCAGCAGGCGGCGCGCGCGGGTGATGCGCAGTTCCAGGTAATAGCGCGACGGTGTGCTCTTCATGTAGCGCTGGAACAGGCGGTCGATCTGGCGCCGCGAGACCTGCGCATAGTGCGCAAGGTCGTCGATCGACAAGGGTTCCTCGATGTTGCTTTCCATCAGCTTGAGGATGGCGCGCAGGGCATCGGGCAGGGCCGCGCTGCCTTCCAGCACCGGCATCGGCCGGTCGGGGATGTCCTCCGGACCGCGGTCGCAGGCGAGGATGTCCTCGATGCCGTGCACGACATCGTCGCCGTGCTGATGGCGGATCACCGCCAGCATCATCCCCAGCGCGCTGTTGGCGCCGGCCGAGGAGATGCGGTCGCGGTCGATGACGAAGGGCGTCGGCAGCAGCTTGACGCGCGGGCAGCTCTCCTCGAGCCCGGCCCGGCTCTCCGGGTGCACGGTGCAGGCATAGCCGTCCAGCAGTCCGGCCTTGGCCAGCACGCAACTGCCGTTCCACAGCGACCCCATCGTCGCGCCCTTGCGTGCAATTGCCTTCAGGCGCTCGAGCACCGCGCGCGGCGGACTCAGGTCGGAGCGGTAGCCCCCGCACACGATCAGGATGTCCAGGTCCGTGGCGTCGAGGCTGTTCAGGTCGGCGTCGGCCGCGATGCTGATGCCGAGGTCGCTGAGGACGGCGCTACCCTCGAGGCTGACGGCCTGGAAACGGTAGAGCGGATTGCGGCTCAGCAGGTTGGCGGTGACGATGGCGTCCACCGCCCCGGTGAAGGCCATCATCGAGAAGTGCTCGAGCAGCACGAAGGCGATCCGGCGGCTGATCGGCGGGTGATCGCTATCGCTCTGGCGCGCGCGCAGATAGGCCTGGTTGCTGTGGCGCAGGTTGCTGTTGAAGGGCCTGCTTCCGGTGGGGGAGTCCAGGGAGTGGGTCTTGGCGTGCTCGCCGTTGCTCATGCCGCGCCTCGTGCTCGGTTCCGCGGCCACGCAGCCGCGGGGCACCTGGCCCCGGGCTGCGGATGGCGGATCAACTGGCTGCGTAACTGGGTTTCAGCGTCATGCCAGGGTTTGTGTCGATGATCTGGATGTCTTCGCCCAGGTCGCGCCAGCGTTGCTGCTCGGCGGCGCTGGCCTTGGGAGAGAACCAACCCAGGTAAGCATAAACGATGCCGATCACCGGGGACATCCAGCACGCGAAGGAAAGCGGGATGTAGAGCAGGTTCTCGAAGTTGCCGTCCGATACACCCAGGCCCAGCGCGGTGATGACGATGGCGCCACCCGCGTTCCAGGGGATCAGCGGCGACACCAGGGTGCCGCCCTCCTCGAGCGCGCGCGACAGGTTCAGCGTCGAGTAGCCACGACCACGATAGGCCGGCGAATACATGCGGCCGGGCAGGGCGATCGACAGGTAGGGGTCGCCGGCGACCAGGTTGGTGGCGACCGCTGTACCGATGGCAGCCGTCTGCATCGAGCCGAAGCTGCGGGTGCGCTTGAGGACGGCGTCGACGATCACTTCGAGGCAGCGGGTGTGTTCCAGCGCGCCGCCGAAGCCGAGCGCGATCATCACCAGCGTGATCACCCAGGTCATCGACTGGATGCCACCACGGTTCAGCAGGCTGTCGATCTCCTTGATGCCGGACTCGATCTTGAAGCCGCCCTGCATGTAGGCGAACACCTCATGCAGGCTCGCGCCCTGCACGACGATGGCCACCAGGCCACCGGCCACCGCGCCGGCGAACAAGGAGGGAATCGCCGGCATCTTGTTCAGGGCCAGCACCAGGACCAGGGCGGCCGGCAGCAGCACGATCCAGCTCAGGTGGAACTGGCTTTCGATGCCGTGCGTGATTGCGGTGATCTTGGTGAAGTCCACCGGGCGGCCGTCGATCAGGCTGTAGCCGGCGATCAGGTAGATCACCAGGGCGATCAGCATCGACGGAATCGTCGTCGGCATCATGTTGCGGATGTGGTCGAAGAGGTTGGTGCCGGTGACCGCGGGGGCCAGGTTGGTGGTGTCCGACAGCGGCGAGATCTTGTCGCCGAAGAAGGCACCCGACACGACCGCGCCCGCGGTCCAGTACATCGGGATGTCGAAGCCGGCGCCGATGCCCATCAGTGCCAGGCCGACGGTGCCGGTGGTGCCCCAGGAAGTGCCAAGGGACACCGATACCACCGAACACAGCAGCATGCCGGCGGCAAGGAACCAGGCCGGGGTGAGCAGTTGCAGGCCGGCGTGGATCATGTAGGGCACGGTGCCGCTGGCGATCCAGGTGCCGATGATCATGCCCACCACCATCAGGATGGCGACCGACTGCAGGCCGATGGTGACCACGCGCAGTGCGCCGGCTTCCATGTCGTGCCAGCGGTGGCCCTGCAGCCAGCCCAGGGCCGCGGTGATCGCCAGGCCGAAGGCGAGCGGGATGTGCGGGGTGAAGTCCTTGAAGTAGAAGAGCTGGATGCCCAGCACGCCCAGGGTCAGGACGATGGGTAGCAGCGCCAGGCCGAGCGTCGGCCGCTTTATCGTTTTCTTGCTCATGAATGTCTCCTATGTGTGCACGACCTTGCGGTCGATACGGAGACTAGGGGCGCGGTGTAAATGGCGTTGCGGCGACTTGTGCAAGCTTGTGCAGGCTTGTGATGCGCACATTTACAAACTTTATGCGCGCCCCTGAAAGGCAAACCCGACATCGGATGTCGCATCCGGAAAAGTGGCGCTGACGCCGTCCATCTCGGACAAACGGGTGACGGTTACAGGCAAAAGGTCAGGGGGCGATGTTCCTAAGATCCGTCTCCAACAGGTCGCGAATCGACGCACCTGCCGCCCCAGGGCGGACGCCCATACCAACCAGGAGACAACCCGACATGTTTGCCATGACCGACCGCATCGCAGGTTTCGACGACGAACTCAAAGCCGCGATGGACGCGGAATACGCGCGCCAGGAATCGCACATCGAGCTGATCGCTTCCGAGAACTACACCAGCCCGCGCGTGCTCGAGGCGCAGGGCAGCGTGCTCACCAACAAGTACGCCGAGGGCTATCCGGGCAAGCGCTACTACGGTGGTTGCGAGCATGTCGATGTGGTCGAGCAGCTCGCGATCGACCGCGCCAAGGAGCTGTTCGGCGCCGACTTCGCCAACGTGCAGCCGCACTCGGGCTCGCAGGCCAACGCCGCGGTGTACATGGCGCTGCTCGAGCCGCACGACACCGTGCTCGGCATGAGCCTCGCCCACGGCGGCCACCTGACCCACGGCGCCAAGGTCAACTTCTCGGGCAAGATCTACAACGCGGTGCAGTACGGCATCGACGACGCCACCGGCGAGATCGACTATGCCCAGGTCGAGGCGCTGGCGCGCGAGCACAAGCCGAAGATGATCGTCGCCGGCTTCTCGGCCTACTCCCGCATCATCGACTGGAAGCGCTTCCGTGACATCGCCGACGCCGTCGGTGCCTTCCTGTTCGTCGATATGGCGCACGTCGCCGGACTGGTGGCCGCGGGCCTGTATCCCAACCCGGTGCCGTTTGCCGACGTCGTCACCACCACCACCCACAAGACCCTGCGCGGCCCGCGCGGCGGCCTGATCCTGGCCCGTTCCAACCCGGATCTGGAAAAGAAGCTCAACTCGATCGTCTTCCCCGGCATCCAGGGCGGCCCGCTGATGCACGTCATCGCCGCCAAGGCGGTCGCGCTGAAGGAAGCGCTGCAGCCCGAATTCAAGGCCTATCAGGAGCAGGTGCTGAAGAATGCGCGTGCGATGGCGGGCGAGTTCATCGAGCGCGGCTACAAGATCGTGTCGGGCGGCACCGACGACCACCTGTTCCTGGTCGACCTGGTCGCCAAGGGCATCACCGGCAAGGCCGCCGACGCTGCGCTCGGCGCCGCCCACATCACGGTCAACAAGAACGCCGTGCCCAACGACCCGCAATCGCCCTTCGTCACCAGCGGCATCCGCATCGGCACCCCGGCGATCACCAGCCGCGGCTTCAAGGAAGCGGAAGCGAAGGCGCTGACGCACTGGATCTGCGACGTGCTCGACAACATCGATGACGCGGCGGTGATCGCGGCGGTGCGCGAAAAGGCTTCCGCCCTGTGCGCCCGCTTCCCCGTCTATCCTGCCAGCCGTTGAGTCGCGCCCGAGGAGAATGGCGATGGCCATCAGCGTATTCGAGATGTTCAAGGTCGGCATCGGGCCGTCGAGTTCCCACACCGTGGGACCGATGCGCGCCGCGCTCACCTTCGTCACCCGCTTGCAGGACGAGGGCGTGCTGGGCCGCGTACGCCGCGTGCGGGCCGAGTTGTACGGCTCGCTCGGCGCCACCGGCAAGGGCCACGGCAGCGACAAGGCGGTCATGCTCGGCCTCGAGGGCGAGGCGCCGGACCTGATCGATCCGGACGGGATCGACGGCCGCCTCGCCCGCATCCGTGACGCCCGCAAGCTGTCCCTGCTCGGCATGCAGGCGGTCGAGTTCAACGAGAAGACCGACCTCGTCTTCCTGCGCCGGCAGAGCCTGCCATTTCACCCCAACGGCATGCGTCTGATCGCCTACGGGGAAGGCGAGGTGGAGCTTGCCAACCGGGTGTACTACTCGGTGGGCGGCGGCTTCGTGGTCAATGAAGAGGCCGCCGGCGCCGACCGCATCGTGCAGGACACGACCGAGCTGCCCTTCCCCTTCCGCAGCGGCGACCAGCTGCTGACCCAGTGCGCGGTCAACGAGTTGTCGATCAGCCGCCTGATGCTGGAGAACGAGAAGGCCTGGCGCAGCGAGGCGGAGACGCGCAATGGCCTGCTGCACATCTGGAAGGTGATGCAGGCCTGCGTGCGCCGCGGCTGCGAAGTCGAGGGCGTGCTGCCCGGCGGCATGAAGGTGCGCCGCCGTGCCGCCGAACTCTATCGCAGCCTGTCGGGCGCCCCCGAGGCCGCGCTGCGCGACCCGCTGACCACGATGGACTGGGTCAACCTGTACGCGCTCGCGGTCAACGAGGAGAACGCCGCCGGTGGCCGCGTCGTCACCGCGCCCACCAACGGCGCGGCCGGCATCATCCCCGCGGTGCTGCACTACTACTACCGCTTCGTGTCCGGCGCCAACGAGGACGGCGTGGTGCGCTTCCTGCTGACGGCGGCGGCGATCGGCATCCTGTTCAAGGAGAACGCCTCGATTTCCGGCGCCGAAGTGGGTTGCCAGGGCGAGGTCGGCGTGGCCTGCTCGATGGCCGCCGGCGCGCTTGCCGAGGCGCTCGGGGGCACGCCCGAACAGGTCGAGAACGCCGCCGAGATCGGCATGGAGCACAACCTCGGCCTGACCTGCGATCCGGTCGGCGGCCTGGTGCAGGTGCCCTGCATCGAGCGCAACGCGATGGGGGCGATCAAGGCGATCAACGCCGCGCGCATGGCGCTTCGTGGCGACGGCAAGCATTTCGTGTCGCTCGACAAGGTCATCAAGACCATGCGCGACACCGGCCGCGACATGAAGGACAAATACAAGGAAACATCCCGCGGCGGGCTAGCCGTGAATGTCGTCGAGTGCTGAGCGCAAGCCCGGACCGCACAAGGAGATCACCATGCAACACTATTCCGGCTTCGGGCTCGTCAAGCACGGGCTCAGCCACCACGAGAACTGGCAGCGCATGTGGCGCAACCCGGTGCCCAAGAGCCAGTACGACGTCATCATCGTCGGCGGCGGCGGCCACGGCCTGGCCACCGCCTACTACCTGGCCAAGGTGCACGGCATCACCAATGTCGCGGTAGTCGAGAAGGGCTGGCTGGGCGGGGGCAACACCGCGCGCAATACCACCATCGTGCGCTCGAACTACCTGTGGGACGAGGCCGCCTGGCTCTACGAGCACGCCATGAAGCTGTGGGAAGGCCTGTCCCAGGACCTCAACTACAACGTGATGTTCTCGCAGCGCGGCGTGATGAACCTCGGCCACACCCTGCAGGACATGCGTGACATCCACCGCCGGGTCAACGCCAACCGCTTGAACGGCATCGATGGCGAAGTGCTCGACGTCAAGCAGATCCAGGAGATCGTGCCGCACATGGATTGCTCGGCCAACCGCCGCTATCCGGTGCTCGGTGCGTCCTGGCAGCCGCGTGCCGGGGTCGCCCGCCACGATGCCGTGGCCTGGGGCTTTGCCCGTGGCGCCGATGCGCTGGGGGTCGACCTGCTGCAGCAGACCGAAGTCACCGGCTTTCGCATCAGCGGCGGCAAGGTGCTCGGCGTCGAGACCAACCGCGGCTTCATCGGCGCCAAGACGGTGGGCTGCGTCGCCGCCGGCAACTCCGGCGTGCTGGCGAAGATGGCCGGCTTCAAGCTGCCGATCGAGTCCCACCCGCTGCAGGCCCTGGTGTCCGAGCCGATGAAGCCCATCCTCGACACCGTGGTGATGTCGAACCACGTCCATGGCTACATCAGCCAGTCGGACAAGGGCGACCTCGTCATCGGCGCCGGCATCGACGGCTACAACGGCTATGGCCAGCGCGGCAGCTACCCGACGATCGAGCACACGCTGCAGGCCATCGTCGAGCTGTTCCCGATCTTCTCGCGCGTGCGCATGAACCGGCAGTGGGGCGGCATCGTCGATACCACCCCCGACGCCTGCCCGATCATCTCGGCCACGCCGGTCGGCGGCTTGTTCTTCAACTGCGGCTGGGGCACCGGCGGCTTCAAGGCCACCCCGGGCTCGGGCCACGTATTCGCGGCCACGCTCGCCGACGGCAAGGCGCATCCGCTCGCCGCACCGTTCACGATCGACCGCTTCAACTCCGGAAAACTCATCGACGAGCACGGCGCCGCCGGCGTCGCGCACTGACAGGAGCAGGACACCATGCTGCACATCTACTGCCCGCACTGCGACGAGCATCGCGAGGAAGAGGAGTTCCGGCCCAAGGGCGAGGCGCACATCGCGCGCCCGGCCGACCCCGAGAACACCAGCGACGAGGACTGGGGCGACTACCTGTTCTTCCGCAAGAACCCGCGCGGCCTGCATCACGAACAGTGGTTCCACGCCGCCGGCTGCCGCAAGTTCTTCAACGTCACCCGCGACACCGTCAGCTACGAAATCCTCGAAACCTATTTGCCTGGCCAGCAACCGGCGGTGACCGCCGAGTCGCGCAAGGCCAAGGCCTCCGCACAGGCCTCCAACCAGGGAGCGGCAAAATGAGCCAACGCAACCGTCTCGGCAACGGCGGCCGCATCGACCGCAAGCGTCCGTTGCGCTTCACCTTCAATGGCGTGAGCTACCAGGGCTTTGCTGGTGACACGCTGGCATCGGCGCTGCTCGCCAACGGCGTCGACGTGCTGAACCGCAGTTTCAAGTACGCCCGTCCGCGTGGGCTGGTCACCGCCGGCGCCGACGAGCCCAATGCCATCGTCCAGCTCGGCGCGACCGAAGCCGGCCAGGTGCCCAACGTGCGCGCCACCCAGCAGGCCCTGTACGACGGCCTGGTGGCCAGGAGCACCAATGGCTGGCCCAACGTCAACCGTGACCTGATGGGCGTGATCGGCCAGCTCGGCGGCCAGTTCATGCCGCCGGGTTTCTACTACAAGACCTTCATGTCGCCGGCCTCGGCGTGGCCGAAGTACGAGCAGTACATCCGCAAGGCCGCCGGTCTCGGTCGCAGTCCGCTGCAGAACGACCCGGACATCTACGACCACATGAATCACCATTGCGACGTCCTCGTGGTCGGCGCCGGTCCCACCGGCCTCGCCGCCGCGCTGGCCGCTGCCCGCAGCGGTGCGCGCGTGATCCTGTGCGACGAGCAGGAGGAGATGGGCGGCTCGCTGCTCGACAGCCGCGAACAGATCGACGGCAAGCTGGCCGAGGAGTGGGCGGCCAAGGCGCTCGCCGAACTGGCTGCGCTGCCCGACGTGCTGCTGCTGCCGCGCACCACGGCCAACGGCTACCACGACCATAACTTCGTCACCCTTCACCAGCGCCGCACCGAGCATCTTGCCGACGTCGCCCCGCTCGCCGATGGCCGCCGCCAGGCCCGTGCCCGCATGCACAAGGTGCGCGCCGGCCGCGTCGTGCTCGCCACTGGCACCCACGAGCGTCCCCTGGTCTATGCCCGCAACGACGTGCCGGGCAACCTGGTCGCAGGCGCGGTGTCGACCTACATCCGCCGCTACGGCGTGATGCCCGGCCAGCGCCTGGTGCTGAGCACCGCCAACGACCACGCCTACCGCGCCGCGCTCGACTGGCATGACGCCGGGCGCGAGGTGGTGGCGATCGTCGATGCCCGCGAGCGCCCGGATGGCGACCTCGTCGCGGCGGCACGCTCGCGCAACATCCGCATCATCACCGGCAGCGCGGTGATCGAGGCGCAGGGCAAGAAGCGCGTCAGCGCCGCCGTGGTGGCTGCGATCGACATCGACGGTTTCCGCGTCAAGGGCAGCACCAGCGAACTGGCCTGCGACACCATCGCCAGTTCCGGCGGCTACAGCCCGGTCATCCATCTGGCCGCACACACCGGCCGTCGCCCGGTGTGGCGCGAGGACCTGCTGGGCTTCGTGTCCGGTGGGGTGCCCGGCCAGATTGCGGCCGGCGGCGCCAATGGCCGGTGGACGCTGCGCGATGCGCTCGCCGACGGCTTCGAGGCCGGCGTGCGTGCGGCGGCCGAAACCGGCCTCGCCGCCGTCAGCTTCGAGCTGCCGACAGTGGCGCCGGTGCGCGAAGGCAAGCCGGTGGCGCTGTACCAGGTGCCGCACACCAAGCCCGCGATGCGTGCGCCCAAGCAGTTCGTCGATCAGCAGAACGACGTCACCGCGGCCGGCATCGAACTCGCCACGCGCGAAGGCTTCGAGGCGATCGAGCACGTCAAGCGCTACACCGGCCTGGGCTTCGGCACCGACCAGGGCAAGCTCGGCAACATCAACGGCATGGCGATCGCCGCACGGGTGACGCAGCAGACGATCCCGGAAACCGGCACCACCGTGTTCCGCCCGAACTACACCCCGATCACCTTCGGCGCGATCGCTGGTCGTCATTGCAACGAGTTCTTCGATCCCCGCCGCTACACCGCCCTGCATGCCTGGCATGTGGAGCGCGGCGCGAAGTTCGAGGAAGTCGGGCAGTGGATGCGGCCGTGGTACTTCCCGCGCGGCAACGAGTCGATGCACGACGCCGTGCAGCGCGAGTGCCGTGCCGTGCGCGAAGGCGTGGGCATCCTCGACGCCTCGACGCTGGGCAAGATCGAGATCCAGGGCAAGGATGCACGCGAGTTCCTCAACCGCCTGTACACCAACGCCTGGACCAAGCTCGAACCCGGCAAGTGCCGCTACGGCCTCATGTGCAAGGACGACGGCATGGTGATGGACGACGGCGTGACCGCCTGCCTGGCCGAGAACCACTTCCACATGACCACCACCACCGGCGGCGCCGCAGGCGTGCTCGACTGGATGGAGATGTGGCACCAGACCGAGTGGCCGGACCTCGAGGTGTACTTCAACTCCACCACCGACCACTGGGCGGCGATGACGGTGACCGGCCCCAATGCGCGCAAGCTGCTGGCCGAGCTGGCGGACATCGACGTGTCGGCCGAAGCCTTCCCCTACATGGACTGGCGCGAAGCCAGGGTGGCCGGCGTGCCGGCGCGCATCTTCCGCATCTCCTTCACCGGCGAGCTGTCGTACGAGATCAACGTCCAGGCCAACTACGCGATGCATGTGTGGAAGGCGCTGTTCGACAAGGGCGCCAAGTACGAGCTGACGCCCTATGGCACCGAAACCATGCACGTACTACGGGCGGAGAAGGGCTTCATCATCATCGGCCAGGAAACCGATGGCTCGGTGACGCCGGAGGACCTCGGCATGCAGTGGTGCGTGGGCTACAAGAAGCCTTACTCGTGGATCGGCCGTCGTGCGCTGGCACGACCCGACACCAAGCGCAGCGACCGCAAGCAGCTCGTCGGCCTCAAGCCGCTCGACCCGCAGCTCGTACTGCAGGAAGGCGCCCAGATCGTGCTCGACAAGGAGATCAGGATCCCGATGCCGATGGTGGGTCATGTCACCTCCAGCTATTTCAGCCCGACCCTGGGTCATGGCTTTGCCCTCGCCCTGGTGAAGGGCGGCAACGAGCGCATCGGCCAGACCGTCTATCTGCCGATGGCCGATGGCAAGGTCCATGCCGCCGAAGTGGTCAGCCCCGTCTTCTACGATCCCAAAGGAGCCCGCCATCATGTCTGAGTTCGCAACATTCGATGCCCATCCGACGGCGGCATTCCGCGCCGAGTCGCCGCTGTCCATCTGCCGCGTCACGGTAGCCACCCAGCCTGCAGCGCAGGGCGCCGGCGTGGTGCTGGCCGAGCGCGCCTTCCTCGGGCACCTGATCCTGCGCGGCAATGCCGCGGACGAGGCCTTCCGCGCCGGCGTCGAAGCGGCCCTCGGCGTGCCGCTGCCGCTGAAGGTGGGGCCGGTGTCGCGCGACGATGCGCGCGGTGTCAGCGTGCAGTGGATGTCGCCGGACGAGTGGCTGGTCGTCGTGCCGCAAGGCGAGGACCACGCCACCGAGCTGCGCCTGCGCCAGGCGCTCACCGGCCACTACGCGGTGATGCAGGTCAGTGGTGCGCAGACGATGCTCGAGCTGAGCGGCCCCAGCGCCCTCGAAGTGCTGAAGAAGTCGGCAGGCTACGACTTCCATCCGCGCAACTTCCCCGTGGGCAAGGGCATCAGCACCACCTTCGCCAAGAGCACGGCGGTCATCCGTCGTGTGGGCGAGGCGCAGTGGGAGCTGATCATCCGTCGCAGCTTTGCCGACTACCTGTACCGCTGGCTGCTCGACGCCAGCGAGGAGTACGGCGTCTTCGTCGCGCGCTGAACGACTGCGGTCGGGGTGGCAGACGCTCGCCCCGACCGCAGCACCTTCAATTCCGAGCTGTTTGACCGAGGATGATTACCATGAAGACCGAATCGGTCGAGTTCCTTGCCCGCATCACCCACCAGGCCACCGATACTGCGCGTTCGCGGCCGGTCGGGGACGATCGCATCTTCATTCGTGGCTTGCGTGTGGATGCACTGATCGGCGTGTACGAATACGAGCGCCAGCAGCGCCAGCCATTGCTCATCGACCTGGAGCTGGAGCTCGATGGCTCGCGCTGCTGCAGCACCGACGAGTTGGGGGACGCGGTCGACTACGCCGCCGTCGTGGCCGCGGTGCACCGGCTGGCGCTGTTCAATCGGCGATTGTTGCTGGAGGCATTTGCGCAGGACCTTGCCGACACCTTGATCAACGATTTTGCCCTCAACGGCGCCGCGGTGAGCGTCAGCAAGCCCGGGATTCTGGATGCCACCGACCAGGTCGGGGTCTCGATCCATCGCCGCGCCCGGGGTCTGGCGCGAACGGACTGAGGCCGCGACGGCGGCAGCCGTCGGCGCGGGCGCGGCTGGACTATAGTGGGGCATCAGGTCCAGATGGAGGAGCTCCGCCATGTCCCGTCCCGTCGTCGAATTCTGGTTCGAGTTCGCCAGCACCTATTCCTATCTCGCGGTGATGCGCATCGAGCGCGCGGCGCAAGCGGCCGGCGTGGACATCGCCTGGAAGCCCTTCCTGCTCGGCCCGGTATTCCTGGCGCTGGGCTGGAACGACTCGCCCTTCAACATCTACCCGCCCAAGGGCCGCTACATGTGGCGCGACCTCGAGCGCCTGGCCGCGAAGGAGGGCCTGCCCTTCCGGCGGCCGAGCCGTTTCCCGCGCAACGGCCTGCTCGCCGCCCGGGTGGCGTTGATCGGGGTGGCGGACGGCTGGGTGGCGCCGTTTGCGCGCGCGGTGATGACGGCCAACTTCGCCGAGGATCGCGAGATCGCCGAGCCGGCGGTGATCGAGGACATCCTTTCTGCGCTCGGCTTGCCGGTTGCCGAGGTCATGGCGCGCGCGCAGACCGACGCCAACAAGCTCGCGCTGCGCAGCCAGACCGAGCGCGCGGCCGAACTCGGCCTGTTCGGCGCGCCGAGCTTCCGGGTGGGGGACGAGCTGTTCTGGGGCAATGACCGCCTCGAGGATGCGCTCGGGTGGGCGGTGGCAGACGCGGAAGCTGGTTGAAATCCGCGCCCCCGGCCTTGGGTGGAAAGCGCGACGACGATCGAGCCGAGCCGGCCGTCCTTCCCGGTCGCCGCTGCCGTGCTGGCGGTGACGCCCGGTGGCGCTGCGGCCCTGGTGCTGCGCATCCCCGCCGGGGCGCCGCGCGCGCCGGCCCGGATGCGCAGGGGGTCGGGCGCCTGCAGGCCTTACTTCTTCTTCTGCGCCTGCTCTTCCTCAGCCAGCGCGGCGCTGGTCAAGGCCAGCCTGATCAATTCGGCGGT
>JAANMY010003321.1_pt1 | contig 13512 bp, 10 predicted proteins | sample 7279691 | NCBI WGS metagenome assembly JAANMY01 (sample SAMN14094543, study PRJNA606508) | bioreactor metagenome | isolation source: A lab-scale SPAN reactor treating ammonium-rich wastewater day 388 | place: Ireland: Galway | collected 2018-02-07
TTCGCTGCAGGGCGTGCGCTACGAGATCCGCGGTCGCCTGGCCCGGCGCGCACACGAAATGCAGCGGCGCGGCTACGAGGTCATTGCCCTGAACATCGGCAACCCGGGGCCGTTCGGCTTCCGCACGCCGGAGACCATGCGCCTGGCGATGATCGAGAACCTGCAGGCCAGCGAGGGCTATTGCCATCAACAGGGCATCTTCCCGGCACGCGAAGCGGTGGTCATGCAGCAGCAGGCCCGCGGCGTGGCAGGCGTGACCGCCGACCATGTGTTCATGGGCAACGGGGTCAGCGAGCTGATCGACCTCACCCTGCGCGCGCTGCTCGATCCGGGTGACGAGGTGCTGGTGCCGAGCCCTGACTATCCGCTGTGGACGGCGAGCGTCACCCTCAATCGGGGACGCGCGGTGCACTATCCCTGTCCCCCGGAGCAGGGTTTCCAGCCCGACCTGGATGCCATGGCCCGCCTGGTGACGGCACGGACCCGGGCGCTGGTGCTGATCAATCCCAACAACCCGACCGGAGCGGTCTACTCGCGGGCCACGCTGGAAGCCATCGCCCGGCTGGCCGAGAAGCACAAGCTCATCGTCTTCAGCGACGAGATCTATGACCAGATGACCTATGACGATGCCGCGTTCATCCCCATGGCGACCATCGTCAAGGACACGCTCTGCGCCACGTTCAGCGGCCTGTCGAAGATCTACCGGGCCTGCGGCTACCGCGTCGGCTGGGTGTCGTTCAGCGGGCCGACGGAAGCGGCGCAGGCCTACCTGCAGGGCCTGGACCTGCTGGCCTCGCTGCGCCTGTGCAGCAACGTCCCGGGGCAATGGGCCGTGCAAACGGCGCTCGGCGGCTTCCAGAGCATCCGCGAGCTGGTGCGGCCGGGCGGACGCCTGTTCGAATCGCGGCAGGCCCTCATCGACGGCGTGGCCGCGAGCCGCTACCTGACCATGGTGAAGCCGGAGGGCGCGATGTACGCCTTCATCGGTGTCGACCGGCGTGCCATCCCGCATTTCGACGACCAGGAGTTCGCCCTGGAGCTGCTGGAGCAGAAGCACGTGCTGGTCGCGCCCGGCACCAGCTTCAACACGCCGTACAATAACCACTTCAGGGTGACGAACCTGCCCGATGCCGCGACCCTTGCCGAGGTCTTCCGGCGCATGGAGGAAGTGCTGGATGGTTATGCCGCCAGGCGCCCGGCTGCGGTGGTGAAAACGATCGGCTGATGCCGCTGCGCTCCACATGAGGGAAGTCTTCGCGGTCCTTGCCACAGGCGGCACTGTGGTGACGGCGAACGACCGCCTGGCCCGCAGCATCACGCTCGCCTGGAATCGCCGCGAGCACAGCGCGGGCCGTCTCGCCTGGCGTACGCCGGCCGTGCTCAGCTGGCGCGCGTTCATCGAGGCGCTGTGTGCCCGCTCGCTGGCCAGCGGAGGCCGTGCCGGCGGGCGTGTGCTGCTTGCCGAGCACCAGGCCCGGCTGCTCTGGCAACGCATCGTCGCCGCCGGTGATGGCGACGTCCTGCCCGGTGCGGCGGCGCCGCTGGCCGAGCTGGCCGCCCAGGCCTGGCGCCTGGCGCAGGACTGGCGTATCGGCGAAGCGGAGATGCAGGCAACCGCGGACAGCGAGGCCTCCCGTGCCTTCGCCGGATGGGCAGCTGACTACCGGCAGCATTGCGAAGCGTCGGGCTGGACCGATTCAGCGTCGGTCTGCGCACTGCTGCAGGCTGACCTGCGGGCAGGCGCCATCGATGTGCCCCGGCAATTGCATCTCGCCGGATTCGCCGACCGCACACCGTTGCAGGAGGACCTGCTTCGCAGCCTGGTGGCCAGCGGCTGTACCGTCAGCGAGGAGGTGGCGCATCCGCATGGTGCGCGCGACGTCCGCAAGCTGCGCTGCCGGGATGCTCAGGCCGAGGCTGGACAGGCCGCGCGCTGGGCCCGTGCCTTGCGTGAGCGGGATACCGATGCGGCCATCGGCATCGTCGTGCCGGACCTCGCACAGCGTATCGGCACCGTGCGCCGCGCCGTCCTCGACGTGCTGGCGCCGGAGTGGCGCCTGGACATCGACCGCCCGCTGCCCGTCAATTTTTCCTATGGCCAGCCGCTGGCGAGCGTGGGCCTGGTGCGCATTGCCCTGGCGGCCCTGCGCGCCTCCACGGACCAGATCGACATCCAGCTCGCCGGTCTGCTCCTCGCCAGCCGGTACCTGCCGGGGTACGGAGAGGAAGCCAGTGGCAGGGTGCGTGTCGACCTGGTGCTGCGCCGGCGTGCCGGCGCGACCCTGTCCATCCCGGAGCTGGCGGAGGCGTGCACGGGTGAGGCACCGGGAATCGCCGCGCGCTTCGTGGCAGTCGCCAGCCTGGCCGCGCAGGGGCCACGACGCCAGCCGCCGAGCGGCTGGGCTGCATCCTTCCGCATCGTGCTCGAGACGCTTGGCTGGCCAGGCGATCGAGCATTGTCCAGCGACGAGCACCAGGCCGCGAACGCGTGGCAGGAGGCGCTGGACCGCCTGCGCAGCTGCGATGTGATCCTGGGTGCGGTGGACAGGGAAACAGCGCTTGGCCTCGTTTCGGGCCTCGCCCAGGCGCAGCTGTTCCAGCCGGCCGGTGATCCGGCCGCCGTTCAGGTTCTCGGCCTGATGGAAGCAGTGGGCCAGCGATTCGACGCGCTCTGGGTTTGCGGCATGACCAGCCAGGCCTGGCCGCCGGCCGTGCGCAGCAACCCGCTGCTCTCGTTGCGCTTGCAGCGCGAGCGGCGGTTGCCGGACAGCTCCCCGGCGCTGGCTCGCGAACGTGCCGAGCGGTTGTTGCGCTGGCTGGAAACCGGCGCCGGCAGGGTGGTCTTCAGCTCACCCGAGTTCGCCGGCGACGAACCGCTGGCGCCGAGTCCATTGCTCGAGCGCATCCCCGGGTCCGCGGACGATCTGCCGGCATGGCCCGAGCCGCTGTGGATCGACCGCATGCTGGCAACGGGGCAGCTGGAGCAGCTCGCTCCGGATCCGCCGCCACCGGTGAGTCCTGGCGCGCGCCTGCGCGGCGGGGCAGCGCTGCTGGAGCAGGAGGCGCGCTGCCCGGCGCGGGCATTCGTCCAGTTCCGCCTGGGTGCCCGTGAAATGCCGCTGCCCACGGCCGGGCTCGATGCCGCCATGCGTGGCAAGATCACCCACGGGATACTGGAAGCATTTTTTCGCGAGACGGACAGCCATGCAGCGTTGCGGGCTCTCGACCCGGACGCTCAGCGGCATCGACTCGATGTCGCAGCCAACGCGGCGCTGGCGAAGTTCAAGGCATCGACGGATCCCTTGCTGCGGCGGATTGCCGACCGGGAACACGAGCGCCAGCTGCGCCTGGTGGGTGAGTTCCCGCGCCTGGAGCGGGAGCGTAGCGGATTCCGGGTGCGTGCCATCGAGAGCCCGCTGGCTGCAGGGAAGGGGTTGCCCTCGGTAGCCAGGCTGCAGCTCAGGCTGCAGGTGGATCGCATCGACGAAATGCCGGATGGTCGCCTGCTGGTGATCGATTACAAGACCTCAAGGCAGCTGCCGCCGGCAGCCGGATGGCGGGGCTTTCGCCCGCGAGCGCCGCAGCTGCCGCTGTATGCAACCCTGGCCGATGCCGACGGAATCGCCTTCGTGCAGCTCGCCGCAGGCAACGTCAGCTGGCGAGGCCTGGTGGACGTCGATTGGGCCGGTGCTGGCCTCAAATCAGTTGGCGACCTGAAAAAGGAAGGAATCAGTACCTGGAGCGCCCTGCGGGAGCAGTGGAGTCAGGCACTCGAGTCGCTCGCGAAGGAATTCCTTGCCGGCTGCTTCGACCTGGGGAGCCAGCCGGGCGATGCGGTACGTGGCGAGTGGGTCATGGCCATCCGGCCGCAGGATGCCGGGATGACGGATGGGGAAGCGCCGTGAACGGGATGCAGCCCCCTGACCAGCCAGAGCGCGAGGCGGCACTCGATACGTCGCGATCCTTCATCGTGCAGGCACCCGCTGGCTCCGGCAAGACGGAGCTGCTGATCCAGCGCTACCTGCGGCTGCTGGCGACGGTGGTGGAGCCGGAAGAAGTGCTGGCGGTGACCTTCACGCACAAGGCCGCGGGCGAGATGCGGGGCCGCGTGATCAAGGCGCTGGTCGAGGCGCAGGAGCAGCGTCCACCCGAGGCAGCGCATCTGCGACGCGCCTACGACCTCGCCCGCGAGGTACTCGGCGACGAGCAGCGGCAGCGCTGGCAGCTGCATCGGCATCCGGCACGGTTGCGCATCACCACCATCGATGCCGTGAACGCCTCGATCGCCTACCGCAACCCGATCGCCGCCGGAGCCAACGCCCTGCAGGGCATTGCGCCGGCACCCGAGCGTCTCTACGAGGAAGCGGCGTTGGCCACCCTCGGACTCATGGCCGATGACGATGACGCGGGCACCGAAGTCGCCTTGCTGATGAGGCACCTCGACAACGATGCGGCGCGATTCCAGCGCTTGATGGTGACCATGTTGCCGAAGCGGGACCAATGGCTCCGGCACGCAGCCGGTTCCCGGCCCGGGCGCGACGCCATCGAGGCGCCGCTGCGCCGCCTGACGCAGGTCGGCATCGAGTGTGTCGCGTCGGCACTGCCTGCGGATGCCGCTGCGGAGCTGCTCGCCTTGCTGCCGTTCGCAGCCGATTTCCTGGGCGGGAATCGCAAGGTGCATCATCTGGCACCGTGGACCGGGCGCAGCACCTGGCCGGCAGCCACCGCGGAGGAATGGCCCGCGTGGCGGGCGCTCGCCGATGCCCTGCTCACGGCGGACGAGGGTACCTGGCGCCAGAAGATCGACAAGAACTGCGGCTTTCCCGCGCGGACCCCGGAGAAGGCGCGCATGAAAGCCCTGCTGGAGAAACTCGCCGGACGGGAAGACCTGCGTCTCGCCCTGATCGCGGTTCGCGGGCTGCCTGGAGCAGGCTACACGGACGAGCAGTGGGAGATGCTGCGCTCCCTGTTGGCGGTGCTGCGGCTGGCCGCGGCGCAATTGCGCCTGGTGCAGGCGGCGCACGGCATCACCGATTTCGCCGGGGTCGCAGCGGCCGCGCTGGATGCCCTCGGTGCGGAGGATGCACCTTCGGACCTGGCCCTGCTGCTCGACCATCGGCTGCAGCACATCCTGGTCGACGAGTTCCAGGATACCTCGCTTGCCCAGTTCACGCTGCTGGCGCGGCTGACGGCCGGCTGGACGCCTGGTGATGGCCGCAGCCTGTTTGTCGTCGGCGACCCGATGCAGTCCATCTATGGTTTCCGCGAGGCGGACGTCAGGCTGTTTGCGCAGCTGCGGGACCACGGGATTGGCGACCTGCGCCCCGCGTTCCTGCAGCTCCGGGCCAATTTCCGCTCGACGCCTGCGCTGGTCGACTGGTGCAATGGGGTGTTTGCCAGGACATTCGCTGGCGCGGACGACACGCTGGTGGGCGCGGTCCGCTTCGCTCCGAGCCTGCCCACGTCCGGAGGCGCTGCGCCGGGTGGTTCCGGCAAGCTGGCTGCCTCCTGGCACTGGCGGCCTGCCGGCGACCAGGATGCCGAGCCCGCCCTGGTGCTCGACCTCGTGGCCACGGCACGGCGCGAGGATCCGGCGCAGCGCATCTGCATCCTGGTTCGCAGCCGCGCCCATGCGGGGCCGATCATCGCCGCGCTGCGGGCCGCAGGCGTGGGATTCGTCGCCCCGGAGATCGAGTTGCTGGAGCGCTCCGGTGTCTGCCTCGACCTGCTGGCACTGACCCGTGCGCTCAGCTATCGCGCCGACCGGCTGGCATGGATCGGTGTGCTGCGCGCACCATTTTGCGGGCTGTCCCTGGCCGATCTCGAGTGCCTGCTCGGCGACGATCACCAGGCGGCCGTCGTGGACCTGCTGCACGACCCGGTGCGCCGCGAGCGACTCAGCCCAGCCGGCGCCGCGGCGGTGGCCAGGCTATGCGGCGTGCTCGAGCGCACCGAGGCCGTGCGCGAGCGCCGCACCCTGCGCGACCGCGTCGAGGCCGCCTGGCTGATGCTGGGTGGCCCGGCGACCATCCCGGAAGCAAGCCAGCTGGAATCCGCGATGACCTTCCTCGATCTGCTCGAGGAGGGCACAGCAGGTGATGGCGGCCTGGATCACGCGTGGCTGGCCGCCCGGATGAAGGCGCACAAGGGTTCGCTCGGCAGCGGCGACAGCGGACTGCAGGTCATGACGATCCACAAGGCAAAGGGGCTGGAATTCGACACGGTCATCCTGCCGGGACTGGGCAAGCCGGCACCCAGCGAGGATCCGCCGCTGCTGCTCTGGCAGGACGTGCCGATGGCCGATGGCAGCATGGTGCCGCTGCTGGCGCCCATTCCGGCGACCGGCGCCGATCGTGATCCGGTCTATGCCTATGTCATGCAGCTGCGTGAGCGCAAGCGCGAGCTGGAAGCGGATCGCCTGCTCTACGTGGCCTGCACTCGGGCGCGACGCCGCCTGCATCTCGTGGCACAGCTTGAGCTGGCTCGAGGCGACGGCCATGCCGAGGTGCGCCGGCCGTCGGCCAGGTCACTGCTGGCGCGGCTCTGGTCCGCGGTGTCAGCCGAGGCCTCGGCCGCGGTGAGGGCCTCGACATGGGAACCGGCGGCTGCATCGCCCGGGCCGCCGCCGCGCGTGCAGCCGGTCATCAGCCGACTGCCGGCGACATGGCAGGTACCTCCGCCTCCAGCCGCATTGTCTCTGCCCACGGACGGGCCGGATCCCGGGGCAGCGGCACCCGTGGTGTACGAATGGGCCGGATTTCTCGCCATGCACGTGGGCACGGTCGTGCACCGCTGGCTGCAGATCATGGCGGATGAAGGGCTGGAACGCTGCACGGCCGAGTGGCTCCGCGAACGGCAGCCGCTGGTCCGCCGCATGTTGTCGAACCTGGGTGTCCCACCCCGTGAACTCGATGCAGCAGCCCGCCGCGTTACCGAGGCTCTGGAGCGGACGCTGCGTGACGAGCGCGGCCGCTGGCTCCTCTCCGGGCAGCACGGCGATGCCGCAAGCGAACTGGCCGTGACAGTCTGCGAAGGTGGCCGCTTCCGCAACCTGGTGGTGGATCGCAGCTTCCGCGACGCCGATGGCACGCGCTGGGTGGTCGACTACAAGACCAGCCGGCACGAGGGAGGCGACATCGAGGCCTTCATCCTCGAGGAAGTCGCACGCTACCGCGGGCAGTTGCAGGGATACCGCGAGGCGATGCAGGCGCTGACCGGAGATCCGGTACGGACCGCGCTGTACTTTCCGCTGCTCGGCGTCTTCCGTGAAGTCGCGGCCGATCCCGAAGACACGGGCTAGAAGCTGCCCGACATGCCGATGTCGGTGCTGCCATCCGGGCCCCTGGGACCAAGGGTGGCGAGCGCATTGACCAGCTGTGCGGGCGCATCGGGCCGTGCCTTGATGCGGGCATCGAGCTGGTAGTTCCCCGGTGGCGTCATGACCAGCCGGCCGGTTACCTGCAGTGGGCCGCCAGCGTCCTGGAGCATGGCCTCGATCTGGCCATCCTCGGGCACCGGGTCGGCGGTGACGCTGGCGTTGAAGCTGGTGGTGGGTACACCAGGCAGCGGCGGGCTGCCGGGCGCACGCAATGGCACATCGGTGAGCGCGACGGTGCCGACGACCCGTGTGGGCCATCGGTCCCGCAGCTCGATGCTGGTGAAATCGAGGCGCAGCTGGCCGGCGAGACCCTGCAGCGACGGCACGAGGCCGCGAAGGCTTGCTGCGGGTCCCTCGTAGCTGCAGCGGCTGCAGGCAAACCGGCCGCCCGCCCCGAGATCGACTCTGCCCCGGGCCTGGCCGGCGCCGAGCCGGGCGTCGATATCCAGGCGAACCCGCCCTGTCAGAAGCGCCAGCGGGGACAGATCCCAGCTGAGCGGGCCCAGCCGCAGCGGCCCCGCGACGGCGTTGGTCACGGACCCCCGCCACAGGGTGCCCGACAAGTCGGTGAACTGTACGGCAGGGGGAGCCAGCCAGCGCACGGCCACCCGCGCCGGCACGCCTGCCAGCAGGAACACGAGGAACGCCAGTCCCCCGGCGATGACCAGCCAGTGTCGATGTGCCAGCTTCATCAATGAGCCGGCCGGGCCAGCTGGATGTTGGCGGTGACGCGGCCGGGTTCCTGCCCGGGATCCGCAGTGGCGGCCACCACGCCCACGGCGTGTTCGGCCTGCAGGCGGGCCAGCCAGGTGATGAGCTCATCGAATGGCGCATCCTCGAAGCGCAGACGGATGCCGGTGTTGCCTTCGGGCTCGTTGCGCTTGAGATAGGCTGCGAGACCCGCTGCGCGCGTACTGCGGTCCACCAGCAGCACCAGTGAATCCTCGCCTGGACGTGCCGCAGCCTGCTGGCCGGCGCCGGGCTGGGGGCCGAAGCGGGCTGCGACCCGCTCGATGTCCGCCAGTACGGCGCGCTGTTCCTCGAGGTCCTCGCGTGCCTGCCTTTGGCTGACCAGCAGCGGCCGGATGCCGAGCGCGTACAGCAGCGCGAACAGGCCCAGGGCGGCCGCGGCGAAGACCAACATGCGTTCACGGGGCGCGAGGCTGGCGAAGCGTTCAGCGGGGGTCATCGATCAGCCTCCCGTCCGGGTGATCTGCAAGCGACCGATGACCTCGCTGCCCGAGGCATTGGCTGACTGGATCTGGGCCTTGAGTCCGCCAGTCTGGCTGATCTGCTGCTGGATGCGATCGAGGAACTCGACGGAGGGTGCCCTAAGCCGCAGTTCCATGGTGCCGGCGCGGTAGCTCATCGCCTCGATGCGGGCGCCGCCACCGCCCCCGAGCGACTGCGCCACGACACGCAGCACGTCGAGGAACTCGTGACTCCCGCCCGATCCCTGGGACCCCAGCCGTTGCAGACGGGCCGACAGTTCCGCGCGTGCATCCCCGATGGGGCCGGCATCCGGAAAGACATAGTGGAAAGCCTGATCGACTGCGGTGTTGACGGCTGCCAGCTGCTGGCGGGTTCGATGGGTTTCCGCGATCTGTGTCCCGGCCATGGCTACCAGCAATGCCAGCAGCAGCGCCGCAGCCAGGCGCCAGGCCGGCCAATGCGCCATGAGACTGGAACGCTGTGCAAACTCTCCCTGCAGGAGGTTGACGCCCGGGCTGGTCACGATCTGGGCGGCGAGACGGGGCAGGGGCCCTTCGGCGAGCGCACGCAATTCGAGCGAGGCCAGACGCGGGCGCAGGGATTCCAGGGCGGGCTCCAGCGTCGCCAGCGATGCCTCGTCGCCGTAGACGACGACATGGGCAGGCTCACCTTCCCCGCCATCCTCCTCTCCGGCGCCGGCGACCGACATTTCGAGGAGGGCAGCGGCTGTGACGACATCCACGGTGGCGGGTGGCCCCTCCGGTGGCGCCAGGATGGCCACGTTGCCCAGGAGCATCAGCGTGGCCGTATTCGGCATGCTGCCGACGGCATCAGCCTCCGAGTACAGCCGTGACGGCCGGATGCCGGCGGCGGCCAGGCGTGCCGTCCACTCTTCCATGAGGGCCCGGCGCACGGCTGCCACGGGCAATGGCCCATCGCCAATCCGCTGGCCAGGCGCGAAGTGCATCGCGTCCACGTCCTCGGCCAGTTGCTCCTCGAGCGCAAACGGCAATGCCTGGAGGAGCCGGGGGCCACTGCGCAGTGGTACATCGGCCCTGGTGCGCAGTACGTCCAGCGCAGGAGCCAGTGCGATGACCTGCCTGGACCCGGCGGCCGCGGCTGCATCGGCGAGCGGACCCGTACCGACTCCGCCGAGGAGCGCACCCGTGTCATCCACGGCAATCCAGCTGGCATTGTCTGTGGCGGCGACGCCCAGGCGGATGACCAGGATCTCACTCATGCTGCCCGCTCACTGACACCTTGCCTTCCGCATCCGTGCCGAGCTCCAGGGTCGCATCCGCCGGCAAGGAAGACTCCACCACACCGAAACGGCGCAACCGCACGCTTGCCACCTGGCCGTTCCATTCGAGCAGACTGTACATATCGAGCCGATTGGTGCCAATAGAAATGAAGCCCGTGACCTCGAAGTAGCTGGACGTATAGCCGATGTAGGGAACCATGGCCGGATCGATCAGGCCCTCCGCGACCAGTTGCACGTCCTCCACCGGTTTCTCGAGGCTGTACTCCACCCAGCGATTGGCGTTCTCCAGGCTGACGTTGTCACCGAGGGACATCAGCACCGGCAGCGACGCGGTGTTGAAGTTGACGAGGGTGTGATGGCTGCCGACGGGAAGGGCTGCCAGATACGGCTTCAGCGCCTCGTAGATTTCCGGCGTCACCCCGCGAACTGCGCGCAATTCGGAGACCGAGGTGAACCAGCCGTTGGCTGCACGATAGGGCTCGACTTCCGACGTGTAGAAGTCGTCTTCCGCCCCATTGAAGTCAGCGGTGCTGTCGGGATCGATCCAGTCGACGGTGGACCCCACGATGACCTCGACTTCCGCCGGCCCGAGCTGCAGGTCGGGGTTGAGGCTGGCGACAGCCTCGACGAGACGACGGAACTGCTTGATGACGAGTTCATCGGGCTTTCCCTGCCGGGTGACGAGGTTGTTGAGGTTGAAGCGGCCCTGCAGGTCGCTGAAGCCTCCGGCCAGGCTCTTGTCGTCCTGGACGATACTCAGCCCGCGCCGCGCCTGCTGGTCGGTCGAGCGGTCGTAGTACTGCTTCTCCTGCAGCAGGCGTTCGAGTTCGCCGATGGCCACGGTCTCGCCGAAGTACGCATACTCGCGCGCCTGGTCCCAGGCCATCAGCCCGGACGTGCGGCGCAGGTCGAGGTTCGTCTGCCAGGCGATCTCCACCGCGAGGACGGTGGCGATCGTCACGACCAGCAGGGCGGTGATGACCGCCACGCCAGCCTGCCGCGCCGGCGGGTTGTGCCGCCCGCGGTTCATTGCACCACCTCCACGACACGCTCGATATCGCCCCAGTCCCGGAGTTGCAGGAATATCCGCACCGCCCGCGGCAGCTCGGCCGACTCGCAGCTGTTCTTTCCCTGGCCGAGCGCCGGCCACTGCGAGGACCACGCCTCGGCGCCCTGTGGTGCCTTCGGTGGAAAGCTGACCTCGAAGGACTCGACCTGGTCGAGCAGCACCTCGCTCCGCGGCTCGTTGGCAAGCGTACGGTCCATCACCCGCCAGTACTCGCGGATCAGTTTGCCGTCGTCAAGGCGGTATTGCGTGCGTTGCAGGGTGCCGCGCGCAAAACGCCCGAAAGGGTTGGCCCAGCCGTCATGACTCAGGCAGACCGGATGGCTGACATCGCAGGGAGCGACCAGTGCGGCCTCGCAGGTGCCCAGCGCATCGCGGATCCGCCTGGGATTCAGCTGCGCGAAATCGCTGCTGAGGATGCGCACTGCGCGCTGGACATCGTGCAGGCGTTCCAGCTGCGTACGCGCCACCTTTTCCTGGCGCATGACCGCGTTGAGGCCGCCCATGGCGAGAGCGCCGATGATGCCGAAGATGGTCATCGCCACCAGCAGTTCCAGCAGGGTGAATCCGCGGGAGTGCGGGCTGGAGGCCGGCATGGGCAGGGTCACCTCGGCTTCGCCTCGTTGTTTCCCTGGGCCGGGGCTGTCGGGCGCGGTGTCGCCGGTTCCCCGGTGTCGCCGTCGATGCCCAGCATCGGCCAGCCGCCGGAGGCACCGGTCAGGCCGGTTGCCTGCGGAGGCTCGGCGAGGAAGCCGACCGCCGTGGCCAGCGGCCGGTTCTGCCGGTCAGCCAGCGAGACGCTGACATCGGCGCGGCGCAGGCGATCATCCTCGGTGGCAGAGACCTTCACTTCGTAGTGCCAGCGCTGGTTGGCCATCTCGACATCGTCCGAGCGGGTGCCGACAGGCGGGAAACCTCCGGCGAGGCGCAGTTCGACGATCTGGTTCATCGCCACCCAGTGCGCGAAGGTCCGCTCACGCAGGCGCAGGGCCGCCGTGGCAGACTGGTTGAGCTGACCCACCACGGCGATGAGCCCAAAGGCGACGATGGCCAGTGCGACCATGACCTCGATCAGCGTGAATCCGCGTGATGCCCGCAGACTGTCACTTTTCATCGGCCACCCGCTGCGCTTCACCGCTGTCAGCAACCTTCAGGCTGATGCCCGGCTTGCCTGTTTCGGGCCGCAGGCGCACCTCGAAGGGCGTGACATCGCCACTGGACATGATGAAGACCTGCGGCATCTCCTCGTCCTTGCCGGTGTTCGCTGTCCCTGTGCGCTTCGTGCTGCCACGGGTCGCTGACCTGGGCTGGTCCGGTTGCGCCTCAGGTCCCGGCTGTGGCCGTTGCGGTGCCACCCGTACCTGCCGCCCGTCGATGTAGAGGTCCACAACGGCATCCGGCGGCAGCTTGCGGGGCGCCAGCACCGGATCGTCCAGCAGCGGCTCCCAGCGCCCGATACCGTAGTCGTAGGCGCTGAACCCGTATTCGTGCGCATAGAAGGTCAGGCCGTACTCCCGGCCCTGCAGTACCGCCTGTTCGCTGACCAGCGCCAGCAGGTCCTGGATCCGCCGGATTTCCCGGTCGATGCCCTGGTCACGGCTGGTCACGCCAACGGACAGCGTGGCGATGGTGGCGATGATTCCGATGATGACCACCACCACCATGATCTCGAGCAGCGTGAATCCGCTGGCCTGCAGACGCTGGGGACCGGGGTTCCTGCCGCGCAAGCCGGGACGTGCCACGACGGAGTGCCGGGGATCGCCTACTTCGATGCGTCCCAATTGCCAATGTCGGCATCGACGCCTTCGCCACCGGGTGCACCATCGCGGCCCAGGCTGTAGACATCGAACTCGCCATGCGCGCCCGGTTGCACGTACACGTACGGGCGCCCCCAGGGATCCTTAGGGAGGCGTTTGATGTAGCCGCCGGGCGGGAAGGGAACGGTCGGGTCGCTGGGCGGCGTGACAAGGGCGTTGAGGCCTTCGTCGGTGCTCGGGTACTTGAAGCGCTCGAGGCGGTACATGTCGATGGCATTTTCGATGACCCGGATGTCCTGCTTGACCGCCGCCACCTGGGCCTTGTCGATGTTGCCGATGATGTTCGGCGCGATGAGCGCGGCGAGGATGCCGAGGATCACCACCACCACCATGATTTCGATGAGCGTGAAACCGGCGTCCGCCAGCAAGCGGCGCCCGCATGCGTGATTGTCCATGTGCACCAACCCGTGTTGCCAACCGGGACGCGACCCCTGCAGCCGCGGCCTACCCGGCGATGATACTGGTAGTCTAGGCCCGGTTGCGGACCTGCCGCACAGTGCCCGGAACCCATCCAAATTATAGCAACATGGCCTTACGCGCTGATCAAGCAAGATTTTCCATGCTGCCTATCAGCGCGATCGTGGCCATTTCCATGATGGCAATGGCTGCGCTGCAGGCCATGCCGCTGGCGTGGCAGCACGCCATCCGCTACGACCGGGACGCCATCGCGGCCGGCCAGTGTTCTGAAAAATAAAACCACCGCTTGTCTCGCTCAGGATGCGTGCGGAATTCCTGCGGAAAAACCAAAAAGAAATTTATCTGAACTTACAGTAAATGC